>ERZ1106929.44-NODE-44-length-126048-cov-16.867778_pt1 | contig 126048 bp, 136 predicted proteins | sample MGYA00403662_ERZ1106929 | MGnify/ENA primary metagenome ERZ1106929 (study PRJEB35170, sample SAMEA104062442) | human gut metagenome | biome: human gut; feature: human-associated habitat; material: faeces | place: Denmark | collected 2013-02-20 ... | reverse complement strand
AAAAATAATATAATTATAATAAAAATGATTGGGGTTATTGACATGAGTATTAACAAGTGGTATGTTTTATCTGACGAAACGTATACGTGGTCTAAAAACAGAAGAAGGTAAAGAATATGAAAGTAATAGGATATGGAGACAATGTTGTTGACCGGTATCTGAATAAAAACAAAATGTTTCCGGGAGGTAATTGCATTAATTTTGCTGTCTATGCCAAAAAAATAGGCATTGATTCAGCTTACCTTGGAACATTTGGTGATGACATGGAAGCAGAAATAATTCGGAGCGCGCTTAAGAAAATCGAAGTTGATATTTCCATGTGTAAAGTAGAGCCGGGAAGTGTAACAGAAAGATGTGACGTCAACATTGATGAAGGTGGAAATCGAATATTTGTACAGTTTGATGAAAGGGAAGAACTACATGGTATCAGAGAATTGCATGATGAAGAGATCAAATATTTGAAAGAATTTGATCTGATACATTGCAGTTGTTATGCAGAAGAAGAAAGTGAGATACCAAAGTTGAAAGACATGCCGGGAATACGAGCTTTTGATTTCTCTGAGGAAGATGAGTACCGGACGGAAAAATATCTGAATGCAATTTGTCCATATATTGATTTCGCTCTTTTTTCCTGTGAGGGAATGAATGAAGAAGAGATTAAATCTTTGTTGACAAAAGTGAATAACAAAGGAGTCAGATATATTCTTGCCACTATGGGACCTGAGGGCCAGATATTCTACGATGGCGCAGATTACTATCATGGGGAAGCAAAATTTATTAAAGCCGTTGATACAATGGGAGCCGGTGATTCGTTTTTTACTGCATTTCTTATGAGTCTTTTGAAATCTGGCTGGTCCAGAACAGAGCCTGCAACAAAAGAAGCGATTCAACAAGCATTTGAATTTGCTGCAGATTTTGCGGCAAATAATTGTATGACAGAGGGCTCTTTTGGCTGTTCTTCAACATTAGCAAAAGGAGAGTGAAAAAAGAATGGAAGAAAAAGGGAAGATAGAATACCAGGGATTATTTTCTGCAATAAAAGAAAACTTAAATCCAAAAAGATTCAGTAAAAATACAAAAAATATGATGTATCTGTGGATATTATATGTTGTTCTTGTAATCATCTGTCTGTTGATCCCGGCAGACAGGATTTATGCAACAGCACTGACATTGCTTCCAATTGTTACGATGTTTATCTACGTAATCGTCAGTAAAGATTTTGTACAGGGCTTTGTGTTTGGTACGCTTCTTGCTTATCTTGCGTATTACAAGATTAGTGGAGCCGCTACGTTTGTAGATGACATCACGAACACACTTGCTGATTATGACACAATGTTCACAATTCTAACTTTTTTTGTTTGTGGTGATACTATTTCTGCTTTGACAGACAGCGGAGCAGCGAAGAGCTTTGGTAAGTGGGTAGCAAGCAAGATAAAGAATGAAAAAGTAAGCCTGATTGTAACGTGGCTCTTGACATTGGGACTTTCTATTGATGATTACATTGACCCTTTGACAGTTGGAACTGCAATGACTCCTATTACAGATGCACAGAGAATTCCTCGCGAGATGCCGGCATTTATCTCACGTTCCAGCAGTTCGGCTCCTGGGCTTTTTTATCCAATGGGTGACTGGGCATATTTTATCATCATGCAGCTTGTAGCACTTGGATTAGTAAGTGGTGGAACAGGAGCGGCAGTGAAAGAATATATGGGATTTGTACCATTTATGTTCTATCCGATGATTGCAATTGTTATGGCTTTGTTAGTTATTCTCGGTATTGTTCCCAAGATCGGAAATATGAAGAAAGCATATGAACGTGTGGCGAATGGCGGTTCGGTTGTTTGCAACAGCAGTTTATCCCAAGAAGATCTGGAAGAGGTTGCTGAGTATGAAAATAAAAAAGATCTTCATCCGGCAAATTTTCTTATTCCAGTATTGTCACTTTTCGTGACTATGTTTATTACAGATTTTGATGGTGTTAGAGCAGGAGCGATCACACTTTCTGTCACAGGACTTTTATATATTTCTCAAGGGATATATTCAATTAAAGAATATGTTGAAGTCATCATGGAAGGTTTTAAAGATATGATCGATCTGGTTATTTTGTTGATTTTTGGTTACATGATTGGTGGAGTTATGGATGCGATGGGATTTGGTCAATTCATAACGGGTGTAGCAGGACATGTAACGATTCCGGCATTATTCCCAGCAATTATATTTGTGCTGTTCTGTATCACAGAGTATTTATGTACTTTGAACTGGACACTTTTTGTTATTGCAATGCCAATACTTTACCAGGTGGCACCGGCAATTGGTGCGAATCTGCCGTTAACAATAGGTGCTATGATTTCGGCAGGATTGTTTGGATCGAATACCTGTCCATTCTCGGATGGAGGAATTGTTGTATCAAAAGGTTTTCGAATTGATCTTTATGACCATGGCTTTTCAGGAATGCCTTACTTTATCATATGTGCGATAGTGTCAGCAGTAGCTTATGTAGTGGCAGGATTTATCTTTACATAGAAAGAAGGTTTGAAAGATGAAGAAATTGCTAAAAACAGATCTTCTTTTTACAGCAAAGGATAATCAGATCCAGGAGGGTTTTGTACTGATAGATGGTAATAAAATTGTAAAAGTTGGAGTGATTTCTGAACTTGCCAGATATACTGATGATGATACAGAAGTAATTGATCTGTATGGTAAAGTAGTTTCACCTGGTTTTGTAGATAATCATGTTTTCTTTACAGGGTATATCTGGCAGAGAATTGGCTTTGACGCATCATCAGTAGAAAGTGAAGAAGAACTTATTGGAAGGATTCAGACTGCAGCACAGGAATTGCCGGAGAATGCGGTGATTCTTGGTCACGGTTTGAATAATGAACTTGAGTTTTCGAATGAGAATCTAAACAGTTTGTATCCAGAACAACCGGTTATTGTATTTAATGAGGCAAGAGAATGGTGTTATATGAACCATGCGGCGGAAGAAAAATATCATTTTACCGGGGAAGAATGTTGGGCGGAAAAGTGTTGGAGACTTTTTAAGGACATATTGAGTGATAAAGCGTTTGCAAAAGTACAGTATCTGGAATTCCAGGATCTCCTTGCTTCAAAAGGAATCACTGCAATTAAAGAAATAGGATTTGATGATTATTATGGATTTGCTCAGGTTTTAAAAGTATTAGAAGATGAGAAAATGCTTAAGCATCGTGTCAATCTTGTTTCGCAACCGGTCGGAGAAGACGCAGATTTTGCATATGGACAAAGATGCCGCAAGTTATTTGATGGTGACCAGGTCCGTTTCATGGGATATAACATCATGATTGATGGAGATATTGAAAGTGGAGATGGCGATCTTTTGGATGAATATCTGAATCATCCGGGCATGCATTGTGGAATGGATATAGACTATGAGTCTATTGAAAAAACTGTGATGGAAGCCGACAGACAAGGTTTTAGATGTGCACTCCATGCGGAAGGTGATGCGGCAGTCAGACATTGTATTGATATGTTTGAAAAATGTCGGGTAGAAAATGGAGACCGGAATGCACGGCACGCTATTGTTGATATGGAACTGATTGATCCGAAAGACAGAAAACGTCTTAAGGCATTAAATATTTCTGCAATTCAGTACATTCAGATTATGAATTGCTATGGAAGTCGGGAGAATTACTGGGATAAAGAGATACTGTCAGAAGAACGCCAGAAAACGATATGGGCATATAAGTCCATACTGGAAGATAAAGGAAGACTTTGTTTTGGCACCGATCTTCCACTGGATGTGCCGGATATTCCTTTATCTATTAAATACGGAGCGTTTCGAAGGTTCCCTGATGGAACACCGGAAGGTGGATATCATCCTGAGGAAGCATTGACACCTGCACAAATTCTGACATGTTGGAGTAAAAATGGACAGGAAGCAAATTTTGAAGAAGATCGTCTCGGTACGATAGAAGAAGGAAAGCTTGCAGATATAGCAGTTATCGATACAGATGTATTCTCGGGCACTCTTTCTGAGGTGGAAAAAGCAGAAGTATGTATGACAATTTATAATGGTGAAATTGTTTATAGGAAATAAAAATAAAACTTTGGAGGATTTAAAATGGCAACATATAAAAAGTATGATAGAGAAAAATATTTAACAGATTTTTCAACAATTATGGATCTTCGTCCGACAGTTGAAAAATATATGGATGAGATTTTTCAAAATGGTGTGGAAAATCTCGTACTTGCAGGTGTCGGAGGAACGATGGCAATTATGATGCCTTTTGAGGCGTTTGCAAAAAAAAGAACAACAGTACCTGTATATCTGGAAAATGCGGCTGAGGTCATTCTTGGAACCAATAAAGCGATTACAGAAAAATCACTTGTGGTTCTTTATAGTGATTCAGGAACGACAAAAGAGACGGTAGCTCTTGCTAAATATTGCAAGGAAAAAGGAATCCCGACGATTGGTGTGAGCTGTACAGACGGGGCACCTCTTCAGGAATACTTAAAATATCCAATCGTCAGCAAAGCTGCAGATGCATATTCCTGTGATGGAGATTTTATGAGACTTTCACTTATCGTAGGTGCATTCTTGAAAAATGCAGGAGATTTTCCGGATTATGATGAATTTATGGAAAGTCTTGCAAATGCACCAAAGGCAATGGCAGATATTAAAGAAAGTGTGGAAGAAGAAGTAAAGGAATATGCTTATTCTATTAAAGATGAACCATATCATATGTTAGTAGGATCTGGTAATCTCTGGGGCTCTACATATTGTTTTGCAATGTGCTATCTGGAAGAGATGCAGTGGATTCATACAAAATCTATCACAGCTCCTGAATTTTTCCACGGAACACTGGAACTTCTGGAAGAAGACACAAGTATTATGATCTTCAAGGGTGAGGATGAGACAAGAGTACTTGCTGAGCGTGTGGAAAACTTTGCGAAGAAGATTTCAAAGAAGGTCAAGGTAGTAGATACAAAGAATTATCCGGCAGAAGGTATTGCTGAGAAATATCGGGCAGATTTTGCGCCATTCTTCCTTGAGGCATATCTGGGACGATTGATCGCACATCTGGAAGATGCAACAGGACATTCTCTTGATATCAGAAGATACTATAGAGTTATGGATTATTAAAATATTGTAAAAAGGATGGGAAAGGAGGGTGCGATACATCCTCCTTTCTGCATGATAAAAGGAGAACTTATGGGGAAAACAATGGAACAGTATATTGCAGAAATATCGAAGGTGCTAAAACAGAATATAGCAAATCGGGAAAAGATTGTAGAACCGGTCTGTAATGTGCTGTACGAAGATAAGCCAGACCGGCTAGTAATTATAGCATCAGGGTCATCGTATAATGCTGCTGTTTGTGCGGAAGCTTTTATGAAGCATTATCTTGGAGAAAGAGTAAAGATACAGACACCGTTTTCTTTTACCTGTTATGAAAAAGTGAAACCGACAGATGCATATTTGTTTGTTTCGCAGAGCGGCAGCAGTACCAATATGATAGAAGCATTGGAAAAATGTAATGCTTACGGAATTCGTACGGTTGCTATTGTTGGCAAGAAGGATTGTGACATGGGTAGAAAAGCAGATGTAACAGCAGAATACGGAGTTGGAGAAGAGACGGTAGGATATGTCACAAAAGGTATGAGTACACTTACATTATTCTTCATGTTGCTTGCTATGGAATGTGCCAGAAAAGGCATTCTGTTTGCGGAGGAATCTGGAGATTTACAGGATATTTATGAAAAAGATTTGCAAGATCTTGAAAAAGCAGCTGAAAATCATAATATTGTGTATCGGTATGCAAAGGATTTCTGTAAGAATAAGGAGAAAGCAATGCTTTCTATGAAGCATGTCTTTTTCCTTGGATGCGGAGCGAATATAGGAACTGCCAGAGAAGGAGCTTTGAAACTATCGGAAATGTTGCATGTTCAGACGAATGATTTTGAAATCGAAGAATTTCTACATGGTCCTGACTTGCAGCTTACTCCAGAGTATACATTGTTTTTTATTCAGGGAGGAGATAGAGCGGGAGAGCGCACGGAAGAGATTTACGAAGCTGCAAGAGAGGTAACAGATATGGCTTACATGATATCTGTGAAAGAAATTCCTGTTTCTCAGACAAAAGAAAGAGTTACTCCTCTTTATCTTACCGCTTTTTTTCAGTATTTGGCGTATTATAGTGCAAAGAAAATGAGGATTATCGGGGAGCATCCTTTGTTTGCCAGATTTGAGCAGAGGATTTCCTGTAAAACAGAGAATTACGTAGAGGAGGCCCCATTCTAGGGTGAGTAAGGTGAGAAAATGAGACGCTTTATTTTAACAGGGCATGGAAGAGTTTCAGAAGGAATTGCGGCAGCAGTAGAGCTGATTCTTGGACAAAAAGTTCAGTATTTTAATGCATACATACCAGGTTGTGATTATTTTGTTGATGAGATTGCAAAACAGATTGGGAATTACCAGCCGGAGGATGAGGTGATCATCATGACAGATATACTGGGAGGAAGCGTTAATAATGAAATGATGCAATTTTTAAAATATGAAAATGTGCATTTGATATGTGGTATGAATCTGCCACTTGTCATAGGGATGCTAATGTCTGATGAAACGAAGGATATAGAACAGATCATTCAGGAGACGATAAATGAATCAAAAAAAGGAATCTGCTACTGTAATGTCTGGAAAGATGAAGAAAGAGAACCGTTGGATGAATTTTAAAGGAGGAAAAGCGATGATTCAGTTAGTAAGAGTAGATTACCGATTGCTGCACGGTCAGGTTGCATTTTCATGGACTGCAGGTCTGGGAGCGGATTGTATTTTGCTTGTCAGTGATACACTCCTTGACGATCCTGTTCGAGTTGCATCTGTGAAACTTGCGAAACCACCGGGAGTGAAAGTTGTAGTAAAAAATATTGAAGAAAGTATCAACGCAGTTCAGAGCGGTATCACAGACAAGTATAAATTGTTTGTTGTTTGTGAAACAATTGAAGGAGCAGTACGGTTCATTAAAGAGACAGGTACCGGTTCCTTAAACCTTGGCGGGACACGTCCGGGAAAGGAGAAAAAAGAGATTGCACCGGTTGTATATGTGAGCCATGAGGAAGAAAAACTTCTGGATGAGATTAAAAAAGACGGTGTAGACATATTTGTACAGATGATACCTGAAAGCAAAAAAATAAAATATTAATTTTTATGAGGAGGAGAAGCATGAGTACGACAATAATACAAACAATTCTACTCGGATTATTAGGTCTTTTTTCAAATGCAGAGTGGTTCCTTGGAACTTGTTATATACAGAGACCTCTGATACTTGGACCTTTGACCGGTCTTATCATGGGAGATCTGCAGGCGGGGATTATTATGGGAGCAACTATGGAGTTAGCTTTCGCGGGCGCATCATCCATTGGTGGATATGATCCGCCGGATATGATCTCTGGAACGATACTTGGAGTAGCATTTGCTATTCATTCCGGTGCAGGTCCTGAGATGGCATTGACCCTTGGCATTCCAATTGCAACGATTATGCTTCTGATCAGTAATTCAGTGGGTTATCCAATATTGCAGATTTTTGCCCATATGATGGATCGAAATATTGCAAACGGAAATGATAAGGCTTTTCAAAGGAATTTTATTTTGAGTGGATTTGTGGCGTGGGGAGTAACATCACCTCTTCTGCCGTTAGCATATTATTTTGGCTCAGATAAAGTGACAGCATTGGTTGGAAATATGCCGGAATTTATCAGTACAGGTATGGATATTGCCGGAGGTCTTCTGCCGGCTATGGGATTCGCAATGCTTGCTCGTATGATTATGAAAAAAGACGTGGCACCATTTTTCTTTATTGGATATTTTGTTGTTGCATATTCTGGTATGACTACTACAGGAGTGGCACTTTTTGCAATTTTAATTCTTGCAGTTATGTTTACCATGAAAAAGGGAGTGTTTGGAGCAGGAAAGGCTACAGTTGTTACCGGAGAAAAAGGAGGCGATTTTGATGAGTTTTAACATTCATGGAGAATATAAAGGGATTATTACGAAAAAAGATCTTCAAAAAGTATTCTGGCGTTCTATTCCGATGGAACATGCATGGAATTATGAGCGGATGATGCATTCTGGTTTTTGTTTTGCCATGCTGCCGATTCTAAGGAAACTGTATCCTAAAAAAGAGGATTATATTGAAGCAATGCAAAGACATATGGAGCTTTATAATGTAACACCGTATATTTCAACGCTTCCTCTGGGTATTGCAGCTGCAATGGAAGAAAAGCGGGCAGAAGATATAGAGAATTTTGATACAGATTCTATTACAAATGTAAAGACGGCATTTATGGGACCGCTATCTGGAATCGGAGATTCGATTTACTGGGGTACAATACGTGTTATAGCAATGGGAATTGGTACATCTCTTGCAATCAAAGGAAATATTTTAGGCCCGATTCTTTTTTGGCTGTGTTTTAACATACCAAATTTCGGAATTCGTTATCTTCTTACATTTATCGGCTATCGGTTTGGCGCAGAGACAATGGAACGTCTGGAAAAAACCGGGCTCATGGAAAGCGTGATGCAGGCGGCAAGTATTCTGGGACTTACAGTTGCAGGGGCCATGACGGCGGAAATGGTATATCTGACGGTGCCCATTACCATTGGTATAGGAGAAGAGGCAACCACAATTCAGAGTATTTTGGATGGAATTATACCGTGCTTACTTCCACTTGGTTTATTTGGAGTTGTCTATTATTTGTTGAAAAAGAAGAAAGTAAAACCGCTTGTTATGATGTTTATTCTAATGGGAATTGGAATATTAGGCGCATATTTTGGTTTTTTGGAGTAGGTAAAAAATATGGTTGGTGCAGTTATCTTTGATATGGATGGTGTGATTGTTGATACGGAGGGTATTTATCTTCAATGGCTTAAGAAATATCTGGATGAGCAGGGATATCATATCCCATGTGAAAAATTATATGGGATTATTGGATTATCAGCGAAAATGTCTCGAAATTATCTGAAGGAACTGTGTGGAGAAAATGGGGAAAAACTATGGAATGGATATATAAAAGTCTGTGACAGTTATCCTTTTTCTTACAAGAAGCTGGTAATTCCCGGGATACCTGCACTTTTGCAATATTTGACACATGAGAAAATCCCGGTAGCACTTGCGTCTTCATCTAATATGAAAGATATCAGGGAAATGCTGAATGATACAGGTTTTGAAAAGTTTTTTCAAATAATTACAAGTGGAGAGATGTATAGGGAAAGTAAACCAAATCCAGAAATTTATCTTCATACGGCAGAATTACTGAAACAGAACCCGTCAGACTGTATTATTATAGAAGATTCGTATTACGGTATTAGGGCGGGAAAAGATGCAGGAGCCTATGTGATTGCTAAAGAAGATAAACGATTTGGTTTTTCGCAAATAGAAGCGGATGTGATTGCCAAAGATTTGTACCATGTCAAAAAGATTATTGAAAAGAAAAGGAGATGCGAAAAAGAAAATGGAGTTGAAAAGATTCTGCATAAATAATTTTACATATCGCCGCTATAGTTTTGATTATTTTCTTCAATCTGTAAGACGATTAGGATTGCACCAGATAGAATTATCTGGTTGCCATCCCCATTTCACACAATATGAAGCAAAGAACTTTGATATAAAAGGATTGGCAAAGAAAATAAAAGATGCGGGGATTAAAGTGGTGGCAATAAATCCAGAACAAAATTTTCTCCCTATCAATATTGCATCGTCACAGAACTATCTTAGAAATAGAAGTATTGAACAGCTTGAATTTTATATATGTAATGCACAGGAATTTGGATGTGATAAAGTAATTATTTATCCGGGTAAAGGTGCGATGGATCATTTTTTTTCGGAAACACAGAAATATGCATGTGATTCCATTGCAGAACTTGCAGAAATAGCAAAAAAATATGATGTTACTTTGCTTATTCAAAATGTATCTAAGTGTATCTCTAATCTGACTCCAAATAGATGGATGTTAAAAGAAATGCTGAAAAAAACAGAAGTAGAAAATTTAGGACTCAGTATAAATACCAGTGCTGTTGCAGCAGCGAATGAAACACTGGATGACTATTTTGAATTGTTTGGAAGTCAAATACAGATGGTTCAATTATCAGATAGTGATGATGAAGATGAACAGATGGTTTTGGGAGAAGGTCTGCAAGATATTTCGGGACATCTGAAATCAATGAAAAAGCATCATTATGAAGGAGTTGTTTCGTTAGAAATCATTGCAGAAGAATACGCCTATCAACCAGAAAAGGTTTATCGGAAATCACTGGATGTTTTGCAATCATTTATTGAGAAGGAGGTATAGTATGAAGCCTTTAAAATTTTCTCAGTTTGGAATTATGAGTGTTGGTTATCAACAGTACAGCCTAGAGTATTGTTTCGATTCCATTGCGGACAGTGGGTTAAAGTATGTTGATTTCTGGGGTGGTGCGACACATTATTGTGCATTTGATACTCCGGTAGACAAACGTCAGACAAAGGTACAAAACATACGGAAAATGCTGGATGAGAGAAATCTCAGGATGTCTGTATTTACCGCAGAACAATTATGCCTGTATCCGATAAATGTTGCATCATCTAATCCATATGTCAGAAAAAACAGTATGGATATTGTAAAACGATACATTGAAGATACCAAAGAATTTGGTGCGGATTATTATTTTGCTCAAATGGGTTATGGTTTGTTTGATGAAGATACAGAACTTGCACGGGGAAGGGCAGTTGAAGCATTAAGAGAGATTACAGAATATGCCCAGTCACTGGGGGTAAAGATGGTAATGGAGCAACTGCAGATGTATGAGTCCAATATATGCTATGACCGGGAAACTCTTAGAACATTGATCGATGCTGTTAATTCACCCTATCTGACAGCATGTGTTGATTGTGTTGCGGCAGCGGCTGCAGGTGAAACAATAGAAGACTATTATCAGACATTTGAAAAGATCAATCATGTGCATCTGGCAGATGGAGCTCCAACAGGTCATCTGGTTCCAGGTGATGGAAGTAATCCTTTACAGACATATATTATGTCCTTGGAGGAACATGAGTTTTCCGGTTCGGTAACCATGGAAATCAATAATCAAATCTATTTTGATGATCCAGATAAGGCAACGAAGCGGACTGCAAACTGGATTTTAGAGAATCCGCTTATTGAGGATGACCGGTAAATTGACATTTTTGTATAGTAGTCAAGAGTAACAAATTTTTTATGATTCTTACAATATGACAATCATGGTTAATGTTACTACTAATGCAAAGGAAAAGAAGTATTTTAAGTTTATGTTTAGCGACACAAGATATTTTATGTGTTCCAGAATAGGAGTTAAAATCGATTCAAATAGTTGAAGTCTGTAACAAAGTACAATATGAATATGGAAAAGAAAATAAAAGGAAAAAGGAATTTTAAAATTAAATTAGTGCGACTTAAGGGCAACTTAGGTCGTGCTATTTTTTTGCTTTCGACAAAAGATAACAAGATTCTCCATTAAAAAAGTATAGATGTGAAAGAAAGTTACCATACATTAGATAAGGCAAAAGCCGGTCTTTTGAGAAATCAAAAGTACCTTGACAACGATATATTGTGACCAAATTGACAAATTTGGGGATATGAAAGATAAAAATATTGAACAATAGCATAGAGAAGAGATGTATGTAGTCATTTGTTGTTTAATGTTTTCAGTTATTCATTTGCTCTGTAAAAAAGACTGATTTTGGAGCGTGATAAAAATGATACAGCACATTGAGAATCATTGTGATATAGAGTATGTTATAATGGTATCGTAATTTAAGACACTTCAAGAGACATTTTTTAATGAATCTGATATACTGTAAATACTACAGAAAGAAGGAACATTATTATGTCACGAACAAGAAGAAATTTCTCCGCTAAATTCAAATCAGAGTTGGTCATTGAACTGCTCAAAGGAGAAAAAGACTTAAATACGATAGCTACTGAAAATAATATTCAACCGAATCTTCTCCGCAATTGGAAGAAGGAATTCCTTGATAAAGCTTCTGTTGTCTTTGACGATACACGGGAAGACAATCTGAAAGAGAAGCTTGCCTTAGAGCGCAAGGAAAAAGCGGAATATGCTAAAAAAGTTGGCCAGCTCACCATGCAGGTGGATTGGTTGAAAAAAAAATCTGAAGAAACACTTGGATCTGACTACGAGAGTAAATTTAGTCCGAAACCTTTTGAAGACTAAAGAACTCCCTGTCAAAATGGGGGCAGCGCTTCTCGATATCAATCGTACCAGCGTGTATTACAACGGAACACCCGTGTCTCAGGATGAATTGGACTGCAAAGCGATCATAGACCGTTTACACACGGATAATCCAGCATGGAGAGCCCGTCAGATGTCTTCACAATTGAAAATACGCGGTCATAAAGTCGGTCGCCGAAAAGCACGCCGCTATATGACTGAAATGGGGATTGATCCAATCTATCCAAAGATGAACCTTTCCAAACGTATGCAACAGGCAAAAGTCTGCCCGTATCTGCTGCGCAACGCCGTTATCGATCGTCCGAATCAGGCATGGTCAATCGACATTACCTACATCCCCATCAAACGGGGATTCCTGTATCTGACAGCCGTAATTGACTGGTATAGCCGCTGTATTGTAGGCTGGGAGGTTGATGATACACTGGATACCAGAATAGTCATAAACGCATTGAAAAAGGCATTTAAGGTGGCGAAACCCGTTATCCTGAACTCGGATCAGGGATGTCAGTTTACGAGTAACGAATACATGAATTTCCTCAAAGAGAACCGCATCCGCCAGAGCATGGATGGTAAAAGTCGGTGGGCTGACAATATCATGATTGAAAGATGGTTTCGCAGTTTCAAATACGAAGAAGCATACCTTACCCAATATGCCAATATACGTGAGGCTCGAAAGGCGATAGGGAAATATATTCACACCTACAATTTTGAACGCTGTCATTCTGCTATCAACAACCAGACTCCAGCATCCTGTTACTATCCGGTACTGTTGATTGATTATGCAGCATAGGGGGAAGTATCCTCCCCTCCCTCAACTACATATATCTGTTCATTATAAAAATATTGAATTTATGTCTTGACAACTGAACCACTATATGTAACGGCTACATGTTTGATATAATCAGTGAATCGTGTATGTTAGAGTTGAAATGCCCGAAATATAAATAGTATATACAGGTGAATAGTAAAAAATTATAAGAGATTATACATCTGTAATAAAAGTCAATAGTGAAAAAGAGATTTCATAGCACCAAAATGGGAGAAACAAAACTGTTGTCAATTTGCGTTATTTGATTGAATATGGTTTCTACCCGTTTTTTAAGAGAACTAATGCACAAATTATGAAAAAGAATATAGTACAACAAGACGACAGGAGAAACACTGGCAATGTTTCCCCTGTCTTTTTTTAGTTGATGGTAAAGGAAGAGTTTTTGTATCTATAAGTCTTTATAGATAGCAACATTTCCTGTGTTTCTCCCGAAAGGGACGAAGCATGGTACACAACAGAATAAGGTGTCGTTCGCCAACTTCCAATCTGAATTCTTGAAAAATTCAGATTGGAGGAAAGAAAATGAAGGGCAAACACCCAAAAAGAAGAAGAGATAAATATAATCCGTATCATATAAGTGAGAAGAATGGCAAGTATTATATTGAATTTCAAGACAGTCAAGGTGAAACTTATGAGGCTGAAATTGACAGAATGTTATATGAGGCGTTTGATCGATTTGAATTAGATGATCTGTCATATTTAAACATATGGGACAGACATATGGAGCAGTCAGATGTATGGGAAGTTACTTTAGATAAGAGAGCAATTAAACAACAAGAGACAGTTGAGGATATTGTTTTACACAATCTTCAGATAGAAAAGCTACATAGTGCAATATCAGAACTTCCGACAATGCAGAAACACAGGCTGATACGTTATTTCTTTGAAGGTTTATCTTATGAACAGATTGCAAAAGAAGAAGGATGCTCAAAAGTGGCAGTAAAATATTCGATTGATAAAGCTGTGAAAAAATTAAAAGAAATTTTGAAATAGCCACTTAACAAAATGCAAATAAGTGAGGAAACAGGTGAAGGGACATAAAAATCCCCGCACCTGTTTTCTGCTATATGCGGTGAATGGGATTGAACCTTGAAAAGAGAATACTCATTCATCAGGCACATTCCTGTTGTTATCGTGATGAGCGTAAGCCACAGTAACGGTACGCCATGACCTGAACAAAGTGAGAGCAGCGAAATCCCACGTATAGAGAAAGATTGGTTTGCGGCTGCTTTGTTTTGTTCGGAGAGCGACAGATACCTTGTTATAGCTATCAGATTGCTACTGATAAGGCGATAACAGACAACAGGCACAATGATACTCCCGTCTGGTCATAAAGTCGTGTGTGTATGGCAAGTGCCATAGATGCCGCAACAAGTGAGGGCGGCTCGGAGAGATCCTCGGAGGGGTTTGATTCCCGTGGTGCTGATTCGCAGTCAGCCGCTTGATGACTTCCCAATGCGGTTTAGCATGAGTGCCGGGGTGTCGAGGACAAATAGGCAGATAAGGCATGTATGGTAGCCGGACAAAAGCAATAAAAGTAACGCATGATGTCCGGCTGATACATAAAAAAGAGTTGAAAGGGATTTTTATAATGAAAGATCAAGGTATTAGACGGGGAGATATATATCAGGCTGATTTGAATCCGGTTTTTGGAAGTGAGCAGGGAGGTTATCGTCCGGTATTGGTTATACAGAATAACAGAGGAAACAAATATAGTCCAACAGTGATTGTTGCGGCAATCACAAGCAGATTGAAAACAAAATTACCAACGCATGTGTTACTACGGAATATAAAAGGATTGGATAAAAACTCGGTTGTACTTTTGGAACAGGTCAGGACAATAGATAAAAAAAGACTGGACAATTATATAGGTACATTGACGAAAGAACAGATGCAAAAGATAGATAAGGCACTCCGTACCAGTACAGGTATGAAAAAACTATAAATGTCAAGGATGCGAATAGAAAAATTTGCACATTGGACGGATGGTGACTGTAAAGCTATGATGATGGCAAGCAGTCACCATTCCATTTTCAGGGAGGGATAAGTAGATGGATACCATGAATATAGAAAAGAAAGTTTATGATGCAGAGGATATTCAGAAGTTATTAGGGATTGGGAGAAGCAAGGCATATACTTTTTTGGATGAAGTATATGAAAACCAGAAACCGTTTCGAGTAGTTAAAATAGGAAGATTATACAGGGTGCCGAAAGAAGCATTTGATAAATGGTTGAATGGAGAAATATAAGCGTGTGAGGTGGTAGTTATGGCAAAAAAAGTGCAGAAAAATAGTGTGGCATTTTTTGAAAGAAATTCATGGTATCACCGTATCAAGATTCTGGATGATGATGGGACAGTCAGATATGGTAAAAAGGGTGGTTTCTCCTGTCAAAAGGCGGCTGAGGACAGTTATAGGAAATATGAAGAAGAATTCAATATGAAGCTGAGAAAGCACCAACTTTCCTGTAAAGCAAATCATGATGTCATGTTTAAAGATTATCTGATTTACTGGTTTGAGGAAGTTTTCTCGAAACGAATAGAAACGACAACAAGAATGGTTGGGGCATATACAATATATGATTTGATTATTCCGAACATTGATTATGATATAAAAATGCGATATGTGAGTGTGGAATATCTTGATGATTTGTTGGAAAGGGTATCAAAGTCATGTACATCGGCTGGTAATAAGGGACGGGAAATTTTGAGCCTTGCTATGAAAGAAGCTGTTATTGAGGGATATATCAATGTGAATCCAGTGCCGGAGACAAAGCCATATAAGAGAAAAAAACCGAATATCATTATCCTTAGTAAGGAAAAAATTAAAGTATTGCTTAAAGCAGCATCCAGGGATAACTGGTATTTGGAAATACTCTTAGGACTTTTCTGTGGACTAAGAAAGGGCGAAATATATGGCTTAAAGTTCGCGGACTTCGATGTTGAGCATCGTACAGTTAAAATCAGCAGACAGATTGTGGCAAATCCTATTATTAAAGAAGGAAGCAAAATTGAAACGTGTAACCTGGTGGAACGTGATCCAAAGACAACAAATAGCTTTAGAACATTGCGTGTTCCGGAGATTATTATTCGGGAATTGGAAAATAGAAGATGCATTGTAGATATGAATAAAGAAAAATTGCAGAGTGACTATATGGATAATGATTATATCTGTTGCCAGTGTAACGGAAAAGTACATAGCCTGTCAGCCATGAACATTGCACTTCGTAAGTTGTGTGTACGAAATAGTCTTCCACCAATTACCGTTCATGGGCTTCGACATATGTTTGCAACTATTCTAATTGAGCAGGGTGTATCATTAGCAAAAATATCAGGATTGTTGGGACACAGTTCGGTAAATACCACATTTGAGTATTATTGTGATGTTATGGATGAAAATGAGAAAATCATTGCTTTTATGAATAATACATTTACGTTATAGTGCAGAAAGGAAAGAGAATGAAATTTGATCTTAAAACACAGCGATATGTGGATTGGAAGGTCCATAATGTAACACATATCAAAAATGGATATGGTTATCGAGTGGTACTTTTCTATATGGATGGGACAGAAGTGGTTCAGCAGAAGTCTGGGTTTTCCACGAAGAAAGCAGCCAGTGCAGACCGGGACAAAACAATGGGAGAATTATATGCGGGAACGTATGTAGTATATTCTAATGTGAAAATGAAGGACTTTCTGGAATTTTGGTTGGAAGAGGAGATGCGTCCACGAATTACAAGCGGTTCTTATGAAACATATGGGAATACAGTTTATAATCATATTATTCCGACGATTGGACAGATTAAAATGACAGAGCTGAAAAGAAGTCATGTGCAAGAACTTTATAAGGAGACTGCTGTACGTTCGGTATCCGTTGCAAGATTAGTAAAAACAATTATGAATACTTCTATGAGGTATGCCTTGACTAAGAAGATTATTTCTGTGAATCCGGCACAGGATGTGCCATTACCAAAGATAGTAGCGAAAAAAGAATATCATACTCGTAGTATTGATGTGAAGAAAACTCTGACTGTGGAGCAGATTCTCAGGCTGATTGAGGCAAGCAAAGATACACCAATTCATATGCAGGTATTGTTTGCGGTTCTTTTGGGACTCAGACGCTGTGAAATCAATGGCGTAAAGTATTCAGATATTGATTATATTAACCGGACATTGCGTGTGGAAAGACAGTTGGGGAAAAAACCAAATACAAAGGCAAAAGACTTTCCGGCAAAAACTTTTACTAAGCAGGAAATCAAATTAAAAACCCCATCCAGTTATCGTATAATTCCAATACCTGATTATGTGTTTGAAGCTATTCTGGAAGAACGGAAGATATATGAAAAGAACCGCAGACGCAGACCAGCGGCATTTCAGGATCTGGATTATATATGTTGTTCCAGTTATGGCAGACCGAGAAGTAAAGATTTTCATTGGAAGCATTATAAGAAACTGCTTCAGGAGAATGATTTGCCGGATATTCGATGGCACGATCTGAGGAGTACATTTTGCACAGTGCTTCTGAAGAATGATTTTAATCCGAAAGCAGTATCAAAGCTGATGGGACATGCAAAGGAAATTATTACTATCGATGTGTATGGCGATACATCAGAGATCATCGAGGATTGTCTGGAGGAACTGGAACCATTTATTGAAGAGGTCCTGCCGGAGAAGGAAGAAGATAAAACGGATTTCTCTGAAGATGAATATGTGCATTGTCTGGAGAAGATATGGGCATGATAAATAAAAAGAGAAAGGGTACAGAACAAACGTTCAATTTGCTCTGTACTTTTTTTTATTCTGATGCTATACTGTACAAAGAACGGTCGCGGAAATCTGTGACCTTCGTTACATACCGTGATGCCTTGTATTTTCTGGTGTTGCGGCGTTTTGAAAAAGTGAATTTGTGACTTCCATTCGTGTAATTGAAAAAGTTCGCCTATAGACCAACGAAAAAAATGAAAATTACACGAATTTTTTTCAGAATTACACGAATTTGATGGCTTATAGTAGTCGAAGTGACTTCGTGAAAAGGAGGTTTTTACCATGCCAGAGTTTAGATTACATGCCCCATATCAGCCCACAGGAGACCAGCCACAGGCAATTGCGGAACTGGTCAAAGGATTTAAAGAAGGCAATCAATGCCAGACTTTACTAGGGGTTACGGGTTCAGGTAAGACGTTTACCATGGCAAATGTGATTCAGCAGTTGCAGAAGCCGACGCTGGTCATTGCCCATAATAAAACATTAGCTGCTCAGCTTTACGGAGAATTCAAGGAGATGTTCCCGGAGAATGCAGTGGAATATTTTGTATCCTACTACGACTATTACCAGCCGGAAGCTTATGTTCCGTCCTCGGACACATACATTGCCAAAGACTCTTCCATCAATGATGAGATTGACAAGCTTCGCTTATCTGCCACAATGGCATTGACGGAACGGCGGGACGTGATCATAGTTGCCAGTGTATCGTGTATTTATGGTTTGGGAAGTCCTGTAGATTATCAGAATATGGTGATTTCTTTACGCCCGGGCATGACAAAAGACAGAGACGAGGTTATGGCAAAATTGATAGAAATCCAGTATGACCGTAATGACATGGATTTTCACCGCGGAACTTTCCGTGTTCGCGGCGATGTGGTGGAGATCATACCGGCGTATGAGAGCGATGTGGCGATTCGTATCGAATTTTTCGGAGATGAAGTTGAGCGGATTACGGAAATTGATATTTTGACAGGAGAGGTCAAAGACGAATTGTCACATGTGGCGATTTTCCCGGCGTCACATTATGTGGTGGATAAAGAAAACATAAAGCGTGCTGTAAATGATATAGAAAAAGAACTGGATGAGCGTGTGAAGGAGTTTAAACATGCAGATAAACTTTTGGAAGCGCAGAGAATTGCAGAGAGAACAAATTTTGATATTGAAATGTTGAAAGAAACCGGATTTTGTTCCGGAATCGAAAACTATTCGCGGCACTTGGCAGGACTTAGTCCCGGGCAGGCGCCATATACATTGATAGATTATTTCCCGGATGATTTTATTATTATGATTGATGAATCGCATAAAACCATTCCTCAGATCGGAGGTATGTATCACGGAGATCAATCAAGAAAATCTACCTTGGTAGATTATGGATTTCGTCTTCCGTCTGCGAAGGATAACCGTCCGCTGAACTTTGAAGAATTTGAGAGCAAGATCAACCAGGCGTTATTTGTATCTGCAACACCGGGAGTATATGAAGAAGAACATGAGCTTCTCCGTGTGGAACAGGTGATTCGTCCGACCGGACTGCTCGATCCGGAAGTTGTCGTGCGTCCTGTAGAAGGTCAGATAGACGATCTGATCGGGGAAATAAACAAAGAAATTTCCCAAAAGAATAAAGTTCTCGTAACAACTCTGACAAAGCGGATGGCAGAAGATTTGACGGATTATATGCGTGAGGTGGGAATTCGTGTGAAATATTTGCATTCGGATGTGGATACACTGGAACGTACAGAGATTATTCGTGATATGCGTTTAGATGTATTTGATGTGCTTGTGGGAATCAATCTTTTGCGAGAAGGTCTGGATATTCCGGAAATTACGCTTGTAGCGATATTGGATGCGGATAAGGAAGGATTTTTGCGTTCGGAAACGTCATTGATACAGACAATAGGACGTGCGGCGCGTAATGCACAAGGGCATGTTATTATGTATGCGGATAAGATAACGGAATCTATGCAGCTGGCGATCGATGAAACAAAACGGCGTCGTGAGATTCAGATGAAATATAATGAAGAGCATGGTATCACACCAAAGACGATTCAAAAATCAGTACGCGACCTGATCAGTATTTCTAAAAAAGTTGCGGCAGAGGAGCTGAAACTGGAAAAAGATCCGGAATCTATGAGCGTAAAAGAACTTAAAAAGCTGATTGCCGATCTTACAAAACAGATGAAGAAAGCGGCGGCAGAACTGAATTTTGAAAGCGCGGCAGAATTGCGGGATAAGTTGACAGAATTGAAAAAAATGTTGAATGAAATAGAAGGATAAAATACAAAATAAAATATGACTACAGGGAGGAAAAAGACGGATTATGAGTACGAAAATGGATGTTCGGAAATATATCAAAATAAGGGGAGCGAATGAGAATAATCTTAAAAATATAGATGTGGACATTCCCCGGAACGAACTTGTTGTACTTACAGGATTGAGCGGTTCGGGCAAATCTTCCCTCGCGTTTGATACGATTTATGCAGAAGGGCAGAGAAGATATATGGAATCATTATCTTCCTATGCAAGACAGTTTTTGGGGCAAATGGAGAAACCGGATGTGGAAAGCATAGAGGGACTGTCGCCTGCAATTTCCATTGATCAAAAGTCGACAAATCACAATCCGAGATCTACGGTCGGAACAGTGACTGAAATTTATGATTATTTCAGACTTTTATATGCAAGAGTCGGAATTCCTCATTGTCCTAAATGTGGAAAAGCAATTTCAAAGCAAACAGTCGATCAGATGGTTGATCGAATTATGTCAATGCCGGAAGGAACGAAAATCCAGCTTCTTGCTCCGGTCGTAAGAGGCCGGAAAGGAACACATGCAAAATTATTGGAAAAAGCAAAGAAAAGCGGATATGTGCGTGTACGTGTAGACGGAAATATGTACGAATTGACGGAAGAGATTATTCTTGACAAGAACTTGAAACATAATATTGAGATTATTGTTGACCGATTGATCGTAAAACAGGGGATTGAGAAGAGGTTAACAGATTCTGTGGAAAGTGTTCTGCATTTATCGGAAGGTTTGCTCAGTGTAGATGTGATCGGCGGGGAGATGTTGAATTTCAGTCAGAGCTTTTCCTGTCCGGATTGTGGGATCAGTATCGAAGAGATCGAACCAAGAAGTTTTTCATTTAATAATCCCTTTGGGGCATGTCCGACATGTTATGGATTAGGATATAAGATGGAGTTTTCAGAGGATTTGATGATTCCGGATCCGTCATTGTCGATTAATGAAGGTGCAATAGCGGTATTAGGGTGGCAGTCTTGTACAGACAAATCAAGTTTTACTCATGCGATACTTCAGGCGCTGTGCAGAGAGTATCAATTTGATCTGGACACACCGTTTGAAAAATATCCGAAGAAGATTCATGATATTATTCTTCATGGCACAAACGGGAAAGAGGTGAAAGTATTTTATAAAGGCCAGAGAGGCGAAGGCGTTTATGATGTTGCGTTTGAAGGGTTGATTAAAAACGTAGAGCGCAGATATAAAGAAACCGGTTCGGAGACGATGAAAGCCGAATATGAGACATTTATGAACATAACTCCGTGTTCGGCATGCCACGGGCAACGTCTGAAACCGGGAGCTTTGGCGGTAACCGTCGGAGAAAAAAATATTGCAGAAGTAACGTCGATGTCTATCGGAAAATTGCAAAATTTTCTTGAAGAGCTTGTATTAGGAGAAACACAGATGCTCATCGGAGGGCAGATTTTGAAAGAAATCAGAGCTCGGATCAAATTTCTTATGGATGTGGGACTTGATTACTTGACGTTGGCCCGCGCTACCGGAACACTTTCAGGCGGTGAGGCGCAGAGAATACGTCTGGCAACGCAGATCGGATCGGGTCTTGTGGGAGTAGCATATATTTTGGATGAGCCAAGTATAGGACTTCATCAGCGGGATAATGACAAGCTTCTTGCAACATTAAAGCATCTTCGTGATCTGGGAAATACGCTGATAGTCGTAGAGCATGACGAAGATACAATGATGGAGGCGGATTATATTGTAGATATAGGACCGGGAGCGGGAGAACACGGAGGCGAGGTTGTTGCCGTCGGAAATGCGAAAGAGATCATGAAAAATGAAAATTCGATTACAGGCGCATACTTATCGGGAAGGATCAAAATTCCGGTTCCGCAAGAGCGCAGACAGCCTAAGGGATGGTTGAAGGTGGTCGGCGCCCGGGAAAACAACTTGAAAAATATCGATGTGTCATTTCCTCTTGGAGTTATGACTTGTGTTACCGGAGTTTCAGGTTCGGGAAAAAGCTCTCTTGTAAATGAAATTTTGTATAAAAGGCTTGCACGTGATTTGAATCGCGCGAGAACAATTCCGGGAAAACATAAAAAAATAGAAGGGTTAGATCAGGTAGATAAGGTGATTGATATCGATCAGTCGCCGATCGGGCGAACCCCAAGGTCAAATCCGGCAACCTATACAGGTGTGTTTGATCTGATAAGAGATTTGTTTGCGGCAACTCCGGATGCAAAAGCGCGCGGATATAAGAAAGGGCGGTTTAGTTTTAATGTGAAAGGCGGACGCTGCGAGGCGTGCTCGGGAGACGGCATTCTTAAAATCGAAATGCATTTTTTGCCTGATGTATATGTTCCGTGTGAAGTTTGCGGGGGAAAGCGATATAATCGAGAGACTTTGGAAGTAAAATATAAAGGGAAAACGATTTATGATATTCTCAACATGACAGTGGAAGAGGCGTTGGAATTTTTTGCTCATGTTCCGAGTATCAGGCGCAAGATAGAGACATTGAACGATGTAGGTCTTTCTTATATCCGTCTCGGACAGCCTTCTACAGAATTGTCCGGAGGTGAAGCACAGCGCATTAAGCTGGCAACGGAACTTAGTAAACGGAGTACAGGAAAAACTGTGTATATTTTGGATGAGCCGACGACAGGACTTCATTTTGCGGATGTGCATAAATTGACGGAGATCTTGCGGCGTCTGACAGATGACGGAAATACGGTTATTGTAATCGAACACAATCTGGATGTTATAAAAACAGCAGATTACATTATTGATATCGGTCCGGAAGGCGGAGAACGCGGTGGTACGGTCGTTGCACACGGAACACCGGAAGATGTGGCAGAGAATGAAAATTCCTATACAGGGAAGTATATAAAGAAGATGCTGTAGAAAACACTGTAGTTATAAAAAATAACAGTTCAGTCTGCGCCATTCATAAAATCACGCTGTGTGCTTATTGTGGCCGGCGCCACTGTTTCGCTCATAAATGTGCGCTTGTCGCATACAGATGTCCGTTAGCGAAAACATGAGAGCATGTTTTGTGCTTTCCGTACACTGTAGGGCTGAACTGTTACAATAAAAATTATAAAAAAGTTGTAAAAAGTATCATGTAATTAAAAAAAAGGGTTTTCATTTTTTGTTGAGTCGATTATACTAAAGAATGCAGATTGGATGCAGGGGTATCATCCGGTCTGGAAATATGTGAATGATAAGACCTGTTTGGGGAGAGATACAGACATTTTCGTTTTTGAGGAGATGTCAGCGGGAAAAGAGTATAAAGATTTAGAAGGGAGAATGGAATATGTCGGTAGATATCGGAATAGATCTGGGAACAGCCAGTGTGCTTGTCTATGTCCGCGGCAAAGGAGTCGTTTTGAAAGAACCATCAGTTGTCGCGTTTGACAGAGATACGAATGTAATCAAAGCGATCGGGGAAGAAGCGAGACTGATGCTCGGAAGGACGCCTGGGAATATCGTTGCGGTTCGTCCTCTCAGGCAGGGCGTGATTTCGGATTATACAGTGACAGAAAAGATGATCAAATATTTTGTCCGAAAGTCGCTTGGTAAGAGAACATTCAAAAAACCGCGTATTAGTATCTGTGTGCCCAGTGGTGTCACAGAAGTGGAAAAGAAAGCGGTAGAAGAGGCTACTTATGCGGCAGGTGCGCGGGAAGTGCACTTGATTGAAGAGCCTGTAGCGGCCGCGATTGGCGCGGGAATTGATATTGCAAAGCCATGTGGGAATATGATTGTAGATATCGGCGGAGGTACTGCGGATATTGCGGTAATCTCACTGGGCGGCACTGTTGTGAATACATCGATTAAGGTGGCGGGAGATGATTTTGATGAGGCAATCGTCCGTTATATGCGTAAAAAACATAATCTTCTGATCGGTGAAAGAACGGCGGAAGATATAAAGATAAAGATAGGAACAACATATCCTCTTGTAGAGGAAGAGACTATGGAGGTTAGGGGAAGAAACCTTGTAACAGGATTACCGAAAACTGTTACGGTAACTTCTTCGGAGACAGAGGAGGCTTTGAGGGAAGCCACCGGGCAGATTGTTGAAGCTGTGATAGCGGTATTGGAGCAGACTCCGCCGGAGTTGTCGGCAGATATACTTGACCGTGGAATCGTTTTGACAGGCGGAGGTTCTATGCTTCGCGGATTAGAGGAATTGATCGAGGAGAGGACAGGCATTAACACGATGACAGCGGAAGATCCGATGAAAGTTGTTGCGATCGGAACAGGACAATTTGTTGAATTTATGAGCGGACGGGGCGAAGTCTGACGTGAAGAGCTGATTTGGCAAAGAGAGAGAAGGAGCAGGGATGTGAGCAATACGGCACATCCCTGTTATAATGTGGATATAAAGCGAAATATTGTGGAAAACAATAACGGAAAGAGGAAAGATCTGTGGAAAAAGTTACGGGATATGTAGGTCACATTGTGTTTCGGAATGCAGAAAACGGATATACAGTGTTTCATTTGGAAAATGATGACGGAGAAGTGACCTGTGTGGGGAATTTTAATTACATTACAGAAGGGGAACTGTTGGAAATAACGGGGGAGTATGTGACTCATAGTGTGTATGGAAATCAGTTGAAGGTAATGTCTCACGTTGTGAAAGAACCGGAAGATCTCGTATCCATAGAACGGTATCTTGGATCGGGAGCCGTTAAAGGAATCGGGGCGGCTCTGGCGGGACGTATTGTCAGGAAGTTTAAAGAAGATACTTTTCGTATCATAGAAGAAGAACCGGAGCGTCTTGCCGAAATCAAAGGAATCAGCGAGCGTAAAGCAAGAGAGATTTCATCACAGTTAGAAGATAAAAAGGATTTGCGAAAGGCAATGATCTATCTTCAAAAGTATGGAATTTCTGCGAAATTGGCAGCAAAGATATATAATCATTATGGTATGCGTGTATACAAAGTGATGGAAGAAAATCCGTATGAACTTGCGGATAATATTGAGGGGATCGGATTTCGTACCGCAGATGAGATTGCGGCACGCATCGGAATCCATACAGATTCCGATTACCGGATTAAAAGCGGACTGTTTTATACATTGCAGCAGGCAGTAGGAGAAGGGCATATCTATCTTCCTCAGGAGGAACTTTTACGTCGTGCAAGAACGCTTTTGGAAGTGGAGATTGACGATATAGAAAAGCATGTGATGGATCTGTGCATTGAGAAAAAAGTGGTTATGAAAGAATGTGTCAATGAAAACAAAAATGAAAATGAAATCAGGATTTACCCGGCACATTATTATTATATGGAATTGAATACGGCGAAAATGCTTCATGATTTGAATATAAATTGTGATATGCCGGAGGAAATGATGGAAAGACGGCTCTGTAAAGTGGAGCGGGCAGAAGAGATCAAATTGGATCCTAAGCAGCATACAGCGGTGATTGAGTCGATCAAACACGGTTTGCTTGTGTTGACCGGAGGACCGGGAACGGGAAAAACAACGACAATTAATACAATGATCCGTTTTTTTGAGAGCGAAGGGATGAGCATTCTTTTAGCAGCGCCAACCGGAAGGGCGACAAAGAGAATGACAGAAGCTACCGGATATGAGGCGCAGACGATCCATCGTCTTTTGGAAGTGAATGTAAATCCCGAAGAAGCGGAAAATTCGGGAGGATTTTTAAGAAATCGGCAGAATCCCCTTGAAGCGGATGTGATTATTATTGATGAAATGTCTATGGTTGATCTGACATTGATGCATGCGCTTTTGTCTGCAGTTATACCGGGGACAAGACTGATACTTGTAGGAGACGTAGACCAACTTCCGTCTGTGGGACCGGGAAGCGTATTGAAAGATATCATTGCATCGCATCGGTTTCCTGTTGTGACACTGACTCGTATTTTTCGTCAGGCAGGAGAAAGTGATATTATAGTAAATGCACATAAAATCAATGCAGGAGAGCCGGTTATTCCCGATAATAAGAGCAGAGATTTTTTCTTCTTACGAAGACAGGATGCAGATACGATCATAGGTATTGTGATCATGCTTATCCAGAAAAAGCTTCCGAAGTATGTAGGGGCAGATCAAAACGAGATCCAAGTTATGACGCCGACGAGAAAAGGACTTCTTGGGGTAGAACGTTTAAATGAAATCCTTCAGAAATACTTGAATCCGGAAGAACCGAAAAAGGCGCAGCGTGAGATTAACGGCAGGCTGTTCAGAGAAGGCGATAAAGTAATGCAGATTAAAAATAATTATCAAATCGAGTGGGAAGTATCTACAAAATTCGGTCTGACGGTAGACAAAGGAACCGGTGTGTTTAACGGAGATATGGGAGTGATTACAGAGATTAACGAGTATACGGAAACGATAGAGGTAGAATTTGACGAATCTCGAAAAGTAAAATATGGGTTTGATATGACAGAAGAACTGGAACTGGCATATGCAATTACCGTACATAAGTCACAGGGGAGCGAATATCCGGCAGTTATCATTCCTCTTTTGCCGGGCCCGAAGCTTCTTTATAACCGGAATCTGTTGTATACTGCGGTGACAAGGGCAAAAAAATGTTTGACGATTGTAGGGAGTGAGGCAGTATTTCAGGAAATGATACAAAACAAAAACGAACAGGCGCGGTATACAAGTTTGGCGGAACGTATACAAGAATTTTAAATCTGCTATATCCGAAAGTATGCCCTTTCTGCGGGGAAATTTCGCCGGAAGGGGTTTGCGCGGAGTGTAAAAAGAAGATTATATACGTCAGACAGCCAAGATGTATGAGATGTGGGAAGCCGATAAAAGATGAATATAAAGAATATTGTTCGGATTGTGCAAAAAGAACATCGCATATTACCCAGGGGCGAAGTTTGTGGCTTCATAAAGAACCGGTATCAACGGCGATATATAAATTCAAATATAATAATAAGCGCAGTTGGGGAGAATTGTTTGCGGCAGAAATGGCACAAGCTTATAAAGATCAAGTTATAAAATGGGGAATTGAGGAAATTATCCCCATTCCTCTGCACAAATCTCGAAAGAGAAAAAGAGGGTATAATCAGGCGGAGATTATAGCAAAATGTTTGTCGGAAAAGACAGGAGTGTCTCTAGTGTCAGATGCTTTGTTTCGAGTGAAAAAAACGACGGCGCAGAAAAAGTTGGACAGGCAGGAACGAATGGGAAATCTAAGGGATGCATTTGCTTTGTCAGAAAGATGGAAACCTGTGGCGAATGTGCTTCTGATCGACGATATTTATACAACGGGAGCGACAGTAGAGCAGGCAGCAAAAATATTAAAAAAGGCAGGGGCGCAAAATGTGTACTTTTTGACTATAAGCATTGGACAAGGTATTTAAATATATGATATAATAATCATACATATGTAATTATTTACCGTATTTGGAATATAGTATATGGATTTCGGAAAATACATAGGAGGACGGGAAGACGTCATGTTAGATAAGAGGAAAATACGTTTGATGACTCGGGCTGCTATTTATGAAAAAAACTATGGAGAAGAAGATTTTAAGATCAGCAGCTATTATAAGAAAGATTATTCGAGTTTAAATACATGGGTCACGCTTATTTGGATCACAGTCGGTTATGGATTGGCGGTTGCAGTGCTGTTTCTCGGTTGGGGAGAGGCTGCGATGGAAGGCATCACGCTTGCAAAGTTATTTGTTTTTGCCGCGGTGGCGATAGGCGCTTATGTGTCGCTGCTGATAGCATATGGAATCGGTGCGGGAAGCTTTTATAAAAATAAGCATATCAAGGCAAAACAGAGAGTGAAAAAGTATCTGAGAGACCTTTCCAGAATCGAGAAGATCAACAATAAGAAGGAGATAAATTAATCATGAGTACATTGCTTGTTTGGAGAGAAAAGCTGCAGAGAATATATGCGTTATATTCAATTTATATTCAAAAAGGGCTGCAGTTTGTGACAGGGCTGGTTTTGTTTTGGGTTATCAACTCTAACATAGGTTTTATGAAGCCGGCATCTTCAGTTTTTTGCACATTGGGATTGGCAGTGATCTGTACATTTCTTCCGATGACAATTACCGTTTTAGCGGCGACAGCATTGATACTCGCACATTTTTATGCGTTGTCGCTTCCGATTGCGCTTGTGGCGCTCGTCATTTTTATTTTAATGTATATTTTCTATTTTCGTTTTACCCCGAAAAAAGCATGGCTTGTGTTGATTTCGGGACTTGCGTTTAGTTTGAAAATCCCGTTTGTAATCCCGATTGCATTCGGTCTGCTTGGATCGCCGGTGTGGATTGTTCCTGCATCATGCGGAATTATCACCTATTATATGACAGATTATGTGAAAGTATCCGCGGCAGCGCTAAAGGAGGCAGATGCATCCGGTATAGCGGCTAATTTGATGAGTTTTACAAAGCAAGTGCTTGCAAGTAAAGAAATGTGGCTTATGGTCATGGCAGTGACGATAGGAATTCTTGTTGTGAATTTTGTCCGTACAAGAGGTGTGGATCATTCTTGGAAAATTGCGTCGGCAGCGGGAGCGGCAGTAACGGTTGTTGTTTCAGCGGCAGGTAATATTGTATTAAGTACAAATATATCTTATATAGAAATTATATTGAGCGCGGTTCTTGGCGCGGTGACAGGACTTGTGCTGGAACTTCTTTTCTTTTCCGTAGATTATTCTCGTACGGAGAATATCCAGTTTGAGGATGATGAATACTATTATTATGTAAAAGCCGTTCCTAAAGTCGGAGTAGCCGTTCCGGAAAAGAAGGTAAAACGGATTACTGAAAACCAGCCTCAGGAAACGACGGTGATCAGAGAAGATGCGGATTTGAACAATATAAATACAGAGAATGATGCGGATGATATTCTTTTGACAAGAAGTTTGAGTAAAGAACTCGGTTTGGAAAAACAAAGACCGGAGTAAATCGAAGTAAACGGTAAGGTGGTGATTACGGTATGTTAGATTGGATAAAAAGTATTTTAGACAATTATACAAATGGAATGTATTTTCCTAACATCCATATTAAAGATGTGATCGAAATACTGATCGTTGCCGTAATCGTGTATGAGATCATGCTTTGGATCAAGAATACAAAAGCGTGGATGCTTCTTAGAGGAATTATTATGCTGGGGGTATTTATTCTTTTGGCATGGATTTTTCAGATGCATACGATTTTGTATTTGGCGGCGCAGTCGATCAACGTACTGGCTATTGCGGCTGTAGTGGTGTTTCAGCCGGAACTGCGTCGTGCGCTTGAAAAACTCGGAGAGAAAAACCTGCTTAGCAATATTAATCCGTTTGATAAAAACAGAGAGAATGAACGTTTTTCTGATCAGACAGCAGAAGGTATAGTGACGGCATGTTTTGAAATGGGAAAAGTATGTACAGGAGCCTTGATCGTAGTAGAGCAGGCGATTCAGCTTACAGAATATGAAATGACCGGAATTGAATTGGACTGTAAGGTGTCACCTCAGGTTTTGATCAATATATTTGAACATAATACACCGCTTCATGACGGAGCGATTATTATACGAGGAGACCGGATTACTTCGGCTACATGTTACCTTCCTCTTTCTGATAATATGCGCATCAGCAAAGATCTCGGAACGAGGCACAGGGCGGCTTTGGGAATGAGTGAGGTATGTGATGCTCTTGTAATCGCGGTGTCGGAGGAAACAGGTCTTGTTTCCGTAGCTATGGGCGGTCAGCTTGACAGAGGGATTACAAGGGAAGAATTGAGAAAGCGTCTTAGTCAGATTCAGTATAGAAATGCCGAGTCAAAGCGGTTTTTCTTGCGGAAAGGATGGCGCAGAAAATGAAAAAATATAAGTTTACGGATAATTTGGGATTAAAGATCATAGCGGTTATTTTTGCGGCGTTCTTATGGCTTATTGTTGTGAATCTTGATAATCCCGTAAGTACACAGACTTTCAGCGAGGTTCCGGTAACGATTATAAATGAGGATATTATTTTATCGGCAGGCGATACCTATCAGGTGCTTGGGGAAGAAAAAGTAAGTGTTGTTGTATCGGCGACAAGACAAGTGCGGCAGAAACTGACAAAAGAAGATATTGTCGCGACAGCGGATATAAAGGAGATGGATACAAGTACAGGACTTGTTCCGATCAAGATTTCCATACCGAATTATGCCGGAAAATATGAATCTGCGGAGGCGGCGCCGAGAAATCTTCAGATACAGAGAGAAAAATCGGGAAAGAAAGTCCTTTCCCTTACGGTAAGCACAGGGGATTCTAAAGTAAGAGATGGGTATATTTTAGGTGATATGACGGTTAATCCGGATAAAGTGACGATCACAGGACCGGAGTCGATCCTTGACCAGATTGATCGGGCGGTTGCTCTTATTGATGTAGAGGGATTGGCAAAGGACAGCGAGGAGACAGCAAAACTTGGGTTGTATGATATCAGCGGCAACCCGATCAGTCAGACACGGCTGGGAAATAATCTTGGCGAGGGCGGCATTACTGTGTCTGTTGAAGTGTTAAAGATCAAGAGCGTTCCGATTTCACTCAGTGTTTCGGGAACTCCGGCAGAAGGCTATAAGTATACAGGGTACAGCAGTGAACCGGAAACTGTTCAGATTTACGGGGAAAAAGATGTGGTCGATAAAATTGAGGAAATAGATGTTCCTGTTATTGATGTCAGCGGAGCTTCACAACCGATTCAGAAATCTGTCAATATCTCAGAATATCTGCCGGAAGGAGTTCAGCTGGTAGATGAGAAAACTGCCAATATAACAGTTACTGCAATGGTGGAAGAAGAAGGAACGCGAACGATCAATTTTATGGTAAGTTCGATCCAGATCAATAATCTGGCAGAGGGTCTGCAAGTATCTTATGAGCCGGATGCGGAGATAGCGCTTCGTTTTAGCGGTGATCAGAAAGCATTGGAAATGCTGGATATCAGCAATGCGGTTTCTGTGGATATGTCTGCATATGTAGTGCCGGGAGTATATGATGTGCATGTAGATGTGGATATTCCGGAAGGAATTACATTGATGAAGAAAGTGACAGTTCAGCTTACTGTTGCGGAGAAAGAGCAGGAAGGCGGCAACGAAAGCGATACGAATACAGAACAAAAAGGACAGTAAGCTGCTTTTGGAACGGAAGATGGCTGTTATGAATGGAAAGTAGGCGAAAACAGAGAAAAAGCAGCAGCATAAAGGGAGACGGAATAATGGTAAGAAAAAAAATAGTGATCGATAATCCTACAGGACTGCATTTGAGACCTGCAGGAACATTCTGTAAAGCTGCGATTCAGTTCGAGAGCAAAATCACAGTTCAGAAAATTACAAAAAATGAAAATGTAACTGCAAATGCCAAGAGTGTACTCAGCGTACTTGGGGCGTGTATTAAAGATCGAGATGAAATAGAAATCATCTGTGAAGGCGAAGATGAAGAAGAAGCTTTACAGGAGATGATCCGAGTTGTAGAAAATGAACTTATTTGAATATAATATCGTGTGATTGAAGAAAGAGGAGAAAAAGATGAGCAGAGCGACATTGGTTATAATGGCGGCAGGAATAGGGAGCAGATTCGGAGGGGGAATTAAACAGCTTGCCCCTATAGGACCGAACGGAGAGATCATAATGGATTACTCCGTTTATGACGCGATAGAGGCCGGATTTGATAAAGTTGTGTTTGTTATAAGGAAAGATCTGGAGAAAGATTTTAAAGAAGTAATCGGAAATCGGATCGCACAGAAGGTTGAAGTTGCGTATGCCTATCAGGAAGTTTCGGATATTCCGGCAGAATATGCCGAAAAGTTTGTAGGAAGAACAAAACCGTGGGGAACAGGTCAGGCAATTTTGTGTTGTAAAGATGTTGTTTCTGAACCGTTTCTTGTAATTAATGCGGATGATTATTACGGCAAGAGCGCTTTTAAAGAAGCGTACTCTTATTTGACAAGTATTCCCTCTGCTGATAAAATACAGGTTTGTATGGTTGGATTTGTATTGAAAAATACCTTAAGTGAAAACGGCGGTGTGACAAGAGGAATTTGTCGTGTTGATGAAAACGGAATGCTTCAGGAGATCATTGAAACACATAATATAGAAAAAGACGGAGATAAAGCGGTTGTTCGGGAAGGCGATATTGAAACAGAGTACGATGCAGACTCTCCAGTATCTATGAATATGTGGGGATTAACGCCGGAATTTTTTGCAATATTAAAGAACGGATTTGAACAGTTTTTAAATAAAACAGATATGGAAGATTTGAAAGCTGAATACTTACTTCCGACGATTATAGGCGAACTGCTGAAAGAAGGAACTGTGAGCGTAAAAGTGTTGAAGTCTGAAGATCAATGGTTTGGAGTGACATACAAAGAAGACCGTGAAACGGTTGTGGAAGCCGTGAAAAGTCTGATAGATAAAGGAATTTATCCGGACAAGCTGTAAGGCTGAACAGGGTACACATAAAAAACCGTACATTTGAAAAACGGAAAAAGGAATTGCTGAAATGTCAAAGAAACAAAAACCGACCGGAAATACCGGACGAAAAAATCAAATTAAGGGAAAATATGCGGAGAGATCCAGAAAAAATGGTTTCGGAAAATTCTGTCTGATTTTGCAGGTTATTATGAGTGCGGCATTTATGGGAGTACTCGTACTGCTTGATATGCTTCCTTTGAAATATTTGGCGCTTGCCGCGCTGATCCTTTTCTTTTTGTGGTGCATTACATTTACGACACAGGCAGTTAGAAAGAAAAAAGGAGTGACGGGAAAAGTATACAGTATTCTTCTGATTGCTGTTTTAGCTGTGGGCACATATTACATTGCAAAGACAAATGATATGATCGCGGCAATTACAAGCGGCGGTTCAAAAGTTGATAAGATGGTAGTGGCTGTTTTAAAAGATGATCCGGCAGAAACATTGGAGGATGCATCCGATTACGAGTTCGGAGTTCAATTTAATACCGGAGCTGAGAACATGAAAGCTGCTGTTATGGATATTCAGGATCAGATCGGAGATATATCCACAACAGAATACAAGTCTGTTCAGGAACAGGCAGAGGCGCTTATTTCGGGAGAAGTGGACGCAATTATATACAATCAGTCTTATACAGAATTGATGGAAAATGCTGTTGAAGGCTACAACGATCAGATCCGGATCATTTATAAGCACGAGATTGAAACGAAGTTTGATTTCGGAGGTTCGGCAAAAGACGACAGTTTGACTAAAAAGCCATTTACTGTGTATATTAGCGGAATTGATACATACGGAGACGATGCGGACGATGACCGTGATTCCATACGAAGTGATGTGAATATCATTGCAGTCGTAAATCCGACGACGCATCAGATTTTGCTGATTACGACACCGCGAGATTATTATATTCCGATACCCGGAATATCCGATGGAATGAACGATAAGCTGACACATGCCGGAACATATGGAATAGATGTGTCCATGGAAACGCTCGGTGCGTTGTATGAAACGGATATTAACTATTATGTAAGATTAAACTTCAGTTCCCTTATTGAGATTGTAGATATCTTAGGAGGAGTAGATGTTTACTCGGAATATGCATTTACGACAGGATGGGAATCCGGTTATGAGATGGAAGTACAGCAAGGAATAAATCATTTTGACGGAAAACAAGCGCTTGCTTTCAGCAGGGAACGGCATGCATTGGAAGGCGGAGACAATCAAAGAGGTAAGAACCAACAGGCTGTTATAACAGCTATGCTTAAAAAAGTGCTTTCACCGACGATGCTTTTGAAAGCAAATTCGATCATTAATCAAGTGAGTCAGGATGTAGAGACAAACATTTCACAGGGACAGCTGAATTCTCTTGTGAAAAGCCAGCTTAAGTCAGGGGCAAAATGGACAATTCAGTCTGTGGCGGCAAGCGGAACAGATGGGGAGGATTATTGCTACTCTGTGCCGGACATGCCTTTATATGTGCTCTATCCTGATGAAGAAGTTGTGAACAGTATTGTTGAATTGGCGAATATCGTGGAAGAAGGCGGAAGTCTTGAAAGCGGAGAGGCGTTGAATTAATACTGATTATAAAGAATGCATAGAAATAACGTTACTGTTATATTTGAATTATAAAAGAAATAGATGAAAAGCAGAGCTGTTTACAGGCGTGGAATAGATAACTGTAGAAAGCTCTGTTTTTTGTTATCTTGAGTACGTGGAAAGAAATTATGAAATGATATGTAAATAGTATGGCGCTAAAAAGTGGTGGTAGTGGTTGTATCTATATATGTAAAAATCAGTTGACATTGATTTTACAAAAAGTTAAACTGATAAAGAATTTAAAAGAAAATTAAAGAAAAATTAATAATATACATATTTTAGAGGTGCAAAAATGCAGAAGTTTCAAAAAATGATTAAATATTTAGGAACAGCTATATCCGTTGTAATGGTAGGATTAGCGATATTATTAGGATTTAGCGTTCGGTGGATGTTTAAAACATGGCCTAATTTGGCAGTAGATGAATTGGTATTCCATCTCACGGAACCTTTAAGTGGTGCCAATCAGGATATGATTATAGAATATATAGTACAGTGTATTGTACCAATGCTTCTTGTTTTAATTTTGTTTTCTGTGCTTTTATTTTTTAAAAGAAAAACAAAGTATTATGTTTGTTTTGTTATAACGGGAATATTCTTTTCAATGGGTGCGATTGTGGTTTCTTTGTATATAGCATGGGAAAAAGCAGGAATAGGAGAATACTTATATAATCAATTTGCAAAATCTAATTTTATAGAAGAAAATTATGCAGATCCGAAAAATATAGATTTAGAATTTCCTGAGCAAAAAAGAAATCTTATTTATATTTATTTGGAATCTATGGAAACAACATATGCAGATGAAAACAACGGCGGTGCGTTTACGGAAAATTATATTCCGGAGTTGACGAAGCTTGCACAAGAAAATGAAGACTTCTCGGGAGAAACAACAGATCTTAACGGTGGCCATACAGTAGAAGGAACTACGTGGACAATGGCAGGAATGTTTGCACAGACTTCGGGACTTCCGTTAAAAACAAGCATAGATGCGAATGATATGGATACGCAGGAACATTTCTTCCCGGGTATTACGACTTTGGGAGATATATTAAAAGAACAGGGGTATTCTCAAACACTGCTTATCGGATCAAAAGCTGAATTTGGCGGGAGAAAAGTATATTTTTCAGAGCATGGAGATTATTTTCTGGATGACTATGATTATGCAATAGAAAATTCTAAGATACCTTCTGATTATAAAGTCTGGTGGGGATATGAAGATGAAAAGTTGTTTGAGTTTGCAAAAGAAAAATGCACGGAGCTTTCCCGGCAAGAAGAACCTTTTAATCTTACAATGCTTACGGTAGATACACATTTTGAAGATGGATATATGTGTGAAAAATGTCCGAATGATTATGGGGATCAGTATGCAAATGTTATGGCGTGTTCAAGTAAACAAGTTTATGAGTTTATTGAGTGGGTAAAACAACAGCCGTTTTATGATAATACGACAATCGTATTATCGGGGGATCACTTGACAATGGACAGTGACTTTTGTGTAAAAGTAGATGAAGAAGGAAAGTATGATCGAAGAACATATACGGCGTATATTAATTCTGCTGTTAATCCGGTAAATAATATGAAGAGAACATATACAACAATGGATAATTTTCCTACAACACTGGCTGCAATGGGCGTCAAAATAGAAGGAAACAGATTAGGACTTGGAACGAATTTATTTTCAGAAGAGTTGACATTAATGGAAAGCGTTGGAGAAGAGGAGTTAAAAGCAGAGCTGAAAAAGAAATCTGAATTTTTACAAAAAGTTTCAGGAATAGATAAAAATAATGAAACTGTACTAATTAGAGGAGGAAAAATGGAAGGAGCTTGTATTGAAGCAGAAGTAGGATCAGATTCTATAAAAGTAAATATAGAAGAAATAAATCCTGCAATAAAAGAAAAGTTAAAGACGATTGTTTTGGCGGTGTGGACAGAAGAAGGTCAAAGAGACTTACAGTGGATAGAGGCTGAAAAAATTAGTGATAATCAATATGAAGTAAGTATAAAAATGGATTTATTCAATAATGCAAAAGGAAAATATTATATTGATGTTCGGGCAGTAGAATTTACAGATGTAGAATATGTAATAGGAAGTACTGAATGTAAAGTAGAATAAGAAGCTACAAGGGGATTCTTCCTTAAATGGAGGAATCCTTTTTGCAATGGAAAAACTTGTAATTGTAAAGAAACTTTGTTTTTGTTATTATTAGTAAGTAGTATTTAATAAGGTGAATAAGAGGAGTGCGACAATATGAAGAAGAAAAGATGCTTATCGGTAGTGATAATAAGTTTATTGCTTGGAATATCTTGTTTTATTATGGCAGGTTGTGCAAATAAAGACAATGAAGATAAAGACGATACGAAAATAGAACAAAATCTAGATAAAAAAGAAGATGCAGAAGATTTCAATAAAAAAGATGAAGAAGCAGATGAGAATAAAAAGGTTGAAGAAGATGAGGATGAAGACGAAAATTCAAGGGAAGCCAGAGTTTATTATGTTGATGACATAACCGGAGAGATAATGGGAAAAACCATTACAGTTAAAACGGAATATGATATATGGAAGGCTCTTCAGGGAAACGGAATTTTGACGGAAGGTTGTCAGCTGTTAAGTTTTAAAGTAAATGAAGAAACACATCTGATCGATCTGGATTTTAATGCTGCAACCGGAGAATACATACGAAGTATGGGAACAACCGGTGAAATACAGATTATAGGATGCATTATTAATACATATCTTGAGACATATGACTGTGATGGAATAAAACTGACTGAAGAAGGAAAAGTTTTGCAAACATCACATGGAGCTAATTATGACGGTTATAGCGGAATAATGTCATTTTGAAATTGAGATTAAAGAAATAGTATAAGAAGAAAAGCGAGTAAGGAGATATACAAGAGAAGTATGAAGAGAAAAATAAAAAAGATAATTGCAGGAATCTTGTTTGCCAGTATGCTTACAGGAAATGTTTCGATGAATGTTGTTTACGGAACGGAAAACTATGGAGATAGAATAGAAGAAAATCAGTCAGCGAATATAGAAGATGGGGGTAAACAATTTACTGAAGAGGATAATACACAGAATCAAAATCAGAATAAAACAGAAGATGGACTAAATGAAGATCAGTCTTCTGTTAATACAGATGCCACTGAAGGAACAGAGCAAGAAGTAGAAAGTGGAAAAATAGGGATTACTTATGGGAAAGTGAACTTTGTGTATATTGAAAGTCCCTATGTACAAACTCCCGGTACACAAAGAATTGTGTTTTCATTTGATAAAGAAATTACAGGGGCAGAAACAATAGCCTTAATGATCGAGGATGAAGAAGGTAATCAAGAGGAATGGAATCTCGCAAAACAGTCGGGAACATTATATCTGTTTGAAAAAGAATATGCGCAGGGTGTATCAGCGGGAATTTATAAAGCAACAAATCTTCTTATAAAAAGTAGTGCAGAAGAAAAGAAAATTGCACTTGATGATATCGGGGTCAAAGCTGAATTTGGTGTGGATACCGAATATGAAGGGATTGAAGAATTAAAACCGGTTGAAGGTCAATTTTCTGAAGAAGAGTCGAGTGTAGAAACTTCGGTTGTAACAATAGATGAAAATGGAGTTGCAGAAGCACAAGATAATATAGCAGAAGCATTGGAGGTGGTCAGTGCAGATCGAATGAATACGGTAAGTACTTATGGGAACGCTTCTGATGCAAAATCGGGAAATGTTGTGGTCGCGTTAGACCCGGGGCATGATGCAAATGATGCGGGAGCACAAGGGTATGGATTAAGGGAAGAAGACTTAACATTAAAGATTGCCAATTACTGTAAACAGGAACTTGAGCAATATGCAGGTGTTACAGTATATATGACACGCACAGGTGCTGCGTGTCCTTACAATAAGCCGGGAATTACGTGTATGGAAGATCGCGTAAAAGCGGCTGTAAATGCAGGAGCTAAAATATTTGTTAGCTTTCATCTTAATTCTTCTGTATCGTCAGCTGCAAGTGGAGCAGAAGTAATTGTGCCTAATAATAGTTGGAAAGCAGAAGTGGGTGCGGCAGGTCGTAAATTAGGAGAAGCAATTTTAGATGAGCTTGTGGCAATCGGATTAGGAAGACGGTCTGTATACAGTAAAGATACTACAATTAATGAAAAATATCCGGATGGTTCTATTTCAGACTATTTTTCTGTTCAGATTCATTGTAAAGAACATGGAATTCCGGGACTTATTGTAGAACATGCATTCCTTTCAAATGGTAGTGATGTAAATAATTTTTTGAAAACGGAATCAGGACTTAAAAAGCTTGGAGTTGCAGACGCTACAGGGATTGCAAGATATCTCGGATTGCAAAAAATGGGAGTAAGAGTTAATGTTCCGGAGGGAACGTACACCTTGGATAGTGTATTGGCATCAGGAAAAGGTATTAAAATAAGCAATGATCTTTTCACTTCAGGAGCGGGAACAGTTTTATCCACAAAAAAAGAAAATATTTCTTCACAACGATTTGAAATAGTTAGTATCGGAAATGGTTATTATAATATCATTGCTGAGCATTCGGGAAAAGCGTTGCAAGCAGTTGGAGATGGAAAAGCAGGTTACGCGTATATAGAACAAAGAGAGAGAAATAGTGCTTTAGAAGCACAAAAATGGTGTTTTATTGATGCGGGAAACGGAACATATTATATTATGTCAGCGTTGAATACTTGTATAGATATACACTCGGGAGTGACAAGCGATGGGAATACAGTATGGACATATACTTGTAATCAAAGCAATGCTCAAAAGTGGAAATTGACTAAAGCTGATAATAAAACGATAGAAAACGGTACATATACGATTGCAAATAGTGTAAATAAAAATCAAGTTCTTACAGTATCAAAAGAATCATCAGATAATTTCGCCAATGTTGAATTAGATAGTCTGAAAAATATTTCGGCACAGAGATTTGAAGTGGAATATGTCGGAAACGGATATTATAAGATCGTGGCAGAACACTCGGGAAAAAGCTTAGATATTTTAAATGGATCTGAGAAGAAAAATGCGAATTTGCAGCAATATGCATGGAATAGCAGTGATGCTCAACTTTGGAAATTTGTAAAAGCAGATAACGGAACATATTATATAAGATCAAAATTAGGAACAACAATAGGGTTAGCAACATCGAATGTGGTTTCGGGAACGAATGTATGTATGGATCAGGTGAATGGAAATAATATCCAGAAATGGGTGCTGAAAAAAGCGGAGAATGCACCTGTTGCAAATGGAAGGTATGTTATTTCAAATGCAAAATTTTCTGAGAATGTAATTTCGATTAACGGACAAAATGCTACGCTTGGAACATATGTGGGTGCGAAAAATCAGATGTTCGATATAAAGTATATGGGAGCCGGATATTATCAAATTTTATCGGTTCAATCAGGAAAATCTTTGGATGTGGCAAATGCATCGAGTGAACCAGGCGCAAATTTGTGGGAATATTCATGGAACGGAAGTAACGCTCAACTTTGGAAGTTTATCGTTAATTCGGATGGAAGTTATTACATAAAATCAAAATTGGGAACAGTTGTAGATATTTTTAGTGGAATTATCGCCGAAGGAACAAATATTCAAATGTATACGGCGAATGGAAGTGACGCGCAAAAATGGAAACTGGAATCGGGAAAAGAGGGGATTGATGAAAGACCTCTTGAGAACGGAACATATACGATATCAAATGCAACAAACAGTAAGCAGGTTTTAGATATAGCGTCTGCGGTGGAAACAGATTATGCAAATATCCAGATGTATGCCTCCAATAATACATCAGCACAGAGATTTGAACTATATTATGTGGGAAATGGATATTATCAGATTCTTTCTGAAAAGTCCGGAAAGTCCTTAGATGTAGCAAACGGATCTAAGAAGCAGGGTGCGAATGTATGGCAGTATTCATGGAATGGATCAGAAGCACAACTTTGGAGGATTATCGAGGCGGAAGACGGTGGATATTATTTACAGTCGAAACTGGGAACATTTCTTTCCATTAGTGGAAATACAGCTTCATCAGGGATGAATGTACAGATGAGTTATCTGGAGAGCGGTAAAAGACAACAATGGAAATTTGAAGCATCTACTTATCAGCCGGTGAAAGATGGAAAATATACATTAAGAAGTTCTAAAGAATCTGAATACACTATAGATGTAGCGAATGCTTCTAAAGTGGATGGTGCGAATGTATGGTTGTATTATTATAATGGCACGAAGCCACAGCGGTTTAATATTTCCTATGTGGGAAAAGGATATTATAAAATTATTGCCGAGCATTCGGGAAAAGCACTGACAGTAGAAAATGATACGCGAAAAGCGGGTGTGAATGTAGTGCAAAAAAAATGGGTTGCAAATTCAGATACACAGCTTTGGAAATTTGTGAGTACAAGCGAGGGGTATTATATTCGATCCAAAACAGGTACAGTTCTTGATATTTGGAGCGCTGTGTATGCACCATATACAAATATTTGGACGTATACAGCAAACGGTAGTTTGGCACAGAAATGGCATTTGGAAAAAGAATATGATTCGATCGAAGTTCCGGAAGGAATATATACGATTCAGACAGCGTTAAGTTCATCGAAAACTTTAGATATCGCCAATGGTTCTAAAGCAAATTTTGGAAATATTTGGATCTATAATATAAATAACACGGAGGCACAAGAATTTGAGATTGAGAAAGTGTCTGACGGATATTATAAGATAGAGTCAAAATTATCCGGAAAAGTATTGGATGTGGCAAATGGATCAAGAACAGCAGGTGCAAATGTATGGCAGTATTCGTGGAACGGCTCCGATGCTCAGCTTTGGAGATTTGTGGATGCGGGAGATGGTAAATATTATATACAGTCAAAATTGGGTACTGTATTAGATGTTACATCTGCATCTGCAGCAGCAGGGACAAATGTTCAAACTTATACTTTTAATCAATCGACAGCCCAAAAATGGACACTTTTAGAAACAGAAAAAACGTTGTACTCTATTATGGGTAAAACAAATGTGTCTGTTTCTCAAATGGTTAAGTTTTATAAAAATAAGGCGACGGTATCATATCCATACAGTAATGTGAGCGAAGCGCCTACAATAGAGAAGTTCTGTCAGATATATAAGGAGGAAAGTGAAGTAGAAGGCGTAAAAGCAGAGGTCGCTTTTGCACAGGCAATGATGGAAACTGGGTTTTTGAAGTTCGGTGGAGATGTTAAGAAAGATCAATATAATTTTGCTGGGATAGGAGCTATTGGCGGGGGATCATCAGGAGCAAAATTTGATTCTATTCGGATTGGAATCAGAGCTCATGTTCAGCATCTGAAGGCATATGCTTCAAAAGAAGCATTGAAACAGCCTGTTGTAGATCCACGTTTTCAATATGTGAAACGTGGAAGCGCAGAATATGTGCAGTGGTTGGGACAAAAAGAAAATCCAAATGGATATGGATGGGCGACAGCTAAAAATTATGGAAATAATATTGTAAAACTATATATTCTTCCAATGAAGAAATATTGATGAAATCAGAGCATTCCAAATCGGAGAAAAAATGGAATGCTCTTTTAAATTGGATCTTTCCTTTCTATGCTTGTGAAATGCTTGAAATTTTAAAAGGGATAGCGTATACTAGTACAGAATGTAGAAAAAGGAAAGGTGAAAGGAATGTATATTAAAAATATCATAGATAATTTTAAAAAGTATTCATTTTTATTGAGACAATTAGTCAGCAGAGATTTCAAAGTGAAATATAAGCGCTCTGTACTAGGTGTTTTATGGAGTTTATTATATCCGGTTTTGATGATGGCGGTTATGGCTGCTGTGTTTTCTAATGTCTTTAAGTTTTCTGTGCCAGGAGTAAACTATCTTGTTTATTTAATGACGGGACTAACATTTTTTAATTATTATAGTGAAGCATCAAATTCATCCATGAGTGCTGTAGTGGCAAATTTCTCTTTGTTGAACAAAATATATATTCCTAAATATATTTTCCCTTTGTCAAAATGCTTATTTGTGGGAATTAATTTTTTGTTAACATTAATTCCTTTATATGGTGTGATTTTGTTGTCGGGCAGTGGTGAAACGAAATGTCATATTACGGCATTACATCTTCTTTTGCCCTATTCATATTTGTGTTTATTGCTTTTTACAGTAGGGGTTGGATTCATTTTATCCACGATATCCGTATTTTTACGGGATATGTTCTATATTTATGGAATTGTACTGACAATCTTGACTTATTTTACGCCTATAATGTACGACATTAATATGCTGGATCCATGGATACAACAAGTGTTGAAATTTAATCCGTTGTATCATTACATTACGTTTGCGAGAACGATTATTTTATATGATCAAATGCCGTCAGTAAAAAGCTTTATTATATGCGGAGCATCATGTTTAATTACATTAGTTATTGGGATGATTGTATTTAAGAAAAATCAGGATAAGTTTATTTATTATATGTAGGATCTAGGAGGCTGTTATGATAGATGTTCAAAACGTATCGATGCGTTTTAATTTAGGAATTGAAAAAAATAACTCTTTAAAACAGATGGCAGTAGATTTGTTCAGTAAAAGTGCAAGAGAAAAACGAAAAATGCACAAAAAAGAAAATGAGTTTTGGGCATTGCAAGATGTTAGTTTTAAAGTGGAAAAAGGTCAGGTGGTTGGATTTGTCGGATCAAATGGAGCAGGGAAATCTACACTTTTAAAAGTGGTTGCCGGAGTTATGAAGCCGACAAAAGGAAAAGTTCTCGTAGGAGGAAATATTTGCCCGATGATTGAATTGGGGGCAGGTTTTGACCTTGACTTAAATGCACGGGAAAATATATATCTTAACGGTGCTGTTATGGGATATTCAAAAGATTTTATTGACAGCAAATATCAAGAAATCGTAGATTTCTCTGAATTACATGACTTTTTAGAAGTGCCTGTAAGAAATTTCTCGTCAGGAATGATTGCTCGTTTGGCATTTTCAGTTGCAACGATTGTAGAGCCTGAAATATTGATCGTGGACGAGATTCTTTCAGTGGGAGATTTGAATTTCCAGAAAAAAAGTGAAAATAAAATGCGGAGTTTGATTTCAGGAGGTACAACAGTTCTTTATGTATCGCATTCTATAGAATCTATTAAAAGTTTGTGTGATAAAGTGGTTTGGTTAGAACATGGAAAAGTAATTCAAGTAGGTACAGCGGAAAAAGTATGTGCCGCATATTATGAGAGTCAAATAGGAAAATGATTACTCATTTATGTAGAAAAGGGGATTGAGAATTAAATGTTGGATAGAGTGCAAGGCATGATAGAAAAACTAAAATATCTTAATCGGAAAATTTTAGAGATTGATAAAAAACAGTCTTTGTTAGTTGAAAAAGAAGAACTTTTAGAAAAAAATTTAGAGCAAAGAGTTGAAAAAGTGATTGTTTCTGTAGATCAGATGAAACAATTTACAGAACAATGTGCAGATCGATTATTTGAGCAGTTTTCCGAAAGAGCAGTATTAGGAAAAGTTAATGATTATGTGAATTTGGAGTATTTTAAAGTTCCATCTGATAAATCCCCGAAAGTATTATTGGTTGGTTTTTATGGAGCGGTTAATCTGGGTGATGAATTGATGCTGCAAAAATTGTACAGAGACCTGAATGTCATTAAAAATGACATTTATGTGATGATGTGTGACAATGAAAATTTAGATGCTTTTCGCTATCCCGGCATGAATATTATTCATTATCCTAAAACAAAATTTGATTTTAATCATTTGGCCGATATATTTGATAGTGTTATTTTTGGAGGTGGAGCAATTTTAGATGATAGCGGATATCTTCAAGAAGAAAGCTTTAAATATGATTTAGGGAAAATATTCATTGAATTGGCATTATCATTTATAGAAAAGAATAAGGAAGTGCATGCCATCGGGTTGAGTACAAATGAAAAAATAGTCAATGAGGAGTATCAGGAAAAGTTAAAAAGAATTATTGACGGAAGTGTTAATTTTAGCGTGAGAGATAAGTACAGTAAAAGACTCATAGAGTCTGCTTGCGGACACGAAATAACTATGATAAATGATATTGTTTTAACAAATGAATATCCAAAGGTAATGAAAGAAAAAGGTGAAAAATATAAGATAGGAATCATTTGGATTTGTCAGGCGGATTTACTGGGATCTTTAGAAAAGTTAGTTGAACATATTCAGAGTACGTACGATATAGAAAAAACAGAAATTCATTTTATTCCGTTTTATAATTATCACGATTGCGATTACAAATTTTATAATGAATTTTGTGAAAAGAAAAGTGAATTTAATTTTTCTATAGAATCTATGGCATATAGTTTTGAAAATATTTGTCAAAAAGTACGAGAATGTGACGTGGTTATCAGTATGCGTTATCATGGCGCTTTACTGGGACTCATGAATGGCTGCAGAACTTTCTCGCTGTTATACACACAGCACCCACACTATTATAATAAAATGATGGATTTATATGAGAAATTTGAGTGCGTACAAGATTTGTTTTTTAGTGTGGAGGAGCTCGTCGAAGCCTTACCGGTTAAGAATGATGTGGTAATTAATTCGGTAGATTTTGATAATACATCATATACTCAGATTGTACAGTCGATTATAAAAAAACAGAAAGAAAGAAAGGAGAAAATGGATTTTTAATCCTGAAGAACGCATGAAAGCATTAACAATATTAATTCCGGTATATAATACAGAAAAATATATAAAAAGATGTTTAGATTCGTTGATTGTTTCTGAAATAATGGATGATATAGAAATACTTGTAGTAAATGACGGAGGAAAAGATCATTCCGTTGAAATTATTCAAAAGTATGTGGATAGTTATCCGGAGACAGTCAGACTGATTGATAAAGAAAATGGAGGGCATGGCTCTACAATAAACGCAGGCATCAAGGAAGCAAAGGGAAAATATTTTCGAGTTTTAGATAGTGATGATTGGTTTAACTCTACTGATTTTGTGAAATTTGTGAATAGATTAAAATCGGAAGATGCAGATTTAGTTGTGTGTGATTATCGAAAGGAACATACGTACAATAGTAAATCGGAATATTTTGTATATAAGAATTTAGAAGATAGAAAATGTTATTGCTTTGATGATATTGATCTGAAAATTCTTGAAGGTGAATATTTTGTTATGGCAACATCTACGTATAAGACAGAAATTTTAAGAACGTCCGGTCTTAAAATGTTAGAAAAAACATTTTATGTAGACATGCAGTATAATGTTGTTCCTATGACGAAAGTTGAGACTTTTACGTATTATCATCTGGATATTTATCGTTATTTTATCGGAAGAAAAGAACAAAGCATGAATATGGATAATTTTGTCCGAAATCAAGAACACCATAAAAAAATGATAAAATGGCTGATAGAATATTATACACATATTTCTTCAAAGTTGTCGTCAAATAAAAGAGAATATATAGAAATTATTCTCACATATACGTTAAATACACATTATTCTATCTATTGTGAATATGATAAGGATCATGCAAGAGCATATAAAGAAATAGTGGACTTTGATCAGTATTTATTGAAGGTGAATAAGGCTTTATATGAACGGATAAATTGTATGGCATATATAAGATATAATCGAAAGACAAAGTTTAAATTTGTCAGATTGAATGGTAGAAAATGGAACACTGCAATGAAAATGGCAAGAAGATTGAAAGGAAAATTCTAATGAAGAAAATATTAGTTATAAGTTGGTTTTATCCGCCGATAAATTCATCAGAAGGATTAGTGACATATAAACTTCTCAGAAATTCTAAATTGCAATATGATGTTTGTATGCAGGAAAGTAATGCATCTTGGTCATATGGAAATAAAGAATATCTGCCGGAATGCGAAAATGTTCGGAAAATTCCAATTCAGGCAGACACTTTGGAGATATGGAAAAACAAAACAATAGAGTATTTTAACGCTCATAAAAAAGAGTATGACATTATTATGACTCGTTCCATGCCTCCGGAATCACATGAGATCGGATTGAAAATAAAAGAAATTAAACCGGAAATTAAGTGGATTGCATCGTTTGGAGATCCAATCGCAAATAATCCTTTTGTATTAAAAACTATAAAAAAGATTTCTCCGTATTCATTACAGAATAGATATATCAGACCGATGGGAATTCGGGAAATTATATCACCTAAGAGAATGATTAAGAACGAGATATGGAAGAAACGAATGAAAAAAGAGCAGATTCCGTATAAAAAGGAGCAAGAATTAGAAGATGCCATTATAACAAAATCTGATTATATTATTATGAATAATCCATATCAAAAGCAATATATGACCGGCAAATACTCAGACGCTATAAAAGCGAAAGCAATCGTTCTTCCGCATAGTTTTGATTATTCTTTGTATGATAAAGAGATTGATGCAGAAAATAGTGGAAAGATACGGATGGTATATATTGGACATCTTGATGATATCAGAACGCCGCATTTGTTTCTTAAAGCTATAGCTAGTATGAAAAAAGAACATTCGGACTTGGCGGAGAAATTAGAAGTTTTCTTTTATGGAAATATGTCTGTAAAAGAAAAAGTATATCTTTTAGATAATGAATTGTTAGATATTGTTCAGATCAAGAAACCTGTGGACTATAAAACGAGCTTATCCCTTATGAAGAATAGTGACTGGCTGATTCATATTGATGCAAATTTGAGCGGTGTGTTAGATGAGAACATTTTCTTCGCTGCTAAATTAGCTGATTATATTGGCGCGGACAGACCGATTTTTGGAATTACGATGTTTGATGGAGCGGGGGCTGATGTGGTACGCGATGTGAATGGACTTACGGTTTCCTATACAGTAGATGAGATCAAAAATTATTTATATTTGATTTTATACGAAGGATATCAAATTGAAGTAAACGAAGAAAACCGCAAAAAATATGATGCAGTAAATGTGGCAAAGAAATTTGATGATTTTGTTGAAAATAAGATTTTACATTAACTTATGATGGTGAGAGGTAGCAACATGAGAAAAATTAAAGTGATGACGGTTTTTGGAACGAGACCGGAAGCAATTAAAATGGCACCGTTAGTGAAAGAATTACAGTCGCGAGAAGAGATTGAACAGATTACATGTGTTACGGCACAGCATAGACAGATGTTGGATCAGGTTTTGGAAACTTTTCAAATTAAGCCGGAATATGATTTGGATATTATGAAACAAGGTCAGACATTGAATGATGTAGTTCAGAGAGTGTTAGGAAGCATTAGTGAAGTTTTGGAAAAAGAAAAACCGGATATCGTATTAGTTCATGGTGATACTACAACTACTTTTGCAGGAGCATTGGCAGCGTTTCATAGTCAAATTGCAATCGGACATGTTGAGGCCGGACTCCGTACATGGAATAAATATTCCCCATATCCTGAAGAAATGAATCGTCAAATGGTAGGATGTCTCGCCGATATGCATTTTTCTCCGACAGAGGTGAGCGCTCAAAACTTGTTGAATGAAGGAAAAGACAAGTCTAAGATATATATTACAGGAAATACAGCCATTGATGCGATGGCAACTACTGTTGATGAAAATTATCAGCACCCGATTTTTGAGTGGGTGGGCGATAACCGAATGATTCTTTTAACTGCTCATAGAAGAGAGAATCTAGGGGAGCCGATGTATCATATTTTCCGGGCGATTAAGAGACTTGTAGATGAATTTGATGATGTGAAAGTCGTATATCCTATTCATCTGAATCCTCGTGTAAGACAGGTGGCTAACGATGTATTTCAAGATTGTGATAAAGTGCGTTTGATTGAACCATTGGAAGTGTTTGATTTTCATAATTTCCAAAACAAAAGTTATTTGATTATGACAGACAGTGGAGGAATACAGGAAGAGGCACCGTCTCTCGGAAAACCGGTTCTCGTATTACGTGATACAACGGAGCGGCCTGAAGGAATAAAGGCAGGAACGCTAAAACTTACAGGTACGGATGAAGAAGTCATTTATCAAGAGGCAAAGAAACTATTAACAGATGAAGAAGCATATCATGCGATGAGTCATGCAAGTAATCCATACGGAGACGGGCATGCAAGTGAACGTATCGCAGATGCGATTATAGAAAAATTTGGTGATCTTTTGAAGTAAAGGAGAAAAGCAGATGGATAGAAATGTAAAATATTTGATTATTGGCGCTGGAATATCCGGACTTACTTTTGCAAACTACGCAGACGGTGATTATTTAATTATCGAAAAAGAAAAAGAAGTGGGTGGATATTGCCGTACTATTAAGAAGAAAGATTATGTTTGGGATTATGCAGGGCATTTCTTCCATTTTAGTACAGATGAATTCAAAAAGAAATTTCTTGATAGCGTGAATCCGGAAGATATTAAATATAAAGATAAAAATACAAAAATTATTTATAAGGGAGAATTGGTGGATTATCCGTTTCAGACAAATATTCATCAATTAGAGAAAGAAGAGTTTATAGATTGTCTCTATGATTTATTCCATAAAGAAGAAAAGGAAGATTATGACAGCTTTTTGGATATGCTCTATGGGAAATTTGGAAAGTCAATCGTTGAAAAGTTCTTAAAACCATATAATGAAAAGTTGTATGCGGTTGATTTAAAGACATTGGATAAAGATGCAATGGGCAGATTTTTTCCGTATGCAGACATTCCGGCAATCATAGATAATATGAAAGCAAATAAAGACAGCACTTCATATAACAATAGCTTTCTTTATCCAAGAAACGGAGCGGGTTCCTTTATCCAGATTCTGTATGATGCATTGGATAGTTCTAAAATTTTGATGGAACATGAAGTTGTTAAAATTGATAATGAACATAAAGTTGCGCAATTGGATGACGGCAGCAAAATAAATTATGAATATTTGATCAATACTTCTCCGTTAAATCACTTTTTAGGATATTTTGAAGGTGAAAAGTTTTCTGCTTTGAAGAACCGATTGTCATATAATAAAGTTCTCGTATTTAATCTTGGGTTCAACAAAAAATCAAAATTCACAGAAGAGCATTGGATGTATATTCCGGATAAAGCAGTGAATTTTTATAGAATTGGATTTTACGATAATATTTTGGATGCAGACAAACTTAGTATGTATATTGAGATCGGATATGGAAAAGAAGATGAGATTACAGAACAAGATGTAGAAATGCAGTTAAAATTAACTCTTGAAAATTTGCATAAGTTGGGAATTATTGATGATGATACAAAATTAGAAGAACATTCGACTATTATCATGGATCCGGCTTACGTGCATATCAATACTGAGACAGAGAAAATGGTTCAGCAATTTAAAGCGGAAGAAGAAAAAAATGGAATCTATACGATTGGCAGATATGGAGCGTGGACATACTGTTCAATGGAAGATTGCATGATTGCTGCCAGAGATTTAGCAATGAGTTTGTGTCAGGGCTAAATCGGGAGTAGGATATAATGAGTGAAAAATTAAAAAAGCAAAGTGTAATAATTTCTTTAATATGGGCTTTTGTGGGGACGATCGGTGTCGTTTATTATATTAAGATAGGAACGGGAATGGATGTATCTCCCAATTATGCAAATAATATAATCTATTATTTTATTTATGCGGCATCTGCTTTTTCAGTGTATTATTGCTGTAAAGTTATCACAAAGAAGAAAGCGGTTTTTGCAGGAATTCTTTCGTTATTATTTGCATGTATCTGTATTATAGGTGCTCAGATAGAGTATTTAAGAGCAATTAATTGGTTATGGATTACATGGATAAAAGTTCTCTGTTTGGCAATTTTTTTATTTCCACTTTTTGTATTATTGATTTACATTTTAGATGATTGTAGATTTAAAGCTGCGGAATCTTGTGTGAAAAATATATCAAAATGGAAAATATTCTTAGCGATTATTGTTATATGGGGCATTGCTTATCTTGCTATGTTTCCGGGAATTTATGATTATGATTCAATAGATCAAACATTGCAATTTTTGGTTACAGGGAACGTGAGTGGCCACCATCCGGTTTTACATTCATTATTATTGTCCGGTTTTATGAAAATCGGATATGTTGTTTTTCATAGTTATGAAATTGGGTTAGGGATATTTACACTTTTACAGGTATTGTTTTTGGCATATGCGGCGATGAAAGTTGCATGGTTTTTGTTGCAAAAAGGTTATAATCGACTTTTTTGGTTTACGATGTGCTTTTATTTGTGCTTCCCATTGCATTATATTATGAGTGTGTGGGATACAAAGGACAGTATCTTTGCAGGTTTTTTTGTTTTAGTTAGTTTAAGTTTGATCGAGATGGCGGATCGCACATCAGGATTTTGGGATAATCGGTGGAATTTAGTCAAGTTTGTTTTATATGTAGTATTAATGTGTATGTTTCGGAATAATGGATTATATGCATTGATCTTGCTCATACCGATTTGCTTTTTTTGTTTTAAAGAGAGAAGAAAGGCAACTATTATTTTGTTTATGTTATCAATGTTAATCTATGTATCATATCAGAATATTTTGCTTCCAAGTCTAGGCGTTAAATCCGGCAACATTCGTGAAATGATGAGTATACCATGCCAGCAGTTGGCAAAAGTGTATGTTGAAACTCCGGAAGCGTATACGGATGAGGAAAAAGAAGCTCTATTGGAATTGATACCGGAAAAAAATATTATGGATTATCAATATAGACCGATGATTTCAGATGCAACGAAGAATTATTTAAATTCAGAAGTTTTGAAAAGTGATCTGCCCAAATATGGAAAGTTATATGTAAGTATTGGATTGAAAAGTCCGAGAAAATATATAGAAGCTTTTTTGCAGAATAGTTGTGGGTTTTGGTATCCGAATAAATCATATCCGGATGAAAGAATGTTTCATCCGTATACTGAATTTGATATGGCAGATCCGAATTTGTTTAAAGGAGATTATATTTATTTAGAGCGAATGAGTTTGTTCCCGCAGTACGAAGAGATATTAAGACCGTTTTTTCAAAGTGCTGTATGGAAAAAAATTCCGATAGTTTCCAACTTTTTTGTTCCGGGCACATATTTTATTGTATTATTGTTTGGAATAAGTGTTAGTTTTTATAGAAAAAATTATAAGCAATTATTTGTGTTTGGCTTTTGGGGGGCATACTGGTTCACGTTGTTGATCTCCCCTGTAGCACTCGTTCGTTATGCATACCCTGTGATTATGTGCTTACCGCTTATGTTAAGTTTAATTACTCAAAAAGGGTTGTTATCATGGAAAAGAGAAAGGAAAAATACAAAAAATGGATAAAATAGCAGTTTTGATTCCTTGTTATAATGAGAGTCAGACGATTAAAAAAGTAGTGGAAGATTGGAAAAAAGAGTTGCCGGAAGCTACAATTTATGTGTACGACAACAATTCTTCGGATAACACGGCTGCAATCGCAAGAGAAGCCGGAGCTGTTGTTCGTTATGAATATCAGCAGGGAAAGGGAAACGTGATCCGTCGCATGTTTCGTGAAATAGACGCGGAATGTTATATTATGATCGATGGAGATGATACGTATCCGGCGGAATTTGGACGGGAAATGGTTACAAAAGTATTGGAAAGAAATGTGGATATGGTAGTAGGAGATCGTTTGTCATCCACTTATTTTGAAGAAAATAAACGTCCGTTCCATAATTTCGGAAACAGTCTCGTAAGAGGAACGATCAACCATCTGTTTAAGAGTAATATTCGTGATATTATGACGGGATATCGGGCGTTCAGCTATCAGTTTGTAAAGACGTTTCCGGTTCTGTCAAAGGGGTTTGAGATTGAAACAGAAATGAGTATTCATGCTGTGCATAAAAACATGCTTGTTGAAAATGTAATCATTGAATACCGCGACCGTCCTGACGGAAGCGAATCAAAGCTGAATACTTATTCCGATGGATTTAAAGTGCTCAAGACAATCGGCAGATTGTATAAGAATTATAAGCCGTTAGGATTTTTCGGAATGTTGTCAGCGCTGCTGGTTCTAATTGCGGCAATCTTATTCATTCCTGTCTTTGTGACATATTTAAAGACCGGATTAGTACCTAATTTCCCGACATTGATCGTCAGCGGATTTGTTGCGCTGGCAGCGATTCAATCTTTCTTTGCAGGATTGATTTTGACAACGATCGTGGAAAAAGATCGTCAGGACTTTGAGTTTAAACTGCAGATGATCAGTATGGAAAAAGGAAACAAAGCCCATGAGTAATACAAAGAAATTATTTTCCCAGATTATAAAATTCGGGTTTGTAGGCGGAACAGCTTTTGTTATTGATGCAGGATTATTGTTTTTACTGACGGAATTTTGCGGGATTCATTATTTGATTTCGGGAATGATTTCTTTTACGGCATCAGTGATATACAATTACATTTTAAGTGTAAAATGGGTATTTGATGCGAAAAAGGATGCGAATAAGACACAGGAATTTATTGTGTTTATTGTGTTAAGCGTGATCGGTTTGGGAATAAATCAGTTGTTTATGTGGCTGTTTGTTGACATGATGCATATTTACTATATGTTGTCAAAGATCATTGCCACTGTGATCGTTATGGTCTACAACTTTATAACAAGAAAGATTTTTCTCGAGAAAAAGTAGTTTTAAATTGCAGAATTTTGTGAAAAATATATAGAATAAAAAGGCATCTTAAAGAAGGATGTCTTTTTTCTTAAATAAAAATGTAGAAAATGATGAAACCTTGAAAAAAGGTACAAGATATACTATAATCTAACAGATATAGAACAATGCAGAAGAAAAGAGGAGTATATAGCGATGCATACTGGGAAGCTGGAACAGTATAAGAGGCTGATACGTTTTGGATTTAATATATTATTATTGGCGATATTGATATTCTTTTTCATTCATATATGGGATGAAAACTATAACGATGGAATTGTTTTTCCGTTTTATTATAAAGGCTATCTGATGATGGCTGCGTTTTACGCGTTCTTTTTTACGGTTTTTTCTTATATTTTAGGCGGAATGAAGATCGGATATTTAAAAAGCAGCAGTTTAATGTTGTCGCAGACGCTTGCTTTGTTGGCATCAAATGTGCTGATTTATTTGGAGACAGTTCTTTTGTCGGCGAAATTCATTCCTGTTGAAGCTATGATCGTTCTGACATTTATTGATGTCGGGGTTATTTTAGTGTGGACATTAGTTGTAAATTGGATTTTCAGAAAACTATTTCCGCCCAGAGATATTCTACTGTTATATGAAGAATACGATCCGACATCCTTTTTGAGAAAAGTAAATTCAAGAAAAGATCGATATAATATAAAAGAATCCATGAATGTAGAAGAAGGCTGGGATCGTATCACAGAAGAAATGAAGAAGTTTGACGCGGTATTTCTCTGTGATATACATTCTCCTTTGCGTAATAAATTAGTAAAGTTTTGTTATGCAGAAGGAATCCGGTCGTATATTACACCGAAAATTTCGGACATTATTATTCGCAGCTCCGAAAATATTCATTTTTTTGACACTCCATTATTGCTGTCGCGTAATAATGGGTTTACTTTTGAACAAAAGTTTGTAAAGAGAACATTGGATATTATTATTTCTGTTTTTATGCTGGTGATAACATCTCCAATTATGCTTATTACCGGAATCGCGATCAAATTGTATGATGGAGGTCCTGTCTTTTTCAGGCAGAAAAGATGTACGATCGGGGGAAAAGTATTTGAAATTCATAAATTCCGAAGTATGATCGTAGATGCGGAAAAAGAGGGGGAAGTCATACCGGCAAAAGAAGATGACGAAAGGATCACCCCTGTCGGAAAATTTATAAGAAAGACCAGAATTGATGAATTGCCGCAGTTTATTGATATTTTAAAAGGAGATATGAGCGTTGTAGGTCCTCGTCCGGAGAGGGTGGAGCATGTAGAGCAGTATACGGCGGAAGTGCCGGAATTTTCTTACAGACTAAAAGTCAAGGGCGGACTTACAGGATATGCTCAGATTTACGGAAAATATAATACGACAGCGTATGATAAGCTGAAGCTTGACCTGATGTATATACAGAATTATTCGATTCTGCTCGATTTGAAATTGATCATTATGACAGGAAAAATACTTTTTGTAAAAGAGAGTACGGAAGGGTTCGAGGAAAAGAAGTGATGGCATCTATAAAAGCATATTATGGGAGAACATATAGAGGAAGTAAAAATAGATTTTTAGATTTTTTGCAGAAAAGGATTGATGAAAAGAAAGGCTGTTTTGTTGTGACAGCCAATCCGGAGATTTTTATGCTCGGAAAGAAGATGCCGGAGATGAATCGGGTTCTTATGGATAAAAATACAGTGATTGCTGCAGACGGTATCGGCATTGTAAAGGGTGGAGAGCAGTTGGGATTCCGTTTTAAAGAAAGGATACCGGGAGTGGAATTGTGTGAGGAACTGCTTAAATATGCAAATGAAAAAAAGTGCTCGATTTATTTGTTCGGAGCAAAAAGAGAGGTTTTGGATTCTTTTGTCAGACGGATTGAGAAAGAGTACAAGAATGTCATTATTTCCGGATATACAGATGGATATGTAGAGGATAAAGAAAAGGTAATGCGGCAGATAACGGAGCTTGATCCGGATTTGGTGTTTGTCGCATTAGGCGCTCCTCAGCAGGAACTTTTGATTCATAAATATTTCCGTTCTGACAGAAAAGGAATTTATATTGGCGTCGGTGGGAGTTTTGATGTTTTAAGCGGTAAGAAACAGCGTGCTCCTTCATTTTTTATACGTCATAATTTGGAGTGGCTGTATAGGATTACGAAAGAACCGAAGCGTATAAAACGTTTTTGGAACAGCAATGTGAAGTTTTTGTTTGAATTGAGAAAGGAAAGTCATGGCGGGAAAAGAACTCATAAATAAAATCAGAAAAAAGGGTATATGCGGAACAATCAAGATGATTGCCGTAAAGTGGAAGAAAACAGAGCGTGACTTATGGAATCCGCCGATCAGTCGGGTGAGGAAAGATCTTATAGATCGGATTTTAAGAAGAGGTTATTCCAGGATTGTTATTTATGAGAATCACTTTGGATATCACAACATAATGATGCAGCGTCCTCAGCATATGCTTAGAAATATGGGGGATGAGGAGACGCTCATTTTATACAATTCGTATTATGATATAGATTTTAAGGATAGACGGCGTATCACGCCGATTGCGCGTCATGTATATGTATTGGATCTGTATTATTATAGGAAGTATTTATTAAATGCATTGAAGCAGATAGAAAAGAAATACGTCATGGTATATTCTACTGATACCGTTCCGGTAAGCAGAATAAAACAATATTCAGAACTTGGATTTCGGATTATTTATGAGTATGTAGATGATATTAATGAGGAACTTATTTCAAGAAAAAAAATCGCGCAGATCCGATCGAGACATCAATATTTGTTAAGAGCAAAAAATGTGTTGACTGTAGCGACTGCGGATAAACTGTATAAAGAGGCAAAGTCGAATAATAAAAAGACGAGGATCGTTCAAATTTCCAATGGGGCAGAGTGTGACAAGTTTGTACCGGAGAGCGTGACGGAAGATCAAGTCTACAGACAGTGGCTTAAAGAAGATATGCTGCATGTCGGATATTACGGGGCATTGGCGGCTTGGGTTGACTATGATCTTTTGAAAAGACTGGCAGATAATGAGAAGATCCAGTTGATCCTGATCGGGATTGAGCATGATGATTCGCTGAAAAAGAGCGGGCTGCTTGATTATAAAAATGTGAAGTATTTTGGAAAAAAACCTTATGAGTCATTGGCAGGATATGTACATTTTTGGGATGTATGCATTATCCCGTTTTTGATCAATGATATTACAAAAGCAACTTCTCCTGTTAAATTATTTGAATATATGGCGATGGAGAAACCGGTTGTTTCAACAGCGCTTCCGGAATGTTTAAAATATACTGCGGTAAAAATCGCCCAAAATGTACAGGAATTTGTTTCATTGGTTGAAGAATGTAAGGACGACTGCAAGGATGAAAAACGGAAGGAGCTCCTGAAAAAGTGTGCGTGGGAAAATGACTGGTCTGTGAAAGCGGCAGAATTGAAAGCGTATATGGGAGAATGGGAGAAAAATGAAAGATAAGATCAGTAAATTGAAAAATCTTGTAAAAAAATATGGGTTGGCAGGAACGATAAAAAAGGCGGCAGGATATATTTATTCTAATTATCTTGTAAAGCTTTCTGTAAAAGAAAGAATTTATGTCGCTGTTAATAAAAAGAAATTTATCGAGGGAATCGACCGGATTCTTTCAAAAAATTCTTACGATCGGATTGTGATCTGGAGAAGTTCATTTGGATGGGATGTGCCTTTGTACCAAAGACCTCAGCATATTTTCAGCAATTTTGCGAAGCAAAGAACGCTTGTCTTTTATGAAGTGACACGTTTTACGGATGATGTGAAGCGGATCAAAAAACAGGCGGATAATTTATATCTGGTCAACTATGCGAATACAGCATTTTCAAAGCTGCTTTTTCAGGAACTTGAAAAATGCAAAGCTCCGAAATATGTTCAGTTCTATTCAACAGACTGGACTTTGCCTGCGGCAAAGATTAAAGAGTATATGCAGCAGGGATATAAAATCGTTTATGAGTATATTGACGACCTGAATCCGCATCTTGCGGGAACAGACGAACTTCCCGTGAACGTAAAAGAAAAGTATGATCTGGCTATGACAGATAAAAATATTTTTGTTGTTGTAACTGCCGAGGCGCTGAAGAAAGATGTCATTGAAAAGCGAGGAGATGTTCGGCTTGCTTTTTCAAGTAATGGCGTGGATTATGCTCACTTTCATGATGGGTGCGATCCGAATTTTAAGTGTGATGAAGAGTTTGAGTCTATCTTGAAAAAGGGGCAGCCGGTTATCGGATATTATGGGGCGCTGGCAAAATGGTTTGATTATGATCTGTTGAAAAAAATTGATCAGGAAAATAAATATCAAGTTGTACTTTTTGGAATCAAATATGATGATTCTTATGATAAATCGGGAGCAGATCAATGGAAAAACGTTCATTTTTGCGGGTCGCGTCCATATGAGATCCTTCAGAATTATGCCGCCCGTATGGATGTTTTAACGATTCCGTTTTTGATCAACGACATTACGAAAGCGACTTCTCCGGTTAAATTATTTGAGTATATGGCGCTTAATAAACCGATCGTGACAACGGATATGGACGAATGCAGGAAATATGAATCGGTGTTGATCGGACATGACCATAAAGAATTTTTAGAGCAGTTAGATAAGGCAATATTGCTGAAAACAGATGAAACATATAAGGCGTTATTGGATAAAGAGGCTTTAGAGAATACATGGGAAGAAAAGGCGAGAACGATTCTTGAACAATTAAAAAAATATGAATAAGTATATTGTGCGAAATAGCCTCAATATGCAGATAAAAATCCCCGGGGAACTTTGGGGATTTTTATTTAATCTTTTCAGGGGAAATGATTGAATAATGTAGAGATTTGTTGTATCATGGTATAATGTAGATTAAGTATATACTAAAATAGGTGAGAAAATATGTCAAAGAACAAGGTGAAGCGTAATTCATCCCGCAGAAGGCAAGCAATGCACAGGGGGAAAGAGACGTCAACTAAGCCAAAGAAACCGGTTACCCGCAGGAAAGATTTTTCCGCTTCAGGAAAAGGAAAGAAGCGCAAAAAGAGACGTGTTCATAAGATGAAGCCATGGCAGATCGCATTAATCTGCGTAGGAGCTTTCATCGCAGCGCTTTTAGCATTCGGATTAATGTATGTTTATGCGAAGTGGAGTAAGATTGATACGAAATCAATTAAAGCGGACGACATCATTATCAATGAAGAAGTGAAGAAAAATAAAAATGTAGATCTTGGAGACGGTTATACGAATGTTGCACTGTTTGGCGTGGATTCAAGAGACGGTGACTTGGGAGAAGGAAATCGTACGGATTGTATTATCGTTGCAAGCTTGAATAATAAGACAAAGGAAATCAAGATGGTGTCAGTGTACAGAGACACGCTGCTTGATCTTTCAGAAGGAACTTATCAGAAGTGTAATGCGGCATATAGCTACGGAGGTCCCGTACTTGCTATCAATATGTTGAACATGAATCTTGATCTTGATATTCAGGATTATGTGACGGTTGATTTTGGCGCGATCGCAGATGCGGTAGATCTGTTGGGCGGCATAGAGATTGAAGTTACAGAGGAAGAACTTCCGTATATTAATCAATATATTCCTGAAACGGCAAATTCGGCGGGAAAGGCGGCAAATCTTCTTCAAAGTGCAGGCCTTCAGAAATTAGACGGAACGCAGGCGACAACTTATGCCAGAATTCGTTCTACGGCAGGCGGAGATTTTACTCGTACGGAGCGTCAGCGCCTTGTAATAGAAAAAATGTTTGAAAAGGCGAAGGGAGCGGATATCGGAACGTTAAACAAGATCATCGATAAAGTGTTCCCGCAAGTTTCAACAAGTTTTACGCTGCCGGAGATTTTGAAATATGCTTCAGCTTACAGTGAATATAAACTGGTAGGAAATATGGGATTCCCGGAAGATAAGTATACAGATATGCTTTCAGAGATCGGAAGCGTTGTCGTGCCGGATAATCTTGTATCGAATGTAACAAAGCTTCATGAATTCCTGTTTGGCATTACAGGATATGTTCCATCGTCTACAGTGCAGACGGTCGGTTCTAATATTTCGTATACTGCAAGTGCAAAGAAGTCTTCGGGAACAGGATCGCAGTCGTCATATGATAGCGGTGAATCTTATAATGACAGTGGATATACCGATAACAGCGGTAACTACGAAGGCGGAAACACCGGCGGAAATTATGATGACGGAAGCATGAGCGGAAACAGTGGTAATACCGGAAATTCGGGAGAAACAGGCGGCGTCGGAGGAAATGGCAGTACCGGGGATAATACAGGCGGTACAACTGTAGAACCTCCGGTTGTGCCGGATGGCGGAACAGACAGCGGCGGCGGACAGACCGAAGCACCTCCGGAAGGTACAGTTCAATAATATCCAACCGGAACAGGGGAAGATAAAAAACAGAAAGAGGTTAAGTATATGAAAGTATTAAAGAAATTTGCAAGCATTATTATTGCGGTATGTTTGATGATTCCGGTGTTGAGTACGGTGGTATTTGCGGCGGATGGCGTATTGATGTTTTCTGATCCGTCAACGAAAGTCGGAGAGAATGTGAGCGTTGATTTTGTTGTTCAAAGTTCAGGCGGTACGATCGGAAGTGTGGATGTTACAATGAGTTATGATCCGAAGGCACTTGAATTTGTCAGCGGCGATGGATTTACGGCAGACGGTGCGGGTACGCTGACTTATAAAGGTACAGGCGGCGGAACAGAGCTGAGAACGGCGGTAGTTTTCAGAGCTCTTACGGTTGCGAATACGCAGATTTCTGTAAGCAGCAGCTCAGCTACGATTTCTTCCGGAGATACATTAAATTTGAACAATGGATCTTCCGCAATTTCGATTGCAGCGGCAGACGATGGAACAACAAGTGTAGAACCGACATCGGCTCCTAATTCACCGGCAGGTGAAAGTACAGATATTGTTGTGACTGTAGACGGAAATGATTATCATTTTTCGGAGGCGTTTACGACAACAGATATTCCGGAAGGTTATTCTGAGACAAAGATGACATTTAACGGAGAAGAGAGAAAATTTGTAGCAAATGACGCGGGAGTTTATCTTGGATTTTTAATGGATGACGCAGGAAAAGGAAAATTTTTCCTGTTTAATACAGAGGATGCAACATTTGCTCCTTTCGCACAAATTGCAATATCGGATACAACATCTTTGATCGTTGTTGATGCACCGAAGTCGGCAAAACTTCCGAGCAGTTATCAGGAAGTGGACATGACAGTTCAGGAAGAAAACTTCCCGGCATGGTCTGATCCGTCCAATTCCAGATATTATGTTATTTATGCATTGAATACAAGGACAGGTGAAAAATCTTTCTATCAGTACGATACAGAAGACGGAACATATCAGTATTTTGAGGCTCCGAAAGAGGAGACGAAAAAGAAAGACAGTGAGAGCGGCATAGTTGCGAAGCTGGGCGAATTTGTAGCGGAAAATACAATGGTTGTTCTTGTAGCGGCGGCAGCATTGTTTTTGCTTCTCTTGATTTTGGCAATCGTATTTGCGGTAAAACTTGTCCATCGAAATCAGGAATTAGATGATCTGTATGATGAGTACGACATTCCATTCGAGGAAGAAGAGAAAAAGTTGAGTGCAAAGTCCGCTAAAAAAGGAAAAGCAAAAGATGATTACGATGATGACTTTGATGATGAATCGGATGAGTCAGAAGAGTATGCTGAGTATTCGGATGAATATGAAGATGAATATGCCGACGAGTATGAAGATGAATATGACGACGAGTACGACGATGACTATGAGGAAGAAGGTTATCTGGACGATGAGTCGGACGAATATGGGTTTGACGATGATTTTGAAGTCGGATATGATGACGATTATGAGAATGAATACGACGATGAAGCGTTTGATGAGCCTGAGGAAAAACAGGCAGTAGGCAGAAGCAATAGAACATCTTCAAAAAAAGATGGCTTTGATATTGATTTTGTAGATTTATAAGTAGATTTATAAAATGAAAGACCGGATAGAAAAGATGAAATTTTCAATCATTTTCTAAGTCCGGTCTTTTTTTGTGTTTTCAATTCAATATTTGTTAAATGAATAAACACAAATTCATCACATTAATCCGCTATGATAAGACCATAGAAAAAAAGAAAGAAAGCGGGTAGTGTTATGGACAATCAATATAATTATTATAATCCAAATGAAAATTCAAATAACGAAGATCGGCAGAGAATGAATTCTCAGAGCGAAGGCAGCCAAAACGGAGAACAAAAGGGAAATACCCCACAGTGGCAGCCGGGCGGCGATCATTTGAAAAAGGAAAAAAAGCCGCATAAGAATTTGATGCGGACGGTTGCAGTCGTAGGTTTTGCTATTTTATTCGGTGTTGTTTCAAGTGGGATTTTCCTTACAACAACGGTGGTTGGAAACCGGGTGTTTGGGTTGCTTGACTCTTCAAAATCTACAACCGCATCTTCTGATAAGGTAAGTAAAGGGACTCCTCTTTCAAAATCATCCAGCGTAGTGACATCTGATGTATCTGAAGTTGTGGATCAGGTGATGCCGTCTATTGTTTCTATCACAAGTATGTCGGTAGAAGAAGTCCGCAGCTTTTTCGGCGGAACTTATGAACAGCAGTCAAAAGGCGCAGGTACCGGAATTATTATCGGAAAAACAGACACAGAGTTATTGATCGTGACGAACAATCATGTTGTTGCGGGAAGCGATACTCTTACAGTTGCCTTTACGGATGAATCAACTGTAGAAGCAAACATTAAGGGTACAGATGCCCAGTATGATGTTGCAGTTATTGCAGTGCCTATTGAGAATATTTCGGATGATACACTGGATGCAATCTCAGTTGCCACTCTGGGTGATTCCACGAGCCTGAAAGTCGGCGAACCTGCGATCGCCATCGGAAATGCACTTGGATACGGACAGTCTGTGACAACAGGCGTTATCAGTGCATTGAACCGTTCTGTTTCTATGACAAATGAAGAGACTGGAGATACACAGGAAAGCGGTGTGAAATTGATCCAGACGGATGCGGCGATCAACGAAGGAAACAGCGGAGGCGCTCTTGTCAATGTAAATGGGGAAGTGATCGGCATTAACTCTTCAAAACTTGTAGGTGACAGTGTGGAAGGAATCGGATATGCAATTCCGATCAGTGATGTCGGTGATTTGATTGAAAACCTTATGAACAGAGAAACAAAAACAAAAGTTGCGGAAGATAAAAGAGGCCTTATCGGCATAACCGGAATCAGTGTTTCGGATGCCTTTTCACAGCAGATTGAGATGCCGGCAGGAGTATATGTAACAGAAATTGCAAAAGGCGGCGGTGCAGAAAAAGCAGGAATGACAAAAGGGTGCATTATCACAGCTATTGATGACATAACAGTAGACAGCATGGAGGCTCTTCAGGAGCAGCTGCAATACTATGAGAAAGGTACAACTGTGACGTTAAAAATCCAGATTCCTCAGACAAACGGAGAGTATAAAGAGCAGACTATAGAAGTGACGCTGCAGTAAGTGTGAAAGAGAAATCCTTTTTCTGAAAATATATAAATGAAAAATTATTTCCCCTCCCGGAGAGAGAAAACTCTGAAACGGGAGGGGAAGTTTGTGTTGCAGTGATTATTTATCAAACTCGGGATTGACAGCATAGAAGTTTTTGCTGTCGAGTTTTTCCTGTACAATGCGTAAACTTTCACCGAAACGTTGGTAGTGGACGATTTCACGTTGTCTTAAGAAACGGATCGGATCGCATACTTCAGGATCTTTTACGAGACGAAGAATATTATCGTACGTTGTACGCGCTTTCTGCTCTGCCGCAAGATCTTCATGAAGATCGGTGATGGGATCTCCTTTTGATTGGAAATAAGTTGCTGTCCATGGGGCGCCGCTTGCTGCCTGTGGCCAGAGAGCAAGTGTGTGATCTACATAATAAGGAGCAAATCCGGAGCGTTCGATTTCCTCCGGAGAAAGGTCCTTGGTGAGCTGATAAACGATGGCGCATACCATTTCCATGTGAGCGAGTTCTTTCGCTCGTAGAAGATGCAACGAATGAAAAACGCCGCTATTTCGGCACTTTTGGAAACACATCAATTTCAAAATCAGAACGATCCTGCCCCTTTTTGTTTCGTTTTGTCTTTGTGAACATGATTTTTTCAATTAAAACCTTTAAAGCGCTGTTCTTTTCGGGAATTGTAAGTCTACCCCATTCGCCGAGCAAATTCTTACAGCGCGGAACGAAATTTTTACGGTTTGCCTGTAGTGCGAGTGTGGCGTGAAGGTCGTTCTGCGCGGAGATAATGTGCTCCATACATTCTTTTACGCGTCGCTCAAGAGCGTTTGACCGCTCGATAAAAATTTCCTTCGTATAGATACCCTGCTCGAGAAAATCAAAAAGGGATTCACGTTGCTTTAAAAGTGTTTCATGTTCTTTTTCAAAATTCTTAACAATCGCTTCTTTTGCAGCGACGTTCTCCACGTCTTCGGGCAACGCGTCAGTGAGCTCGTATTTATCTATGTAATTCCGCAGCCATTCCAACAAGGCGAGCTCTAACTCATCAATTCGGATACCGACTGTAGGGCATTCAGTATATTGACAAATCAGAATGTCATAAGGCGTTTTAGTATGCGCTTTTTTACGAACCATCAGCCGGCCACACTGGGAACACCGGACAAGACCGGCAAAAATATTCTGAATCGGTCTGTCATCACGCACCGGAGCGGAGCAGCTCCCTTTTGGCTGGTTGGCACGCTGGAAAAGGTCCGCGCTGATCCGGGGCGGCCAAACTGCATCGGCAAGAATATAATCTGACGAGTGCGGGCGAGAACGAGAAATTTTCCCATCTTTGACCGTACGAACCGTTTTCCGATGTCCCCAGCGAACTTTTCCGATATTTGCCGGATTAGATATAATTCCTTTTAGCGTGGACGGCGTAAACGGGCGTCCGCTTCTTGATAAAATTCCCATTTCGGCCATATGAGTACATGCTTTTTGATAACCGTATTGTTTATTGCCGCATAGATCATACATCAGATCGAGCACGGGGGATTCGGTTGGATCGGGAGCAAGAGAGAAGTGCTTACCATCAGGAGCGATAACGCGACGCCATCCGTAGGGCGGTATATTTCCGACATAATATCCGTCAGAGCTGCTTCGTTCTCTGCCACGCTGCATCCTGCGCTTAATTGTTGCGTATTCTCTGCGACTCATAAACAGACTAAATTCAAAGTATTCGTTATCGTACTCGTTTGCCGGATCATACGTCTTGTTAGGAGTAACGATCTTTGTGTTTGAGTAGAAAAATGCACGCTGTACCCGCCCTTGATCGATCGTATCTCCGCGGGCGAGGCGGTCAACGTCCATAACAAGACATCCGTCCCACATACAAGACTCTACTTCGGCCATCACTTGAGACATCACCGGGCGGGAATCAATACTGTCGCCGGAGACGACTTCGCGATAAATTGCCCCGATCGGAAGCGACAGCGTTTTGGCAAGCTCCAGCAAAGTGGTGATATGGCGCTCGAGCACATCGATTCCCAACGCTTCGAGATCAGCATCCTTCCTTGATTTACGAGCATAAATAAAATAAGACATTGCATCACACTCCTATGTAATTATATGTAAAAAGGTATAAAAATAACAGCTATCAAAAACAGATGTTCTGATTGCGATAGCTGACCGAAGATGATACAATATTTTTTGGTTGGAATGCTGTAGCATCTCCGGAGATGTTATAGTTAAGCCGTCCTATCTCTGCTGTGCGGAGAGGGCGTGTTGACCGCTCCTGTTGACGCAGGGGCGGTTTTTCTATCTATCTTCCAGTTTCTTTTGCTCGCGTTCGATCTGCTTAATGCTTTTAGTTGGGGTGGGGAGATCCTCTGGCATCGTTCCCCCTAATCGTGAAATAGTATCACGAACTTCTTTACCGACGTTATAGTGCGTCTGGTTGGCATTTTCTTTCCCTTGTATATTATCACGTTTAATTTTAGCCTCTGTTTGTGTGGCGCGAAATAAATTAGCGGCAAGTTCTTCATATCCCATATGGTCAAGGATTTTTTGAGATGGTTTCAATCCCTTATGGTGATGGATAGCCTTTGCATCCATACCACCGTATAAACCACGATACCCATAATTTTGAAAGATAGCGTAATCAAGGTTTGTTTCAACTCCTGCATTTTTTGCGGCTTCTACTAATAATTTATTATGCTCTGCCATTTCACGTCTGATAGCTAATCTCTTTTGGTCTTCATTTAATTCGTTAAAATTATCTATTAATTCTTGTTGTCTTGTCTTTACGGCGAAGTATGTCTGACCGAGAGCAATCACCTTTTTCCGGGAATCGCCATTCTGTACAATTAAATAACATGCATAGCGGGAGAGTGCGTAATCTGTAATTTCTTTTGTTGCAGATTTAGGCATATCTATCGTTTTGTTGACTTCAACAAAATGATGAAAGACATCATTTCCGCTATTTTCACAAGCGGTTACAGCTCTATCAATAACTCTAGAAAAGTTGCGCCACTCAGTATATTCTAGAGCACGCTGAAGTTCTCTTGCGTACCAAAACTCCTCTCCATATTCATTGATATGTTTAATGGATTCAAATAAAGATTCGGTATAGCTGTTCTGTTCATCCTCGGTAAGAGCCTTACTAAGAACACGATCATGTAATTCAGTTAATTTGTTTTCAAAATCATCCATTTATCACACCCTCTTTCTAACTATTTGGAAAATCTAGATAGTTGACATTTATGGTACATTTGCTATAATGTACTTAACAGGATAGCCGGAAGGTGACTGCACCTCACCCGCTCCGGCGCAACTTAAAAACTATAAGAAATAGTCGTCAGCTTTGTCATAGAGCAGCATAAAATTTAACTTCATATCTCCTTTTAGAGCACCTGCAAAGATGCTCTTATTGTCATGCAGTTTTCAAGGTTCAAATATATCTGAAAAGCATTTCTGCAATTTACTCAAAAAATCTTCATTTTAACCTTGACTTTTAATAGTTAGACTTTCTTTTGTCCCCTGTTCCTTTAACACCACTTTATATAATCGCCGTAGCGGTTATACCTTATTTATGCGCAGACATTTCGATTTTCTGTACATCTATTTTCTCAAAATCACGCTCCTTTATATGCCTAATCGCATGGTTAATTGCCTTTAACCGTTTGCTTTCACATAAATTTGCGTTTATAAAAATAGTGAATGAATTATCTTCATTTTCGGTTATTACTTCATTAACGGTCATTCCGTCCATGAAAAAAATTTGATAATCAAAACTCATTATTATCACGTTCCTTTTTCTTTAATGCCATAAGCATATCATATGTTGTTTTCAAATCTTCCGGAGTAGCATCTTTTGCAGCATCGAAAAGTACGCGCAAATCATTGTTTTCAAATAGTTTTTGAGCCATCTCAGCGGTTTCTTCGTTTAAATAATACTTCTCGCCGCCTTCCTTTTCTTCTCCAGTAATATCCGCTATTGACACATGGAGAAAATCAGCGATTTTTTGTATTTTTTCCATGCTAGGGATATTCTTATTGTACTTGCTTATCGAGCTTCTGGGAAAACCGAGTTCTTTTTCGAGTCTGTTAATAGAGTACCCTTTTGCAGTAGCCACTTCCTTAATCTGTTCATATAGTCCCATTCTGACACCTCAAAAATTTGCGCAATACAGTATTGACATACGTAAAATTTTGAGTATAATAATAATCAAGAGTTGCGCAAGATTTTACGAATGTTTGTACAGTGCGCGATATTCAATTAATTAGTTGTTGGCACTTCTAATGGTAGAATATCTTACGCATTTTGTCAATAAAAAACCGTAAAATCTTACGCAAACAATGAAATAAAGAAAGGAGAGTGTCAATGTCAATTTATAAAAATGTAAAAAATGCATGTTCTGAAGCCGGAATAACTATTACAGCTCTCGAGGCAAAATTAGGTTTTCCTCGAAGCAGTATATGCAAATGGGATGTTAATACCCCGGGGGTTGATAAAGTTAAGGCTGTTGCTGAAGAACTCAAGAAACCTATTGAGTTCTTCCTAGAGTAGTGTAACAGGAAAGGTGTCCGATAAAAAGGACTTTGAACCAGAAGAGGAGGTGAAGGTAATAATGAGAATAAAAATAATTTTTCACATAACAAGGATGGACGATGTTAGTGATGTTTTGAAGAAAGCAGAAGAATTAAAGAAAGAGAACCCCCATACAGAAATTAGTATAGAGGTTCTAGTATAGAAAGATTATTTCTTTCTGATTTCGATGGCTTTTAACCCAGTTGTAGAAATTGTGTAGCTTGTACTAGAACTATACAGGTAAATCTCTGAATGAATCCTAAAATGCTGAGATGCAATTTCATCGCCCGAATATGTTCTTATTCCGGATGAAGTAGGAATTTCGATTTTATCTACATTCGTGCACAAGTGATCATTTCCATCGAAATATGAAAAATAAACATCATACATATAGTAGCTACTCCCTTCTTAATACTCGGCATGCCGGTGCCTGTATTTAAAGTATAGGAGATTTTTAGGGACAACGCAACAAGTACAAACATTAAAACATAAACATAAACAGGAGGTGAAGAACGTGATTGTTGAAGAAATCCGCATAAGAGGTGCAACAATCCGAGTGCATGACGACAGTTATGTAAACCGTACAAAAGAAGAGATCCAAAGCAGTATAGACGCATGCAGTCGGATTATCAGAGAAGCATTAATACGAAAAGAGAAAACCGCGTAAGCGGTAGAAAGGAAGGACAAGCATGGAAGAGATGAAATTACAGGCAGCGCCGGAGTTGGAGCTGATCCCGATCGAGCGAAGAAATTTTCCGGAAGCGGATCACAAGCGGGAGAAACGAAAGATCCAGCGCAAAAGAAAAGAAAGAGACAATGCTGCAAGAGGACTGGTCACAGTAACGGTTGCCAGCATGATGTTAAATGCGGTGATGGCTGTGATTATTTACATCCTGCAGGCAGGACCGATCTAAGGAGGTGAACAAAGAAATGGACGAAGAAATAAAGAAAGACGCCGAAGAAGAAATGAACTGCATCTTGGATCTGCTCGAAGATTGGTGTCTGAAATACGATCAGGATTATGTAAATACGGTCGTACTTGTAAAAAATGATCAGATCACATCGTGGGGAAGCGTAGGCAACCAAGAAGACTTTGACGTTTACAGAACAAAAAAGCGCCCATAAGAGGCGGCAGCCTCTAGGACGCATAACTAAACAACCAAGATTATTGTAACAGAAAGGATGAGAAAAGTGAAGAAGTTTAAACTAACAAGCGAATTTATTGTAGATATTTCCGGCGTGAAACTGTTTCGCATTAAAGCGTTAATTGAGTTTGGCAATGTAAAAGCCGGGGATTTGGGAGGATACATAGAAAAAGAAGAAAACCTGAGTCATATGGGCGATGCATGGGTTTCCGACGATGCACGGATCTCCGGCAATGCACAGGTTTTCGGCAATGCACAGGTTTTCGGCAATGCACAGGTTTTCGGCGATGCATGGGTTTTCGGCAATGCACGGGTTTTCGGCAATGCACGGGTTTCCGGCGATGCACAGGTTTTCGGCGATGCACAGGTTTTCGGCGATGCACAGGTTTTCGGCGATGCATGGGTTTTCGGCAATGCACGGGTTTTCGGCGATGCATGGGTTTTCGGCAATGCACGGGTTTCCGGCAATGCACAGGTTTTCGGCAATGCACGGGTTTTCGGCAATGCATGGGTTTCCGGCAATGCACGGGTTTCCGGCGATACACAGGTTTTCGGCGATGCACGGGTTTTCGGCAATGCATGGGTTTCCGGCAATGCACGGGTTTTCGGCGATGCACAGGTTTCCGGCAATGCACGGGTTTCCGGCAATGCACGGGTTTCCGGCGATGCACAGGTTTTCGGCGATGCACGGGTTTCCGGCGATAAGGATTATGCATATGCTCACGGTTTCGGATCTTGTAATCGCACAACCACATTCTTCCGGCTTAAAGATGGAGATGTAGGCGTACGCTGTGGATGTTTCTACGGAACGCTTGCGCAGTTCAGAGATAAGGTCTGCGAAACGCATGGAGAGACAAAGAAAGCACAAGAATATTTAATGTTAGCGGACTTGATGGAGATCAGATTCAAAAACTAAAAAACATTTTAACGAAAGGAATTTGTAAAGATGATTAAATGCAGTAAAGGCAATGTGGAAATAAAAGGAAATTTAATATTATTAGAAGCAGAAACAGTCATGATATTAAGAGGAATAAGAAACATCCTCGAAGAAGAGTACGGAAAAAAACACGCAGAAAAGTCAATGCAAAAAATAGTTAAAACATCCACAATGACGCAAGAAGAAATAGAAGAGGAAATAAAAAAATCAGCACAAGAAATAGCGAGAGAAGCAGCGAAACACCTCATGAAATGAAAGAAGAAGTTATTTTGTGGATCATCCGCTGGGGAGATCCGTACGCATTAGAGTGCAAGACAATGACCAGATCGGAAGTCGAAGCGTATGCGCGCGAAAAGCAAAAAAAGCGCGGCGGTACATATGTAATCAATTAAAAAAAGCGCATCACAGCAACTGATGCGCTTAAAAGATGGCGTTCCCGCCTCTTGTTAGGACAAATATATTGTATCAAATAAGAGGCGGGAAGTCAAGCGATACACGCGGGGACTCCCGCTTTTAAACCTCGATAAAGATATTAAAGTTAGGACAGATAAAAGATGGCAACACGGAGAAAAACGTACAAATTACGGGGCGGAGACGTCTACGACGTAGAGGAATATCCAGACGGAAGATATGGAGCAAAAGGAAAGGCACGGCAAAAGAAAAAGAAACCGACGCCGGAACAGATGGCGGCAGTCAACCAAGCCAACCGAGCGAAGATATGCAGACGATTACTGATCGAATATTTTGATGCAGGAGACTACTTTGTAACATACACCTACAAAGTCGAGCAAAGACCGAAAGACATGACAGTGGCACTAAAAGACTTACGAAAAGCACTCCGAAAGCTCCGTCCGAAATATAAAAAGGCAAACACTCCGTTTTACTGGATCAGAAACATAGAGCGGGGCACAAAGGGTGCATGGCACATCCATCTAGTCATTAAAAAAACATCAGGGGCGGCAGAATGGATCGAAGATGCATGGGAACACGGAGCAATCTATATTACGCAGATCAAAAAAAGCCGGTTTTACGATGAGGATTTTACAAAACTGGCAAACTATATGACAAAAAACGAAAAAACAAGAGAAAAACGATCGGACGGAAGCAAAGGAAAACCGCGACTAAAAGAAGCAAGCTACAACCATGCGAAAAATATGCCGTTACCCGAACCGAAATCCCAAAAACTTGTACGCTGGCAAAAAGAAGTAAAACCCAAAAAAGGCTATTACATCGCAAACAGTTACGAGGGGATCAACCCGGCTACGGGGATGAGATACCGCAGATACACACTGATCAGAATCCACAGGAGGATTTAAAATGAAAACAGTAAATATCTACATAGAAACCACCATAAAATCCCCCATTGTAAAAGATGGGAAATACGCATCCGCCCTAGTATTTACTAGGTCAAACGGAGAAGAAGCATACCGGGTCATGAGTGGCGAAGAGTGCGAATCTACTTACAACAGATTGACGCTGATCGCAATCATAAAATCATTACAAAAATTAAAAGAGCAGTGTCATGTTGTAATTCACACTGATAACGCTTATATCAAAAATATTTCAGAACAAGGAGCGCCGGAGAAGTGGCGGCGATCCGAGTGGAAAAAAGCCACAGGCGCGGAAGTCCAAAATAAAGAATTATGGAAAATGTACCTTGAGGAAGCGGAGAAACACGAAACGGAATTTCGCTTTTGCGCCAGCAATGATTATCAGGGATTGCTAAGAGAAGAACTAACATAAGGAGGACACCATGAGAATTACAAAAGAAGCAAGATGCGCGAAAAACGCAAGGGAATACATCGGCAACCGCCCAAGACTCGTTGAAGGAAAGATATATACGTTGATTTTCCGGCAGCAGCCGGAAAGAAGCGAAAAACACACTGCCATCAAGAAACGGATGCGCTTTTTAAAAGCGTTTCCACACCACGCACTTTTTGAAAACCCTTACGGGATCAAAAGATCGTTTACTTGGTGGGAAGTGGAAAAATTACTGAAAGGAGAGCAGATATGATACAAGATATTGCAATCGAACAGTTAGACATACACCCGCAGAACGTGCGGAAGGTATACACCGACATTGACGAGCTGGCGGAAAGCATAAAAGCTCGTGGCGTAATGCAAAATTTGACTGTAGTACCAAACCCGGACAAAAAAGACCACTATCTTGTAGTGATCGGAAACCGAAGACTGACGGCAGCGAGAAAAGCGGGATTGAAAACAATGCCCTGTTCCGTTGTGGAAATGACGGAAAAAGAGCAAATATCAACGATGTTGTTGGAAAACATGCAGCGCAGCGATCTATCAGTAAGCGAGCAAGCACAAGGATTCCAGCTCATGTTGGATTTGGGAGAAACAGAAACAACAATCGCGGAAAAGACCGGATTTAGCAGAAGTACAGTACGACATAGGTTAAATCTTGCAAAACTGGATCAAGAAACACTTACGAGGCGCGAAGAAAATAAGGACTTCCAACTCACATTAACGGACCTTTACGAGCTGGAGAAGGTACAAGACATCAAAAAAAGGAATGAAATCCTTAAGACTGCAGTATCGTCACGCGAAATCGCATGGAAAGCAAAACAGGCCGTGAAAGAAGAAAAAATAAAGAAAAACGCTCAAATAGTGTTTGAAATACTGGAAGAAAAAGGAGTAAAAGCCGCGCCGAAAAGAGCGAAAGAAGAAAGATGGACCGGAAAATGGAAAGAGATAACAAATATTGATCTATCACAGTGGGAGGATCAAACAAAAATCGATCTGCAAGACACAAAAGATCAGCTCTATTATTATCAATACTACGATAGGATCTATGTAGTAAAAAAGTAATACAAAAAGAGCGGGAAAAAACGGAACAGGAAAAGAAAACGGAGAAAATCAAGGAAAACAAAAGAAAAATAACGGAAATCCTGAAAAGGATGAGAAGGGAAAGGAACGATTTTATTAAAGAACTTGTGTCGGGAAAAATCACAATACCGAAAGAAGTTGATGTAAAAGAAACAGGCTGGAAGATCATGATAAACCGGATAACGGACGGCGGAAGCGTAGCACACATGAACGCGGTGTATGGATTTTACGGGATCGAAAACGCGTACGAAGCGAAAGAAGAGGAAAAAGAACGGATCGAAAAAGAATTTGCAGAAATAAGCCAAGAAAAGCAAATGCTGATCCTCTTGACCCGGACGGCAGAGCCGTACGAAGCAACTGACTATTACGGACACTACGAAAAAGGGATGAAATGCCTAAGAGACTTCTATAGATTACTTCAGCAGATGGGGTTCTCATTTCGATCACTGGAAGAACTAAAGATCCTAAACGGGACTCATGAGTTATACACACAGGAGACGGAAGATGAGCATTGACTATTCGGACATGGCTTTCCCGAAGCCGGGAAAGAAGAAAAAACGGAAAATCCACAAAAAAAGCATTTTAAACAGTCAAAAGGGCATCTGCTACTTATGCGCCCGGTTAAATGGTGACTATTCCGTAAAGCAGACGGAAGAGCATCATATCCTGTTCGGGGCAGGACAAAGAGCAATATCCGAAGAAAACGGGTTAAAAGTAGACCTATGCATTGAACATCACCGGACGGGGCAGCAGGCAGTACACAACAGCCGAGAAATGAGGGAGCTGCTCTGTAAAATCGCACAAACGGAATTTGAAAAGACCCACACCCGAAAAGAATGGGAACAGATCGCAAGAAAGAATTACCTTTAGTACCTCCGCCGTATGGCGATGATACATAAAATGTCACGCGCAACCAGTAAATACAGGTTTCCCCGCCGTTTTATGCGGCGGGAGAAAGGAGGAAAACGTGAGAATTTTAAAAATTAAAACAAAAACAGGCATCAAGACCGTTTATGATGTGACTGATTGGGGATGGAGCGCCGAAACAGGCGATCTTTATTACAGGACAGAAAAAGGGTTGCATCACAAATACTGCATAAGCGCCGAAGAAATTATAGTATAAAAGGATAGAAAAAAGGATCAATCAAAAACCCACTACAAACAGTAATTACTGTTTGAAAGTGGGATTTTGACATCTCGAAAAAAAGGATAAAAAAGAGGAAAAACAATGGCGAAAAGAAACGATTACATAACAGGACGGGAAGACGGGTTATTAATGGCACTCGAAATCGTCAAAAACGAGGGTGTCGAAGCACTTGAAAAAGAAATTGAATTCAGGAATATCACCGGAATCCGCACCGCCTTAGCAAAAAAAGACATTAACAGAGCGACAATCAAGATCAAAGAACAGACAGTAGATACAGTAAAAATCCTTTCCGTAGCGACCTTACATGACGAGTTCGGCTTTGGAACACAAAGATGCGACCGATTTATCAAGCGATTTAACAAAAAAGCGGAGTGCATCATGGACGATATGGCAAGTTGGAATGATTATATAAAAATGATCAAAGAAGAACTAGGGATTGAGTTGGGGATTAGAGCGAACAAGTAAAGAAACCAGTACGCGGTTGAGATGAGGTGATTAAAATGCTAAATTATGGATTTTACAACATGAATTGCATGGACGGTATGAGAGAGTTCCCAGACAAGTTTTTTGACATCGCTGTTGTAGATCCGCCGTATTTTGCAGGACCAAACAAGCGCAGATATTATGGTAGGTCTGAGAGTACAACACTGATTAAGCGCAGGGAATACGACATAATTGATACATGGGATGTACCTGGAATGGAGTATTTTGACGAACTCATAAGAGTGTCACGCCATCAAATTGTATGGGGATGCAATTATTTTGATTATCATTTCGGATCCGGACGGATTGTATGGGATAAATGCAGAAGCAACATGACATTTTCTGATGCGGAGATAGCGTATTGCAGTTTACATGATACGGTAAAAACATTCCGATACATGTGGGATGGTATGATGCAAGGCAAAAGCGTAGACGAAGGGTGGATTCAAAAAGGCAACAAAAAAACGAACGAGCACCGGATCCATCCGACACAGAAACCGATAGATCTGTATAGGTGGATTGCAAGAGAGTACATCAAACCGGGATGGAATGTGCTTGATACTCACACCGGCAGCGCAAGCAGCCTGATCGCGTACCATGAAGCAGGAATCAGGTATGTCGGATTTGAAATAAACGAGAAAATGTATCAAAAAGCAAGAAAAAGACTTAAGGAAGTAGAAAACCAGTTAAGTATTTTTGATTTGGGAGTGAAACGATAAAGGTTTTTGATCGAAAGGAGAGTAGGAATGAAAAGATTGACAGAAGCAGGATATACATATCATTCGTGCGATTTCATGGAAGATGGGGTATATGAATTAGCAAATCGGTTGGCTGAGTACGAGGATACAGGGCTCACCCCGGAACAAATTCGCAAATTGAAAGAACGAAGCACAGAAAAGAAGCCGATTGAACACATAACAAAATTTGCACCCATGTACGAATGTCCTTCTTGCGGATCAATAGATGTATACGGGCAAGAATACTGTGATGATTGCGGACAAAGATTAGATTGGAGTGGATTTAATGGCAACGATATGTAAAAAAGTATGCGATAGATGTGGAAAACAGATTCATTATATCGGATGGACCTCTAAGTTAAAAAAGATTGGTATATTAAGCATTTTAAATGGGAATCCAAGCGGATATGATTATTCATACTGTGATTATGAATTGTGCAGGGAGTGCACAAAGGAACTGAATGATTTTCTTAGAAAGAGGTGAATCGATGGAAGATGAAACAAAAAGCACAGTAACGATCATTGAAGAGGTGTGCGAGGACATATGCGAGCACTACTGTGAGTACAGAAACACAATAGACAGCTACGGCGAGTGTGATATGCAACGAGAGAGCGGTAAATGTCCGTTAGATCGGTTGAATTAAGTTGATTTTAATGGAGAGGTAAAAATGGAAAGCGATGCGGGAAAAGACGGATCACGGAAACGAATGTACAAAAAGTGTTACGACGTAGAGAAACTGAAAAAATATGTGAACGAAGGAAAGTCGAACGTAGAAATAGCATATTTGTTAGACATATCAGTAGCAACGGTCATAGCTGGAGTAAAAGCATATGGATTAAAAGGGATGCGGAAACGTGGCAGACCGAAAAAGGAGAATAGCGATGAATGTACTAGAGAAGATTCTGGAAGAGATTGAAGAAGCGACATTTCAAGAAGATGCGCCTATTTATATAGGTAATATGGAGGTGGATGGGTATGTGCGGGCGAGTAGGGTAAAAGATATCATTCGTTCACACATGAATGAAAAAGAAAAAGTAACAAGCGCGGAAATAATATCGCGTAAGACTGACGGGAAACCATATTATGGGATCAAGTACAAAAAAGTGGGTGAAGATCATTACACAGTGGGGTATAGCTCGTATTATTTAGACTATGTTATTGATTGGCTTAATAATTGCTTTGAATTTTGCGGAGAGTCTAAGATAGTTGTTAATGTCGGTAAGGACACAAATGTCCCTAGCAATGATGGTTGGATTCCGGTAGAAGAGAGATTGCCGGAAGATTGTGAAGAAATAGTGTTGGTACAAGTAAGCGGAAAACCAGCAGATAACATATTATTTGATAACGCTTTTGAATTTGCACTTTACGAAAAAGAAGAAGGGTGGATGTTAGATAACTATCCAGAATGGAAAAATCCGGATGTGATCGCATGGCAGTCACTTCCAAAGCCGTACAGACAACCTAAGAAAGAGAAGTCATCATGCAAGAAACACATTATGAGCAGATTTATGAAAGTAGAGTAGGAGCTGATACATTGAGCAACACAAATGAACCAAGTGCTGCCGCGCTGATCCGAGCGCAGGGGCAGCAGTTAAGAAAGGAAACCGTACTGGAATACTGGAGAAGGACGAGAGGTAATAATAATGCAGAAATGGGAAGAAATCGAACAGAAAAAAGAATACCTCAAGGGATACATAAAAGCAAAGAATAGAGAAGCGTTGATAAAAGACCAAATACAACAACTAAGACTTGACACGATGTTTCCGGCGTTGCAAGGCGATGGGATGCCACGGGGCAGCAGTCAAAAGGATCTATCAGATTACACGGCAAAGATCGAAAGCCTCATGGAGGAGTTAAAAAAAGAATGGGTTGAAAGCGTGATCCGGTACGAACGCATCAGAAAAGCAATAAACAAAATGAATGATGAGCAAGAAAAAGAAGCGCTTACAAGGTACTATTTACTTAGAGAAAACAATAAAGTGATACAACGAAAAATGGGAGTAAGTAAGGCGAAACTATACAGAATATATGATAGTGCACTGGAAAACTTTGAAATTTTATAGAAATTTTATAAAATGAGACTCCGTGAGACTCGAAAATGTGATATAGTATAAACTGAATTAAAAGACAAAGAGGGAAATAATCCCCTCAAAACCACGCGCAAGGACATCCGAAAGGGTGTCCTTTCTTGTATCACGGATTCGGGTGAGATATAATAAGAGAAAAGCGCGTGGAGGGATTTTATGAAAATCGAAAACAAAGAGATGCTACTGTATAGTATGAATACGGCATACGAAGAGTTAAAATGCGCAATGATAGAATACAATATGAACGAAAAAGAAGTGTATTTTCGACTCGGGAGTTGTCTACACTGGATAATGGACTGCTATGAACGAGTGAAAGAAATAGTACCGGAAGAACAAAAAAATATTATTTCTTTCGCTGGCGGCGGCGAATAACGCACAAAAGCACTTGAAAGAGTTTGAAAAGATGAGCGTGATTACGGGGAATGGATATCCGAAACAATACCCAAAACGATACGGAGTAAAATATACATGGAAATCGCTCGAAGAAGTACCGCTAAATTCGAGAACCGAAAAGAAACTGTATCAAGAGAAGCTGCTCGGGAGAAATATTATGAAAACATTAACGGAAGCAAAAAGGCAAATCGAGGATTATTTTGAAAGAGAGTGATGACATGTTTTGCAATTACGATCAATACAAAGATAAAGAGGTAGTTAAAAAGCATGAGCAACTTTTAAAACAACTAGGGGAAAAAGACAGAGTATTTTCGCTGGAATGGAACGAAGAAAACATTACACTGATGGAATGCTGTGACTATTGTTTCGGGCATGATTTAACCAAAGAAGAGTGCAAAGAATTATCGGAAGTATTCCGAGAGTTAGCAGAAGAGCTGGGGAAATAAAGAACAGCGGAAACAAATAAAAGAATCGAAGAAAAGTAAACAGAGAAATACAAAGGGCAGCAGGCGAAAGTCGGCTGCTTTTTTCACGATCAAAGAAAGAAGATGAAGGCATGGTATACAGACCGGATCGAGATGGATCGCACCGAGGAGCGTTTGAACGGAATAAGAAAAAAATATATGCAACACAGACGGTGTGCGGGATATGCGGGAAGCCGGTTGACTTCGGATTAAAATATCCGCATCCGTTGTCGCCGTGCATAGATCATATTATTCCGATAGCAAAAGGGGGACATCCGTCAGACATAAACAATCTTCAGCTTGCACACTGGACGTGCAACAGGCAAAAGAGTGACAAGCTGATAAAGCGGAGAGACAAAGAAAAGGATGAAGTTATAAGTAACAGAGTGTTGCCGCATACGTTTGATTGGAAAAATATGAGACACAGTAAATAGGAAATAAGGAGGGCATATCACCCCTATACATGGGTACGAATCTACTTCACGCTGACTGTGAAAAAAAACACACGCTAAAAGAAAGGAAGCTAATATGGCAGATTACAGAGGGGTAAATTATTTACGAAGACGCTTACAGATAAAGAGCGAACGAGTGAAAATGCGTTACAAATACTATGAAATGAAGAACAGGGTGAAGGATTTTCAGATATCGACACCGCCAGAATTGAGAAACGTACAGTCGGTTCTCGGATGGTGTGGGAAAGCAGTGGATAACCTTGCAGACAGGATTGTATTCAGAGAATTCGCAAATGATAATTTTGACATCGGAGAAATTTTTTTGATGAACAACCCGGATACATTTTTTGACAGCGCCGTACTGTCAGCACTTATTTCTTCATGTTGTTTTGTTTATATATCAGTAGACAAAACAGGATTTCCGAAATTGCAAGTAATAGACGGCGCGAATGCAACAGGAATCATAGACGATAGCACAGGTCTGCTGGTGGAAGGTTATGCCGTACTCGAACGAGACAAAAACAAAAACCCGAAAACAGAAGCATATTTTACAAAAGGCGACACATGGATATACAGAAAAGGAGACGAGACGCCGGAGAGAATTAAAAACAACGCACCACACCCGCTTCTTGTCCCGATCGTATTCCGGCCGGACGCGGTAAGACCGTTTGGCCATAGCAGGATCAGTCGAGCGTGTATGGATATTGTCAACAGTGCAATGAGGACAGTAAAACGGTCAGAAATCGCGGCAGAGTTTTACTCGTTCCCACAAAAATATGTAGTTGGAACTGACCCCGATCTAGAACCGATTAACAAATGGAAGGCTACAATGTCGAGCTTGTTGGAGTTTACGAAAGACGAGGGCGGCGACAAACCACAGCTAGGGCAATTTGCGCAGCAAAGCATGTCACCTCACAACGATCAGCTAAAAATGTTCGCCGGATTATTTGCCGGAGAGACAGGTCTAACGCTGGACGATCTAGGGTTTGTAACAGACAATCCAAGCAGTGCGGAAGCAATCAAGGCAAGTCACGAAAATCTTAGACTAATCGCAAGGAAAGCGCAGAGGACGTTTGGCACAGGTTTTTTAAACGCGGGGTACATCGCGGCGTGCTTGAGGGATAACTACCCGTACGAGCGGAGGCAGTTTTATTTAACAAAACCAAAATGGGAACCGGTCTTTGAACCGGATGCGGCCGCGTTGAGTAGTTATGGAGACGGAGCTATAAAAATCAATCAGGCAATCCCGGGATATATTACGCAGGATAAAATGAGAGATTTCACAGGGATATAGGGGAGATAAATGGAAGATATCGCACCGGAGTTACTGGAAAAAATAAAAAAAGATTTTGAAAAGAAACTTGAAAAAAGTGAGACGATCAAAGCGTTTCGGGAAAAGGTTAAGAAAAAAACAGCGACATATAAAGATGCAAATGATTTCGCGATCGAAGCGGGGGAACTGCTGACGGATGCATTTCAAAGCAACCTATCAAAAGAAATATTACCGGATGGCAAAATGTATTACAATATCGCTGACAGGATAATAAGGGAACGACTGGAACATAATTATGATATTACAGCGGAGGCAGCAGTAGAAGTTCAAAAGATATTAAACGAAAAAGCAGGAATCGGAATCAAAGCCATAAAACCGGAAATGAACGAAGATAGGGTTCGAGGAATTATTAATATTGTATCAGGAGGAAAATACGAGGATGTCGCGTACATACTAGGAGAAGCAGTCGTAAACTTTACGCAGTCTGTAATAGATGCAGCGGTAAAAGAAAATGCAGATTTTCACTCAAAAGCAGGGTTAAGACCCAAAATTAGAAGAACATCAACGGGAAAATGTTGCGAATGGTGCGACAGACTTACGGGGATATATGATTACGAAGCTGTATCAGACACCGGAAATGATGTGTTCAGGAGACACAAGCACTGTAGGTGTATCGTAGAGTATGACGCTGGAGACGGAAAAGTAACAAATGTACACACGAAGAAAACGACAGATAAGAAAGATACAAAAAGAAGAATTGAAAATGCGAAAGAATGGTCTAATAAACAAAAAAGTGGTAAAATAAAAGAAACACCAAAGGAAAAAGAAAAAAGGATCAAAGAGGAAAACGGGCTGGATCTTGCTTCGAGAATATCAGGACACCCAAAAATGTTAGGTGCATACACTCCAAGAGGTCTATACCATGCACTACAGAATGCGGGATATGAGACAAAACCTTTAAAAGGGAAAAATTACAGAGATATTCCATTTGAAGAGGGTGGAGGATACAGGGTAAACTTTGGGGGAGATGGATTGTTAATGTATCACCCGGGAGAAAGAAGTCATCACGGAGGCGAATACTATAAAATTTCCACGGGGAAAGGAGGTGTGAAAAGATATGATATCAACGGAAAAGAAAAAGAAGATTAACGAAAGATGCAAGGCGTTAGAAAAAGAATTTGAAAGAAGATACAAGAAAGAAACAGAAGTGCGAGGGAAAAAGTGCTTTGCTGTAAGAGAGGACGAGTTTTTTATTGTATCGGGGCTGAGTTGGGCAAACGCGATCGTATTAGAACACGCATTCTCAAAAACAGAAGTGGAAAAAAACATGTTTGAGGATGGAAAGCTGTTCTACATGGAAGAAATGAATGAAAAAGAAATGTTTGAAAAAATGATAGAAGAGATCGAAGGGTGAGGCGAAATGGCAAAGGACGATTATTTTGTAATTGTATACAAGATACTATCGTACTTGTATGTAAAATTGAAATCGGGAGAAGATACAAACCCGAACATGATTACTCACGACAGTCAACTACTGCAGATCAACCGGAAATACTGGGATTATATCATGAGAAATTTAATTGAAGACGGATATATAACATGCGAAACAGAAAAAGTGTGGGGCAAAGAATTGATTTATGATTTAAAAACGGCAGAGATCACACCGGAAGGGATTGCGTATGTGTGCAACAACTCCTTAATAGAGAAAGCGAAAGAATTTTTGAAAGATATAAAAGAAATAACTCCATTTATCTAAGCGCGCGAAAAGCGCGTTTTTTTAATGCAATTTGAAAAAAATGTCCCTTCGGGCAATGGGGTGATATTGCTCGTGAAAGATATAGTTAAAAGACAGGAGGAAAGTCATGACGGAAACGAGGTTAGGACGTCAGACGCCGACTCAATCCGTAACGATTCCTTATTCAAAAACACGAGGACAAGAAGCTGCGGAACTGTACGCAAAGACAGGGAACGAGCTGCTTGAATGGCAGCAGTTGCTACAATGCGACATTATGGCCGTAAACGATGATGGTTTATGGATGCATCAAAAATATGGCTATTCAGTGCCGAGACGAAATGGAAAGTCGGAAAATGTGTTAGCGCGCTGCCTATGGGGACTGAAAAACGGCGAAAGAATTCTGTACACGGCACACAGGGCAACAACATCACACGCAGTGTGGGAGCGGCTGGATCGAATGTGCGAAAAAGCAGGAATCAAGATATCATCATCATTTAAGGCGTTTGGAAAAGAACACTTATACACAAGCGACGGGGGTGTAGTAGAATTCCGCACAAGAACATCATCGGGCGGACTCGGCGAAGGATACGACGTGTTAATTATAGATGAGGCACAAGAATACACGGAAGCACAGGAGACGTCTTTGAAATATATCGTATCAGACAGCGAGAACCCGCAAACAATCATGCTTGGAACGCCGCCAACGGCGGTATCGGCCGGAACAGTTTTTACAAAATATAGGGAGACAGTACTTGCCGGTCGTGGATTCGATTCCGGATGGGCGGAATGGTCGGTTGAAAACTTGACACCCGCGAACGATGTTGAGGCGTGGTACGAAACAAACCCGTCGTTAGGAACAATACTGACAGAAAGGAAGATCCGGGCAGAAATTACAACGGATGATATAGATTTTAACATCCAAAGACTGGGACTGTGGTTAAAATATAATCAAAAATCGGCGATTAGTAAAACAGAGTGGGAATCACTGGCGATCGCATCAAAACCAAAATTAAAAGGAGAACTTTTTGTTGGGGTTAAATATGGACATGATGGACAGCATGTTGCGATGTCGGTAGCATCAAAAACGAATGAAGGAAAAATTTTCGTCGAAGCACTCGACTGCAGAACAATCCGCGAAGGGAACGACTGGATACTGTCATACATTGCGGAAATGAAACCCAAAACGGTAGTTGTAGACGGAGCGAACGGGCAGCATATACTCGAAAAAGACATGAAAGATGCAAAAATGAAAGCACCAACCCTGCCAACTGTAAAAGAAATTATAGGAGCAAACGCGACTTTTGAACAAGGACTGTTTAAAGGAAATATCTGTCATTCCAACCAAGCATCGTTAACACAGTCTGTAAGCAACAGCGAAAAAAGGGCGATAGGATCAAACGGAGGATTCGGATACAGATCATTAAAAGAAGGGGTTGAAATCGCGCTGCTTGACAGTGTGATCCTTGCATACTGGAAATGCACAGAAACAAAGGAACGAAAAAAACAGATAGCAAGATATTAAAAAGACGCTGGAAACAGCGCTTTTTTAATATACAAAAATACCAAAACCACCGGATTAAGCGGGGAAAGGAGAACAAAAAAATGAGTGATTTTGAAGCTATTGAAACGCGAGAACAGTTCGAGGAGGCTGTGAAAGATCGGCTGGAACAGGAAAGAGAAACGGTAAGAAGGGAATTTAGCGGATACTTATCACCGGAAGCTGTGGAAGAGAAGTACAAAGAGTACTTATCACCGAAAGATGCAGAAGAGAAGTACAAAGGGTATTTATCCCCGGAAGATGCGGCAAACAAAGACGCCGCGATCGCAAAGTACGAAAAAGAATCGAAAAGGGTAAAAGTAGCAATGGAAAACGGAATTCCATACGAACTTGCAGGGAAGTTGTCAGGGGAAACAGAAGACGAAATGAAGAAAGATGCGGAAGCCTTTTCTAAATTTTTGAAGGGAAAAACCACATACCCGAACTTTACACGAGACACAGACAATAAAGACGACTCGATCAGAGAAGCAACGAAAAAAATGTTAAACAATTTGAAAGGAGAATAAGAACATGGCAACAGGAAGGGAAAATTTATTTGACGCGGTACTTGTAAAAGATCTAATGAACAAAGTAAAGGGAAAATCATCTTTAGCGGTTTTATCGGGACAGACGCCGATCCCATTCAACGGACTGAAAGAATTTATTTTCTCAATGGACAATGAGATTGATATTGTAGCAGAAAACGGGAAAAAGTCAGAGGGCGGCATTACTGTAGATCCGGTAAAAATCGTACCGATCAAATTCGAGTACGGAGCGAGAGTCTCGGACGAATTTTTGTACGCGACAGAAGAGGAACAGCTTGATATTTTAACAGCGTTTAACAATGGTTTTGCGGCAAAAGTAGCGAAAGGCTTTGACCTGGCAGCATTTCACGGCATCAACCCACGGACGGGCAAAGCATCAACAGTTGTAGGCACGAATCACTTTGACAGTAAAGTAACACAAAAAGTCAAATATACAAAAGGAACGCCGGATACAAATTTGGACGCGGCGATTGCAATGGTGCAGGGATCAGACGGAGACGTTACAGGAATGGCGCTGTCAAATACATTCGGGGCAGACATGGCAACGGTAAAGGAAAACGGAGTCAGACAGTACCCGGAATTTCGGTTTGGAGCATCGCCGGAATCTCTCGGAGGAATGAAAACAAGTGTAAATAAGACCGTATACAACGACACTGTGAAAGATCACGCAATCGTGGGCGATTTTTTCAGCGCTTTCAAGTGGGGGTTCTCGAAAGAAATCCCTTTGGAGATCATTAAATATGGCGATCCGGACAACACAGGAAAAGACTTAAAAGGTTACAACCAGGTTTACATTCGCGCAGAAGTCTATCTCGGATGGGGCATTCTTGTGCCGGAATATTTCGCGAGGGTGGTAGACGAAACTTGATATACAGAAACAAACGGACAGGGAATGTGATCGAAACACAGTGCGAACTGAAGGGCGGAGACTGGGAGGCGGAAAAGCCGCCCAGATCCGCCCCTAAAAAGAGAAAGACGGTGAAAAAAGATGAATAACTTTGCTAAGATTGAAGACGTTGAAAAACTGTGGAGATCGCTGACGGAAGACGAAAAAGAGCGCGCAAAAAACTTACTGCCAATAGTAGAGGATAGCTTGAGAATGGAAGCCGATAAGGTAGGGAAAAACCTTGATCGAATGATAGAAGAAAAACCATATTTAGAAAATGTTGCAAAGTCTGTAGTTGTAGATGTGGTAGCGCGCACACTTATGACGTCAACGGACACAGAGCCGATGACGCAGCGGTCGGAATCGGCTCTGGGCTATTCTGTTTCGGGGACATACTTAGTACCGGGAGGAGGCTTATTTATTAAAAAAAGTGAGTTAGCAAGGCTCGGACTAAAGCGACAAAGAATAGGAGTGATCGATCTATATGACGATGATAAAAGGGATCACAGTAACGCTCTATGAAAAAGAAAAAATAAACGAAGACGCCTTCGGAAAGCCGATCTACAAAGAAACGCCGATAAAAGTCAAAAATGTACTTGTAGCCCCCACGAACACATCAGAAATTTTGGATACGCTGAACTTAACAGGGAAAAAGGCAGTCTACACGATCGCAATACCCAAAGGGGATGAACACGTGTGGGAAGACAACAAAGTAGAATTTTTCGGAGAAACTTGGAAAGTGATAGGGCTTCCACAGCAGGGGATTGAACACAATATACCGCTGGAATGGAATCAAAAGTGGATGGTAGAGCGATATGGGTAAGAAAGTAAAAATTGTTTTGAACAGAAAAGGAATCACAGCACTATTGCGATCGGAAGAGATGCGCGCAAACATACAAAAACACGCGGAACAAATTGCCGGAGCATCCGGCGGAACAGTCGAGACATATGTAGCGCAAACAAGGGCGGTTGCGGAAGTAACAGGAGACGACGGAAACAACAGCTTATTAAAGGCGGTGGGAAAATGATCGAAGAAATCGTAAGAGAACACCTAAAAACGATTCTGGACGTACCGGTGTTAATGGAAGAGGAAAACGAGGAAAAGAAATATATCTTGATCGAAAAGACTGGAGGAAGCGAAGCGGATTATATTAAACACGCAACGCTGGCAATCCAGTCTTTTTCTACACCGCTCTACTCCGCGGCTGAATTAAACGAAGAAGTAAAGAAAGCAATGAAACGAATCGCAGAAAGAGATGACGTTTGCAGGTGCGAACTAAACAGTGACTACAATTACACGGATACAAAAAGAAAAAAATACAGATATCAAGCTGTATTTAACATAGCGTACTACTGAAAGGAGAAAGAAAAATGTCAGATGTGAACAATGTAAGTGCAGGAAAACCCAAAATAGGAGGAGCAGTCTTCGTAGCGCCGATTGGAACAGAGCTGCCGAAAGATGTAACGACACAACTTAACGCGGCTTTTAAGGGACTTGGATATTGCTCTGACGATGGGATAACAAACACAAACAGCCCGGAAACGGAAGAACAAAAGGCATGGGGCGGAGATACAGTGCTGAACATGCAGGCAAGCAAAGCAGATACGTTTAAATTAAAGCTCTTGGAAGTGCTGAATGTAGATGTATTAAAAACAGTGTACGGGGAAAACAACGTAACGGGAACGATAGAAGACGGAATAACAATTAAAGCAAACAACAGTGAGACAGAACAAGTATCTTGGGTATTTGACATGATACTAAAAGGAGCGGTGAAAAGAATTGTAATTCCGCAAGCAAGCATCTCAGAGCTAGGGGATATTGTATACAAAGACAACGAGGCAACGGGATACGAATTGACAATCGCAGCAGTCGCAGACAAGACGGGAAATACACACTACGAATATATTAAAAAAGCAGGATCGGAGGTAATGAAAAATGATTAAAGGAACAACAAAAAGCGGGTTTGACTATACAGTACAAGAAGAAGCATTAGACGATTACGAACTGCTTGAAGAATTACGGGAAATAGACAAAGGAAACACAAGTCTGGTAGTAGACGCAATAGAAAAAATCATTGGACCAGAACAAAAGGAACAATTAAAAGAACATGTGAGAGACGAAGCGGGAAGAGTGTCGATAAAACGAATGTTTGATGAAATCGGGGAGATTTTAAGAGGAAACCAAGAGGGAAAAAACTCTTGATCCTCGTTTGTATGCTAAACACAGACGAGGAGGCGCTCGTATGCGATTTTGCGGAAACGTATCGGATTTATAACTATAAAGAGATACCGTGTAAAATGGCGGCGATATATGCAAAAGGTTTAAAAGAAAACGCGAGAATAAAAATGAAATTGGCAGGCGTTAAAGTTACGCTGGAAGATATGCTATTGGCATCTATCGCAGATCATACAAAATTGCTGACATGGATGCAAACAGAAGATGCGCGTAAAGGAAGAAACAGACCCAAAACGATATTACCGAGACTACTTGGCGAAGAAGAACGAAAAATCATATCGTTTGAAACTGGGGAAGAGTTTGAGAAAGAATGGAAACGGCTGACAGAAAAGGGGTGAAATAGTGGAAAAGACAGAACTTGCGAAGGCGTATGTGCAAATTATACCGTCCGCAAAAGGGATAGGCGGAATGCTGCAAAACGAAGTAGGCGGAGAAACGGATGCGGCAGGAAAATCGCTCGGAGGCAGAATCGGCGGAGCGATCAAAGTCGCTGTAATCGCGGCGGGGATCGGAAAAGCCATTTCTGCGTCAATCAGCGAAGGTGCAGAACTAGAGCAAAGCATAGGCGGAATCGAAACACTATTTAAAGACAGTGCAGAGAAAGTAAAACAAAACGCTGCGAACGCCTACAAGACGGCTGGGATGAGCGCAAACGAATACATGCAGTTAACAACAAGCTTCTCCGCGAGTCTGTTACAAAGTTTAGGAAATGATACAGCTAAAGCGGCAGATGTGGCAGATATGGCAATGACAGACATGTCCGATAACATGAACAAAATGGGATCGAACATGGAGGATATCAAAAACGCATATCAAGGCTTTGCAAAGCAAAACTACACAATGCTGGACAACCTAAAACTAGGATACGGCGGCACAAAAACGGAAATGGAGCGGCTGCTTGCGGATGCGGAAAAAATCACAGGAGTAAAGTATGATATCAATAATTTATCAGACGTATACTCGGCGATTCATGTAATACAAGGAGAGCTTGGAATTACAGGAACAACGGCGAAAGAAGCGGCAACAACACTGTCGGGGTCTTTGGCATCCATGAAAGCGGCGTTTAAAAATCTGCTCGGGAATATTGCGATAGGAGAGGACGTTACAGATGAATTGAAACAGGTCGGAGAAACGGTCGTTACATTCTTGACAGGTAACTTAATACCGATGATCGGAAATGTACTGGCGTCAATTCCTGATTTGCTCGGAAAGGATTTTGCAGCGGCAGGGCTGAACATGATCGCAGAGAACAGCGATCAAATATTGGAATCAGGAGTTTCGTTCGTGACGTCGCTTGTAACAGGAATTATAACAGCGCTTCCGTACCTTGCGGAGGCGGCGCTGAACTTGGTAGCATCTTTTGCAAATGCGATTTTAACGATGGATTGGCTGCTTGTTGCACAAAATCTGATAACGGGATTAAAAACGGGATTGGAGACAGCGGCGGTTGAAACACTGGGAACAGATACAAATATAGTAGACACGATCATGACGGGAATATCGGAGAAATTACCGGAATTCTTAAACAAAGGCGTCGAGATGGTGACGAAAATTGCGAACGGAATACTAGAATCGCTCCCACAATTAATTACGATGGCAGGCGAAGCAATAGTAAGTTTTGTTAGCGGAATGCAGTCGATGCTTCCGACGATAATGCAAAAGGGAGCGGAGCTTATTTTAAATCTTGTCAACGGTATTATAACGAATTTGCCGCAGATTGCATCAGCGGCAGGAAGTGCAATTATACAATATGTAGCAGCAATAGGGAGAAACCTGCCGTCTGTATTACAAAGCGGAATCGAAATCATCGGGAAATTAGCTGCGGGATTAATACAGGCAATACCGAAATTGATCGCACAAATACCAACGATCATAACGAACATAAAAAATGAGTTTTTATCCGTGGACTGGGGAAAAATCGGGTTAAATATCATAAAAGGAATCGCGAACGGATTAGCAAATGCAGCAGGCGCATTGTGGGACGCGGTAAAAAGTGCGCTGGGAGACTTTAAAGACAACATATTAGGCTTCTTCGGGATTCATTCGCCTTCGCGCTGGGGAGAATACGTAGGTAATATGATCGATCAAGGAATTGCAAACGGAATTTCGGGCGATGCGAAATTAGTAACAGACTCCGCGAACCTTGTAAAAAAAGCTGCATATGACCCATTGACAACAGATCTATCATATACGACAAACATCGGAAAAATAGGGAACGAAAACGGGCGACGCGGAATTGAAGAAAGACTGGATGCACTAGAAGAAGTGCTGATTACTATAGCAGGGAAAAAGCAAGAAGTTACAATGCTTCTAGACAGACGAGAATTAGGCAGAGCTTTGTTGGAAGTATAAAGGTAAAGCAAAAATGATACGATATATCAATTCAGAAGGAAAAGAATATAAATTTTACGATGCAAGAGTGAGAGCAACAAGCGGAAATTTTCACAAGCACGCTTGGACGCCGGAAACGAGCAAAAGAAAAATAGGAGAAATTGTACAAGGTTTTGAGAAAGACGCGGCGGAGTACGAAATCACTTTTACGGTTAGAGGAGCGTTGGAAGATCGAAAAACATTTTTGGATGAAATGCAGGATGCGTTCGAAACAGATGTTTTACTAGAGAGACCGGGAAGAATTTATTTTGGGGATTATTACATAGATGGGTTTGTAACATCGTCCGAAACAAAAACGTCGGATATAGCAGTCTATTATTCGCAAAATAAGGTGAAATTGTATTGTCCACGTCCAATATGGACAAAAGAAAACCCGTATACGTTTTACAGTTACGGCGCATCGTCATCTGATAATAAACGTTACCCCGGGCGTTACCCGTTCCGATACGCGAATGGCATGAACAACACACATGTCCAAAACCCTCATTTTACAGATGCAAATTTTACACTTGTAATTTATGGGCCGGTCGTAAACCCTCAAGTCATCATCGGAGATAAAAGCTATTTAGTTAATATTGTTTTGGAGCAGGGAGAACGGTTGGAGATAGACAGCCGCACAAGAACCGTTACAAAAATATCAAAAAACGGTGAGCAAGTCAACGCGTTTCATAACCGGGAAAAAGGAAAGAAATTTTTTAAAAAGATCCCACCCGGACGGCAAAAAGTTGTATGGTCGGGTAAATTTGACTGGGATCTCGTGATCTACGAAGAAAGGAGCGAACCAAGATGGAGCGGGTGGAAGCAACGCTAAATGGGAGCACGCAGAATTTACCGGGAATCGGAAAAGATCGCTACCAAGGAAAACTAAACGCGCCGACAACGAAAGCGAAAGAAGCGGTTTACCCGGTAATGATTACCGCGACTGGGGATAATGGCGGAGTAACAGAAGAGACACGAGACTTGATCGTGCGAAACGCAGACCTATTCCCACTGGAATTTATCATTGCCCGAAAAAACGGAGAAGAGCTGGGATTTTTAGATCAGAGCGTTGCGATCGACATGGATCTTGGAGATACGGACGACTTTGAAATCCGCTTACCGCAGGAAGAGTGGACAAAAGAATGGTACTGGTACGGAAATCGCATTTTTGTACCGGGAACAGAATACGGCGGAATCCTAAACAGCCTCGAAGTGATGACCAAAACGCAAGAAATTGTGTGGTGCGGCACAACGTGGAGAGGACTGTTAAAGCAAAAAATCATAGAACCGCCGGAGGGAGAGGACCACCTGACGGTGAGCGGAGACTTGAACGACATCTTGAGAGAACTTATCAAAGACCGATTCGACGGTCTTTTTTTTGTACCGGAAGAAAAGGCGGGGATCACCGTCACAGGCTGGCAGATCGACCGATACGTCACGTTATATGATGCAGTCGATAAAATGTTAAGCACTCAAGGATATCGCCTGCAGATCAGCTATATTGAGCCGGAAAACCTTGATTACGGGTATGTTTCCATCAGAGCTGTACAAGTCAAAGACTACTCGGAAACACTGGAATACTCACAAGACGGAGAGGTACAGTTTACCATAAAAGATTACAGAGGCGGTGTCAATCACTTGATCTGCGCCGGAAAAGGACAAAACGAAGAGCGGATCATCCTGCATTTATACGTACAAAAAGACGGAAGCGTCGGAAAGACTCCGTATTACACAGGACTCGAAGAAAACGAAGCGGTTTATGAGTTTTCGAGCGCGGACAAAGAAAAGCTGGAAGAGGATGGAACAAAGCGACTGAAAGAGCTGCAAAACTATAAAAGCATCAACGTCAACGTAGAAGGGATTGACTTGGAAATCGGCGATATTGTCGGCGGATATGAAGAAATTACAGGGACGAGACTACAACAGCCGATCGTCAGGAAAATCATAAAAATAAAAAACGGAAAAACAACAACAGAATATAAAGTAAAAGGAGATGATTAAATGGGAAAGTTGAAAGGAATTACAATCAATACCGACCCAGCGGCGGAGGCACATATTTGCGCGGAAGACGACGCAGCGATTTATCAGAGCATCGTCGGATCAGACGGGGTCATGATGATCGGCCAGCAATGTGAAAGTCAAGTAATCAGTAACAATAAAGTCAGGGTAAAAGACAGAGTTATCGTAGTAGGCGGACATTTTGCCCGCATCCAGTACGGAGATTATATTGATTGCGAGATCGCCAACGGGCAATCCGGAAGAAACCGAAACGACATCATCATAGCAAAATTCGTCACCACGGGAACAGGCGGCATCGACACCTATACATTAGAGGTCAAACAGGGCGCATCCACAACCGGGGCGGCAACCGATCCGGCGCTAACACAAAACGATCTGTACCAATCGGGAAAAATCAGAGAAATGCCGCTCTATCGAGTGAAAATTGAAGGATTAAGCATCACAAAAGTAGAAAAGATGTTCGAAAGCATCCCGACAATCCCTATGTTAAATACATATTTGTCAGAGTTACAGTTGTATCACGATAAAAAGATGCTCACACCGACTGATCTCGGATTGAACACTGGGATTTGGAAAACAATAGTAAACAACTCTTACAAGACCGGTAACACGATACACCTAAACATGGAAATCTACACAACCGCTATAATTGTTGCAAATAATGTGTACAACAATGCTTTTACGATACCGTCACAGTACCGACCGTTAATTGATACTGCTGTCAATGTAACTGCATCAGATGGAGAGTATAAAAATCCAGTTGCCTGTACCTCTTTAGCAAAAGCAAACGGCAATCTGTTTTTCTGCATCCCAAAAGCCACAAATAATTACATTTTTATTGATGCAGAGTGGGAAATTAAATAACACTTATCACTTCCATGTTCCGCCATCGTAGTTATGGAGTACATAAAAATGTCGGATTAAGCGCTTATACACACTATGTCACGCAAGCTACAATATAGCCCCCACTTACAACTTGTGCCTCATTATTTCCGATAAAAATTCCTACTTTTCCCGGGGGATTGGCATCAGCAGGCGTTATAGAAACAAAATAATCTCCTCGTGTTTGCCCCCGAACCAAGGCAGACGACATTACATAATTAGAGGGTATATCCTCCGATGGTAGTCTTACGATATCGCCTGCTGTAGGACTGCTCGCGTTAACAAGACTGAGCACGCGGAGTTTTCCGTAGCGCGTCAAACGCACGCCGGTTTTAAGGGTGACATCTTCACGATCTGATAACTCTGACAAACCTTTATTATTCAAATAGATGCACAGAAAGGAATGATATTTATGAAGCTTATTTTTAATGATGCAACCGAGATTATTGTTCAGCAGGTTGAATCCCACGGGGATTACCTGCGAATTCTGACGGTTGGAATTACTCCGGAACAGTTAAAGGTGCTGTTTACTGACTCTAGCCGGACATCCCGCATGATTGTACAGGAGCGAGGGCAGACGATTGCGACCTACAAAGGTTACACGGCATACGACCATGCAGAAATCTACACAGGGCAGATCTATGGAGTGGTGTTATACAAGGAGGGGACAACGACCGAGGAACGTCTCACCAATGTCGAGGATACTGTTAACCAGACAAACACAGATCTGCAAATGGCAATCGCGGAGTTGACAACAGTGATCGCTACGCTTGCGACTTCAGCAGCGGGGACGCCGCAAAATATAGAGGGGGGTGAAGCAGATGTTTAATGAAAACAGCGTTATTGTAAAAACGTGGGTAAGCCTTGTCCTCGCCGGTACATATACCAGGGAGCAGGTCCCAGGTTTAAGCAATCTTCGGGATGTGGTGTATCAAGTGCTTGATGGAACGAAAGGAGAATAATCATGACATTTACAAAAAACAGTATTTTAGTAAAAACTTGGGTAAGTTTAGTGGTTTCCGGAGTATTTACATTCGATCAGGTTCCAAACCTGTTTAATCTCCGGGCGGTAGTGATCGAGATTACAAACGACCTGGCAGGAGAGTGAGAATGGCGGTAGTATAAATGTATCATAAGAGACATGACCACATAGAAATCAGAGCAAGACCGTAACAGGTCTTTATTTTTATGCATAAAACAAAACAGGAGGATAGACCGATGTATATTACAACAGACACGATTATAACCGCGGCAACGCTAATCGGCGCGCTCGGCGTAATCGGAGGGACAATAGTCGCGATATATAAATTTTATCAAAAACCAGCAAAACTAGAGAAAAAACTAGAAAACTTACAAAAAACGCATGATGAAGATATCAGGAAAATAAACGAGGAACAGTGTCTTGCCACTTACGGATTGTTGGCATGCCTGAAAGGCTTGAAAGAACAGGGGTGTAACGGCCCGGTAACAGAAGCAATCAATAAAATCGAAAAGCACTTGAACAAACAGGCGCATGACATGGAGGAATAATTATGAGTATGGAACTTTTAATGCAGTATGCAACATTTGCACTGATGGCAGTCGGTGTGCTGGCATTTTTGACAGCTCTGATTACACAAGTAATTAAAGAGATGCCCGGACTGAGGAACATCCAAACAAATGTAGTTGCGTTTGTAACTGCGTTAATCCTAACCGCACTGGCAGTAGTGATCGCATGCATCTACTATAATATCACATTGCTTTGGTACTATATCGTAGCGGCGGTAATTGCATCGTTTATTGTGTATTTAGTAGCGACCGGCGGCTGGGAACGCGTTGCGGAGATTTGGCAGCGGACGAAATTTAATAAACATAAATAATACGTAAAGATACGTGAAAAAAGATTGACATACGTAATGATACGTGATATAATACAATCATGATAAGGAAAGGAGATACAAAAGATGCCAATGACACCGAGAGAGATGATAAAACATCTCAAGAAAAACGGGTTTGAGGAAATCAGTCAAAATGGTTCTCATGTAAAACTCAAGAATCAGACGACAGGGATAACAGTTATTGTTCCTTATCACTCCAAAGCCATGAAAAAGGGGCTGGAGCAGGCGATATTAAAACAAGCGGGGCTTAAATAGCCCTGCGCCTGAAAAAGAAAGCGGAGGTATTACGTATGGAAAAATTATTTTATCCTGCAATTTTTCACGAGGCGGAAGAAGGCGGTTTTTGGGTATCCTTTCCGGATTTGCCGGAATGCTTAACAGAGGGAGATGATATGCAGCAGGCTTATGAGATGGCAGTAGATGCGCTGGGACTCTCTCTTACAAGCAGGAAAGCAGAAGGCGAACCGATTCCAAAACCGACAGAAATAAATAAAGTAGATGCGGAAGACGGAATTTTAGCTGTCGTAGAGTTTGATATGATGGAATATCAGAAGAAACACAATTCACGTGCAATCAAGAAGACGCTTAGTATTCCGGAATGGCTGAACGAAGAAGCGGTTGCCAGAGGAGTTAATTTTTCACAGGTATTGCAGGAAGCGCTGATGCTGAAACTAAATATAGGAAGATAGAATAATTTAGAGAGCTTGGAGGCAGGCTCTCTTTTTTTGCGCTGGCGCAAATGCCGGAGAGAGGAGAAGAACATGAGTATTTGTAGAGGAGCAGCAGGACTTAGAGGTGGAAATCCGAGAGGAATTTTTATTCACAACGATGCAGGATCACAAAATGCAAATGCAGCGTTTTACAGAAAATGGCTGCAAACGCATCCGTTAGAAAACGGATTTGCTCACGCTTATGTAGCTAGTGACGGGATCTTGTATGCGGAAGATGATGCCTACGCAGCATGGCACTGCGGGCAGACAGACGGAAACCGGAACTATTATTCGATCGAGGTCTGTCAGAGTATGGGGGATTTGGAAATCTTTAAGAAAAATGAAGAGAATGCGTTGAAGTTGGCGGCGCAGAAGTGTAAGCAGTACGGTATCGTTCCAAACACGAATACAATCCGGCTGCACAAGGAGGTATTCGCGACAGCGTGCCCGCACAGATCTGTAGAGATTCATGGGGGCACATCTGGCTGTAAAACATATTTTATTAATAAAATCCGTGAGTATATGGGAATGGACAAGTTGCCGGATGCTCCGGTTGTCAGTGGAGGCGGAAGCAGTGCAGCATCCGGTGATCCCGGCATTGTGTTTACTTATGGCGTTATGTTGACCGACGGAACAATCCTGCCCTTTGTGAATAACCTGTCTGATTTTGCAGGACTTCCGGGTCGTACAATCGCCGGTATCGCGATAAAGGTTAATAAAGGTACTGTAAAATACCGCGTGCATGTAAAGGGCAAGGGATGGTTACCTTACGTAACCGGATGTAACTGGTCTGACGCAAACAACGGCTATGCTGGATATCCGGGAGCTGTGATCGATGCCGTAGAGGTATATTATGATACTCCGGCGGATATTGTTGCAAAATATGGTTATCAAAAAGCGCAGTACAGAGTTGCTCCGATTGGCGGCGGTTACTATCCGTGGCAATTCGACAATGAAGTAGGAAACGGGCAGGACGGATATGCCGGATGTTTCGGCATTGCGCTTGATAAATTCCAGTTATATTAAAAATATTCCCCGGAGTATCAGCTCCGGGGAGAAATATTGCATCATCTTATCATTATTTAATTAGCTTCATCTTCTACGAGCGAGTTCTTCTGTTCCTATATCGGTTAGCGTTCCTGTTACTTCCTTATACGGCATAGTATATCTTTGAGAGAGATAGCGCATAGATGCGGCCAGTTCTCCGTCGGGACCTCCGAATTGACTGATGATGATCTTTGCAATTTTAGGATTGGTTTGTGTGATTTTTACCGGATATTGAAGACGTTTTTCATAATTCCACATAAATCAGCATCCTCCTTCCTGCCATGGCCACGGTTCATTGATCCAGTTCCATCGTTCGGCACAGGAATAATCGGCTGTGTCGACAGTCAGTGGTCCGTAGGCAGAAGCATATTGTTTTAAAGCGTCGTTGCGGTGGGCGCTCATTTCATGAAAATACGCAAGCGCTTCGCTGTCGCAAGGATGCGTATCGAGATAAAGTTTTACTTCGTCAACAGCAAAACTAACCTGGTTGATATGCTCCATAAGCTGGTTTCGGTTCATAGAACGATGCATATTTTTCATTGAAGCGTTATTTAAAGAACAGTCTTGAGTATTATTATTTGTGACAGAACAGTTTGAGTTAGAATAAGGATAGTTTTTCATCGGCAGCAGGCTCCTTTCCCTGAGAATGGTTTATTTAATTCCTCAAAGATCGTTCCGTTTTTAAGAGCGCGGCACGGTTCATAAATGTTCTGCCATTTTTGCCATGGAACATATGCCATTGCAATCGGCATATTTGCAGGGAAAAAGTCCCGGGTATTCGGACATCCGTTCATAGGAACTGTTTCGTGACACGGGCAGGAGGTGTCGGGCATTGTACGGCGCATATAACGCATCTGATTATTTGTTTGACAAGTTGCCATTGGCGGTATCTCCTTTTGTTGTAAATTCATTATTATAATATGAACGACTTACGTTTTTGCGAATGATATATGGAAAAATCCTTTACAACTGCCATTAAATTATATATAATAGGTAAGTCATCGGGGTGTGGCTCAGTTTGGTTAGAGCGCACGGCTGGGGGCCGTGAGGTCGCAGGTTCGAATCCTGTCACCCCGACTGATCTATTGCGGCGGCGAGCCGAAGTTCGGGCTTGCCCGAGATTTTGGCGGACGCTTGCGATTTCGGAGCGTGCTTTTTGGCACTTCCGGTGATTGCAGAAGTATATTTTTGTTTTGAAGAAGATATCATATACGAGAGATCAATGAGGGATCAGATCAGGTAAATGGCTTACCGGAAACTGATTCCTTATCTATTATTTCGGATATTATGGAAAGGAAGAAGAAAAATGTGTGGTTTTGCAGGTTTTGTCGGTAAAGTAGAAGATCGGGAAACTGTTCTTGTAAATATGATGGATACAATCATACACAGAGGACCGGACAGTGCAGGGAAATATGTTGATGAGGATGCGGCTCTTGGATTTCGGCGTTTGAGCATTATCGACCTGTCTTCAGTCGGAGATCAGCCCCTTTATAATGAAGATAAAAGCATGGTGCTTGTTTTCAATGGGGAAATCTATAACTATCAGGAACTGCGAAAAGAATTGATCGAGGCTGGACATGTATTTGTCTCTAATACAGATTCGGAAACTCTGATACACGGATATGAGCAGTGGGGAGAGAAACTTGTCGATCGTCTCCGGGGAATGTACGCGTTTGTGATTTGGGATACAAAGAAAAAAAGACTTTTCGGTGCAAGGGATATTTTTGGAATCAAGCCTTTTTACTATGCGCAGATGAATCAGACCTTTTTGTTTGCGTCTGAGATCAAAGCATTTATGGAACATCCGAAATTTGATAAGATTTTTAATGAAGATGCTTTGGGAAATTATCTTTCCTTTCAGTTCGTACCGACTAACGAAACCTTTTTCAAAGGAGTATTTTGTCTTCAGCCCGGTCATTACTTTATTTATGAAGATGGGAAAATGGAAATATCGCGGTATTTTGAACCGAATTTTACAGGAAAATATGAAAAAACATTCGATGAAGCTGCGGCTGAAGTGGAAAAAGTCATGAAGGAGTCGGTAGAGAAGCATAAGATTAGCGATGTGGAGGTTGCGTCTTATTTATCAAGCGGAGTGGATTCCAGTTACCTGACTTATCTGGGACAAGTCGATCATACGTTTACAGTCGGATTTGACGAGGGAGAATACAGTGAGATTCAGGATGCAAAAGATTTTGCCGAAAGTATTCATATGAAGAATGATGCGAAGGTGATCACGCCGGATGAATACTGGGACAGTCTTTCGGATATTCAATATTATATGGATGAGCCTGTGGCGGATCCTGCGGCGGTTGCACTGTATTTTTTGAGTAAAGAAGCGGCAAAGAAAGTAAAAGTTGTGCTTTCGGGTGAAGGATCGGATGAATTGTTCGGAGGATATAATATTTACTGTGAACCTCTTGAACATACTGCTTTTAATAAAATCCCGATGCCGATCCGGCGCTTTATGGGAAAATTTGCAGAATACTGTCTGCCGAGGGGGATGAAAGGCCGTGGATTTCTTATGCGTCATGGAAAGACGCTGGAAGAACGGTATTTTGCCAATGCTACGAATATATTTACAGAGCGTGAGGCTGCTAAAATTTTGAAAAAGGGATGCAGACCGGAAATTCAGGATGTGACAAAACCTTTGTATAACCGGGTGAAAGATAAGGATGCGGTGACAAAAATGCAGTATGTGGACTTGCATCTTTGGCTTGTTCACGATATCCTTATGAAAGGGGATAAGATGGGCATGGCGAATTCTTTGGAAGTCAGAGTGCCGTTTCTTGACCGGAATGTTCTGGAACTTGCGGAAAGCCTTCCTCTTCAATATAAAGTGCAGGCACCGCGCACGAAAGTTGCTCTCCGGGCAGCGGCGGAACGCAGTATCAGAAACAAGACGGCAGAGAAAAAGAAACTTGGTTTTCCGATCCCGATTCGGGTTTGGCTGAAAGAGGAAAAATATTATAATCGTGTGAGAGCGATGTTTGCATCTTCTATGGCGAAAAAATTCTTTAATACCGATCTGCTTATGAAGATGCTGGAAGATCACAGAGACGGAAAGAATACGAATGAAAAAGCAGATGACAGCCGCAAAATCTGGACGGTATATATTTTCCTTGTATGGTATGACCGCTTTTTTGAACATGGGAAACCGGTGCATCCTTCCATGACAGCAGGTAAATAAGATTGATGATGGGTGTGATGATATGAGAAGCAGGACTGTGCGTCCGATCAAGAGACGCGAACAGGGCAGGAAAAATGTAAAGAAGCAAAAGAAAAGAAACCTCGGAGATACGATGCCGATGCGTCCCGTCAGAGAAGATGTGTACGATACGGCGCCGATGCGTCCGATGAATATCAGAAGCGGGTATGAGGGATACCGCAGAACGATTGACCGTAGGCGTGAAGTGATACGGACGGAGCGTCCGGTTTCTCGACGTGTGAATTCCCGCAAAGGGAAAAAGGAACGTACGTCAGGCAGAACTCGTTATGAAAACAGAAATAGTTTATCGGCGCTGATCGCAAGACAAAGAAGTGCAGCGGGAAAAGAACAATATTTTGACTATGACCTTCTTTTTGTGATTATTTTTCTGATGTGTTTTGGTCTTGTTATGCTTTATAGTGTCAGTTTCTATGAAGCGCAGGCTGATTTCGGAAATGACATGTACTATTTTTCAAAACAGGCGTTGATCGGTGTGGGCGGATTTATCGGCATGTATCTTGTGTCAAAGTTAGATTATCATCTGTATGGAGCGTTTGCATTTGAAATCTATGTAATTTCGATGTTTTTGATGGCGCTTGTACAGACTCCGCTTGGCGTGACTGTCAATGGCGCGAGACGTTGGATCGGACTTCCCGGCAACCTTTCGCTGCAGCCTGCCGAGATTACAAAAATAGCAGTGATTCTATTTATATCTTATGAGTTATGCCGTCTTGGGAAAAGGGCATATTCGCCGAAAGGAATTGCACAGATACTTGCATTTGGCGCAGTGGCATCGGCAGGCGTTTTGTTTTTGACAGATAACCTGAGTACGGCGATCATCGTGGCGGGGATTACATGTATTTTGATTTTTGTAAGCCATCCGAAGACGAAGCCGTTTCTTGTAATAATCGGGATCGGGATTGCGGTAGCGGCAGTCGGGATCGCAATTCTTTCGGTAACTGTGGCGAACAGTGATAATTTCCGTCTCCAGCGAGTGATCTCGTGGCTGAACCCGGAAGCTACGGCCGATACGGGAAGTTTTCAGGTCATGCAGGGACTTTATGCGATCGGAAGCGGAGGACTGTTCGGAAAAGGACTGGGAAACAGTACACAGAAATTGGGCGTGATTCCCGAAGCGCAAAATGACATGATCCTTGTCGTTATTTGTGAGGAGCTTGGCGTATTTGGCGCGGTTGTTATTTTGGTCCTGTTTGCATTGTTGTTATACAGACTGATCTTTATTGCGAAAAATGCGCCCGATCTTTTCGGTTCGCTGATCGCGACTGGGATATTTGCGCATATCGCATTACAGGTTATTTTGAACATTGCTGTCGTGACGGGACTTCTTCCGACAACGGGTATTACGTTGCCTTTTATCAGTTACGGCGGAACTGCAATCGTATTTTTGATGGCGGAAATGGGAATTGCGCTTGGAATTTCACGGAAAATAAGATTAGAATAGAAAAAGCTTCCTTTCTTATGAGATGTGTGATATATTTATATGTGGTATTAAAAACTACATACAATAGAAGCGTAAAATATATTTTGCGTTTCAGGAGGAAGTGTTATGGATTATAAAATTGTTTTGGATAGTTGCGGAGAATTGACATATAAGATGAAGGAGAGCGGGATTTACCATACGGCGGTTTTGAGTATGCTCGTTGACGGAGATACGATCTTGGATGATGAAAGTTTTGACCGGAAAGATTTTCTGAAAAGAGTAGCGGTGAGTCCGGAATGTCCGAAGTCTTCCTGTCCTTCGCCGGATGCATATATGGAACTTTACGGCGGAGCGGAGAAGAGGGTTTATGTGGTGACCTTGTCAGCGGAATTAAGCGGATCGTATAATAGCGCTCAGCTTGGAAAAGAGCTGTGGAAGGAAGAAAACGAAGACGGGGATAAACAAATCTATGTATTTAATTCGCGTTCGGCATCGGTAGGTGAAAGTTTGATCGCATTGAAAATACAAGAGTGTGAAGAAAAAGGGTATTCTTTTGAAGAAGTGATAGAGCATGTGGAAGCATATATCGAAGAACAGCACACATATTTTGTTCTTGAAAATCTGGATACACTTCGGAAGAACGGAAGGCTTACAGGAATTAAGTCGTTGATGGCAAGCGCTCTTAATATCAAACCGGTGATGGGGTCAACTCCGGAGGGAACGATTTGTCAGCTTGGTCAGGCGAGAGGAGTTAAGAAAGCGATTGCGAAGATGGCAGAGCATATTGTGGCAGATGGCAAAAATACAGAGAATAAAGTGTTGGCGATCGCTCACTGCAACTGCCCGGAAAGAGCAAGAGAGATAGAGCGTATGATTCTCGATAAGATAAAAGTAAAAGACAGTTTTATAGTAGAGACAGGCGGAATCAGCACAATGTATGCAAATGACGGTGGAATAATAGTTGTACTGTAGAAGTGTTTGTGATAAAATGTCCTCATGCGTAGTATCTTATCTGAAAGGAGTAATACGGGATGAGTCAGGAAAAGGTTGACCGTTATAAACAGGAAAAAGTAAACAGAAAACAGATCATGCGTAAGCAGAAGCTGATGAATAATATGCGTAAAGGGGTGCTTGTGGTGGTAGCTCTGGCATTGATCGGATGGCTTGGTTATTCTGCTTATGATATCTATGAGTCGGGAAAAGAGAGAACTGTCTCAGAGGTGAATTATGACGCCGTATCTGATTATTTGAACGGACTGAATGCAGAAGGTTCTGCTGAGTAAATGGTGTGGTGTGGGGAGTGAGCGCCGAATTTGAAGAGCGCACACCCTTGCACCCAAATTTTTTTTAAAACTTTAAAGTGAATAAATTCATTAAAAACACAACATGTAGGGTATTTGGAACATCAATGCCATACATGTTCTTTTTTTGCGAAAAATCCTGTTTTTTGATTCGTTTTTAGCCGAAAAAAGGACACAAAAAAATCTCAAAAAAGGGTTGAAAAAGGGGGAGTGGTGGTTTAGAATGGAGTCAAGTGGTAAAGAGTGGAGGCTAGTGGAGTAAAGTAGGGGCGATGTGGAGCTCACATTAAGAGAAAGGATTCCAGATGTTATTAGGAGAGTTTAACCATAGTATTGATGAAAAGGGAAGACTCATCATTCCGGCAAAACTGCGGGATGATCTTGGTGACAGTTTCGTTATTTGTAACGGACTGGAAGGCTGCCTCTTTGTTTACTCTCAGGAAGAATGGAATAAATTCGTTGCTGAACTTGAGACTTTGCCACGCATGAGTAAGGATGCCAGAATTTTCAAGCGTTATTTTTTCGGAAGCGCTTCGGAGGGCAGTTTCGACAAGCAGGGGAGAGTTCTTGTCCCGCCGTCGCTCCGCAAAGCAGCCGGATTAGAAAAAGATGTAGTCTTAGTGGGAGTTCAGGATCGCATCGAGATATGGGATAAGGCTCTTTGGGAGGAACGCAGTCAGATCAGCGAGGAAGATCTGGACGCGATTGCAGAGCGTATGGAATCCATAGGAATTCGTATTTGATAAGGAGAAGACAATGGCATTTGAACATGTGTCTGTTCTACTGAACGAAACAGTAGACGGGTTGAACGTCAAACCGGATGGGGTTTATGTAGACGCTACGCTTGGCGGAGGCGGACATGCCTATGAAGTGTGCAGAAGGCTTGGCAGTAAGGGGAGATTTATAGGAATAGATCAGGATGCCGATGCAATTAAAGCAGCGGGAGAACGCCTGAAAGGCTTCGGGGAGAAGGTTACGATAATTCGGAGCAATTATCGTGATATGAAGCCGCAGCTCCAGAATATAGGTGTTGACAAAGTAGATGGTATTGTGATCGATCTGGGAGTTTCATCATACCAGCTTGATACCGCCGAACGCGGATTTTCTTATCGGGTGGATGCGCCGCTTGATATGAGAATGGATCAGAGACAGAAAATGACGGCGAGAGACATTGTCAACGAATACAGTGAGTCGGAACTTTACCGTGTGATCCGCGACTATGGGGAAGATAAATTTGCTAAGAATATTGCAAAGCATATTGTGGAGGAGCGTAGGAAAAATCCGATTGAAACAACGGGACAACTGAATGAAATTATCAGTCATGCGATACCGATGAAGTTTCGTAAGACGTCAGGTCATCCGTCGAAAAGGACATTTCAGGCGATTCGGATCGAGTTGAATCACGAACTGGATGTTTTGAGGGAGTCGTTGGATGACATGATCGAGATGCTGAATCCGGGTGGAAGGATATGCATTATTACATTTCATTCGTTAGAAGACCGCATTGTGAAAAGTGCATTTAGGAAAAACGAAAATCCATGCACTTGTCCGAGTCATTTTCCTGTATGTGTCTGTGGGAAGATTTCAAAAGGGAAAGTGATCACGAGAAAACCAATTTTGCCGTCGGAGGCAGAAACGGAATCAAACAGCCGTTCAAAAAGTGCGAAACTCAGAATATTTGAACGGGCATAAATTGGGAGTGTATCATATAGAAACGAATTTCCGAGGGGAGGGGAGAACCCTTAGGAAAATACAAAAAAGGAAGGGGCATTTGTCATGGCAGCAAACTATCGTACATCCAAATACAGAACGACAAGTCTAAGTGAAAGAGACAAAAGTGGATTTTATGTATATGGAAATACTGTACGTCAGGCAGAAACTCTTCCGAGAAAAACGAAGAGTCCGTATTCGCAGCAGAGGGAGCAGACGAAACGGACAAGCAGCCGGGTTGTTAAGAACCGAAACCGCGCGATGAGTATTAGTCCGGCTTATGCTGTATTTCTTACGGCAGCGGCAGTCTGTGCGGTATTGATTTGCGTTTTATACTTAAATCTTCAGTCGGAGGTCGTAAGCAGATCGGAAAATGTTACGGCAATGCAGGAACAACTTGCAGATCTGACGGAGGCAAATAATACTGCATATAATTCGGCGGCAGACTCGGTGAATCTCGAGACGGTGCGGGACAGAGCGATGAATGAAATGGGGATGGTTTATGCTGCTCAGGGAACAATCGTAGAATACGATAGTCCGGAAGGGGATTATGTAAAGCAGTATAACGATATTCCGGAAAGCGGTGTGCTCGCAAAGTCCAGCGATGTATTAAAGTAAGGAAAAAATTATGGCTGTAAAGAAAAGAAAAAAGAGTAGATTTGAATTTTTGACAAGAAAATTCCCGCTCAGAATGCAACGGAAGCTGGTAATGCTATTTATGGCAGTAGTACTGGCTTTTGTTGTTCTTATAGGAAGAATAACCTATATAAATGTAACGAAGGGAAGCAAATATACAAAAGTTGTTTTAGATCAGCAAAACTATGACAGCAGGGTGATCGCTTTTAAAAGGGGCGATATTGTCGATCGTAACGGAACAAAGATGGCGACAAGTGAGCGCGTATATAACGTGATCCTTGACGTGGCGGTTATGATGGACAAAAAGGAGTATATCGAACCGACAAAGGAAGTATTGAAAGAATGTTTCAATGTAGAGGGGGACGTTGTTGATAAATTGATCAAAGAGTCTCCGGACAGTCGTTATGAAGTGCTTGTGTCAGATGTGGATTATGCGACTGCTCAGAAGTTTAAGAAGATTGATGAAGATGATAAAAAATATCCGAATGTGAAAGGAATCTGGCTGGAAGAAGACTATTTGAGGAGTTATCCATACGGTTCTATGGCGAGTGATGTGCTTGGATTTGTATATGGAGGAAATCAAGGGGCGCTTGGAATCGAAAGCGCGTATAATTCAATTCTCAACGGAACGGATGGAAGAGAGTATGGGTATTTTGACTCCGATTCTTCGGTAGAGCGTACTGTCAAACCTGCGAAGAACGGAAATACGGTCGTGTCTACCATTGATGTGACATTGCAAAATATTGTGGAAAAATGCATTTTAGAGTTTAACAGTGCGCATGCCGCAGATGGAAATCCCGGCAGTAAAAACACAGCCGTTATCATTATGAATCCGAACACAGGAGAAATACTGGCGGAAGCATCGTACCCTAATTTTGATTTGAATGATCCGAGAAATCTATCTTTGCTTTATACAAAAGAGCAGTGGGATGCGATGAGTGAAGAAGATCAGGTCGAAGCGATGAATGATCTTTGGAGAAATTTCTGCGTAAGTGACGCTTATGAGCCGGGGTCTACTGCGAAACCGTTTACTGTGGCGGCCGGCTTGGAAACAGGAACATTGACCGGAAACGAAAGCTATTACTGCGGAGGTTCTAAAGACGTTCTCGGAACGAAGATCAGCTGTCACTATAAGTCGGGACACGGACAGGAAACGATACAGGATGCCATTGCAAATTCATGTAATGTAGCTCTTATGGATATGGCAGCGGTGATCGGTCCGGAAAATTTTACAAAATATCAGCATATTTTTGGGTTTGGAGAGTATACAGGGATTGATCTTCCGGGAGAGGCGGAAACGTCAGGACTGCTTTATACGGCGGATACGATGGGAGAGATCGATCTGGCTACCAATTCATTCGGACAGAATTTTAATGTAACGATGACACAGATGGTTTCTGCATTTTCTTCTCTTGTGAACGGAGGATATTATTATGAACCCCATGTTGTAAAACAGATTCAGGATGAAGACGGCAATGTAATAGAGACGAAAGATCCGGTTCTTTTGAGAAAGACAGTGTCTTCCGAAACGTCTAAGATGTTGAGACAGTATTTGAAAGCGACGATGGATTACGGAACAGGAACGAGGGCAAAGGTGGAAGGGTATGATATCGGCGCTAAAACGGGAACAGCGGAAAAACTTCCGAGGGGAAACGGAAAGTATCTGTTATCTTATATCGGTTATGCGCCGCAGAACAATCCGGAAGTCGTAGTTTATGTTGTGATCGATGAGCCTAATACGGCTGTACAGGATGACAGCTCCCTTGTTCTGGGATTAAGTCAGAAGATCATGTCTGAGGCATTCCCGTATCTTGGCATTACGACTATTGCACAAAGCGGGCAAAACGCTCAGGCGCAAGGTCAGAATTTCGGCAATACAGAATATACGGATTATGATGAAAATTATGAGGATACATACGGAAATGCAGACGGATCGTATGTGGATGAAAACTATACACCTGATTTAGATGATTGGGCGTCGTCTGACGTTTCAGAGTAGAGGAATAACCCTGCAGAAGATATAATAAACTGTAAAAATATCTTCTGTGGGGATTTTTTGTTATGAGAAACAAAATAGAGGAAAGAATAAAAAATAAAACTTATAATAAGAGAAAAGTACTTGTCGTTTTTTTATGTGCGGCTTTCGTGCTTTTTTGTCTGATAGGCAGACTTGTTTATCTTATGATATTTGATGCGGAGTATTATCAGAACATGGCGGAGGAACTGCATGAAAGGGAGAGGGAGATCAAAGCGGCCAGAGGGGAGATCGTAGACAGAAACGGAGTTGTTCTTGCGACAAACAGGACGGTGTGTACGATTTCGGTTATTCACAGTCAGATAAAAGATCCGCAGCAGACGGCAGACATGCTCAGTAAAGAGTTGGAACTTGACAGGGAGGATGTTTTGAAAAAGGTAGAGAAAGTATCTTCTATGGAAAAAATAAAGACGAATGTTGACAAAAAGACAGGCGACCGTATCCGTGAGTATAATCTGCCGGGAGTAAAAGTGGATGAAGATTTCAAAAGATACTACCCATATGACCGGCTTGCGTCAAGAGTGCTTGGATTTACAGGGAGCGACAATCAGGGGATCATCGGTCTTGAGGTGAAATATGAAGACGTATTAAAAGGAACAAATGGGAAGATACTGACGGTTACAGATGCCAGAGGAATAGAGTTGGAAGGGGTTGCGGAGGACCGGATTGAACCGGTTGCCGGAAATACATTAAAAACAAGTCTTGATTACAATATCCAGTCGTATTGTGAGCAGGCGGCCGAAAAGGTGCTGGAGGAAAAGCAGGCAGAAGGGGTATCGGTCTTGCTGATGAATCCGCAGAACGGAGAAATTTATGCTATGGTAAATGTGCCTGAATTTAATTTGAATGAACCTTATCGTTTGAATGACAAAACGGAAGATCAGATGACAGATGAAGAACGTCAGAACAGACTGAATCAGATGTGGAGAAACCGCTGCATTAACGATACGTATGAGCCGGGATCTACTTTTAAGATCATTACGTCGGCGGCTTGTCTTGAAGAAGGCGTCGTCTCTTTAGACGATACTTTCTCCTGCCCGGGGTATCGGATCGTAGAAGACAGGAAAATCCGGTGTCATAAAGTAGGAGGGCATGGAACGGAAACTTTTGTGCAAGGGATTGAAAATTCGTGTAATCCGGTATTTATGGATATCGGACTTAGACTGGGATCAGAGAGGTTTTGCGACTATTTTGAACAGTTTGGTCTGATGAGCCTGACGAACATCGATCTTCCCGGAGAAGCGGGGACGATTATGCATAAAAGAGAAGATATTAAAGCGGTAGAACTGGCCACAATGACGTTTGGTCAATCATTTCAGATTACGCCGATCCAGATGGCGGTGACGGTCAGTTCGATGGTAAATGGCGGCAGGCGTGTAACGCCGCATCTTGGCGTGTCGGTCTTAGATAAGAAAGGGAAAACGGTCAAGACGTTTAAGTATGGGGAAAAAGAAGGGATTGTTTCGGAGAAAACATCGGAGACAATGCAAGAACTTCTGGAGAAAGTTGTTTCCGAAGGATCGGGAAAAAACGCGTATCTTGAAGGATATTCTATCGGGGGAAAGACGGCGACGTCTCAAACGCTTCCAAGAAGCGCCGGAAAATATATTTCTTCGTTTATAGGATTTGCTCCGGCGGACGATCCTCAGATTCTCGGAATGGTCATCATCCATGATCCTCAGGGAATTTATTACGGCGGAACGATCGCTGCCCCGGTGCTTCGGGACATATATGATAATGTGCTCCCCTATCTCGGGATTGAAAAAAAGTAATGGATGGTTTATACTTTATGAGATAAAAGAGATGAAGAGGTGGATTTATGAGTAGTCATGTAGTGATTCCGGTTCTTGCGGCATTTGCGGTAAGTCTTGTGCTCGGACCGATTGTGATTCCTTTTTTGCGGAAACTGAAAATGAAGCAGACGGAGCGTGTAGAAGGCGTTCAGTCTCATTTGAAAAAAGCGGGAACTCCGACGATGGGCGGCATTATTATTCTTGCGGCTGTTATTGTGACATCCCTGTTCTATGTGAAAGATTATCCGAAGATCATTCCGGTTTTATTCCTTACAGTGGCGTTTGGTTTGATCGGATTTCTTGATGATTATCTTAAAGTTGTGTTGAAACGTTCGGATGGACTGATGCCGATGCAGAAAATGGCTCTGCAGATTATTGTAACGGCTGTGTTTGCATTCTATCTCGTGAAAGTGGCGGATATTCCGCTTACGATGCTTGTGCCGTTCTCTAACGGATATTATCTTGATATCGGCTGGATGGCAGTTCCGCTTTTGTTTGTGGCAGTGATCGGAACGGTCAACGGAACAAACTTTACAGATGGACTGGATGGCCTTGCTTCCAGTGTGACCGTTCTTGTCGCAACATTTTTTACAGTTGTGGCGATCGGAACGAAAAGCGGGATCGAACCTGTCACCTGTGCTGTAGTCGGGGCGCTGCTTGGATTTTTACTGTTTAACGTATATCCGGCAAGTGTGTTTATGGGAGATACAGGGTCTTTGGCTCTTGGAGGATTTGTGGCAGGCACGGCTTATATGATGCAGATGCCTTTGTTTATCCTGATCGTTGGAATTATTTACCTTGTGGAAGTGGCTTCGGTCATGATTCAGGTTACTTATTTTAAGAAAACAGGCGGAAAGAGGTTTTTTAAAATGGCGCCGATCCACCATCATTTTGAATTATGCGGATGGTCTGAAACGAGAGTGGTAGCTGTATTTTCTATCATAACGGCGTTGCTTTGCCTCATTGCGCTGATGGGGGTATAAAAATGGATATAAGAGGAAAAAAAGTGCTCGTCTTCGGTTCGGGTATCAGTGGAGAAGGATCATGCAGGCTTTTGCTCGAAAAAGGCGCGGAGGTTGTTTTGTATGATGGAAATGAAAAACTGTGCGCCGATGAGATTGAAGCTAAAATTTTAGAAACTAAAAAAGAAAACGGGCAATTCAGTATAGTGCTCGGAACATTTCCGGAAGAGATTATAGAAGAGCTTTCATTTGTAGTGATGAGTCCGGGAGTGCCGACGGATCTTCCGATCGTTGAAAAAATGCGTGAAAAGAGCATCCCGATCTGGGGAGAGATCGAACTTGCATATGTGTTTGGAAAAGGAGACGTTCTTGCAATTACAGGAACAAACGGGAAAACGACGACGACAGCCCTTTTGGGACAGATCATGCAGGACTATAAAGAACATGCTTATATTGTAGGAAATATAGGAACTCCGTATACAAGCGTTGCACAAGAAACGACGGACGACGCGGTAATTGTAGCGGAAATAAGCAGTTTCCAGCTTGAGACAATACATACATTTCATCCGAAAGTAAGCGCGATTTTGAATATTACTCCCGATCATTTGAATCGTCATCATACAATGGAGGCATATATCGAAGCGAAAGAGCGTATTGCTGAAAATCAGACAAAAGCAGATGTGTGCGTATTGAATTATGAGGATGATGAACTTCAGAAATTCGGAGAAAAAACGGCAGCGCAAGTTCTATATTTCAGCAGTGCGCGTAAACTGGAAAAAGGGATATATCTTGATGGAACAAAAATCATTTGCGCGGCAGATGTTCCGGTCGAGCTTTGCGATGTCAGTGAACTGAAGATTCTCGGAACACACAATTATGAAAATGTGATGGCTGCTTCTGCAATGGCGTATGCATATGGTGTTCCGATCGAGGTGATCCGCAAAAATCTTCTGACATTTCCCGGAGTGGAACATCGAATTGAGTTTGTGGCAGAAAAAAGAGGTGTCCTTTATTATAATGACTCGAAAGGAACAAATCCGGACGCAGCGATCAAAGGGATTCAGGCCATGAACCGTCCTACCATACTGATCGGGGGAGGTTACGACAAAGATTCCGAATATGATGAGTGGATCAAGGCGTTTGACGGGAAAGTGAGAAAACTTGTTCTGCTTGGCGCAACGAGAGAGAAGATCGCGCAAAGCGCTCATGCAAACGGATTTGACGATATTATTATGGCAGATACCTTTGAGGAGGCGTTTGAACAGTGCGTGAAATATGCGAAGCCGGGCGATGCGGTGCTTTTATCGCCGGCGTGTGCAAGCTGGGGGATGTTTAAAAATTATGAAGAACGTGGAGATAAATTCAAAGAACTTGTAGACCAACTATAAGGAGTGGAGCTGATTGACGCGTTCTGAAAAGAAAAAACGATATGACGGGATGCTTATATTTGTTGTATTGCTTCTTGTTGCCGCAGGGCTTGTGATATTGTACAGCACAAGCGCTTACAATGGGCAGGTGAAATTTCACGATCCGTTTCATTATTTGAAAAAGCAGGGGTTTGCGACACTGCTCGGACTGTTTGGTATGGCGCTTATCGCCCGCGTTGATTATCATAAATGGGTTCCGCTGGCGATTCCCGCATATGTGACGTCGATCATTCTGTCTGTGGCTGTTATATTTTTCGGGGATGAATACAACGGGTCCAAAAGATGGTTGTCTTTGGGCCCGATTTCTTTTCAGCCTTCAGAGTTTGCAAAAGTAGCCGTTATTTTTTTTCTTGCATGCCTTGTGAGCAGAAATGTACAGCGGATGAAACGTTTTCGCACAATGATACTTATGATGATTCCGGTTTTGCCGATCGTAGGTCTGGTCGGAGCAAGTAATTTAAGCACTGCGATCATCATTCTCGGAATTGCGGTTGTTCTGATTTTTGTAGCGGATCCGAAATACGTCCGTTTTATATTGATGGGAAGTATCGGCGTAGGATTTATGACGGTTTTTCTGGCGATGGAAAGTTATCGATTGGAACGCCTGGCAATCTGGAGACATCCGGAGCAATATGAAAAAGGGTATCAGACGCTGCAGGGACTATATGCAATCGGCAGCGGAGGTCTGTTCGGAAGGGGATTAGGCAACAGTGTACAAAAACTCGGATTTCTTCCAGAGGCTCAAAATGATATGATTTTTTCTATTATCTGTGAAGAATTGGGATTGATCGGAGCAGGATTTATCATTCTTTTATTTTTGATTCTTATTTGGCGTTTTTTTGTGATTTCAACAAAAGCGTCGGATCTGCTTGGCGCTTTGATAGCGGCAGGGGCAATGGCGCATATGATGATCCAGGTTATATTAAACATCGCGGTAGTTACAAATTCAATTCCAAACACAGGGATTACGCTTCCGTTTATCAGTTACGGAGGTACATCGGTTGTATTTCTTCTGTTGGAGATGGGACTTGTGCTTAGCGTATCGAATTACGAAGGTTTACGGTATGGAGGTTCAGAATAGATGAAGAGAAAAAAACACAAAAAGAGAAAGGTGTGGCCGATTATTTTAGTTGTGCTTACTGTCTTGATCGTTATGGCAGCTGCGGCGGTATTTCTATTTCGCACAAGGTCATATAAAGTGGAAGGAAATTCTTATTACGGAGAGAGAACGATCACAACATGGATTGAGAATGATCCGCTTTCGGTAAATTCTCTGTATGTTCTGTATAAATATAATTTTACCGATGCCGATCTTCCGTCAGGAGTAGAAAGTCTGAGTATTTCACTGAAAGATCCGTGGACGGTGAAGGTGAAAGTGAAAGAAAAAGAAATGGCCGGATATGTAGATTATGACGGTGCATATCTTTATTTTGACAGAACCGGAACGGCAGTATTGCGGACAAAAAAAATAATCGAAGGTGTTCCTCATATCGAAGGTCTTATGTTTGATTCGGCAAAAGCTAAAATAGGGAAAAAACTTCCGGTGGAAGATGACAGTATTTTTGAAAAAATTGTAGAAGTTTCAAAAAATTTAAAAAAATACAATCTCACACCTGACAGGATGGGGTGTACAGATGGAGGCGTACAGATATATTTTGAAATTGTACAGGTCAGCCTTGGAAACGGGAATTATGAAGAAAAGCTTAGACAGGTAGAACCGATTCTTAAAAAACTGACTGAATTATATCCCGGAAAGGCGGGCGTGCTGCATTTAGAGAATTACGATGCCGAATCGGAGTCGATTCCGTTTGTTCCGGCGGCATAGCGGCGGCGGATCATCTGTAAAAGTGTAATAATTCAGAAAAATAGCAAAAAATCTATTGATTATTTGCTAAAAAGACTTTATTATATACTTATTGAATTCTATCGTTCAATATTAAGGGATGTATAAGAAATTAGTAAGACGACGAAGGAGGAAGTACTCTTGTTAGAAATTAAAACCAACGAATCAGAAGCGGCCGCAAGAATTATTGTAGTCGGAGTCGGTGGAGGCGGAAACAACGCAGTAAACCGGATGATTGACGAACAGATCGCGGGCGTGGAATTTATCGCAGTGAATACAGATAAGCAGGCACTGCAGCTTTGTAAAGCACCGACATTAATGCAGATCGGTGAGAAGCTTACAAAAGGGCTCGGCGCAGGGGCACAGCCGGAAGTAGGAGAAAAAGCGGCAGAGGAAAGTTCAGAAGAGATCTCGGCAGCGCTCAAAGGTGCGGACATGGTGTTCGTAACATGCGGTATGGGCGGCGGAACGGGTACAGGTGCTGCACCTGTTATTGCGCGTATTGCAAAAGAGCAGGGAGCTCTTACAGTCGGAGTTGTCACAAAACCTTTCCGTTTTGAGTCAAAAACAAGAATGCAGAATGCATTGAGCGGAATTGATAAATTAAAAGAAAATGTAGATACGATTATCGTAATTCCGAATGACAAGCTTCTTGAGGTTGTTGACAGACGCACAACAATGCCGGAAGCTCTTAAGAAAGCTGATGAAGTTCTTCAGCAGGGTATTCAAGGTATCACAGATTTGATCAATGTTCCGTCACTGATCAACCTTGACTTTGCGGATATTCAGACAGTTATGAAGGATAAAGGCATTGCTCATATCGGTATCGGTGCAGGACGCGGAGACGATAAGGCTCTTGAGGCGGTAAAAGAAGCTGTTGCGAGTCCGCTGCTTGAGACGACGATTCAGGGTGCGTCGAATGTTATCGTTAACGTATCGGGAGATATTACTCTTATGGATGCTTCTGATGCGGCTGATTATGTACAGGAACTTGCAGGAGAAGGCGCAAGTATTATTTTCGGTGCTATGTATGATGACGCGAAGTCAGATGAATGTACGATCACTGTTATTGCGACCGGGTTACATAATGTAGGCGGAAGCGCATCAAAATTAAAGGCGAGATTGGAAGGACAGCAGAAAGTAGGATCGATCCTTCCGTCCGGTGAATCGACAGTAAGAAGTCGTCTTGACAATGATGGAAGCAGAGTATCTGCGGCCAGACCACAGACATCTGCCAGACCGCAGGGAGGTACGATGCCGACTTTACAGCCGCGTACGCCATCCAGTACGGTGAAAGAGCAGTCTATTAAGATTCCGGATTTCTTTAAGAAATAAGCGAATCGGTATAATAATATAGAATTTTAAGACAGAATGGAATTTCATGTAAGAGTTCCATTCTGTTTTTTTGTTTTTTGTCGAAATATATTTACAGATACATGTCAATATATGACAAAATTTTCCTGTTTCTAAATATATAATAGATTCCGCACTACATAATTACGGAAGAGAAAGAAGGTGGACTATGTACTATGAATTATACATAGATGTATTTTTTTTAGAAAATTTTATGTTAGACAGTCTGCTTTTAATGGCTGTAAACCGTGTTATGCAGTATAGGAATTCTTATGCGCGGATGCTTGCAGGAGGGGCAGCAGGCAGTTTTTTGACTTGTGTTGTGATAGCGCTTCCGCTTATGCCGGCGATAAAAACACTTCTGTTTGGCGTTGGGATTAATAGTGTGATGATATTTGCGGGACTTGGCGGAGATGTTTTGAAAAAGGGTAGAAAACAAAGTAAAAAAGAACTGGCTGCCTGGTTTTTGAGGACGCTGATCGTTCTGTATGCAGCGGCAGTTGTCTTCGGAGGGGCTGCGAATCTGTTTCGTCCGTATATGAAATTTGCCGGAGTGTTTTACGCAGTATTTGCAGTCGGATACTTTGCATTTACGGGAATGTGGAAGTTTATATCGCGCATAAGACAGAATACGAAAAATCTTCCGGAAGTAACATTGTATACAAGTCTTGGGGTAAAGAAAGTGATCGGTCTTATAGATACGGGAAATGAGCTCCGCGATTTTGCGTCTGATGATCCGGTCAATATTATTGATCCGCGATTGGCAGAGTCTATTACGACACATCCGGAATGGGAAAAAGGCTTTCATATGATTCCGTACAGCAGCATCGGGGGAGATGGAGTGATGAAGGTGTTTCGGATTGAAAAAATGTGTATTCACATGGATGAAGACATATGGATAGAAAATCCGCTTCTCGGGATGAGTGAAAGAACTCTTTCGGAAAAAGAACGATATGAAATGATCCTGAATCCGGGGATCTTTTTATAAGCGGGAGTTAAAAAATATGGATTAATATCTTTGACAGTTTATATTTACTGCCGCTTAAAATTACTAAAACAGGGGAATATAGGAGGATATGACATGATGATGAAAGTAGCTGTTCCGCAGCGGTTTAAGTTAAGAGTAGTACCTGATGTGAAAACCTTGATTTTCGGGAGCGGGAGAGAGGTGCATTATATAGGAGGAACGGAAGTCCTTCCGCCGCCTCTTGAGGGGATGAGAGAAAGCGAGATGATTAACCGGCTCGGAACAGAGTATGCAGAGGATGCAAAAAAAGTATTAATAGAACACAATCTCCGGCTTGTTGTATACATTGCGAAAAAATTTGACAATACAGGCGTAGGCGTTGAAGATTTGATTTCGATCGGAACGATCGGTTTGATCAAAGCAATCAATACGTTTAATCCGACAAAAAAGATCAAACTTGCAACATACGCATCCCGATGTATTGAAAATGAAATTTTAATGTACTTAAGGCGTAATAGCAAGACAAAGATGGAGGTGTCCATCGACGAACCTTTGAACGTTGACTGGGATGGAAACGAGCTGCTTTTGTCGGATATTTTGGGAACGGAAGAAGATACGATTTATAAAGATCTGGAAAATGAAGCGGAGAGAAAACTTTTGATTCGTGCTCTGAATAAACTTAACAGCAGAGAAAAGCTGATTGTAAGTATGCGATTTGGATTGGATAATCCGGATGGAAAAGAAAAAACACAAAAAGAAGTCGCAGATCTGCTTGGGATTTCGCAGTCATACATATCGAGGTTAGAAAAAAAGATCATGCAGAGATTAAAAAGGGAAATGGTAAGATATGAATAATAGATGAAAAAATAAATGTATGCAGTCGGTTTTCGGCAGCATACATTTATTTTTATAATCCGGGAAAGTAAACAGATCAAGCGCGGTAATAGTGAGCGTAAAGTCCGTTTTTATCAAGCAGTGATCCGTGAGTTCCGCGCTCGGCAATGCCATCTTCTGTGATGACGATGATTTCATCGGCGTTTTTGATTGTAGAGAGGCGGTGTGCGATTGTGATCGTTGTTCTGTCTTTAGAAAGTTCTTCGAGACTTTTTTGTATTCGCCGTTCGCTTTCATTATCAAGAGCGCTGGTAGCTTCGTCAAGAATCAGGATCGGAGGGTTCTTAAGGAAGACACGGGCAATAGAAATCCTTTGTTTTTGTCCTCCTGAGAGACGGGTTCCGCGCTCGCCTACATAAGTGGAATATCCATCGGGAAGTTCGCTGATAAAATCGTGAATATTTGCACGTTTTGCGGCATCTATGATCTCTTCATCCGACGCGTCCGGTTTTCCGTAGGCGATGTTGTCGCGAATCGTTCCCGAAAACAGATATACGTCTTGTTGTACAACGCCGATATGGCTTCGAAGACTTTTTAAAGTCAATGTTCGGACGTCTTTTCCGTCTATTGTGATCCTGCCGCCTGTCACATCGTAAAAACGTGGCAGAAGGGAACAAATCGTTGTTTTTCCACTTCCCGACGGACCGACAAGAGCGACTGATCTTCCGGCGGGAATTTCAAAAGATATGTGAGAAAGGACAGACGTATCGTCATCAGCATAGTGAAAAGATACGTTTTCATAGCGGACGAGGCCTTTTACATCTGTTAATTCTTCTGCGTCGGAAGCGTCTTTGATTTCAGGTTCTGTTTCCATGACGTCAAGAAAACGGCGGAATCCGGCAAGACCTTTTTGAATCATTTCAATAAGTTCTACGAGGATTTGGATCGGACTGATGAAAATACCGATATAAAGTGCATACATGGCAAGGTCTCCGACGTTCATGAATCCTTTTGCGATAAGGTATCCGCCATAGATAAGAGTGACTGAATACATCAACCCCTGAAACAGAAGATTCCATCCCATAAAACTTCCGATACAGTGATAATTCTCTTTTTTAGAGAGAAGAAAAGCGTGATTGCTTTTCTGGAATTTTTTCCGTTCTATTTCCTCATTTGTGAAAGATTGTACAACACGGATTCCGGCAAGGGTATCCTGGAGACTTGCATTGACATCTCCGATCTTTCTCCAGTTATCCATAAATGTTTCTTGCATTTTTTTGTTTTGGCGTATGGAAAAAACGAACATACATAAAACAATAATGGCAAGGGGCAGGGCGAGCCGCGCATTGATCAGAAAGAGGAAAATAAAAGAGCCGATGATCTTTACGACAGAAATAAAAAGGTTCTCAGGTCCGTGATGTGCAAATTCGGCAATGTCAAACAGATCGGAGACGAGTTTGCTCATCATCTGTCCTGAATTATTTTTGCTGTAATAAGAAAAAGAAAGTTTTTCATAATGATCAAATAGTTGTCGGCGCATATCACGTTCCATGCAGGCGCCCATCATATGTCCCTGGTAACTTACATAATATTTGCAAAGACTTTGTATAAGATACATGAAAAGAAGTCCGGCTGCAATGAATGGGAGCGCATGAAGGATGAGACTGCTGTCTTTCGTAAACAAAGTATTTGTCAGCACGCGCAGGATCTGCGGGTAAGCAAGATCGACAATGCTGATGAATGCAGCGCAAAGAAGGTCGATAAAAAAGACGGTCTTGTACGGTGAGTAATAGGTGATAAATTTCCGTAATGTATTCATAAACGTTATGCTCCTTTTTGGTAAAAAATACTGTTCTTATCTTAGCACATGAGATTTTTCTTGACAAGGCAGGGGGCGCTGTAATAATCTAAAGGTCGCGGGATGAACTGTTACTAAAGGTCATATATTGATTAAAGGAGAGTTATTATATATGAATATATATCTTGCCCCATTGGAAGGAATTACGGGATGGATTTACCGCGGCACCGTACAGAAGTGTTTTGGAGGGTTTGACAAGTATTTTATTCCGTTTATTAAGCCGAATCAAATGGGACGTTTCAGCGCGAGGGAGAAAAAAGATATTCTTCCGGAACATAATAAGGGGATGCATGCTGTTCCTCAGATATTGACAAATTGTGCAGAGGACTTTGTACAGACGGCAAAGAAGCTGGAACAGTACGGGTATAAAGAGATTAATCTGAATGTAGGATGTCCGTCTAAAACTGTTGTGACGAAAGGGCGGGGAGCGGGCTTTTTAGCATTTCCGGAACGTTTGGATCTTTTTCTGGAAGAAGTGTTTCAAAATTGCCCGATCGATATTTCTGTAAAAACGCGGATCGGAACAGAAAGTGGTGAGGAATTTCCGAAACTTATGGATATTTATAATAAGTATCCGATAAAAGAGCTGATCATTCATCCCCGTACACAAAAAGATTTTTATAAAAATATTCCGCATATGGATGTGTTTGAAAAAGCGCTCGGCACAGGAAGGCATAAAATATGTTATAACGGAGATCTTACATCGGAAGAAGATGTCCGTAATCTTTCGGAACAGTTTCCGGAAGTAGAGAGTATAATGATCGGCAGGGGAGTTCTCGCCGATCCGGCGATTGCCCGGAAGATAAAAGGCGGAGATGGTGCGGATAAAGCGGAAATGCGTCATTTTCATGATATGCTATATGAAGCATATTGCGAGGAAATGTCCGGTGAAAGAACAGTTTTGTATAAGATGAAAGAACTGTGGTTTTATTTGGCGTCCTCTTTTACTAATAGCAGACCATACGCAAAGAAGATCAAAAAAGCGGAAAAATGTGCTGTGTACGAAAAAATTATAGAGGAACTTTTTGCGAATGAGGAAGTAATATAGAAATACAAAAAACAGCCGGATCTAAAAACATCCGGCTGTCTGTAACATAAGGATAATAAGAGGGGAGGAGTCATCCTTCCCCTTTGTTATTTTATAAAGCGTGCTCGTATACGGCTTCGGAAGTGAGTTGCACTTCCAGTTTCTTAAAGATTTTAATGTCTACGTCTGACAGCATGACAGATGTGTGCGCCTGGCATCCTGCAAGTTCGGGAAGCTGGGAAAGGGCAAGGCGTGCCTGTGGATTTGTTGCCGCGCTTGCGGATAGGGCGATAAGTACTTCATCTGTATGAAGCCGTGGATTTTTGCTCTTTAAATAATCTACTTTTAATTTTTGGATCGGTTCGATCGATTCAGGAGAAATAATATGAGTTTCGTGATCGATACCTGCAAGCACTTTTAGTACATTTAACAGAAGCGCCGCGCTTGCTCCGAGAAGATTGGTTGTTTTTCCGGTGATGATCCTTCCGTCACGCAGTTCAAGAGCGGCAGCGGGACCGTCTGTCTCTTTGGCGCGCTCTAAAGCTTTGATTACAACTTTGCGGTCTGTGACAGTAATCCCTGCCATATTCATAAGAAGTTCGATTTTCTGAGCTTCTTTCTCGGAAGTGCTGCCCTTTGCAAGAGCGTTCAGAGCATCAAAATAACGGCGGATGATCTCTTGTTTGGAAGCTTCACGGCAGGCTTCGTCGTCGCAGATGCAGTTTCCTGCCATGTTGACGCCCATATCAGTAGGAGACTTGTAAGGACTTTCTCCGTAAATCTTTTCAAAGATTGTATTTAATACAGGGAAAATCTCAACATCACGGTTATAGTTGACAGTCGTTTCTCCATACGCTTCAAGATGGAACGGGTCGATCATGTTTATGTCGTTTAAGTCGGCAGTTGCCGCTTCGTATGCAAGGTTAACCGGATGCTTAAGCGGGAGATTCCATATAGGGAACGTCTCGAATTTTGCATATCCCGCAAGAACGCCCCGTTTATGCTCGTGATAAAGCTGGGAAAGACATGCTGCCATCTTGCCGCTTCCGGGTCCGGGAGCAGTGACGATAACAAGAGGTCTGCTTGTCTTGATATAATCATTTTTTCCATAACCTTCGTCGCTGATGATAAGCGGAATATTAGATGGATATCCGGGAATAAGATAATGAAGATATACCGGAATATGCAGCTTTTCAAGTCTGTTTTTGAACAGGAGGGCACTTTCCTGACCGGAAAATTGAGTGATTGTAACACTTCCTACATATAATCCCTGATCCTTGTATGTCTGAATCAGACGGAGAACATCTGTGTCATAGGTGATGCCCAGATCTCCGCGGATTTTATTTTTTTCAATGTCTTTGGCGCTGATGACGATAACGATCTCTGCCTGAGAACTCAACTCTTTTAAAAGACGGAGTTTACTGTCAGGAGCAAATCCCGGAAGAACACGGGACGCATGATAATCATCAAACAGTTTGCCTCCGAATTCAAGATAAAGCTTGTTGCCAAATTTTCCGATCCGGTTTCGGATATGTTCGGACTGCATTTTCAGATATTTTTCATTGTCAAAACCGATTCTCATTTTATTCTTCTCCACTTTTTTGTTCATTTTAATCCTGCATGCAAAAGAATAGCGGCAGGACACATTTCGTACTCAGTATACTATAAAATCTAACTGTTTTACAATATTTTCATAATCTTTTTATTGATTTATGCAAAAGCTGTACTTATAATGGTAATAACGTCATGCACGTTGTGCAATGACGCCGAAGATTTTTAGGAGGAACAGGATGGATAACAACCAGAATAAGAAGAATAATAAAAATAATCCGAATAATAACCGGCAGGGTTTGGGCATTGTGCTTATAACGACCCTGCTGGTGGCTTTTGTATTGATCGGATTCTTTTCTGCTATGGGCAATACAAGTCAAAGGGAGATCAGTTATGACAAATTTCTTAAACTTGTAAGTGAACATAAAGTAAAAGGGGTAAAGTTAGACAGTGAAAAGATTTATATTACATTAACGGACAAAGCCCGTGAGGAAGCGCGGGAAAAAGCTGTTGAGAAAGCGGAAAAAGAAGGACGCCTCAGTCCGTTTGAAGAAGCGATGGAAAGATTGCGTATCCAACTGCCTTCCGTAAAAAAAGAAGGGAAAGAACACGCGCCTGATTTTTATACGGGATATGTTGACGATGATACGCTTGTGACAAAACTTGACCGTGCCGGGGTTAAGTTTCAAAGTGAGATTCCGGATACGATCGGTCAGTTGTTTTTTGAAATGTTTGTCACGGTGATCCTGCCGCTTCTGCTCATGGTGTGGCTGTTCACATATATGATGAAGCGCATGAATAAGGGCGGCGGAATGATGGGCATTGGAAAGAGCAATGCGAAGATGTACATGGAAAAAGAAACAGGAGTGACGTTCCGGGATGTGGCAGGAGAAGATGAAGCGAAAGAATCGCTTCAGGAAGTCGTTGATTTCCTTCATAATCCGGGAAAATACAGTGGGATCGGAGCGAAACTTCCGAAAGGAGCGCTTCTTGTAGGACCGCCGGGAACAGGAAAGACACTTTTGGCAAAGGCGGTTGCGGGAGAGGCAAAAGTTCCGTTTTTCTCATTATCGGGTTCTGCGTTTGTGGAAATGTATGTCGGTGTCGGAGCATCCCGTGTTCGTGATCTGTTCAAACAGGCTCAGCAGTCGGCTCCGTGTATTGTGTTTATCGACGAGATCGATGCGATCGGAAAGACAAGAGATACGGCGATGGGCGGAAATGATGAGAGAGAGCAGACTCTGAATCAGCTTTTGGCGGAGATGGACGGATTTGATACGAATAAGGGACTTTTGATTCTGGCGGCAACAAACCGTCCGGAGATTCTTGATCCTGCGCTTCTTCGTCCGGGACGGTTTGACAGACGGATCATTGTTGATAAGCCGGATCTGAAAGGCCGTGTCGATATTTTAAAAGTACATGCAAAAGACGTTCGGATGGATGAGAGCGTGGACTTGGAAGCAATCGCGCTTGCAACATCCGGAGCAGTTGGTTCGGACCTTGCGAATATGATCAATGAAGCGGCGATCAATGCAGTAAAACACGGAAGGCAGGTTGTGAGTCAAAAAGATTTGTTTGAGGCGGTTGAAGTTGTTCTTGTCGGAAAAGAGAAGAAAGACCGGATCATGAGCGAGGAAGAGCGGAAAATTGTTTCTTATCATGAGGTAGGTCATGCCCTTGTGACAGCGCTTCAGAAAAATACAGAGCCGGTACAGAAGATCACGATCGTTCCGAGAACGATGGGCGCGCTGGGGTATGTGATGCAGACTCCGGAAGAAGAGAAGTTCTTAAATACAAAGAAAGAACTGGAAGCGATGATCGTTGTTGCGCTCGGAGGACGTGCGGCGGAAGAAATCGTGTTTGATACAGTAACGACAGGCGCGTCAAATGATATTGAACAGGCAACGAAAATCGCCCGTGCCATGATCACGCAGTATGGAATGTCAGACAGGTTCGGACTGATGGGGCTTGAATCGATCCAGAACAAATATTTGGACGGCCGTGCGGTTCTTAACTGTGGAGAGGCGACGGCGGGAGAGATTGACGAAGAAGTAATGAAGATGCTGAAATCTGCGTACGCAGAGGCGAAGAAACTTCTTTCCGAAAACAGAGAAGCTCTTGATAAAATCGCGGAATTTCTCATTGAAAAAGAAACGATCACAGGAAAAGAATTTATGAAGATATTCAGAGAAGTAAAAGGAATTTCCGAGCCTGAAGAAGGCGCGGTATCCGGTATAGAAGAGCGTGGGAGAATTGCGATGAAATAAGGAAATAAGGGTTGTTTTCCGTTTGAGAGAAAGCGGAGAGCGATCCTTTTTCTTTTGAAATCATAAAATCCGTCGAATCTTTCGGAATTTTGGAAGAAAAGAATTTCCGGGAACGGATAGTTTGAGAATAAGAGGGAAAATAGATGGAATACAGAAACAGTTATATATCGCCGCTTGGCAGGATATTGCTGACAGCGGATGAGATCGGACTGACCGGACTGGCGTTTGAAGGACAGAAAAATGCTGTTCAAGGTTTGACCCGGGAAAGTGAGGAGAAAGAGACAACACTTTTTTCGGGTGTGAAAAAATGGCTGGATATATATTTTTCAGGAGTGGAACCGGACTTTCAAATACCGATTCATTTGGAAGGAACCGATTTTCAGATGTGTGTGTGGGAGATGCTTTGCACGATCCCGTATGGAGAGACAACGACATACGGCGCAATCGCAAAGCAGATCGCACATGACAGAGGGATTTCAAAGATGTCGAGTCAGGCGGTTGGAAATGCTATCGGACGCAACCCTGTGTCGGTGATCGTTCCGTGTCACAGAGTGATCGGAGCAAAAGGAAATCTGACAGGATATGCAGGCGGAATTGAGAGAAAAGCAGAGCTTTTAAAAATAGAACAAAACCAAAATGCCACTGAGCAGTATCCCTTTTGATAAAGTGAAAGAGAATGTTTATAAAAGATAAGTTTTTCTTGTTTTTTTATATATGGGAAGTATAATAAAGTTTATGGAAAACAATAATTTTAACATACAGGAAGAATTAAAAAAGCTTCCCGCAAGACCGGGCGTATATCTTATGCATGACGAGCGGGACGAGATCATTTATGTCGGGAAAGCGATCAGTTTAAAAAACAGAGTGCGGCAGTATTTTCAAAGCAGCAGAAATAAAGGCGTCAAGATAGAACAGATGGTGACGCATATCAGGCGTTTTGAGTATATTGTGACAGATTCGGAGTTGGAGGCTCTTGTATTAGAGTGTAATCTGATCAAAGAACATCATCCAAAATACAATACGATGCTGATGGATGATAAAACATATCCATTTATCAAAGTGACGGTGAATGAACCCTTTCCGAGAGTTTTGCTGGCAAGGAAAATGCTGAAAGATAAGGCAAAATACTTCGGTCCGTACACGAGTGCGCAGGCGGTTAGAGATACGATTGATCTGATCCATAAATTGTACCATGTAAGGAGCTGCAATCGAAATCTTCCAAAAGATATCGGGAAAGAACGTCCTTGTCTTAATTATCATATCAAGCAGTGCGACGCTCCGTGTCAGGGCTATATTTCTCAGGAAGACTACGGGGCGGCGATCGCGGAAGTGTTGAAGTTTTTGAATGGAAATTATGATGTGATCTTGAAAGAGTTGGAAGAAAAAATGAATACCGCCTCTGAGAATCTGGAGTTTGAACGTGCGATCGAATACAGGGAACTGATAAACAGTGTGAAAAAGATTGCTCAGAAACAAAAGATCACAGATTCGAGAGGAGAAGACAGAGATATTCTGGCGGCAGCTTCGGAAGGGGAAGATGCGGTTGTTCAAGTGTTTTTTATAAGGGGAGGACGGCTGATCGGAAGGGATCATTTTTATCTTCGTATCTCAAGCGGAGAAAAAACATCCGGTATTTTAGACAGTTTTATTAAGCAGTATTATGCGGGAACGCCTTATATTCCGGGAGAACTGATGATTCAGGAGGAAATCAAAGACAGAGAATTGATCGAAACGTGGCTTACCTCAAAGCGTGGACAGAAAGTGACGGTAAAAGTTCCGAAAAAAGGAACGAAAGAAAAACTGGTCGAATTGGCCTCTGACAATGCGAAGCTTGTTTTGAGCAAAGACAAAGAGCGGATGCGAAGAGAAGAAGGCCGTACAATCGGAGCTGTAAAAGAAATAGAAGCACTGCTTGGCATTTCGCAGATCAGGCGTATGGAAGCTTACGATATTTCCAATACGAACGGTTTCGAGTCAGTCGGATCTATGGTCGTGTATGAGAGAGGAAAACCAAAACGAAATGATTACAGAAAGTTTAAGATCAAAGGAATCCAAGGCGCAGATGATTACGGAAGTATGAGAGAAGTGCTGACCAGACGTTTTACTCATGGTTTGAAAGAACGGGAAGAGAACGGAGAGCTTGGAAAGTTTACTGTATTTCCGGATCTGATCTTGATGGATGGAGGAAAAGGTCAGGTAAACGTGGCGCTTCAGGTATTAGAGGACCTGAATCTGAATATTCCGGTGTGCGGCATGGTAAAAGATGATTTTCACCGGACGAGAGGACTCTATTTTCAAAACGAAGAGATTTCGATTGAAAAATCATCCGAAGCTTTCCGCCTTATTACACGAATTCAAGATGAGGCGCATCGGTTTGCAATCGAATACCACCGGCAGCTCAGAGGAAAAGGTCAGGTACATTCCATCCTGGATGATATAGAAGGGATCGGACCTGCGAGAAGAAAAGCGCTTATGCGTCATTATTTAAGTCTGGACGCGATCAAAGCAGCTTCAATAGAAGAACTTGCGAAGCTTCCTTCTATGAATGAAAAGGCGGCGCAGGCGGTATACAATTTTTTTCATACATGATATGATAAGAGAAATGAATAAAGAATGTCGCCGGATGAGGGGAAAGCCGATCCGGCTATGAAAAATAAAATGAAAGGAACGGAAAATATATGGGACGAGGAATTAAACTAAGTGAAATCGCAGAAAGGATGGATCTGAAAAATCTGACGCCGGAGTTGGATCTGACAGAGAAAGAAGTCCATGTGCCGGACGTCAACAGACCGGCGCTTCAGTTAGCGGGCTTTTTTGATCATTTTGACTCAAACCGCGTACAGATCATCGGGAATGTAGAGTACACATATATGCAGACGCTGACAGAAGAGCGGAGAGTGTATATTTATGAAATGCTTCTGAAACACCCGATTCCGTGCATGGTATTTTGCCGGGGGATAGAGCCGGGCGACGTGTTTTTAAAAAAGGCGGTGGAAAGTAATGTGCCGGTATTTAGCGCATCCAAACCGACATCTGATTTTTCTGCGGAGATCATCCGTTGGATGAACGTAAAGCTTGCGCCGTGTATTTCGATTCACGGAGTTCTTGTAGATGTATATGGCGTCGGTGTTTTGATTATGGGAGAAAGCGGGATCGGAAAAAGTGAAGCTGCACTTGAGCTGATCAAGAGAGGACATCGTCTTGTGACGGATGATGTAGTGGAAATACGGAAAGTGAGCGATGAGACGCTTGTAGGCTCTGCGCCGGATGTGACGAAAAACTTTATTGAGTTAAGAGGAATCGGTATCGTCGATGTAAAATCAATGTTTGGTGTCCAAAGCGTCAGAGAAACTCAGAACATCGATCTTGTCATTACACTGGAAGACTGGAGCAGAGAAAAAGAGTATGACAGGCTCGGACTGGAAGAAGAGTATACGGAATTTCTCGGAAATAAAGTCGTATGCCACAGTATCCCGATCAGACCGGGAAGAAATCTTGCTATTATCGTAGAGTCAGCCGCGGTAAACCACAGACAGAAGCAGATGGGTTATAACGCGGCGCAGGAATTATATAAACGTGTGCAGGAAAATCTTGCGAAAAAAAGATAAAAGATAAGGAAGGAGATCAGGAATTATGAATTATTGTTTCGGCGTTGACATCGGAGGCACAACAGTTAAGATAGGGTTGTTTGAAGAGACGGGAACTATTGTTGAAAAATGGGAGATTCCGACGAATACATTGGCTGATGGAGAGGCAATTTTGCCGGATATTGCATTTTCGTTAAAAACAAAGATAGAAGAGAGAAAACTATCCGAAGAAGACATCCTCGGGATCGGAGTCGGAGTTCCGGCGCCTGTGACGGCAGAAGGAATTGTAAACGGGAGCGCAAATCTCGGATGGAAATATAAAGAAGTGAAAAAGGAAATGGAAGAGCTGACAGGTTTGAAAGCGTACATCGGAAACGATGCGAATGTTGCCGCTCTCGGTGAAATGTGGAAAGGAGGCGGAGCCGGAGAAAAAAATATGATCATGGTAACGCTTGGCACAGGAGTAGGAGGCGGAGTGATCATTGACGGAAAGATGCTCGTCGGCAACAACGGAGCAGGAGGAGAAATCGGACATATCTGCGTAAACTATGAAGAGAACGATCGATGTGGCTGTGGGAATAAAGGGTGTTTGGAACAGTATGCGTCTGCTACGGGAATTGTCCGCCTGGCAGAACAAAAATTAAAAACAGAAAAACGGGAAACGATTCTTAATAAAGCTGCGATTACGGCAAAAGATGTGTTTGATGCCGTAAAGGCAGGCGACGAAGTGGCGGATGAGATTGCGGCTGAGTTTGGAAAATATCTCGGATACGGACTTGCCAATCTTGCGGCAGTCGTGAACCCGGCAGTGTTTGTCATCGGCGGAGGCGTTTCCAAAGCCGGCGAAGTACTGATTCCGTACATAGAGAAACCGTATAAAGAAAGAGCGTTTTTTGCAGATAAAAATGTAAGATTTGTTCTTGCGCAGTTGGGAAATGATGCGGGAATCTGTGGATCTGCCAAGCTCGTGTTAGACGAGAAGAAAAATTGATGTTTTCTTCGTTTGATGTTTGAAATATCTGAAATAAAGAATATATTTTTAAAACCAAAATATTTGAATTGAAATCATTGAAAAAAAACCACAATATAGGATAAAACGATATGGAAAAAATAAGTTTATCCTATGTTGTGTTTTTTTTATTTTACAAATCAGGAGGTTTCCCTATGGAAAAAGCCTTTGGCAAAGTGCTGTCACTTTTGTGTTTGGCGCTATGTCTTACCTTTGCAGTCTCTGCCTGCGGCGGTGCAGACCCGCTTGTAGGTACCTGGACGGACAACAATGAGGACGGCCTAACCATCACCTTTACCCAGGATCACACCTTTGCCATCAGCAGTGAGAGCGGTACGATGCTTACCGGCACCTATGCCCTGGACGGCGAAACGCTGGAGCTAAAATGTGACCAGGCCTCTTTACAAGCAGGGCCATGGAGCATAGAAGGGGATGTGCTGACGCTCACCTTGGACGATAGTGTGCATCAATACCAACGACAAACGGAATCGCCGTCAGCATAAAAGGAAAGGCAAGCCTTTCCTTTTTCTTTTTCTTCCCTTTTTTTTCATTGACTTTGCGTTTCAAGTGTGAAATAGTATGGATGACTATGAAACTTTTTTGTATCTATCCAAAGGAGGGGTTCTTTTTGCAACGCCGTTATGATGTCATATGTGTAG
>ERZ1106929.40-NODE-40-length-127298-cov-485.777976_pt1 | contig 127298 bp, 107 predicted proteins | sample MGYA00403662_ERZ1106929 | MGnify/ENA primary metagenome ERZ1106929 (study PRJEB35170, sample SAMEA104062442) | human gut metagenome | biome: human gut; feature: human-associated habitat; material: faeces | place: Denmark | collected 2013-02-20 ... | reverse complement strand
CGTTTTCAGAAGAAGCCTCCGTGTCTGATAAGGATACGGAGGCTTTGTTCGTTTTATATACCTCCGGAACTGCTCCCCTTAATCCCTGTCATGCGTTGTTGCAGACGTATTTTTCTGCTTCTTTTGTCATTCTTTTGTTATCATTACAGAACAAAGTTGGTGTAAAATGAGTTTTTTTTGGAAGAGCAAGAACTTTTCTTCCTTTCTTTCTATTCAATATCAAATGGATTTTTGTAAATTTGGCGTGAATCTAATAGGAAGGGAAAAAATCACGCAATTAATATTGTAATATAAATCATATAATAACTCCTGCAAATATGGAAAACAAGATTCAAGAGCTGACCGATAAGATCTACCGCGAAGGCGTAGAGAAAGGAAACGAAGAGGCACAGAAACTTATCGCAAAAGCTCAGGAAGAAGCCAAGAGAATTATAGAGGATGCTCACAAGGAAGCGGATTCTATCGTGGCTACCGCTCATAAGTCTGCCGATGAACTGGCAGAGAATACAAAATCTGAATTAAAGTTGTTTGCCGGTCAGGCTGTGAATGCTCTGAAGTCCGAAATCGCTACGTTGGTGACGGACAACATTGTGAATGCCGATGTAAAGGCATTTGCTGCAAACAAGGATTATCTTAATGCCTTCATCGTTGCATTGGCGTCCAAATGGAGTGTGAACGAACCAATCGTTATCTCTACTGCCGATGCGGAAGGCTTGACAAAATATTTCGCAGCGAAGGCGAAAGACCTGCTGGACAAGGGTGTGAAGATTGAGCAAGTGAATGGCATCAAAACCTTGTTCTCCGTATCGCCTGCCGATGGTTCGTACAAGGTGAACTTTGGCGAAGAAGAATTTATGAATTACTTCAAGGAATTCCTGCGTCCGCAATTAGTGGAAATGCTGTTCTAAAAACTCCCACAGGATTATGAGTAAATACTATTACTTGGTAGCCGGTTTGCCTGAACTTACTCTGGAAGACAGTAAACTGAGCTATACAGTAGCCGATTTCAAGACGGAACTATATCCTGCCTTGTCGGAAGATGATAAAAAGTTGATAGATTTGTTTTATCTGAAATTCGATAATGCGAATGTCTTGAAACTATTGAAGGATAAGGATGCTGCCATCGACCCGCGCGGAAACTATTCGTCGGAGGAACTGGTGGAATATATCTCACAACTGAAGGATGGCGACGAAGTCTCTGACAGTGTATTCCCATCTTATCTCTCTACGTTCATTTCCGAATACTTCAGCCTGCCTGCCGAGGACGGTTTCTTGTATGAAGACCGCCTGGCAGCGCTCTATTACGCCTATGCTATGGAATCCAGGAATCAGTTTGTGTCTTCCTGGTTTGGCTTCAACCTCACTCTCAATAATATATTGGTGGCGCTCACAGCACGTAAGTTCAAGCTGGACATTGCTCCGCTGATTGTGGGTGATACGGAAGTGTGCGAGGCTCTGCGTACTTCCAATGCCCGTGACTTCGGTCTGGGTACTGAGGTGGATTATCTGGAGCAGCTGGTGAAAATCAGTGAGACGGAGGAACTGGTGGACCGGGAAAAGAAACTGGACCAGCTTCGCTGGGACTGGATGGAGGAGGCCACATTCTTCGATTACTTTACCGTGGAACGTCTGTTTGTCTTCCTGCTACAGCTGGAGATGATAGAACGGTGGATTTCGTTGGATAAAGAGAAGGGTAACCAACTGTTCCGCAGCATTATCGCTGCCTTGAAAGACGAGGTGCAGATACCCGCAGAATTCAGATAAAATAAACAACTAAAAATATATGGCAACAAAAGGAACTGTTAGTGGCGTAATAGCCAACATGGTGACCCTCGTCGTCGACGGACCGGTAGCGCAGAATGAGATTTGTTATATCTCGACCGGAGGAGACAAGTTGATGGCGGAGGTGATTAAGGTAGTAGGTACCCAGGTCTACGTGCAGGTATTTGAGAGTACCCGCGGACTGAAAGTGGGGGCCGAAGCTGCGTTTACCGGACATATGCTCGAAGTAACACTGGGGCCCGGTATGCTTTCGAAAAACTACGACGGTCTGCAAAACGACCTCGATAAGATGGACGGTGTTTTCTTGAAACGCGGGCAATATACCTATCCGCTGGATAAAGGAAGCAAATGGCATTTTGTGCCTTTGGCAAAGGTGGGCGACCAAGTGGAAGCCGCTGCCTGGCTGGGACAAGTGGACGAAAACTTCCAACCTCTGAAAATCATGGTGCCTTTTGAACAGAAAGGTGTGTGCACCGTGAAATCAATTGCAAAGGAAGGTGATTACAGCATTGAGGATACCATTGCAGTGCTGACGGATAGCGAAGGTAATGACATCCGGGTGAACATGATACAGAAATGGCCCGTGAAGCGCGCCATGACCAACTATAAGGAAAAACCGCGTCCTTTCAAATTGCTGGAAACCGGTGTGCGTGTAATCGACACCGTAAACCCGATTGTGGAAGGTGGTACGGGTTTTATCCCCGGTCCGTTCGGTACTGGAAAAACGGTGCTTCAGCATGCCATTTCAAAACAAGCGGAAGCGGACATCGTAATCATCGCTGCCTGCGGTGAGCGTGCCAACGAGGTTGTGGAAATCTTTACAGAATTCCCCGAATTGGTTGACCCGCATACGGGACGGAAGCTGATGGAACGTACGATTATCATTGCCAATACTTCGAACATGCCGGTGGCTGCCCGTGAGGCATCTGTCTACACGGCTATGACGATTGCAGAATACTACCGAAGCATGGGATTGAAGGTACTGCTGATGGCGGACTCCACTTCACGTTGGGCGCAGGCATTGCGCGAGATGTCCAACCGTATGGAGGAGTTGCCCGGTCCCGATGCCTTCCCGATGGACTTGTCCTCCATCATCTCCAACTTCTACGGCCGTGCGGGTTATGTGAAGCTGAACAACGGCGAGTCCGGTTCCATTACTTTCATCGGTACGGTATCGCCTGCCGGTGGTAACTTGAAGGAGCCGGTAACCGAGAATACGAAGAAGGTGGCACGCTGCTTCTATGCCCTTGAGCAAGACCGTGCCGACAAGAAGCGTTATCCTGCCGTAAACCCGATTGACTCGTATTCCAAATATATAGAATACCCTGAATTTGAAGAGTATATCACCAAGCACATCAACGGTGAGTGGATTGGCAAGGTGAATGAAATCAAGACCCGTTTGCAGCGTGGTAAGGAGATTGCCGAGCAAATCAACATCTTGGGTGACGACGGTGTGCCCGTAGAGTATCACGTGACTTTCTGGAAATCGGAATTGATTGACTTCGTTATTCTGCAGCAGGATGCCTTTGATGAAATTGATGCCGTGACCCCGATGGAGCGTCAGGAGGAGATTCTGAATATGGTAATAGAAATCTGTCATACAGAATTTGAGTTCGACAACTTCAACGAAGTAATGGATTACTTCAAGAAAATGATTAACATCTGTAAGCAGATGAACTACTCGAAGTTTAAGTCGGAAGAATACGACAAGTTCCATAAGCAGTTGCAGGAACTGGTTGAGGAACGTAAAGCCTAAGGATGTACTATGTGACTATTTACAATTTACTATTTGCCTTGCGGATGCAGGTGTACGGAGGTTGTAGATAGGAAAATAGTAGAATAGGATGGCAGAGATTTAAATAGTAAATAGTAAATAGTAAATTGCTAAATTGTAAATAAATAGATGGCAACAAAAGCATTTCAAAAAATATATACCAAGATTACTCAGATTACGAAAGCTACGTGTTCGCTGAAGGCAACCGGAGTGGGGTATGACGAGTTGGCGACCGTAAACGGCAAGCTGGCCCAGGTGGTGAAGATTGCCGGCGACGAAGTGACTTTGCAGGTGTTTGAGGGTACGGAAGGTATTCCCACCAATGCAGAGGTAGTATTCTTGGGCAAGGCTCCTACAATCAAAGTGAGCGAGCAGCTTGCCGGACGCTTCTTCAACGCCTTTGGCGACCCCATCGACGGTGGTCCGGCCATTGAAGGCGAGGAGGTGGAAATTGGCGGTCCATCCGTGAATCCGGTGCGCCGTAAGCAGCCCTCGGAACTGATTGCAACCGGTATTGCAGGTATCGACTTGAACAATACGCTGGTGTCCGGACAGAAGATTCCGTTCTTTGCCGACCCCGACCAGCCCTTCAACCAGGTGATGGCGAATGTGGCTCTGCGTGCGGAGACTGACAAGATTATCCTTGGCGGTATGGGTATGACGAACGATGATTACCTTTACTTCAAGAACGTATTCTCCAATGCCGGTGCGCTCGACCGTATCGTCAGCTTTATGAATACCACCGAGAATCCTCCGGTAGAGCGTCTGCTGATTCCGGATATGGCACTGACGGCGGCCGAGTATTTTGCTGTAAACAATAATGAAAAGGTGCTGGTGCTGCTGACGGATATGACTTCCTACGCCGATGCGCTCGCCATCGTGTCCAACCGTATGGACCAGATTCCTTCGAAGGACTCCATGCCGGGTTCCCTTTATTCGGACTTGGCGAAGATATACGAAAAGGCGGTGCAGTTCCCAAGCGGCGGTTCCATCACGATTATTGCGGTGACGACTCTGTCCGGTGGCGACATTACGCATGCCGTGCCCGACAATACGGGTTATATCACGGAAGGCCAGTTGTTCCTCCGTCGTGACAGCGACATCGGTAAGGTTATCGTTGACCCGTTCCGTTCCTTGTCCCGTCTGAAACAGCTTGTTACGGGCAAAAAGACACGTAAGGACCATCCGCAGGTGATGAATGCCGCCGTACGTCTGTACGCCGATGCCGCCAACGCCAAAACCAAGCTTGAAAACGGTTTCGACCTGACGAACTACGACGAACGTACCCTTGCCTTTGCCAAGGACTACTCCAACCAGCTACTGGCCATCGATGTCAACCTCGATACCACAGAGATGCTCGATGTGGCATGGAGTCTGTTCGGCAAGTATTTCCGTCCGGAAGAGGTGAATATCAAGAAAGAGCTTGTGGACCAGTTCTGGCCGAAAGCAAACTAAATAAATGTACGATTAGACGATTTACGGTTTACGATTGATATTACTGAAATTGTAAATCTGTAAATTGAGAAATTGAGTAGCTTCAGTCGTCTAATCGTAAATCGTTAAATCGTAAATAAAATGGCTATTAAGTTTCAATATAACAAAACCTCGCTTCAGCAACTCGAAAAGCAACTGAAGGTGCGCGTGCGTACACTCCCCATTATTAAGAATAAGGAGAGTGCCCTGCGTATGGAAGTGAAGCGCTGCAAGGGAGACGCTGCCGCGTTGGACGCGAGGTTGGAAAAGGAAATCCAAGCTTACGAAGCCATGTTCGCCCTTTGGAATGAGTTCGACGCTTCATTGATAAAGGTCAGCGATGTTCATCTCGGTGTAAAGAAGATTGCCGGTGTACGGGTGCCGTTGCTCGAGAATGTAGATTTCGAGATACGCCCTTACAGCTTGTTCAATGCGCCCAAATGGTATGCAGACGGGCTGCATTTGCTTAAGTCACTGGCACATACTGCCATCGAGCGTGAATTTACTGTTGCCAAGTTGAACTTGTTGGAACATGCGCGTAAAAAGACCACCCAGAAGGTGAATCTTTTTGAGAAAGTACAGATTCCGGGTTATCAGGATGCTCTGCGCAAAATCAAGCGGTTTATGGAAGACGAGGAGAACCTTTCCAAGTCATCGCAGAAAATCATGAAATCCCATCAGGAGAAAAGGAAGGAGGCAGAGGCATGATTACGAAAATGAAGAAGCTCACGTTCCTTGTGTATCATAAGGAGTACGAAGCATTTCTGGCACAAATCCGGGAACTGGGCGTGGTGCACGTTGTGGAAAGGCAGTGCGGCGAGATGGACGACACCTTGCAGCAATTCATGCAGAAGCGTACGCTCTACAAGAATATGCTTCAGAGCATGCACACCCTGGCAGACAAACAGCCGGAAGAAAAGGTGCATAAAGAGTTGTCGGCCGATGCTCTGGTGAAATTCTACGAGGACTTGCAGGCGCGGATACAAGACTTGAACCAGCAGATTCCCGCCATCGACAAGGATGTGGTGCAGATGGAAGTCTGGGGCGATTTCGATTGGAGAGCCATCCGCAAGCTGGAAGATGCTGGTTGGTTCGTGCAGTTCTATACCTGCCCGGAGAAAGACTATAACGAAGCGTGGGCAGAGGACTACAATGCCATCGTGGTGAAAGAGAACGGCGGACATCTTTATTTCGTGACCGTCACTCCCCAACCGGTAGAACTGGATGTGGAACCGCTCCGTCTACCTTCACTCAGCCTCTCCGAACTGAGCCGGAAGAAAGCCGATACGGAAGAGGCCCTTGTGCAGGCACATGCCGGATTGAAAGAATTCTGCAAAGCGAATTACTGCACGTTGGAGAAGTACAACCTACAGCTCCAGGAAGAGATAGACCTGCTGAAAGTCAAGCTGAACAGCGAACATATGGCAGAAGGTGCCGTAGTGTTGATGGAAGGCTGGATTCCCGAAGACTGCGAGGCGGATGTGAGGAAACTTCTCGATGAAAGCGGCACTTATTATGAGATAAGGGCTGCCAAGCGCGAGGACAATGCTCCCATCAAGCTGAAAAACAACGCCTATACACGCATGTACGAAGTGCTTACCAAAATGTACGGTATGCCCGAATATGCCGAGTTCGACCCGACACCGATACTTGCGCCATTCTTCTCGCTCTTCTTTGCTTTCTGTATGGGAGATGCGGGCTACGGTCTGGTACTGATTGCACTCGGGTTCATTTTGAAAAGGAAGATGTCCAAGTCCATGAAAGGCATGATGAACCTGGTGATTACGTTGGGTATATTTACGTCCGTCATCGGTGCCATATTGGGAACCTTCTTCGGTGTAAGCCTCTTTGACCTGGAGATACCCGCCAAACTGAAGGAATTCATGATTGTGGGTAAGATAGGTGAGACTACCTATGACAAGCAAATGCTGCTGGCGTTGATTATCGGTGCGGTGCACATCTGCATTGCCATGACGGTGAAGGCCGTGGGACAGACCGTTCGTTTCGGCTTCAAGGAGTCGCTCAGTGCCTGGGGATGGCTGTTGCTGGTGGTGGGATTTATCTGCACCGGCGGACTTTCCTTCTTCAAAATAATTTCGGAAGACGTGTCTACGTGGGCATTTATCGTGATTGGCGGTGTTTCTGCCATCGGTATCTACCTGCTGAACAATATCCACCGGAATGTATTTGTCAACATCGGTGCCGGAGTATGGGATACCTATAACATGGCAACCGGATTGATGGGCGATATACTTTCCTACATCCGTCTCTATGCCCTCGGCTTGGCAGGCGGTATGCTTGGAGGCGTGTTCAACCAGCTTGCCTTCATGGTGAACGATGCTGCAGGTCCGGCCCTGGGATGGCTGTTCTGCGGTCTGATACTGATATTCGGGCATACGCTGAACATTGCCATGTCTTGTCTGAGTGCCTTTGTACACCCGCTCCGTCTGACATTTGTGGAATACTTCAAGAATTCCGGTTACGAAGGTAAGGGCGAAGCCTATAAACCTTTTACAGTAGTAAAGAAATAAACAAATTAAAAAACAAATAAAAATAGAAACATTATGAATGAAATTTTAGGTTATCTCGGTCTGGGCCTGATGTTGGCCCTTGCAGGAATTGGCAGTTGCTTCGGTACAACTATCGCCGGTAGTGCGGCAGAAGGTGCGTTGAAGAAAGACCCTTCCAAGTCAGCAAGTTATATGATTTTGTCGGCCCTTCCGGCTACGCAGGGACTTTACGGCTTCGTGGCTTTCCTGATGTCCATGGGCAGGGATTTTGCTACGGACGGCCCTTTGATGCTGGGCATCGGACTGGGTGTGGGGCTGGTATGCCTGTTCTCCGCTATCCGTCAGGGACAGATTTGTGCTAGCGGTATTGTGGGTATCTCCCAGGGACACGACGTACAGACCAATACAATGATTTACGCCGCGCTTCCTGAATTCTACGCTATTTTGGCGCTGGTAGCTGCATTGATGGTATAATCCGGATTATAAGAAAATAAACCCCAGGGATTTACAATTGAAATCCCTGGGGTTTTTTGTTTAAATTCCTGGGGCTTCAACTGAAAACTCCAGGAATTCTTTTTTGAAACTTCGGGAATTTTAGACGAAAAAAGCATGGATGGGCGAGTCAATGGGGCTTTTGTGGCTAAACTATGACATTCCGCAAACGATTGTTTATGCATATTTAATCAGTTTTTTCGATTAAAAGGCTATTTTTCAAAGAATAATACGTACTTTTGCAGCCGTAATTAAGATAAAGAGATTATAACATAATATGACTAAAGAACTACTTACCCCCGATTACATCTTCGAAGCGAGTTGGGAAGTGTGTAATAAAGTAGGCGGTATCTATACAGTTTTGTCTACAAGGGCAAATACTTTACAGACTAAATTTCGCGATAGATTATTCTTTATAGGGCCGGATTTCTGGCAGGGAAAAGAGAACCCTTTGTTCATTGAGTCTGATAACCTTTGTGCAGCGTGGAAAAAACATGCAGCGTTGAAAGACAATCTTTCCGTCCGCGTAGGTCGCTGGAACATTCCGGGAGAACCTATTGTTATATTGGTTGATTTCCAACCGTTCTTTGCAGAAAAAAATGAGATTTATACAGAAATGTGGAACCGCTATCAGGTGGATTCACTGCATGGATATGGTGATTATGACGAAGCATCCATGTTTGCTTTCGCTACCGGCAAGGTGATAGAGAGCTTCTATCGCTATAATTTGACGGAAACGGACAAAGTGGTGTTCCAGGCACACGAGTGGATGACCGGCATGGCCGCCCTCTATCTTCAGTCTGCCGTTCCCGAGATAGGGACTATCTTCACCACCCATGCCACGTCCATCGGCCGCTCCATAGCTGGCAACAACAAGCCGCTTTACGATTATCTTTTCGCCTACAACGGCGACCAGATGGCGGAGGAGCTGAACATGCAGTCCAAACATTCCATTGAAAAGCAGACGGCCCACTATGTGGACTGTTTCACCACTGTGAGCGAAATCACAAACAACGAATGCAGGGAATTGCTTGACAAGCCTGCGGATGTTGTGCTGATGAACGGTTTTGAAGATGATTTTGTACCGAAAGGCGCCACCTTTACCGGCAAGCGCAAACGTGCCCGTTCCACCATGCTGCGTGTGGCAAACTGCCTACTGGGTGAGGACTTGGGCGACGATACGCTGATTATCGGTACCAGCGGACGCTATGAGTTCAAAAATAAGGGTATCGATGTGTTCCTGGAATCATTGAACCGGCTGAACCGCGATAAAGATTTAAAGAAGAAAGTATTGGCGTTTGTCAACGTGCCCAGCTGGGTGGGAGACCCCCGCGAGGACTTGCAGAAGCGCTTGAAGAGCAAAGATAAGTTCACCGAACCGTTGCAGTGTCCTTTCATCACCCACTGGCTGCACAATATGACGCACGACCAGGTGCTGGATATGCTGAAATACCTCGGTATGGGCAATCGTCCCGAAGATAAGGTGAAAGTAATTTTTGTACCTTGCTATCAGGATGGTCACGATGGCATCCTCAACAAGCATTATTATGACTTGATTTTAGGCGAGGACCTCAGTGTCTATCCGTCCTATTATGAACCGTGGGGATATACCCCGCTGGAGAGCGTGGCTTTCCGGGTGCCTACCATCACCACCGACCTTGCCGGTTTCGGACTTTGGGTGAACAGCCTGAAAAACCAGCATGGCATAAACGACGGAGTGGAAGTGCTGCACCGTTCGGACTATAACTATTCCGAAGTGGCAGACGGCATCAAGGACACCGTAGCCTTGTTCTCTACCAAGACGGAAGCCGAAATCAAGGAAATACGCAAGCGTGCAGGCCAGGTGGCAGAGCAGGCTTTGTGGAAGCACTTTATACAATATTATTACGAGGCTTACGACATTGCACTGCGCAATGCCATGAAGCGTCAACTAAAATAAAAGAATTATTAATCAATTAGTTATCATACAATGAAGATTAAAGTTAGTAATGTAAACACTCCTAACTGGAAAGATGTGAATGTGAAATCGCACATTCCCGCCGAACTGGAGAAACTGTCTGAACTGGCACATAACATCTGGTGGGCATGGAATTATGAAGCCACCGAACTGTTCAGAGACCTTGACCCTGCTCTCTGGAAAGAAGTGGGACAGAACCCCGTACTTCTGCTGGAACGTATGAGTTATGCTAAACTCGAGGCACTCGCAAATGACAAAGTTATTCTGCGCAGAATGGATGACGTATACTCCAAGTTCCGCACATACATGGATGTGAAGCCTGACAGCAAGCGCCCGTCCGTGGCTTATTTCAGTATGGAGTATGGTTTGAGCCATGTACTTAAGATATATTCCGGCGGTCTGGGTGTACTTGCCGGTGACTACCTGAAAGAAGCTTCCGATAGCAACGCCGACTTGTGTGCAATCGGTTTCCTGTACCGCTACGGTTACTTTACACAAACATTGTCTATGGACGGCCAGCAGATTGCCAATTACGAGGCACAGAACTTTGGCCAGTTGCCCATCGACCGTGTATTGGATGAGAAGGGCGAGCAGATGGTAGTGGATGTTCCTTATCTGGACTACTACGTGCATGCTTATGTGTGGAGAGTGAACGTTGGACGTATCTCTCTCTATCTACTTGATACTGACAATGAAATGAACAGCGAGTTCGACCGTTCCATCACTCACCAGCTGTATGGCGGTGACTGGGAAAACCGCTTGAAGCAGGAAATCCTGCTCGGTATCGGTGGTATTCTGACGCTGAAGAAGCTGGGCATCAAGAAAGATATCTATCACTGCAACGAAGGACATGCTGCTTTAATCAACGTACAGCGCATCTGTGACTACGTGGCCGAAGGTCTGACTTACGACCAGGCTATCGAGCTGGTACGTGCTTCTTCTCTCTATACTGTACATACTCCGGTTCCTGCCGGTCACGACTACTTCGACGAAGGCCTTTTCGGCAAGTACATGGGCGGCTATCCTTCAAGAATGGGTATCAGCTGGGACGACCTGATGGACCTCGGACGTAACAATCCGGGCGACAAGGGTGAACGTTTCTGTATGTCTGTATTCGCTTGCAACACTTCTCAGGAGGTGAACGGTGTGAGCTGGCTGCACGGAAAGGTTTCCCAGGAGATGTTCGCTTCCATCTGGAAGGGTTACTTCCCCGAAGAAAGCCATGTGGGCTACGTTACCAACGGTGTACACTTCCCCACTTGGAGCGCTACGGAGTGGAAACATCTCTATGCTGCGCATTTTGATGAGAACTTCCTCTACGACCAGTCCAACCCCAAGATTTGGGAGGCTATCTATAACGTGTCCGACGAAGAAATCTGGAAGACGCGCATGGTGATGAAGAACAAACTGATTGACTATGTTCGCAAGCAATACCGTGAAACTTGGTTGAAGAACCAGGGTGACCCTTCACGCATCGTTTCCCTGCTGGACAAAATCAATCCGAACGCTCTGCTGATAGGTTTCGGACGCCGTTTCGCTACCTACAAGCGTGCACACTTGCTGTTCACCGACCTCGACCGTCTGGCCAAGATTGTGAACAACCCCGACTATCCGGTACAGTTCCTCTTTACCGGTAAGGCTCACCCGCACGATGGTGCCGGCCAGGGCTTGATTAAGAGAATCATCGAGATTTCCCGTCGTCCGGAGTTCCTGGGCAAGATTATCTTCCTGGAAAATTATGACATGCAGTTGGCACGTCGCCTCGTTTCAGGTGTGGATATCTGGCTGAACACTCCGACACGTCCGCTCGAAGCATCCGGTACTTCCGGCGAGAAGGCGTTGATGAACGGTGTTGTAAACTTCTCCGTACTCGACGGCTGGTGGTTGGAAGGCTATCGTGAAGGTGCCGGTTGGGCATTGACCGAAAAGCGTACTTACCAGAACCAGGAACATCAGGACCAGCTCGATGCCGCTACTATCTACAGCATTCTTGAGCAAGAAATTCTGCCGTTGTTCTATGCACGCAACAAGAAGGGATATTCTGAAGGTTGGGTGAAGACTATCAAGAACTCCATCGCACAGATTGCTCCCCACTATACAATGAAGCGTCAGCTGGACGACTATTACGACAAGTTCTACATCAAGGAGGCCAAACGTTTCAAGATGCTGGCTGCCGACGGTTGTGCCAAGGCTAAGGAAATAGCTGCTTGGAAGGAAGAAGTTGCCGAGAAGTGGGACAGCATTGAAGTGGTGTCTTGCGAAAAGACCGAAGACCTGGTGAAAGGCTCCATCGAGAGCGGTAAGGAATACACCATTACTTACGTTATCGACGAGAAGGGCTTGAACGATGCCATCGGTCTGGAACTGGTGACTACTTATACGGCTCAGGATGGCAAACAGCATGTTTACTCCGTAGAACCGTTCAATGTAGTGAAGAAAGAAGGTAACCTTTATACTTTCCAAGCTAAGCACAAGATGGAAAATGCGGGTAGCTTCAAGGTTTCTTACCGTATGTTCCCGAAGAATGCAGACCTGCCTCACCGTCAGGACTTCTGCTACGTTCGCTGGTTCGTATAAGAGCATAAAAAAGATAATGTGCCTGCGGATATGGCGGAACACATTATCTGTTCAGATAAAAGATATCATCTGCATGATGCAGGCAGACCATCCGTTTAAAGTAAACGGATGGTCTGTTTCTTTTCTAGAGCTTGCTTTTTATTTCGGCTGTCCAGGCGTCAATGCGTTCGGCGGTTTTGTTACTTTCGTTCACTTCGTCGAGGGGAAGTCCTACGAATGCACCGTCTACCACGGCGATGGAAGAGGAGAAGGAATACCCGTCCGTGCTAACTTTGTTGCCCAAGAAGGTACACCCGCTATCCTTCAGGTCCTCGTAGAGTACTCCGATGCCGTCGCAGAATGTGTCGCAGTAGGATTCGGAGTCACCGCAACCGAATAGGGCTACGAACTTCATGGAAAGGTCGGCGCTCTTCAGTACTTTTACACCGTCATACCAGTCGTCCTGCAGTTCGCCGTCTCCCCAAGTGGAGGTACCTAGAACCAGCACTTCATATTCCTTGATTTTATCGGCGGTCATCTTGTCAACACTATGTACGTCGGTGGAGGAAACTCCCAACTTTTCGGCTATCTGGTTAGCCAACTCTTCGCAGGTTCCGGTACTGGAACCATAAAAAACACCAGTCTTTTTCATTGTAAATAAAGTGATTAAATTGTTTGCTGCAAAGTAAAGGCTTTGCCGGAGAACGTGAAATACCTACATGTAGGGCTTTTAGTGTTGTGCCGCTCCCCATTTCGGGTTAGCTTGTGGCGTGGTTTATAGAGGTCGCGGCTACCTACTAATTGGGATGGCAGACTCTCTTTTTGATGAAAAGTAGGTATTGCCGGATTGTTAAAAATGAAGGACATTTGTACCGGTAATAATAGACAAGTGTTTATGGTTAGATTCGTACATTCCACTCATTCGCAATTCCATCCTTCCGTGGCTGGTAAGTGGCTGGTGTGGGGGACTTTGATGATGCTTCTTGCGGGGGTGGCTATCATTGTTTTTTCGGTATTCTCGCATGATGCACTCGATGCGTGCTGTAATTGCATAATCTGTACTTTCAACCGTGTCCCGAAGGAAGGGGAATATTTGTATAACCGCTACCTGCCGGTCATCAGCATGGTGTGGGTGGCGTTTCTGATACTTTTGGTATATGTGGTCCGCTATTGCATGAACAAGAGGAGGTAGCCGGGTGTTCTATAGGTAAAACTGAAAGGAGACTATATGAAAAAGATTGTTTTGCTTCGCCACGGCGAGAGTGCATGGAATAAGGAAAACCGCTTCACGGGGTGGACGGATGTTGATTTGACAGAGAAAGGCGTTGCTGAAGCTGTAAGGGCGGGTGAGCTGCTGGCAGAAAAGGGATTCCGTTTCAAGAAGGCGTATACTTCCTATCTGAAGCGTGCCGTGAAGACACTGGATTGTGTGCTGGACCGCCTCGACCAGGACTGGATTCCGGTGGAGAAATCGTGGAGGTTGAATGAGAAACACTACGGCCAGTTGCAAGGGCTGAACAAGGCAGAGACGGCTGCCAAGTACGGTGACGAGCAGGTGTTGGTATGGCGCCGGAGCTTTGATGTGGCTCCGCATGCATTGGCCGAGGATGACCCGCGTAATCCGCGTTTTGAGGACCGTTATCAAGAAGTGCCCGATGCCGAACTGCCCCGTACGGAGTCGTTGAAAGATACGATTGAGCGTATCATGCCTTACTGGAAATGTGTCATCTTCCCGAATCTGAAGACGGCCGACGAATTGCTGGTAGTGGCTCATGGCAATAGCCTGCGGGGTATTATCAAGCATCTGAAGCATATTTCGGACGATGAAATTGTGCATCTGAACCTGCCTACGGCGGTGCCCTACGTCTTTGAGTTTGACGATGAGCTGAACTTGACGAAAGACTATTTCTTGGGTGATCCCGAGGAGATAAAGAAATTGATGGAGGCTGTGGCCAATCAGGGAAAGAAGAAATGATTTTGGCGCGCGGAAGCGCGCTATTTCTTTATTCTCTCATTCCATGGAGCAGCGTCATGCTGAGCAGTACCCCGACCACTATACAGATGAGGATAAGGAACCAGTTCATGAGCCGTGCGCCCAGCTTGGTTTCCTTGTGCAAGTTCTGTTCAAAGTAGTTCTTGAAGAACAGATAGATGGCAGGCACGGTGGCGCTTGCCAGTAGCAGGTCTTCGGGAATCTTGTAGATGTAGACTTTGGAAAAGGCGATGAGCGCCCAGTGGCAAAGGAACAGAATGACGAGCAGGTTGACCCTGCGCGAGAAAGCCAGCAGCAGCCCGATGGTGAAAACTGCTACCGAGCAGGGCATCACGGTGGTGGTCATCATGGGAAATTCCATTCCGCGTGCCCACGAAAGGAGCGGGTAGAGGAAAGGCATTGCATAGAGTACCCCCACCAGTACCTTGTATTTCGGGTTGCGCTCGAACGGAGTGTAGCCGGTAAACAAATCCCATAGCCACAACACTGCAATCACTCCCCAGAAGATGGCGAGTATATGGTGGTGTCCGCGCGCTCCGCAATACATCATGTAGTACACGATGGATATCCACCCGTTCAGAAATACCATGTAGATTTTCATGGAGCGTTTTGCCCATAAGGTCGGTTTCCGGTAGAGTTGCGTGGTGAGCAGGATACCTGCTGCGGTGATGAGGAGCTGTGTCCACCAGGTGGCCTCGTTGTATTGTGCGATAGTATTCCAGAATATTTCCATTTGTGTCCATTAAAAAAACGGCTGCAAAGGTAGAGTTTTCTGCCGAAAGAATGAAATCGTTTTCTACATTTTGCCTATCTTTGTGCCTCCAAAAAAATAGGTAAAAAGATTCATGGATAAGACTTTGACTGAACAAGAGATTGCCCTGCTGCGCAGGAAACTCGATTTATTGCTTCGTACCGGACAGCTGCTGGTGGAGAGTGCGGCTGATACGAACCGTGTTGTTCGTAACCTGAACCGTGTTGCCGCCTATCTGGGGCTGCCGGAAGAAAAGCTCCACATCGACGTAAGTTATACCATGCTGGTGGTGAATGTGAGTGACGGCCTGCATTCGTTCTCCAAATTCCAGAAATGTGAAAAGCATGGCATCAACATGACTGCCATTTCCGAAATCAGCAAACTGTCCTGGCGGGCTATTGAGAATGACTATTCCCTCGACCAGTATGAGGAGGAACTGGAAAGAATCAAAAACAAGAAGCGGAATTATGTGCCATACGTTGTTGCCATCGGTGCCGGCTTTGCCTGCGGAGGTTTCTGCAAACTGTTCGGTGGTGACTGGATGGCGTTTCTGTTTACCTCTATCTGCGCTTTTGCCGGCTTCCGCGTCCGTGCCCGTTGCATGGAGTTCGGCATCAATCACTATATGAGTATTGCCATTGCCGCATTGATTTCTACCTGTCTGGCCTATGTGTCTTCGTTTGCCGGGCTCTCGGAAACTCCCTATCATCCGTTGTTGGCGTGTGCACTGTTCATCGTTCCGGGGGTGCCGCTGATAAACTTTGTGGATGATATGATTGACAATTATATCCAGGTGGGCATTGTGCGGGCTGTGAATACGGTGCTGATGGTCTGTGCAATGGCCTTCGGCATTGTAATAGCCATGCGCCTGCTGACGGTGGAGGATGTCGTGATTGACAAGAAGTTCAGCGAATTGAGTATGGTGCCTCATGACAGTTATCTGGTGTATGCCATTGCGGCGGCGATAGCTGCCATGGGATTTTCCATGATATTCAACATACAGCGGCGCTTGTTGTGGGTTGTTGCGGTGGGCGGTATCATTGCCGTTTGTACGCGTAACTTTGTCAATTTCGAATTGGGTTACGGACCGGTGATAGGTTCGTTCATGGGCAGCATGGTTGTCAGCCTGATAGCCGTGAAGGCAGTGCATTGGTTCCATGTTCCCAATCACGTACTGACGATTCCTTCTGTCATCCCGATGATTCCGGGAGTGCTGATGTATCGTGCACTTTTCGGGCTTATCAATATGCACGGTGTGGTAGGCGAGGTGACGGCGGTTGTTTCCAACGGCATCACGGCTTCACTGATTATTCTCTGCATAGCGCTGGGAGTGGCGGTGCCCAATATCTTTGCCCGCCGGTATATTGCCAAGGATAGGCAGCGCTTTCTTCAGGAGGAGCTGCAGAAGCGCAGGGAAAGAGGGAAATTTATAGAATGGTGATATAGGTGGAGGGTGTCAAAAAACTCTTAACACTTTCTTTTAGGCGCGGATTACGCGGATTTCACGGATTTTGTTTATTGAATCCGTGTTATTCCGTGTAATTCGCGCCTGATATTATAACATTATAAAAGTGCTCATATATTTTTGAAAACTTCTCTTCTTTTTTAAATGCCCTTTTTCGGATTATAGTGGTAAATGACGGTTTCGCCTTTTTGCAGGGATGTTTGTACGTCAATCAGACGCTGGTTGCGGCTTCCCCGGAAATAGAGTTCCTCATCCCTCAGTTCTTTCTTGAATTTGCCGTCCACCAGTACGTCGATGTACTTCAGCAGTTGGGCTTGGCGCGGGTTGCGCAGTAGTTTTTCGAAAGTATAGCCCGTATAGCACCAGATGTTTTTCCGGCTCCGCTCCTTGATGGCATGTGCCAGTTGGGTGAATCCTTCCGGCTGGAACATCGGGTCTCCACCACTGAAGGTGACGTCTGCAAAGTTGTCGGCAAGGACTTTTTCCAGAATCTCTTCCGTACTCATCCAGTGCCCGCGGTTGATGTCCCACGACTCCGGATTGTGGCAACCGGGACAACCGTTGGGGCATCCGGCAGCATAAATGGCGGTCCGGAAGCCCGGACCGTCTACTGTGGTATCTTCTAAAATGTCGAGAATAGAAAGCATGAGTAGGGAATTAATAATTAAAAATTAAACATCGCAGGTAGGAAGCTGAACATTAATCATTAAAAATTAAACGTCAACCATTAAAAATGAAGCTCCGCTTTGCACTGCGCAGCCCTTTAATTTTTAATTTTCAATTTTTAATTATGAACGACCCTGTCGTTCAACTCTGCCAGCTTGGCATTGTTCCAGCGGTCGGTTGTCCCCACCAGGTAGCCGGTGATGCGTTGCAGCTTGTCGATATGCTTGCTGCCGCACTTCGGGCATTCTTCCAGGTTTGGGGTGGAGTTTTCGTGGCCGCACTCCAGACAGCGGTTACGGTTGTGGTTTACCGAACCGTAGCCGATGTTGTATTGGTCCATCATGTCCACTACACGCATAATGACTTCCGGATTGTGGGTGGCGTCACCGTCTATCTCCACATAGAAGATGTGTCCGCCGCGGGTCAGTTCATGATAAGGAGCCTCCACTTCCGCTTTGTGGCGGGCGCTGCATTTGTAGTATACGGGCACGTGGTTGGAGTTGGTGTAGTAGTCACGGTCCGTAATGCCCGGCAGCGTGCCGAACTTCTTACGGTCTATGCGGGTGAACTTGCCCGACAGCCCTTCGGCAGGAGTGGCAAGCACGCTGTAGTTGTGCTGGTATTGCTCCGAGAACTGGTTGGCACGGTCGCGCATGTAGGTCACGATTTTCAGTCCCAGCTCCTGGGCTTCGCCAGATTCGCCGTGATGTTTTCCGAGCAATGCCACGAGACATTCTGCCAACCCGATGAAACCGATTCCCAGTGTTCCCTGGTTGATGACGGAAGCAATCGTATCGTTCGGTTTCAGCTTCTCGCTGCCTATCCACAAGGCAGACATCAGTAGCGGGAACTGCTTGGCGAAGGCGGTCTTTTGAAACTCCATGCGCTCGTGCAGCTGGCGTGCGGTCACTTCGAGCATACTATCCAACTTGGCAAAGAACCGGGCGATGCGCTGTTCTTTGTCTTCGATGTTCATGCACTCAATGCCCAGACGGACGATGTTGATGGTAGAGAAAGAGATGTTGCCGCGTCCGATGGAGGTCTTCGGTCCGAAACGGTTTTCGAATACACGGGTACGGCATCCCATGGTAGCAACTTCATGCTGGTAGCGTTTCGGGTCATCGGCTTTCCAGTCCTCGCTTTGGTTGAAGGTGGCGTCCAGGTTCAGGAAGTTCGGGAAGAAACGCCGTGCCGTCACCTTGCAGGCCAGTTGGTAGAGGTCGTAGTTGCGGTCTTCAGGCAGGTAGCTCACACCCCGTTTCTTTTTCCATATCTGGATGGGGAAGATGGCGGTTTCTCCGTTTCCTACCCCTTGATAGGTGCTTTTCAGCAGCTCGCGGATGATGCAGCGCCCCTCGGCAGAGGTGTCTGTGCCGTAGTTGATGGAGCTGAACACCACTTGGTTGCCGCCGCGTGAGTGGATGGTGTTCATGTTATGGATAAACGCCTCCATGGACTGGTGCACACGCGATACGGTCTTGTTGACGGCATGCTGTACGATGCGGTCCTCGCCCGTCAGTCCGTCCAACGGCTGTAGCAGATAGTCGGCCAGTTCCTTCTGATAGAGATGGGAATAGTCTTTTCCATTCAGTTCTTCCAGGTTCTTGACTTCCTCGATGAAGCTGTTGCGCACGTAGGGGGCAAGGTAGAAATCGAATGCAGGGATGGCTTGTCCGCCGTGCATCTCGTTCTGGGCTGTTTCCAGCGAGATGCATCCCAGGATACTGGCAGTCTCGATGCGTTTGGCCGGGCGCGATTCGCCGTGTCCGGCAGAGAAGCCGTATTTCAGAATATGGTCCAGCGGATGCTGCACGCATGTCAGGCTCTTGGTGGGATAATAATCCTTGTCATGGATGTGCAGATAGTTCTGGGTGACAGCATCCAGCACTTCTTCACTCAGCAGATAGTCGTCCACAAAAGGCTTGGTGGTTTCGCTGGCAAACTTCATCATCATGCCCGCCGGGGTATCGGCATTCATGTTGGCATTTTCGCGTGTGATGTCGTTGGACTTGATGTTAATGATTTCCAGGAACATGTCGCGCGTCTTTGCTTTGCGGGCAATGCTTCGCTGGTTGCGGTAAGCGATGTATTTCTGGGCAACGTCCTTGCGGCTGCTCTTCATCAGCTCCACTTCCACCAAATCCTGGATGGCTTCCACCGTCATCTGCGAATCTCCCTTGAAAGAGATGCGGTCCGTAATCTGGTGTATCAGTTGCAGGTCTTCCCCCTTGTCTGTATGCAACATGGCTTTGCGGATGGCCGTTGCTATTTTTTCTTCGTTGAATCCGACGACGCGCCCGTCGCGCTTGAGTACTGTCTGTATCATAACCTTTTATGCTTAAATGTGACTGTCTTTTTTAGTTTAATTGCGGAAACAAAGATATTATAGTTATTGATAGGTTTTGTTTTTTGGAAAACTTTTTGTAGTTTAAAAAGTGTTAATCTATTGATTATTAATGATATAATTGTTTAAAGTGGAAAACTTCTAATGAAAAATAACTTTTAAAGTTATTCATTACTGATTATTATTGCATGCATAAGCATCATCTGATTTCGAAGTGTCAAATGAAGATAAATCTTTTGGGCAGATTGTGAATCTTCGATTTTTTTAGTTATATTTGCAACGAATTGGTTTATTTAAGGTTTTTAGTCCTTGATAATACTTCTTGTTGCCATTCGATTGTATTGCTTTGCTGCTCATGGTATTGGGGCAAAAGTATCATTATTATAATAATCAAAGAAAGGATGAACATGGCAAATGTATTTCCTCCGTTTAAAATTGATATAGCTGGGGCTTTTTGTGTACCTCGTGCATTGAAGGATGTCCGCGAGCAATATCAGAACGGGCAGGTGAGCCGGCAGATATTGCAGGCTGTTGAAGATGCGGAAGTGCGCAGTCTGGTGGAACGGCTGGAGCTGGGAGGCATGAAGGTTGTTTCCGATGGTGGTTTCCGAAGTCGCGATTTTTTGGAAAGCTGGGAGGGTATTTGTTCCAAAGACGGCCGGCCTTTCTCCGAAGGCTCTCCTTTGGAGATTACAGGACGGCTCAGTTTGCTACGGCATCCTATTCTGGAAGAATTCGCATTTCTTGATTCCATTGTGGACGGAGGGGTGATGAAAAAACAGCATATCCCTTCGCCGGCAGAGGTTATGACCCAGATTATTCAACGTGTGGAGCGGACTCAGATAGAAACCGTTTACTCCGACATCCGGCTTTTGACGGATGATATTGCTTCCTGCTACAAATTTTTGCTTACCAAACTTTATGATGCAGGCTGCCGCTACGTCCAGTTCGACGGGGTACATTCGGTGATAATGGAAGATACCATCCGGCTCAACAACCGGGTTTTGCGTGAGCGTCCTGCAGGGATGTATGTTGCATTCCATGCACCTACGGATATGCTGGTGCAACTGCATGGGGCCGATGCTTATTTCCTGAATTACGACTGTGGCGCGTGCGACCGTAACCGTCTGCTCTGGTTCATACACGAGAAGGAAGCGGTGTTCGGTTTCGTGCTGTCCCATTATCCTCAGGAAGACGAATTGGATGAATTGCAGGCGAAAACCGAAAGTGTATTGAACTATATTCCTTTGAAACGTTTCACTTTATGTCTGCCGGATGCCAATGCGCTTCTTTCGCCTTCGGAGGCCGATGAGGAGAAACAGTGGGAAACCGTAAGGTTGGGGATGGAAATGGCTGCGCGTATCTTCTCTTGAAAAACGCCGCATTCCATCATTCCGAATGCCACACTTCAGCAAGGGAAATGCCACACTTCACAGAGGCAAATGCCATTGATTGGGCCTCGTGAAGTGTGGCATTTCGATTGACGAAGTGTGGCACTCCTCTTTTAGTCTCCGGTGTGTCCGGTTTATTATTTGACAGCTTCGGCTATCTTTTCCTGAAGCTCGTCACCGTGCAGTCCGCGTGCAAGGATAGTTCCTTCACCGTCAATCAACACAGTGTGGGGGATGCTGCTTACGGCATAAAGCTGTGCGCCTTCGCAGTTCCAGTATTTCAGGTCGGACATTTGCGGCCACGTGATGTTCAGCTTCTTGATGGCTTCTTTCCATGCGTCAGCACTCTGGTCCAGAGATACGCCTACAATCTCGAAGTTCTTGTTCTTATATTTGGCGTAAGCTTCCACCAGGTTGGGCATCTCGCGACGGCAGGGGCCGCACCAGCTTGCCCAGAAGTCAACAAGGACAACTTTGCCCTTGCCTACGTAGTCGGACAGTTTTACCGTTTTTCCTTCCGGCGTCTGCATCTCGAAGTCTGTAAACTTCTGGCCTACGGCAGTGGCTTTCATCTTTTCAACGTTGTTCTTTATCTTGACGATGGCTTCGTCGTTGTCGTAAGCTGCAGGGATTTGGGGCATCAGCGGGTCGAGGTCTGCCACATCCATGTAGTAGTAGTTCTGCTTCAACAGGAGTACACCCACCGGGTTGGTGATGTTCTTGTTGATGCCGGCTTTGATGGCGGATATCATGCTGTTTTCCAGATTTTCCATCTCTTTGCCTTTAGCCTCGCGTTGTTCGTCGGTCAGTGTGGTGTCCGACATGGATTCGTAGATGCTCATCATTTGTTTGTTCAGACCGTTGATTTGGGCTCTGATTTCCTGGTAGGCATCATTGTTGGCAGTACCGGTGGCAGAGTTGTTTTCCTGCGACAAGTTGATTTTAATCTTGCCGTTTTCCAGGAAGAAGTCGATGGCTGCGCCGTCTTTTCCTTCGGCTTTGTAGGAGATGTAGCGGTTGACAGCAGTATCTTGTGTACCCTTGAAGGTAAATGTTCCATCTTTGATGACAGCAGAGTCCAATTTTACGAATTGGCGTCCTTCCACGGTTTCCAGATATACGGTGTCGCCGTCGGCTGCACCCTCTACAGTTCCGGTTACGGTGTAACCGTTGTTTCCACTGTTACAAGCTGTAAATACAGCGGCTACAGCGAGCAGATAAGTAAACTTTTTCATTGTTTGTTTTTTTAATGAATGATTATAGCTGCAAATATAGTAATAAAAAATCCCCTCCGATATGAACCGGAGAGGATTTTTATAGTTTTAATCCCATTTTTAGCGATAACGCTGTGCTTACTATTATTCGGCAGCAGCTTCTTCAGCAGCAGGGGCTTCTTCGGCAGGGGCCTCTTCGGCCGGTGCTTCGGCAGCGGCTTTTGCAGCAGCTTCAGCAGCTTTCTTTTCAGCCAGTGCTTTTGCTTTTTCTTCGTTTATCTTCTTTTCAGCTTCCAGACGTGCTTTTGCTTCAGCTTTCTTAGCTTCGTCTTCCTTAGCCTTCAGAGCAGCCAAACCGCTTTGTTTGTTGTTCTTCCAGGCTTCGAACTTAGCATCAGCTTCAGCTTCGCCGAATGCGCCTTTCGCTACACCGCCCAGCAAGTGCTTCTTCATGTAAACACCTTCGCGAGAGAGGATGTTACGAACTGTGTCAGTAGGTTGTGCACCCTTCAACACCCAGTCAAGTGCGCGGTCGAACTTCAAATCTACTGTGGCAGGATTGGTGTTAGGATTGTAAGTACCAATCTTCTCAATAAATTTACCATCACGTGGTGCTCTTACGTCTGCAATAACGATAGAGTAGAAAGCGTAGCTTTTACGTCCATGTCTTTGCAATCTGATTTTTGTTGCCATTTAATTAAAATGTTTTTAGTTAATGATTTGAATTATGCTACTATCTCGTAATAGCGAGTGCAAAGGTAAGAAAAGATTTTGAGTTTTGAGTTATGAGTTATGAGTTATTTGTTGGCACGAGGGGTGTTTTTTTTAAATGTTCACACAACGTCACCCATAACTCATCACTTGTCACTCATCCTTCTCCCGAGTATTTCCTGGGGTATCTCAGCAGAATGGCGAGTATGGCGCATGTTCCCATGCAGAAGGGGTAATACAGGTTTCCGATGATGCTGATGGGTGAAATGCCGGCAAGTCCGGAGGCTATCAGCATTTGCGCTCCGTAGGGGATGATTCCTTGCACGAGGCATGAGAAGGTGTCCAGTATGCTGGCTGTTTTCCGGCGGTCCAGGTGGAAGCGGAGGGCGATGTCCTTGGCTATGGGGCCGGTGGTGATGATGGCAATGGTGTTGTTGGCGGTACAGAGATTGGCGATGCTGACCAGGGCAGCGATGCTGAATTCGGCTCCCCGCTTGCCGCTGACGTGGCGGGTCAGCCGGGAGATGATGAAGTCGATGCCGCCGTTGTAGCGGATGGTTTCGAGCATGCCTCCGGCCAGCAGGGTGATGATGATGAGCTCGCCCATGCCGGTGATGCCCGTTCCCATGGCTCCGAACCAGTCGAAGAAGGCGGTGCCGGTATAGATACCGATAATTCCAGTAGAGAGGATGCCCAGCAGCAGTACCAGCATGACATTGACGCCTGCTACGGCCGTACCCAGTACGATGAGGTAGGGGATTACCTTTATCCACTCGATGGTCTGTACTTGTGGTGGGGCAGAGACGGACAGTCCTTGAAAGATGTAGATGCCCAGCACGACAAGCGCTGCGGGGACTACAATCATGAAGTTGACGCGGAACTTGTCCCTCATCACGCAGTCCTGCGTCTTGGTCGATGCAATGGTGGTGTCGGATATGAAGGAAAGATTGTCTCCGAAGAACGAGCCTCCCACCACGATGGCGACCATGTAGGGCAGGTCGATGCCCGTCTTTTCCGCCAGCCCCACGGCTACAGGAGTCAGTGCGACGATAGTTCCTACGCTTGTTCCTATCGAGAGGGAGATGAAGCAGGCTGCAATGAAGATGCCCGCCAGCAGCAGGTTGTCCGGCAGTATATGTAGGGTCAGATTTACGGTCGCATCAATGGCGCCCATCTGCTTGGCGCTTTGGGCGAATGCTCCTGCAAGGATGAATATCCATACCATCAGCATGATGTTCTTGTTGCTGGCGCCTACGGAAAACTGATAGATGCGCTGTTCCAGATTCAGGCCGCGCGTGATGGCGATGGCATAGCAGGACGAGGTGAGGAAGGCTACCGTGATGGGGACTTTATAGAAGTCGTTCACCAGGAGCGAGGTCACCAGGTAGAGGCAAAGGAACACCGCCAACGGGCTGAGTGCCCACCAGCCGCCTTTGGTTTTAGGGGTTGTATCGGTTGTTACTGACATAGTTGTATTGTTTGGTTGAGATTAATGTTTCACCACAGATTTCTATCTTTCAATCAATTCCATGTTAATCGGTGTTATCTGTGGTGAAATCAATTCCGTCGCAAAGGTAACAAAAACAAAGGGCGGCACAAAATGGTTTTGTCCCGCCCTCCATATATCAGCCTTTAATTTTCAATTTACAAAGTTACTCCGGTCTTGAAGATGGCTATTTCCTTGTAGCCTTTCTTTTCGTTGTTCACGAATTCACCGCTTGCTACTTTGATGATATACTCGATGAAGCGTTCGCAGGTTTTCTTCATCGGTTCGTTCTCGACGATAACTCCGGCGTTGAAGTCTATCCAGCCCGGCTTGTTCTTTGCCAAAGTGGAGTTGGTGGAAATCTTCATGGTCGGCACATAGGTTCCGAAGGGCGTTCCGCGTCCTGTGGTGAACAGCACCATGTGGCATCCGCAAGAGGCAAGGGCAGTGGCGGCTACAAGGTCGTTTCCCGGAGCAGACAGCAGGTTCAGTCCCTTTACTTTCAGGCGTTCGCCATACGGAAGTACCCCTTCCACGTAGCTTGTGCCGCATTTCTGTGTGCATCCCAAGGCTTTGTCCTCCAATGTCGAGATGCCTCCCGCCTTATTTCCCGGAGACGGGTTTTCACCTACCGGTTCACCGTGTGAAAGGAAATATTCCTTGAAGTCATTAATCAGCTTCACCGTGTCCTCAAACAGCTCTTTGGTGCGGCAGCGGTTCATCAGGATAGTTTCTGCACCGAACATTTCCGGCACTTCCGTCAGTACGCTGGTGCCGCCTTGTGCTACGAGGAAGTCGGAGAACATGCCCAGTAGCGGATTGGCGGTGATACCGGAGAAACCGTCCGAACCGCCACACTTCAGGCCTACGCGCAGTTCGCTTAAGGGAATATCCTCGCGCTGGTCCTGGATGGCTTTGGCATAAAGTTCGCGTAGCAGTTCCATTCCTTCTTCGTATTCATCGCCCACCTTCTGAGTCACCATAAACTTTACGCGCTCCTGGTCATAGTCTCCCAGGAATTCGCGGAACACATCCGGCTGATTATTCTCGCACCCCAAGCCTACCACGAGTACGGCTCCCGCATTGGGATGCAGTACCATGTCGCGGAGGATTTTCTTTGTATTCTCGTGGTCGTCGCCCAACTGGGAGCAGCCGTAGTTATGGGGATAAGCCATGATGGCATCCACGCCCTTTCCGCCCGTTTCGCGGCGCAGGCCTTCGGCAAGCTGGTTGATGATTCCGTTCACGCAGCCCACTGTCGGAATAATCCATATCTCGTTGCGTACACCTACGTCGCCGTTCTTACGTTTGTACCCTCTAAAGGTCAGGTTTGGCGCGCCGGTATTGAGGTTTAGAGTTGTAGTATTGAGGTCTACGTTGACGGGGTTGTATGTGTATTCCAGCAACCCGGACAAGTTGGTCTTGATATTGTTTTCATTCATCCAGTCCCCCTGCTTCTGCGCTTTCCGGGCGTGGCCGATGGGGTATCCGTATTTAATGACGTTTTCGCTTTCCGCAAAATCTTTCAGTGCAAATTTGTGTCCGGCAGGAACATCCTCGTTCAGAGTGATTTCCTTTCCGTCCACCGTGAGTTTTTCACCGGCCGGGAGTGCTGTGATAGCCACTGCAACATTGTCGGCAGGGTTGATTTTCAGGTACTTTGCCTCCATCTTTTAAAATTTTCCATTTACCATCTACAATGTACAATTTGGCTGCGCTGCATTAGTATTAGTCCCCTTCCGCATGGCCGAATTGTACATTGTAGATGGTACATTGTACATGCAACTATTTGTTGTAATAAAACTCTATATTCTCCTTCGTCAGCAAGTCAATCGGCATGAAGTTCTCCCTTGTGATTTCCTTCTTCAGAATCAGGTATTCGCACAAGGCCTTGATGCCGTCGAATCCTTGCAGGGTGGGCTGCTGTGCTATGAGGAAGAAGATGCTTCCCTGCTTCAGGCAGTCTACGTTGCGTTGCAGCAGGTCGTAGCCCATCAGGTTGAAGTCTTTTTTCTGCTTCTTCAGCAGGTATTCCCCGATGATGTATGCTTTGGAGTTGAAGGTGATTCCGTTCTTTACGGTAGGATGCTCTTGGAAGAACTCGTCCAGCATCAGTGTGTCCTCGCTGTCGCGCTTGGCATGCAGGTCCAGTTCCCAGATGCGGCAGGCGGGATGATGCTCCTGCATGTATTCGCGGAAGCCTATTTCGCGGCGTTCCTGCTGGTTCGACCCCACGATGCCTTCATTTATCTTGCGGAAGATGACGATTTCCTGCGCGTCTTCTCCGGCAAGCAGCATCAGCATGCGGGCGGCAAAATATCCGCTCTGGTGAGAGTTCTGCCCGTAGAAGGAGAGGGCGGGCTCTTCCTTTATGTTGGAGTCTATATATATATAAGGTATATTATGTTGCGTCAGCTCATCCGTGAAGGGCTTGGTGTATTGCGGAACGGTGGGGGCAAACATCACTCCGTCCGGCTCCAGTGCCAGAATCTGTCCGGAGGCTTCCGCGAATGAATGATAGTCATACGGGTCATAGTAGGAGAGGTGCACGGCCACGTTGAAATCAGAGTAAGTCTCTACGGCGTTGTGTATGCCCGTCTCCACGTCTGTCCAGTATTCGCCTTTCTCGTGCAGTGGCAGCAGGCAGGCAAATGCGTACTTCTTGTTCGAAGCCAGTGCGCTGGCATACATATTGGGCTGGTAATCCAGTTGTTTCAGGATTTCTTCCACCCGCTTCCGGCTGGACTCGGACACACCGCTACGCCCGTGAATCACACGGTCGACGGTTCCCACGGATACATCGGCCATCTTGGCGATATCCTTTATTCTGACTCTTTCCATCTATATATTTACAATTTACAATGTACAAAGTACAGTACATATCTTGTGCTCGCACACAATTATAATCTTAATATTTTCGATACAAATATATGATAATTTTTTGTATTTCAAAAATTGTTGTATCTTTGTGCCCGTACACGAAGACTATGAAGAACGAATATTATTTTGATTTACTCTCCATAGTTTCAGGTGTTTAAGTTCTGTTTATACCTCGAAATGATAAATTGAAAGGAAACAAATTAATTTCATATTAAAATAAAACATAGAAAGATTATGGGAAAGAAAGTAGTTACATTAGGTGAAATCATGCTGAGGCTGTCTACTCCGGGAAACACCCGTTTTGTGCAGTCCGACTCTTTTGATGTGGTATATGGCGGCGGCGAGGCCAACGTGGCTGTCAGCTGTGCCAACTACGGACATGATGCTTATTTTGTAACCAAGTTGCCGAAACATGAAATAGGCCAGTCGGCTGTCAACGCATTGCGCAAGTATGGCGTAAAGACGGATTTCATTGCGCGTGGTGGTGACCGTGTAGGTATCTACTATCTTGAGACCGGTGCTTCCATGCGTCCCAGTAAGGTAATCTATGACCGTGCACACTCTGCCATTGCCGAGGCAGATGCGGCAGACTTTGATTTCGATGCCATCATGGAAGGTGCAGACTGGTTCCACTGGTCAGGTATCACTCCCGCCATCTCCGACAAGGCCGCCGAGTTGACCCGCCTGGCTTGCGAGGCTGCCAAACGTCACGGCGTTACGGTGTCGGTAGACCTCAATTTCCGTAAAAAACTCTGGACCAAAGAAAAAGCCCAGTCCATCATGAAGCCTTTGATGCAGTATGTGGATGTCTGCATCGGCAATGAAGAGGATGCTGAACTCTGTCTGGGCTTCAAGCCCGATGCAGACGTGGAAGGCGGCAAGACGGACGCTGAAGGCTACAAGGGAATCTTCAAGGCGATGGCGAAGGAATTCGGCTTCAAATACGTAATCTCTACGTTGCGCGAGTCTTTCTCCGCTACCCACAACGGCTGGAAAGCAATGATTTACAACGGCGAGGAATTCTACGAGTCAAAGCGTTACGACATCAATCCTATCGTCGACCGCGTAGGTGGCGGCGACTCTTTCTCAGGTGGTATCATCCACGGCCTGCTGACAAAACCCAACCAGGGTGCCGCCCTCGAATTTGCAGTAGCCGCTTCCGCCTTGAAGCACACTATCAACGGTGACTTCAACCTTGTTTCTACCGAAGAGGTAGAAGCGCTGGCAGGAGGGGATGCAAGCGGACGAGTGCAGAGATAAGTTCATTTACAATTTATCATTTACAATGTACAATTTGTGCTGCTGATGAATCGAGATGATATGAAAAACCGCTTGAAGATGTTTGCGGTACGAATAATAAGGCTGGTAGACAAGTTGCCTAATACATCAGCAGGTAGAGCTATTGGCAACCAGATTGTCCGTTCCGGTACTTCTCCCGGTGCCAATTATCGGGCAGCTTGTGTTGGAAAATCAGACAAGGATTTCTTAAACAAATTAAAAATGGTAGAGGAAGAACTTGATGAAACGGCCTATTGGTTGGAGCTTATAATGGAATTGGAACTTGTTAAACCTGATTTGTTGCAGGATTTGTATCTTGAAAACAAGGAGCTTTTGAAGATTGTAGTAAAATCTATACTCACTATGCGTGATAAAGTAAATGGTAAAGTATAATATATAGAGGTAAGTATAATATATTAAGTAATATGACAATTAAGCATTGTACAAGTAGTCCGCATGGTAAATTGTACATTGTACATTGTAAATAGTAAATAAAAAGATGAGTAAATTTGATAAAATCGCAGTATTGAATAAGATTGGTTCTACCGGAATGGTGCCCGTCTTTTATCATAAGGATGCAGAAGTTGCAAAGAAAGTTGTAAAGGCTTGTTACGATGGAGGTGTTCGTGCGTTCGAGTTCACGAACCGTGGTGACTTTGCCCACGAGGTGTTTGCGGAAGTGGTGAAGTTTGCGGCCAAAGAGTGCCCGGAGATGGCTATGGGTGTAGGTTCCATCGTTGACCCTGCTACTGCGGCGCTGTACTTGCAGTTGGGTGCATGTTTCGTTGTAGGCCCGTTGTTCAACCCGGAGATTGCCAAGATTTGTAACCGTCGCCTGGTAGCCTATACTCCGGGATGCGGAAGCGTTTCAGAGGTAGGTTTCGCGCAAGAAGCAGGTTGCGACCTCTGCAAGATATTCCCGGGCGACGTGCTTGGTGTCAAACTCGTGAAAGGTTTGCTGGCTCCGATGCCCTGGTCCAAGCTGATGGTGACCGGTGGAGTGGAGCCGACTCAGGAAAACCTGACCTCCTGGATTAAGGCGGGTGTGTTCTGCGTAGGTATGGGTTCCAAACTCTTCCCGAAGGATAAGGTCGCTGCTGAAGACTGGACTTATGTTACGGAAAAATGTAAAGAAGCGTTAGGTTATATTGCCGAAGCAAGAAAATAAAGAAGAAATTCATTTTGTTTAAAGGTGTTTAAAGGGGACAGCCATCGAAGCGTTTCGGCGCTTCGGTGGTTTGTTTTTTACTGGAAAGTATACTCCCGATGAACAATAAAATGTTTATAAGTGTAAACTGTACTCTTAAACTCTAAAACAATGTTATAAAACGCGCGAAAAATGTGCCGGCGTTTTGTGCGTGCGGATAAAACACTTACCTTTGCAGTGCAGTTGGGAAACTGCATTTGGATTTGATAAATAATAAAAACAGTTTTCAATAAAGGATATTAGTTGTTAGGTAAAAGGATTGAAAATAGATTTTTTTCATAAGCTAAATGTTTTGAATAAATAGGTAAATTAGGTAAAGGTAAAAATTGGATTTTGAAGTTTTCAGAATAGGTAATTGAAGTTTTATTTTTCAGGTAAAGAGAAAGATTGATTTTTAGGTAACATTGACGCAGTTTAAAAGAAAAGCCTTTAAGGCTTTTCTTACAGGGGCGAGGGGTTCGTGAGAGCTTGCTCGTTTTTTTATTCCTATATTCTTCGCATTTTTTGTATATTTTGTCCGGACTCTACTTCTTTTTTGTATCTTTGTGTCGGATACCCATTAAAAACAAGCAGCAACTCTAAAGCTTAAATAGCTCTGAATTTGGAACATATATTGAATATATTCGATTGGCTTTTATACATATGGTTTGCAATAAACATACTGTATCTATTGGTTTACAGTCTGGCGTCACGCCGGCGTGACCTGCCTCTGCCCCCTCCAGCCAAGGAACACAAGCGTTTTGCCATACTGATTCCTGCCTACCGCGAAGATGCCGTGATACACGAGTGCGTCCATTCATGTCTGGAGCAGGATTATCCCGCCGACTGTTTTGATACGGTTGTCATTTCGGACCGTATGCAGCCCGAAACCAACGCTTCCCTCGCTGTGCTTCCTGTCCGCCTGGTTGAAGTGCATTTTGAGAAAAGCACCAAGTCCAAATCTCTGAATGCCGCCATGGCTGCCATCGGCAATGACTATGACATCGCTTTGGTGCTCGATGCGGACAATGTCATCCCTTACGATTATCTGAGTGATATTAACGACCTCTTCGCCAATCCGGAAGTCGAGATTGTGCAGACCCACCGGAGTGCCAAGAACCTGAACAATGACATGGCCCTGCTCGATGCCATCAGTGAGGAAATCAACAATACCATTTTCCGTCTGGGGCATGCCAAGCTGGGCTTGTCGGCTGCCCTTATCGGTTCCGGTATGGCGTTCCGTTATGACTTGTTTCGTGATACGATGGCGGATATCAAGGCTGTGGGCGGTTTCGACCGTGAATTGGAGCTGACCCTGCTCTATCGCGGCAAACGTTTTTATTATCTGCCCGAAACCTTTGTGTTCGATGAGAAGATACAGAACACCGGTGATTTCTCCCGTCAGCGCCGCCGTTGGCTTTCGGCACAATGGCATTACTGCCAGACCTTCGCCAAGTTTCTGTGGAAGGCGCTTGCTGCGCGTAACTGGGACTTCTGCGACAAGCTTTTCCAGCAGCTTTCCATTCCCCGCCTGCTGTTGATGGGGTTCACGTTCCTCTTCTCCGTGTTGTTTACGGTTTATCGCTGGACATGGGGGCTGAAGTGGTGGCTGCTCTTGGTGTTGCTCGCTGTCGCACTGCTCGTTGCCGTTCCCAAAAGGTTCTGCACCAGCCGCCTGGCAATGGCCCTGCAAAAGATACCCTATACATTCCTGCTGATGGCAGGAAACATCTTCAAGCTGAGGGGGGCGAACAAGACCTTTATACATACCAGGCATGGGGTGGCGGAAAAATAGAAAGGGATACACAATAAACAAGTCTATAAGCAAACAAATGATATACGGAAAAATCACTTTAGAAGATTGGCGTACAGTCTGTGTAGAGGGAGAAGAGCCGGAATCTTCTTTTGAAAGTTATAATCTGAGACTTTTCTTTTTCGGAACTTTGTATAATCGGGACACCTTGCAGGCAACTCCGGATGATACCAATGCCAAGCTTGCTGCTGATGCGTTTCTATCCGATCCGGCATATGGCTTTTCACGCCTGGACGGTTCGTTCACCATAGTATATTATTCAGAAAATGAATGCGGAGTGGTGCGCGACCATCATGGCACGCATTATCCCGTCTATTGTCACATTGATGGTAATTTTGCCACTTCCTGGCAATTTTTAGAGGACCAACTGGAAGAAAATTTCGAGCCTAATCTGGTTTCATTGAGTACATTCCTTCAGCGTGGCATTTTGAAGAAGAATAATTGCGCCCTATTCGATGTTCATTCTTTAGGTGCCGGCGAAAAGTTCTACATGTTGACAGAGCTTGGTTATCTGATGCCGGTTTGGGCTTCTGTAAAGTTAGAGACACAAGCGAACGTACATTCCATGTTTGATTCGCTGAAGGAAAGAAATCCCGGCTTATATGAAAAGGTGGCAGATGACATTTATTGTCTGAAGCGCGACAGCGTTTTTGAGCATGAACCCAAGGTGGCGACTGAACGGAATCCGGATGTCGAGGCCTATTCCCGCCGTTATGGAGAATTGCATGCGCAAGCCATCCGCCGGCGTATCGGCCATAGCCGCAGGGTAGGTATCCTGCTGAGTGGCGGCTATGATTCCGGTTCAAACCTTGCTGCGCTGCGCAGCATTTACGACGGCCAGATTGACTCCTATTCCGTGGGCTTTAAAGGAGATGCCTGGACGGAGCTGCCCATGGCCCGTCTGATGTCTGAAACCTTCGGCACGCGCCATCATGAGTACGAGATTGACGGTACGGAAACCAGTGCCTTGCCCGACATTGTCCGTTTTCTGGGTGAGCCTTTTATGGAAGGCGGGCTGATGGTAAACTATTGTGCCATGCGCATGATAGGCGATGACAAGCCCGACATGATTCTGGGAGGTGACGGCAGTGACCAGTATTTCGGTACTTCCGGCCGCGAAGTGGCGTTGCATTATCTATCCGCCCGCATAGGATTGCGTCCCTTGCTGCGTGGCATCAGCCGTCTGCTGGAGCATGAAACCTTTGATACCGGCGGAAAGCTTTCCCGCATCAATTTCCATTTGGATAAGATACTTCATATTCTGGAAGGGGAGCGTTTCGGCTTCTCCGATTCTGCCTTGTGTGCCCTTCTGCAAAATCCGAAAGAAGATTTTGAGCCGGTAAAATCACTACGGCCCGATATCCACAGTTTCGAGCATCTTTATGCGCAGCATGCCATTCTTTCCGATTTGGAGACTGTAATCAACCGTATCATTCTTTTCAAGGCTTCCAGCATGGCACGCATGTTCGGTAACAATCTGACGTATCCTTTTATGGACCTGGAGCTTTTCCATTTCCTGCAGGAGCTACCGGTAGGGTTGAAGTGCAGGGGCAACAGTGTACTGGACATTGCGCGGGGTCGTTCCGTTTCTAAATATCTGTTAAAGTACCATTATAAACCTTTACTTCCCGAGGCCATTACCTTGAAGAAGAAGCAGGGCGGTTTTGCACCTATGCCACTGTTCTTCCGTGATAGGGCCCGACGTGCTTTCTTTAAGGAATTCATTCTTGCTTCCGGCATTATGGACAACTATCTGCGTCGTGATGCAGTGAAGAAGTTTCTTACAGATTATGAACAAGTTGCAGAGAAGGAGGGCGGTTGGTTCTGGCATAGGCAGAACAAGGCTTTGCAATATTTCAATCTGTTGACGCTTGTTGTGTGGTGGGAAGAGTTTGTGGAAGGCCATGAGGTGAAATTCTGAAAATATGATTGAAAGTATGAAAGTTTCCATTATTGTTCCGGTTTATAATGTTGCCAAGTACATAGAACGGTGTCTGCTGTCTGTGTTGAACCAGACCTGGCCGGATTTGGAAGTTATTCTTGTGAATGACTGCACTCCGGATAACTCTATGGAGATAGTCAGACGGGTGGTGGCTTCGCATCCGCGCGGAGCGGTGGTGAGATGTCTGGAACATGAAGAGAACAGAGGGCTTTCTGCTGCAAGAAACACCGGTATTTTAGCGTCTGTTGGCGATTATCTGTACTTCTTGGATAGCGACGACTATATTTCTGCGAATGCAATAGAGCTTTTGGCAGATGCAGCGGTGCAGAAGCGACCGGATTTTGTGATAGGCAATTACGAGGTGACCGGTGCCAGACGTTGGGCTCCTCCTTTATCATTAGGCACCGGGTTTTATGAAGGGAATGCTCTTGTACTTTCCACTTATGTGCAGGGAAAATGGTATGTCATGGCATGGAACAAACTGGTGAGTCGTCCCCTCGTTTTGCAGCATAAACTCTACTTCCAGGAGGGCATTGTACACGAGGATGATTTATGGTCATTTAAGTTGGCATGTATGGCTCAAAGTATGTATGTCGTCGGTGAGACCACTTACTATTATTCTATGCAGCCAGACTCCATCATGCGGGCGCCGTCTATGCGTAATTTGGAATGTCGTGTGCTGGTGCTGGGTTATATCTACGATTTTATCCGGTCTTCCCGGTGTTTGCAGGATAACCGGCATATATATATCTATTTTGAGACTCTGAAGGCAAAATATTTTGACCGTATTCTGTATTTCACGAAAGACACATCCTTTCATTATCAGAGTTATTTGGTATTCAGGAACAAAAAGTATGCGTCTTTGTTGGAGATGACGGGGCTGTGCCTCGAATGGAAGCTGATGCTGCAGAACATCCATTATGTGCTTCCTACGTATGCCGGCTATCTGTATTTTAAGGCTTTTGTAAAGTCAGCCTACTATTTGTTGGTGTTGTCTATAAAAATGAAGGCAGTGTTGCATACAAAATGAGCGAATATGAATCATGTCCCGGAAATATCCATTATAGTACCCGTTTATAAGGTGGAAGAGTACTTGCCCCAGTGCATTGACAGTATTCTTGCACAGACCTTTACGAATTTTGAGTTGTTGCTGGTAGATGACGGGAGCCCAGACCGTTGCGGGGAGATTTGTGAAGAGTATGCCGGGAAGGATACGAGGATACGGGTGTTCCATCAGGCTAATGCAGGATTGAGCTGTGCCCGGAATACTGGTTTGATGAATGCTCGTGGAAGATATGTAACCTTTATTGATTCAGATGATTATGTAAAGCCTTATTATCTTGAAAGGCTGTACGGTGCATTGCCTGCCGATAAAACGAAGGAGGGAGTAATAGTCGGTTCTCTTGATGCGTATCTGCCAAATGGGGACTGTCAAACGTTTCACGTTCCCGAACAAGATATAGCTTCGGAACAGATGTATCTTATATTGACAGACTTGATAGACAAGCGTGTTGCGTACGCAGGCAGCAAGCTATACGACCATCGGATTATCAAGCAATACCGGGTGGGCTTTGTTCCTTTTGTTTCCGGACTGGAAGATATGCTGTTTATGTTGGACTACCTGATGTATGCGGATTTTATGGTTATTCGTGATTACAATAATTACGTTTATAGAGTAGGGTATTCTGTAGATGTGTTGTCTGTGCGTATAAACAGCTTTCCGGCAGAATATGCAGCATTCTCCAATTTTTTGGAAAGGGTCTATGTGTATCAAAAGAAATTTAATTTGGAGGATAGCTCACTGGATAGAACATGGAATTCATTGACTGTCTTTTTCCATAAAGTGATTTTGGCCATCTATAAACCAGAGCATAAGTATACCCGGCAGGAACGGTTGTCTTTTTTACATCAAGTCCTTTTATCAGATAAAGAATGGATAAGACGATTTTTTCTTCCACAGTATAAAGCGGATGTGTTGGGCAAATTCCTGTTTTGTAGGGTGGGGGCATCGGCTTTTGATGGGTGGATGCGTTTCTTGTCAGGTATAAAATTCAAGAAGATGTTTGGAGCAAAATAACGGGGGGCATTATGAATATCTTGTTTATACATCCTGTCATGTTCCATCCCCAACGGGGAGGGATTGAAAGAGTGAGTGACCTTTTGTGCCGTGAATTCATAAGACGGGGACACCATGTTCTTTGTTTACATAGTGTGCGGGATGAAAGCCGCATGGATTATGCATATCCTGCACCATCTTATTTTTTCCCATATCAGGTTCGGGAAGTAGAAAAGAACGGGTTGTTTTTCCGTAGTTTCCTGCAAGAGCACCGTATTGATATGGTCATAGACCAGGACCCACAGACTTATTATACATTATATTCCTTCTCTAAAACCTTGCGGGACGTGTATATTATTTCCGTGATACATTATAATCCTCTTGGCATATATCACCATTTGGGAGAGTTCGTAATGTGGATAAAAGGGAAAAACACGATTATGGGAAAAATCAGAAAGATGGCCCGTATCATAAAGATTCCTATGTTTAAGTATGATTACAAGCGTACATTAAAATCCGATTATGAAGGCATTTTACTGTATACAGATGCATTGTGTTTACTTTCTTTGAAATTTATCCCTGATTTGAGGCAGATATATTCAAAAGACTTGAGCCGGGTGATTGCCATTCCCAATCCGAATACATATCCCGCTCAAGAAAATACAGATTTCCTCAAGAAGAAGCAGATATTGTATGTAGGCCGGATAGAGTGGCGCCAGAAGCGTGTAGGACGGCTGATTGATATATGGAAGCGTATATATAAAAAAATTCCCGATTGGGAGCTGGTTATTGTGGGAGATGGACCCATAAGGCAGGAACTGGAGCAGAAAGCCTCAAAGATGAAGCGGGTTGTTTTCACTGGTTGGCAGGACCCTGAGACTTTTTATCGGGATGCAAGCATCCTATGCCTGACGAGTGATTTTGAAGGCTGGGGAATGGTATTGACCGAAGCCATGACATTCGGGGTTGTTCCGGTGGCGTTCAATTCGTATGCAGCTATAACAGATATTATTGATGATGGCAAAAACGGATTGTTGATTCCTCCTTTCTCGCATAGAGCGTTTGCCCGGAAGTTGGGTGCATTGATGAAAGATGAAGAACTGCGTATGGAGATGTCAAAAAATTGTGTGCAGTATGTGAAACGCTTTGACATACAGAATGTGGCAGACGAGTGGGAAAGGACCTTTGACAGACTGAAATCAACAGCTCGTTAATGATGCCTTTTCAGTATCCGGTGAGCGAATGCACGTATACCTGGAGTAAAAAGATAGAGTAATAAACAAGTGAATATTCCGTAAGTGGAAATTATAATAGCTCCATAGACTATCCAATGTGTAAAAGAGCTTTCCGCTGCAAAGTCATTGTCGGGAAAAAGATAATAACATACTATTGCCGGCAGCAGTATAATCAGTAGATGCTTGATGTAGCCCATCCAATAGTAGAGAACGGATATTTTGAATCCTTGCGAATAAAGAAAGTAAGGTTTCCAAATGACGATGATAAGGAATAAGCTGGTTATGTTTCCCATCAAAATTCCCGGCAGTCCCCAAAAATGTCCGGCAATGATGGCAACAGTCAGGTTGATGATTACTTCCGCAATCGGAGCCCAAGTATCTTGAAATAAGCCATACCCATAGGTAAATTGGTCTATGGCACCTCGGGTGTAGCTGATGAACGAGTTGATGATAATCAGGTACAGAATGTGTTGGGGCAATACATATTCACTTCCCAACCATAATGAAATGAAAGCGCCGGTCAGTCGAATCAAGGCAAATGAAATGGTTCCGGCTATCAAGAAACGGATACCCATCAGCTCCCAGAATACTTGCTGGATACGTTTGGAATCGCCTTCGGCTATCAGATTGCCTACTCCTGCATTGGTACTCCCTAATAGGTTGCTGATAAATATACTTATCTTATCTATAATGAGGGTATAGTTTCCATAATATGCCACAGTCTTAAGAGAGACGAAGGCATATACCAGGAAGGGAGTGGTTTGGAATTGTACAAAACCGCCAAGTTTGTGGACAAACAACTGTTTGGTATACCGGGTTACTTCCGGATATTTCTTGAAAAGTAGCTTTCCCTGCTTCACTTCGCTTCTCAACCAGGGGTATACCTGGTTGACTTTCCAGTTCAGGATAATGGAATAGGTAATGCCCAGCAGAAGTTCCAGACTAATCCACAGGTAATAATTGCCCGTATAATATACTAACCCCATTTGCAGGAGAGTCTTTATCAGTACGGCACTTTGAAAGTAGGCTGTCACTACGTAGTTCTTCTGGTCTGCACCCAAAAGGGTTTGCTTGTAATTGGCAAAATATCCTATCAGTGAAGTGGTCAGATATGAGAAAAATGCAAAATAGATGATGCCTAAATCAAAGACATTATTGGGGAATATTAGGGGCAGGAAGCATGCCAAGACACATCCTGCACTTAGAATGATAAAACCGATACGTCGGTAGATAAATCCGAAAACAGAAATGATTTCATTGATTTTCCTTTCGTCGTGTTCGAAGAGAGGTTTATATAGAACGTAGCCGATGGCTGTGCTGATACCTAATTCTGCAAGGTTCAGAAAACCTAAAAGATTGTTCAGTGTACCTATCAGCCCCATAAAATCTGCACCCAATGCATCCAGAAAGATTTTTCTGGAGAAAAAGGATAAGGCTAAACTCAGGAAATAGAAAATGAGATTAACCCGGGCATTGAGCAATGACTTTTTAAGGCGTGACTCTTGTGACATTTTTTGCTTCTTGTAGGCAAAGGTATGCAATTTTTTCTATCTTTGTAGCAATAAGCATATTTTAATTTGATTGAATGATGAAGCATTAGAATGAAAGAATACGAAGTTACCATTGCAATTCCAGTTTATAATGTAGCAGAATATATAGAATCTTCTCTTTTATCAGCTCTTAATCAGACATTTCAAAGTATTGAATACTTGATTATTGATGACAAAGGGCAAGATGGAAGTATGGATATAGTACGTCGTATAATGAATGAGCATTTGCGTGGTAATGATATGAAAATTGTAGATCAGCGATATAATAAAAAAACGGGCGCAGCAAGAAATGCAGGATTAGATAATGCCGTAGGAAGGTATCTTTTCTTTTTAGATGGTGACGATGTTTTATCTTTAGATTGTATTGAGATTTTGTATAATGCAATGCGTCAGCATCCGGTAGATTTTGTATCCGCATCTTTTGTAAGACGTGATTTGAGAGGAGTGCTTTATGCTGGATGTCAATATGATAAGGATATACTGATTGATGGTTCAAAACATGCGGTTTTTGATTTTTGTTATGGCAAAGGAAATAAAGTTGCAGTATCTCTTTGTAATAGGCTATATAATGTTGCTTTTTTAAGAAATAATCATATACGATGTGTTCCGGGACAAACACATGAGGATTCGTGGTTTACATATCAAGTTTTGATGCAAGCTTCTTCATGTCGATTGTTACCTGATTGTACATTATTTTATACTTATAATCCGAATTCATCGAGTGCTGGATTCTCTAATGGCTATTCTGAAAGTACGGCACAACAGTTCGTTGATATTCAGCGAATGAAATGTGGATATATAAGACCATATGTAAAAATGAGTTTTTATCGGGGGGCATTGATTGATATATTAAAAATGAGTTTATATCATGCTTATCAAGTAGAAATATCGTCTCAAATAAATGAAGATGATAAAAAAAAATTTGAATCTTCTTTATTGACTCCTCCTTTTACTTCACCTAAAATGACTAATAAAGTAGGCATTTCTTGCACTTATATACTTTATCGTTTATTTAATGCATTTCCTTTACAGTTAAAGCTTTTGGCTCTCAAAATAGGGGCAGGAATAAAAGTGAAACAATTTATCCGTCGTTGGATTCATTTTTAATAGGATTAATCTATGGTATCAATAATAACGGTTAATTATAATGGTTGGCGAGACACTTGTGATTTAGTGAGATCGTTTAAAGAGCATGAGACATATTCTTATGAATTTTTAGTGGTGGATAATGCTTCAAGTGGTGAAGATGTAGAGCGTATATCAGCATTATGTCCTGATGTGAAATTGATTTGTAATTCAACAAATCTAGGTTTTGCAGGGGGAAATAATAGAGGCCTTGCCTATGCTAAAGGGGAATATGTGTTTTTTCTTAACAATGATATGCTGGTTGAAGAACCGATACTGGAAAAGTTAGTTACACGTTTACGTAATGAAACTATAGGTGGTGTATCTCCTACTGTCCGTTATTTAACTAATAAGGAAAATATTCAATATTTTGGTTGTAGAAGATTGAAGCCATTGACATTGAAATTTCAAACTGAAGTATTTGACTGTAATTGTCCTGCTAAATGCATTGAGGCTTGTGAAACAGAAGTGCTTTATGGCGGTGCTATGATGGTGCGACGTGATGTGATTGAACAAGTGGGGAAAATGCCTGAAGTATTCTTCCTTTTTGCAGAGGAGTTCGATTGGAGTTATCAGATTACAGAGGCCGGATATAAGTTGTGGTATGAGGCAGAGGTAGTGGTTTATCATAAAGGTGGGGCTACAATAGGGTATGGTAGTCCTAATCGTGCTTATTATATGTCACGTGCCCGTTTATTGTTTACCCGACGGCGAAGCAAGTGGGCTATTCGGCTTTTATCTTGTACATACTTGGTATGTGTGTCTATGCCTAAAAATGTTATAGTTGCATTGCGTAAGAAAAATTGGATGGTTGCGATTGCGTTAATAAGAGGAACTTGGCATGGATTGATTGATAAGAAAAAATAGAAATAAAAAGGATATGGAATTATTGGTACGAATAAAACAGCATTTGAAACCTATAAAAATAGCGTTTGATAATTGGAGGTTCAATCGTGAAGCGGAAAAGCATGTAGGAGTACACTATGAATGCCCGTTTTGTGGATTTCATTCAGATGACTTGGCTCTGTTAGGAATTGATAGTCCTGCTGCGCGAAAATACAAGACTGTTGGTATGGGAGTGCGTCCTGGCATGTGTTGGAAATGCCGGGCTAAGGATAAGGAAAAATTATTGTATCTTTATCTTCGGGATATAGCTAAGATTTTTGATGGACATCCTTTACGAATATTGCATATCGCTCCAGAGGATATTATTGCTCAACGTATTTTGACAATGAAAAGTATAGATTATATATGCGGAGATTTTTTTGCTAAAGGGTATATGTACCCCCCTTATGTTCATAATATGAATGTTTTGAATTTGCCATTTGCAGATGGAGATTTTGACATGGTTATGTGTAACCATGTATTGGAGCATATTGAAGATGACCGTAAAGCAATGCGTGAATTGTTTAGGGTATTGAAAAAAGGTGGAGTGGGTCTCTTGCAAGTTCCTATGTCTAATATATTAGATAAGACTTTGGAAGATTCTTCCGTGAAAACATCTGAAGAAAGATTGAAAGTGTTTGGTCAAACAGATCATTTGCGATTATATGGTTTAGACTACAAAGATCGCTTGGAAGAATGTGGTTTTAGAGTTGAACTATTTAAATTTCCTATTGAGGTAATTGATAAGTATGGAATGGATAAAGAAGAAAATCTTTATGTATGCTATAAAGATTTCTCCAACGTGTAGTATGGCTTTCTACTGAGTTCTGGCATATAGTAAGGAACCAGATATTTGATGAATCCTTCAGCAACCTCTTTATTAGGAAATCCCAACTGATAAGTGTTGAATTCTTCATCATACCCCTTTATAGTGAGATAGCCGCTTTGATAAATTATTGTAAGCGGTGTTTCTATGAGGAAATCCACATGGTTGAAAGTCTCTGCAGTCACCCCTTCGCTCGTGAGGTCGCGCAGGCAGAAGTTGTTTTCCTTCAGCAGTTTCACAAGGTAGGTGGGGGTGCCGGTCTCGAACCAGTAGCTGCCGAACTCCAGGGAACGGAAGGTATTCAGCAGGCTGAAGGGGTTATACAGATTGGTTCCGTTCAGACGGAAGCGGTAGCCGTCGTACCGTTCTTTCAGTCGCAGGCAGACTTCGTCGTAGGTGATACCGTAGTTTTCGGCTATCTGGTGCAGCGGTTCTTCAAAATAGGTGTGTATCTCCTTGTCGGTCATTCCGCAGAGCGTCTGGAACTGTCGGTCCATGGAGAGGTCTATCAAGTTGTTCAGGTCGCTGAACACACTGACTTTTCCGAATTTCGTTACCCCCGTCAGGAAGCCGAAACGGATATACCGGTCCTGCGTTTTCATTACGGAGTAGAAGGCTTTGAGTGTGTTGCGATATTCATTTTGCAGTTCTTCGTCACCAATGGCTTGGAGCATGGGTTTGTCGTATTCGTCCACGAGGATGACCACGCGCTGGCCGGTCTGCTCGTAGGCGCGGCGGATGATTCCCTTGAAACGCAGTTCGGGGTTGACTTCGCTGGGGACAGTTCCGTAGATGTTTTCCCACTGGCAGAGGGTATCGTTCAATATGTCGATAAGGCTATTCTTCTCGTCGTATTTACTTGTGTTCAAATCTAAATGCAGTACCGGATATTTCGTCCATTCTTTTTCAAGCCGTTCCATTTCCAGTCCCTTGAATAGTTCCTGCTGCCCGTTAAAGTAGGCTTCCAATGTGCTGATGAGCAGACTCTTTCCGAATCTCCGTGGGCGGCTCAGGAAGTAGTAACGACCGGTATGTGCTAACTGATAAATTAGGGCAGTTTTGTCCACATAGATATATCCGTCATTGATAAGGCTCTCAAAACTCTGTATTCCAATAGGGTACTTCATACGGCTGAACTTTGTTTGATGCGCATTTTGCTTAATTAGAACAAATGTATGAATAAAAAATGAGGTGGCAAAGCTTTTGTCATGCTTTGTCACCTCCCTTTTCTTGGTTACCACTTCTCTTTTTTTACTTCAAAACACGGGCATTGTTTCGTCCATTCCATCGGTTCCACCTCTCCGTTGTTGTTCAGGTCGGGGCTGAGGTCGCGATGTCCCGCCACTTTTGCTTCCGGATAGTCCATCAGCAAAGCGCGGACCAATACGCGGAGCGAGTGGAGTTGCCATTCCGTGCGTGTGTCTTTGGGATTCCCATAGTGGTCCAATCCGCCTTCGTAGGCGATTCCGATAGAGTGGGCATTGTAGCCGCGGGCGTGGGCGCCGGCCCTCTCGACCGGGCGGGTAGTCAGGATTTGTCCGTCACGGCGGATGTAGAAATGATAGCCCGTGCCATCAAATCCACGTCGGCGGTGCGCGGCTTCCAGAGCTTGTCTGGTAAAGGGACGGTCCTCGCACGTGGCGCTGCAATGTATCACAATCAAATCAATTTTTCTCATTTTTCTTTACTGTTTGCCTTTGGGGGCTGTTCGCTAAAAGGGACCACCGCTGTTCATGGCGTGTGCGCTGAATGCACCCAAAAGTGCCGAAGCTACAGCAATGATTACTTTCAGAATCTTGTCCCAGGCTGATGATTTTGTACTCATGATGTTTGATGTTTAAGGATTAGGATTAAGGATTAAGGGTTAGGGATTAATGATTAATGAACACAAGCTCATCCTTAATCCCTCTTTTTTATCCCAGCGGATTCTCCCCCTGGTCTCCGTCGGAACCTCCGCCATCGGGATTATTGCCGCCGGAACCTCCGCCGGTGCTATCCTTGTCGGCAGTTACAAGCTCGAAGACGAGGTTGTTTGCTCCGCCTTTGGTGGTGGCGTTGCTGTCGTTCACCAGCCGCAGGGTGTTGGCTACCTTGAAGCGGATGTTGACGCGCTCGATGTTTTTCACGGTGCAGTCTTTGGCCAGTTCGGTGGCACGGCACTTGAAGGTGGTGTGGAAGATGCCGAAACCGTCCAGATGGACACTGTTGCCGTCCGTCAGCGTCTGGCGCATCTGTCGTACGATGGCTTTGCCTACGTGCTCCACGTCTTCGGCCGACATGGCGCCCAGTGCTTCAATGTCTTGCGCGATACGGGCAAGGTCGAAGATTTTGGCATCTTGGGGCTTGCGTTTCAGGGTGTAGACCATGGGGGAGCTGCTGTCCCCGATTTTCTTGTGGCGCTGTGTGCGCACTACTAATGCTGTTGGCATGATGGTTGATGTTTAATGGTTAATGTTTCATTCCGAAGGGGGAAAGGAGGCGTCTCCGCGGCGATGGCCTCTGCTCCGTTTCGTTGATACAAAGATAGGACATGGGGCAGGGAGGAAGGGAGGTTGGGGGAGGTAGGAGGAGGTTGGGAGAGGATAAGGGAGGTTATTGTTTCTTTTGTTTTGGATTTGTGACAAATAGGAGGTATATTTGTATTCGCATAGATGTGCGTAAACTGAATAAAAAGACATGGAATATGTTGGAAAACAGTAATCAGGATATGTGCTGTTTTAGCTCGTTTTGATGAAGTGCGTGAAGTGGTGGTATATGCCAATCTTGAAAACGAGGCATTGCGTGAGCATATAGACAGAGTGGGGGTGAGGATTTATGTGAAAAGGGGGGAACCTTCTAAGAAGGCTCCCCGAAGACATTGATCATAAGCTGCACCTGCGCGGGCGTGTACCGTCGGCAATAGGGGTTCATGCCCGTGGCAAGCAGGCGCTGTTCCAGTCCGGGGGCGGTGCGTATCCATTCGTTCAGCCGGTTGACGGCAGTCTGCTGGGCAATGCCCGGAAGGTAGTACATGGCGAGTTCGCCTTTCCCGTAACTGCGGACGGGGAAGCGAGGCTCTGCAAAGGAATCATTCTGTTTCATCATATTCTTTAAAGTTCAGGTTGTATATTTTCTTTAATACGGATAACACGTGATTGCACGGATAACACGTGATTGCACAGTTTGCACATGCTTGCACCTATTCTCTTCTTTCCGTCTTGTAAAGATACGGATTTTTATTCGAATAACCTGCCTTGTTCTTCATTATTTTTCAACCAATTCTCATTGTCGAACTGTGTGTTCACCGGTCCCAGTTGCTCTCCTTGGGGGGTGTGGATGACGTCTTCCTCGCAGGGCCAGTAGCGTCCGTTCAGGTGGTTGTAGACGAACTTGGCTTCGGTGTGGGCACTGCCCAAGTGTTTGAAACGGACCTTCTCGATGTAGATGGTGGCTATCTGCTTCGTGTCGTTGCGGTCTACCACGAGGCAGAAGTCGGACATGTTGGCGAAGTTGGCAGAGCCGTTGATGTCGTTCATCTCGACACGGCGCCGGGTGCCGTCCTTTTCGTTGCGGTTCACCTTGCGGGGGTGGGCCACGAGGATGACGAGGCACTGGTTGCGGGTGGCGAAGCGTCCCAGCTTGTTCAGCGTGTCGGTGATGTAGTCCATTTCCGTCTGCCCCGGTTCCAGACGTTGTTCCAGGCGGTTCATGGGGTCGATGACGAGGATGCGTACCCCTTTGCGGCGCACCACTTGGCGGGCTTTCTCCAGGATGTGGTCGATGCCGTAGCTCCCGTCGTCGGGCAGGATGTGCGACACGTTGCGGTCCAGCCAGCCCACTGCCTGCCCGTAGACGGCTTCCGTCATGCCCGGTCCGGGGGTGAAGCGGTGGCCGGTCAGCTTCTCCGCCAGCTTGTGCAGGTGGTAGGCGATGGGCATGTTTTCGGGGCTGAAGAAGGCGATTTTCCACTCGTGGCGCAGGCAGAGGCGCAGCACCAGCTCGTCGGTGAATTCGGACTTGCCGTCGCCGGGGCGTCCGGTCATCACCAGCAGGCGGCGGGGCTCGAAGGTGCAGTGTTCGTCGAAGTTGTCCCAGCCGGTGTCGGCACCCCGCTGCAGGCCGTTCTCGTAGAGGGAGCGCAGGTCGTCGCGGCAGTCTTCGGCGGTGAAGATGCCTTCCAGGGGCACTTCTTCGGCTTGCTCGATGCAGATGCGGAGGCTTTCGGCGCCGTATTTCACCAGATGCTCGTTGGCATCCTTGCAGCCCTCGCCGAAGTGCACGATGCGGCAGCGTTCCACTCCGAGGCGGCGCGTGAGTTCCTGCCGGAGCGACTGCCCTGCCGGGTCCTCGTCTACGGCGATGTAGATGGCCTGCTTGTCTTCGAAGTGCGACTCCACGAAGCGGTCCAGCCACGTGAGGTTGCTCTGGGCGCCGGCGGGCACGGAGATGACGTCCTTGCGTCCGGCGGCGATGATGGCTACCGCGTCGAACTCGCCTTCGGTGATGATGCACTCCGGGGTGCCGAGGATGCTGTCCACGTTGTAGGGGATGAGCTCGGCCCCCTTCACCATCATGAAGTGTTTCAGGGCGCTGCGGTACTTGGTGTTGACGAGCGTCCCGTTCTCGAAGTAGTTGAAGCAGATGCAGTTCTCCTCCTGGTTGCTTTCCGGCAGGCGCACCGTCTCTTCGGTGATGCGCAGGGTACGCAGCAGTTCCTGCGGCAGGCAGCGGACGGTGGTCCAGTAGCGTTCCAAGCTCTCGGAGAGTTGCATCCGGGCAGGGTCGAAGGTGGGACGGCGGAAGTGCTGGGGCGGTGCGGCGGGCTTCCGGTGCATGTCACGGCGCTGCTGCTTGAGGCGTTCTTCGGCATCGTCGGGCACGTAGAGCTTGTAGCCGCAGTGGTGGCAGTAGCACAGGCCTTTATCCAGGTCTACGGAGAGTGACTTGTTGCCTTTGTGTCCGCGGGTGTCGTTGCATTGCGGGCAGATGGTCTTGATTTTGCCGCTGATGCGGCCGCGGGTGTCAATGCCGCGTTGATGAAAATTTCTCATATGGGATTTGTTTTGTTTGACAGAAGGACGTACTTGTCTTCTTTTTTTTGTCTCTTTGTCCTTTTGTCCGGTAAATGGTTATACATGAATGGTCTCACCCCTTCCGATGCCACACTTCGCGGGTTGAAATGCCACACTTCACGGGGGTAAATGCCACACTTGGGACGTGCTGAGGTGTGGCATTCGGAACGTTGACATGTGGCATTCGGAACGCTGACATGTGGCATTCCGGATGCCGGAGTGTGGCGTTTCAGCCGGGTTTCTGTTTCGGCTTTTTCGATGACGGCGGCGGGGTTTGCGAAGTCCACGAACGGGTCGTTTCGTTCCAGAAGGCGGTATTGTCCGGTCGGGGCAGCGCTCCGTCGGGGATGGGGCAGCCCAGGTAGGTGCGCCGTCCGTTCACCAGCTGCTCGTAGCGGTAGGGGTTGGGCGGTGCGGCGGCGGACTGCTGCTTTTCGAGGCCCTGCAACAGCATATGCAGTTCCTGCGAGGTGCGCTGGCCGGCTTGGGTGTAGAACGTGAAGTAGCTTCGCACTTCTTCCTGGCTGTTCATCTTCTCCTCTTTTCCGAGGAGTACGATGTGTTTCTTGAATTCTTCCAGTGCCGTATCAAAATGCTTGTTCAGCAGGACACTGTAGCCGCTTCTCATGCAGACCATTTCACGGAACAGTTGATTTTTCGACAAGCCATCCACTTGCTTCCTCCAGCTCTGGTAGGGAGTGATGCCGCCGTCGCCGCCGTTCTTTTGGATGACATCGTCGTCTTTTCTCTTCATCTGTTCTTCTCTATTCTGTTCTTCTCTTACGCGCGCGAGGCTGGTTTTGTTTGTATTACCACTGTTGTTCAGTGATTTATCGTCATTTTTCGCATCCTCCGTTTTTTCTGGAGTTTTCAAATCATTTTGCAAATGATTTCCTTTTTCCGTATAGTTGAAGTTGATGGCAGATTCAAATTCTTCTTCGTGGATAGTGAAAAGTTTGTATTCCCAGATGATTTTCTCCATGTATTTTTTGGAGAACCCTTTTCTTGAAATAATATTCAGTTGACTGAAACTGAGTTTCCTGTCGGGCTGTGCACAGAGCATCTCGATGATGCGCAGATACATGCCATAGCCCCTGCATCCTTCATTGTCGATGAGTGCGGCCAGTCTTTTGTCATTAGGCAAATCGTTGGGGTGTTTGAACCAAATCATTTTCTTCGTGTATTAGTTTTCTATTTCCTGATAGTTATCTTATATTCTGAAAGGATAGAAGGGCTTCATAGTGATGTGTAAGGGAGAGACTGTTCAGCGGTCATATCTTTTAAAATATGCGGCAAAGTTACGTATAACAGAACAAGCCTGCAAATGGACTTTTGTAGGGTTTAGCGGCATCTCACCGACCCCAGAAGCTGTCCTGCGTGTGTTACAGTCTCTTTTCGGGTGCTTAGGCATACAATGGAGAAATATGTGTTTTTTTACAGAAAGTAGTCGGTGGAGCCCTCTCTTTAGGCGGCCTTCTACTTGTTACATTCGTAAACATTTGACTCACAGTAGCTATTACTCTCCGGACTTTGTTTTGTGCATACGTGTCATCTGCCGTATGTGGGCCAGACTGCGCAGTTCGCTTTGGGAGAAAGACGATTTCCCTTTCAGCAAATAGTCAATGACCTCTGCAATGATTTCCAACTGATCCAATAATGGATTTCTACTGTGTGCAGTATCCTTTTCGATGTTTACTGCGTCCTTGTCTCCGCTACGGAGGGTAAAGGTTACTTTTTTTACTCATAATACTTTTTTAAGAAAAACGCGACAAAGATACGAATTTCGCCCGATAGATTTCGTATATTTGCAATATGGCAAATGTAGAAAAAACTTATCTGTTGAATTTGTGTTGTTTTTCCCAATTTGACAAAGCTTCAACTAAATCCTCGGAAACATGTTTTAAACTTTGTGTATGCATCACGTCATAGCAGTCTAAAACAAGGCGTTTGAATAAGTCTACCCGTACATCTCCATGGGTGAGATATTCATCTTTCGAGAGCTGGCCCCAAGAGCCATAACAGCGAAATGAATTTTGTTGCTTTCGGAAATTTCATCTTTCATAATCTATTTCCATTTAAAATCCAGACTTTACTATTCTATTTTTGCATCTTTCTTATTGAACGTATGGCAAATATACAAAAGTTTGAAACATGAATAAATGTAATTCCATTAAACTTTCAATTTACTATTTGGTGCAAAGTGGTATATAGTTACCTTATTTTTTTGTCACATATCTGGTAATGGCATTGTAAATTGTCTGTACACTATGTCCCCAACTGTGTGTATGCGCAAAGGCAATGCGGGCATTCTCCAGTTTTGGGTTGCCTGCTTCGTTTGCTGCTGCTTTCAGTGCTATTATCCATTCTTCTGTTGAAACAGCTAAATGAGTGTGTCCGGCAAAGATGCTACGCATGGTATGTGTGCTGGTAGCTACTATAGGTTTTCCCATGGCAAGGTATTCATCTATTTTCAGTGGGTAATTACCATCTGTTATAGAATTGAGTATCTGTGGATTGATGCAGATGTCAAAGTGCTGTATATATTTCGGCAGTTCTTCCACTTCCTTACGTCCTGTGAAGAATACATTCTTTAAATTGTGTAGCAGGTGCTTTTGGAAATGCTTGTCTTCAGGTCCGACGAAAACAAAACTGTAGCCGGGCAACTGCCTTGCGATATTGTATAGCAGTTCACTGTCCAGGCGGCTTTCGATGATAGCTCCCGTATAGCCGACTATTGGCGAGGGGATGTTTTGCATATCCGTCGGTTTGTCCCAATGCCGGGTAGCATCGTATAGTTCAAGATTGACACCGGTATTCAATACATATGTGTGCCGGTTCAGAGGTCGGAGCTGTTCTGCAAAGTAACTGGAATTTGCCAGTACGATATCTGACTGACGTACAAGCATTTCTTCGCAACGTGGTCCGTGCTTGCGCCAATAGGGAAAGCCGATAACATAGTCGCGCCGATAATAAATGCTGATTGCCGGGCAGATATATTCTTTGAGATGCAGGCTTCGGAAAAGGTCGGTATCAATCAAATGCGTATAGTCTTTGAAACCAAGAACATCGGCTTGTTGTACTATCCAGTTGCCAATCTTTTTGCAATTCCGGCGATTGAGACAGTTGAATAGCCATGTAGGAAGTTGTCCTACGGAGTGTATGATGAAGGGGCAGTCCAATACCCATAGATTTTCATTGATTTGCCGCAATGGAGCCGATTTGCTTTGGATGACTTCCAGCTGTCGATGGCCTGTAGGAGATAGAGGCCCTTTTCCTGCTGCAATGCGTAACCTTGTGGCAATATCCATGGGAGGATTGACATAGAGTACACGGTGCTTCTTTGCTATCTCGGATGCGGTGTTCTTGATGGTGCTTCCTATCTCGATGTCCCAGGATTGGAGGCTGGTGATGATGAAGTCTGCCATAGTTTTAGAGGTGTGGGTTTATGGTGTATGGATTTCATTGTAAATCTTCACATATTCTTCAGCTGTGCTTTTCCAAGAGAATTGTTTTACACGTTCTAGTCCGTAAGCAGATTGTTGCCGATAGAAATCATTGTTCTTTTCTAATTGCAGGATGGCGTCTGCAATTTCTGACGGCATTTGCGGATTGACAAGGATGGCGTCAGCTCCGGCCACTTCCGGCATTGCAGAGGTATTGCTGGTTATTACGGGAGTACCGCAAGCCATTGCTTCCAGCATTGGAATGCCGAAACTTTCCCTTAAAGAAGGATAAAGGAAAGCAAAAGCTGCACTATAGAGGGTTACCAAATCACGGTTGTCAATATATCCCGGATAGAATAAATGTACTTTTATATCTGTTATACCTTCTTGCTGGAGGAGTGCGTCAATATGTTCCTCTTTTAAGTCCGCAATGAGTAACGGGCGTTTTATTACAGATGCTTTCAGGTAAAGTGAATAGGCCTTCAGCGTGCGTGCCGCGTTTTTTTTGGGGTCTGTGTTCCCTAAAAAGAACAGAAAACCTTCCTGTGGGATATACTTTTGAATGATATTCTCGTCAATTGTTTCATTCTTACGGAAATGTGTATTATATCCATTATAGACAGCGGTTATCTGTCTATTAGGCAGGTGCAGTGCTTCGCGGATGCGTGTACATTCAAAATGTGAAACAGTGATGATTTTCTTGCATTTCTTTAAGATACGCGGAACAACCAATCGTCGGTAATGCCATCCCATTTCTTGATATAGCGAAGGATTTCGGTGTTGGCGTGGTTCCAAGTAAATAATATCATGCAATGTAAGTACCAGCGGTATGGGGCACCACAATGGAGCCGTATTTGAGGTACAATGCAATATATCTACTTTTAAGTGGCGTACAGCTCGTGGTAATGCAATCTGTTCCCATAGGGGATAGGTGGGGCAACGCAGTTCGATGATGTGGAGATTGTCTGATTCTTTGAGGCAGCAATCTTCACCGGGAGCAACAAGTACATAGTACTCATTGCCATCTTTCCGTTTCTGAAGTTCCCTTAAGACTTCAAGAACGACAAAATCCATTCCGTGTTTGTCGCGGCGGAAGATACGTTGGGCCTCGATTGCTATTTTCATTTATTCTTTTTTGTACTTTTGAAAATACGTCCGAAATGGCTGAAAATGGAAGCGAAAATCAGTATAGGCAATGCCCATACAGCGTGTTTGAAACGCTTGTTTATTTCACCTTCCGGTAAAGCCATTAAGAACGTAATTATGATGAGTAAAAGTAGTATGTACCATTTGAAGGATAAGGTCCAATCAAGTATTGTAATAATTATTGTAGCAGTTACTATGCATGCGATAAGCAGAAATCGTGAAGGTAGCAGCCATTGGAATAGTTTGTTACAGTAGTCCCATTTACCTTGCAGAAAAGCTAATGGTAAATGCTTTAGTGCTAAGAAGGTACTATTATATTGAGCTGATAACCAACGTTGGCGTTCACGACTATATCCTTCTGCATTTTCTTGCTTCTTACTATAGCAGATTATTTCCTGTATGTATTCAGTGTAAATATTTTCTTCAAGTAATCTTACCTCTACTGCCTTTGCTAGGTCAGAGCCTTTAAGAGCAGGAGCAATTCTATGGAACATTTCAAAGTCAAATGCCATACCTGAACCAAGCAATGCGGATGAGAATCCCAATTTTGTATGTCCTTTACGGAATATATTATTATTGATTTCTTCTCCTGCAGCAGATAGAATAGCTGTACTGGTCGTAAGGTTTTCTGTCATACGGTGTGCTTGTATGGAGTCACAACCTGAATAGTATGCATTGTTTAATAAGTGCAACGCATTAGGAACTACACGATTATCAGAATTGAAAATGACTATCATGTCATATTCATGAGGTGAGTATCGTTCCATAACTTGCTGTATAGCGTATACTTTAGTACAATATTCCTTATCTGGTACTACAATACTGACAGGCATTTGAAGGAGGGTTGTCAAGTCTTCTTCTGATAGCTGTGTTGCAGCTGCAGCGATATCATATTTATCCCGCGGATATGTTTGCGTGTCTAGAAAATAATTAATAGATTCTATTACTTCTTTACCGTTACGAAGGACATTAAACAACACTAAAAATTTATGCTGTTTTTTGGATTCTGGATAAGGATTTTTATACTTCATCAAAGATGCCAAAGAATAGATAAATAGATATGCTACCGGAATAAGAAACAAGAGGAATAGAATTGCATCTGTCATTTGCAATACATTGTTGTTCTCGTCCATCCACCAATCAGGATTGAATATTTGAAAAATCTCGTTCATATATTTAGTTTGTTTTTTTAGATAATCGTTGTTCTATTAAGGGCCCATTTAGTATAAAAGCAAAGAAAAAACCTATTAAACTGACACCTGGTTGAAATCCCATACCTCTTCCTACATATCCATTGAGAAATAAACCAAATAAACCACATAGCAGAGCAGCCAAAGTATTTCTTAATTGGGCATCCCGTATTCGAAACATAATGATGTAACAACACCTTAATATTATACATGCAAAAATTAGTATATATAAAACTAATCCATATGTACCACCTTGTGACCAAATATCTACATAGAAAGAATCAGGAGGAATTCTGTAATCAATGTATTGATCATTCTCCCATCTTGGGGTTGTGATATGGCCACCAATACCAGCTCCCATGGGGTGCTTTTTCAGATATTGGGCTATTATCTTTTGATTTTCTATACGAACATTAAAAGATGCATCCTCTGTAGGCTTAAAAGCTGTGCGCATACGACGTATCATTGAATAATTATCTCCAATGTTGGTAAAAGAAAAGAAGCAGAAGATTAGTCCACCTGCTATAATGGAACTTATAATGACTTTTATATTACGGCACAATAAACAGTATAACATAAGTCCTCCCAGAGGAATTATTATACTTCCTCGTGTGCCGGACATTAGCATGCCTAATCCGCCCATACATGCAATTAATAAATAGAAATAACGTAATACTTTGGAATAGGTATGTAAAAATAAAATGGAATAGATAATAGTAGTCATACCCATGATGGCTCCAAAGTTTCCTGCATCACTGAATAATGAAAAATATCTTACTCCGCTACGTAATAAATGCGTTCTCCAACTTCCTTCCATGAGCCAAGCTACTTCAGCAGGATCAAACCATCGGAATTTTTGCCACAATAATTTTAAAAAGACGATAATAGTAAATCCACCTAATATAATTAGTGCATATCGTAATTTCTTGGGACTGGTTAATAGTAATGATGACAAAATGTATAGAAGCGGGGTTGCCAAAAGCCAGCTACGTGAACTGGTAAATATTTTATTTAAATCAGTTCCCAAATTCGTTAATTGTAGAATGATGAAAATCATCCATATAAAGTAACCTATGGTTAGTGTATTGAAAATATCCTTTGCACGAATATCCGAATGTTCATTTGAAATCCTATTTAGAAGCATTGCCATTAGAGTATATATCAGGGCTATATCTAATATGATACTGATTCCATCAAAGCGCGTATAGCGATTAATTGCATCAAAAAAATAAGCAATAGTAGCATATACAACAAAGCTGACAATCGGGTATTTACAACTATAAACAAATAGAAGGATAATACTGGGAGATGCACAAATAATGGCTACAAATATCCATTTTTGAAACATTATTGAATATGCCAACCCACACAATCCTATTATTAGCAATAAGATTGTAAACGTCTTAGGGGAAGCTAGAGCTTCGCGACTTTGCGTGGACATTAATGACATATCTCTATTTTTATAGTTACTTTACAGCTGCACTTTTTGCAGTTAAACCTAATTGTGCTATCCGGCTAAAGAAGGAATGGACAGGAGTTTTAGGAGGTAATTCACCCGTGAACATTTCAACTACTTCACGATCTGCATTATTCAGATAGAGGAAGAGCGGTGTGCTATCCTTGGATACTTCTTTTAGAGGTTTCAATATGGCATCATCGTCACTACTCCATAAACGGCAGGCATTTGCTATTACTAGGTTAAGATCTGCTTGTTTCAGTACTGGCAAGGGAATACTAGAAGTTTTCATAGCAGGGTATTCTACTAAAATAATGTCAGGCTCTTTTTCTGCACTGTTAGGCTGCCAAAAATCAGATAGTTGACGAGCATTGACATATGAATAACCTTCATTGTCAAAATCTTCGCCATATCTTACAATGCGGACGCTCATTCCTTCTGTTTCCCAATATGCAGCAAAATATTTACTTAGGAATGATTTTCCTTCTCCCTTATTTACACTTATTATATTGATGACAGTAGAACGGTGTGGTTGTAGATAATTATTGAATTGTCTGCAACTGTATGCTGCTGCTAGTCTATTACAAGCTTTAAGGAAGCCACGGAATTTGAGATTGCTAGTTCCATTGAAAGCTGCAATTACATCCAGACCGCTAAGACGTTTGCTTCGTAGGGGATCTCGTAATGTTCGGTCTAATAATTCTATAAGTAAGAAATAAGTTATGATAAACGCCATACTTCCTATAAATGCTGCAATAACATAAAGTATTCGTCTGCGACCATTATCTGTAAGAGGATAAGATGGCTCAGCAACGATTTGCAGGTTGCTGGTGTTCATTTCTATATTTTTCAGCCTAAGGTTCGCGTCTGCTAAACCTTTGAGTTGTGTACGATAATTATCTTCAGCAATGCCAATGGAACGTTGTTTCCGATTTACTTGCGTACCAATTGGAGACATATGGCTGTATTGTTCAAAAATATCTTGCTGACGGCTCTTTAGAACTTTCAATTCTGCTTGAGCTTTAGTCTCGTTAACTAAAGCTTGCAGCCATTCACTTACCATACTATGAACAGAAACGCCTTCTTTAGATATACCATATTCATTCAAATTATCAGATATATGGTTTATCTTTTTTTCTGCTTTTTGGAGTTCTTGTTTACTCTTTTTTAATAGTATATTGTTATCTTGAATTTTATCAGAGACAAAAATCTCTTGTTCCATAATATTTTGGTTCAATCTACTGACATTCTCAAGCTCTTTAAGCAAATCACTGTTGTTTCGGATTATTTTAGCACGAATGTCCATTTCTTGTTCCAGCATTGAACGTAATTTAACAGCACTTTCGTAATTGCGTGTAGCTTCTTCTACCCGGTCATCCACGTTGTATCGCGTGCCTGCTAAGAATTTTGTTTCTTCGGGATAATTGATGACTTGCTCTTGAACACAATAGTCCATTAAACCATTCTCTTCTTCATTCAGAGCTGTTTTGGCTATACGAACTTGTTCCTGGAAATAGGCTATCACGTCTTGTGTCGATTTAAATCGTAATATCTCATATGCTTTTGTTAATTCGTCTATTAAAATAGATACAGTTTGCTGAGTTATGCCTGGATCTGAAGCTGTATAAGTAATGTTTAAGATATCACTGGTACCATCTCTTTTAACATCAATCTCGTCAAGAGCAGTAGCACTATAAAAGGGTACTGGACGGTTGAACATAGCATATACGAAATTATCACTATTCTCTTTTCGATAATTAGTTAAGTTTTCAGCGGTTTTCACCACGTCTTTTCTGTCAACTAAAGTTAGTACTTCTTTGGGCGTTTGCTGCAATAGTTGACGGTAGTTTTTTGCTTGGATATATCGGGTATCCTTCCATTCTTCGCCATATGTTAATGCATTTGCAAGAAGACGAACTGATACTTTTTCCAGAGTTCCTCTTGATTTGGCAATGCCTACTAAATTGTCAAAAGTGCTATTAATAGATATTAGATTTGCAGAACTTCCATCAAGAGAGGTGGAATTTGTAACACCGGCATATAAACTTCCCTCAACAGTATAGCTAAAAGGAAGAAATTGTGTGAAATAAATTACAATACCTGTGATAATAAGGGTACCCCACAGTAGCCAATATCGGATACGATAAATGAAATTTGCTATAAATTGTGCTATATCCATATTATTACAATTTATCCTTGATAATTTTTACATTAGTAAGCATCTCTAATAAAATAATAGAATTGTGTAGAGCTACCCGAGCTTGTTCATAGGCAGTTACAGCTCCCGAACGTCGAGAACGTTCCATGGAAAGGTCTGTAATATCCATTGTCCCGTTTATGAAATTATATTCACATATTTTCATTTGTGCATTATACAAAGCCGCTGTTTCTGCTTTAGCTTTTATTGTTGCAAGCTGTTCCGTCACAGCGTTATATGCTTCCAATACACGTAAACGGCGTTCTTCCATTACTTCCTCTTGTGAATACTGTAGTTGTTCTATTTGATAACGATAATTTTTTAGTTTAGTTGGCCGATTGAATATGTCACCTAAACTTACGCCGATACTAGCACCTACATTGAAATTGTGCTGGGCACTTGACATGGTAGTTTGATACATAGGAGTAAATTCATCACTAGCATTACCTATAATGTTATATCGTCCATAAGAATAGTTACCATTTAATCGAATATAATTTAGCCAATCCCGTTTTTGAAGACGATATTCATTTTTGACTTGTTCTACTTGTGACTGAGCTCTTTTTACAGTAGCGTTCTCTATTACTGCATCAAGAAAGACTGATAATGGTGGAAGTTCCAGCCTTTCAAGTTCTGTCAATGTCTTAGGAGCAGTAGATTCCAATGTATTAACTTCGAACTTCTCGTCTTCCATCTTCAACCTCTCCAACGCCTTTATCCGTTCCTCCCGTGTCAACTCCTGCTGCGCAGCCACAGACAAAGGTACCCCCAACAATCCTAAAAGGATTACACTGTAAATGATGGACTTGATATATCTTTTTATCATCTCTAAAACCATATAATTCCTATTATCTTTTTATACATTCTCTTTTTGCACAAACGCCGTCAGCGTCTTGCACAGTATCTTCATGTCCAGCCAGAATGAGAATTCTTTGGCGTACTTAATGTCCAGTTGCTTGCGCTCTTCGGCCGACATCTTCCCGGCACCGCCTCGTTTCTCCACTTGCCACAGTCCCGTCAGTCCGGCAGGGGCCATGAAGCGCTCGATATATGCGTCGCTGGTCAGCAGCTCGGCTTCGTAGAGGGGGAGCGGGCGGTTGCCCACGATGCTCATGTCTCCTTTGAGGACGTTGAACAGCTGCGGCAGTTCGTCAATGCTGTACTTGCGGATGAAACGGCCTACGCGGGTGACGCGGGGATCATTCTCTATCTTGACAAACGTATTCTGTTTTTCTTGGGCCTTCTTTTTAAGGAAATCTTCTTCAGAGATGACAAAATCGTCCGAAATCAGCAGGGTAGCCTCTTCTTCGGAAGTGCCGGTCAGGTCGTCGAAGCGGATATCGGGCTGCTCGTCCGTAAGCTCTTCCTCTATCTTATATTGGTTGAGGGCGTTCAGCTCTTTCAGGCGCTTGTCGGCATTGGTGTACATGGAGCGGAACTTCAGGAAGTTGAATATCTGGTAGTTGCTGCCCACACGCTGGGACTTGTAAATCACTCTTCCCTTGCTTTCCACGCGGATGGCTATGGCTGTCGCGATGAGTATGGGAGACAGCACAATCAGTACGGCAACGGCAAAAAGGATGTCGAAGATACGCTTCCACACAGGCAGGTGGAAGGTGTTGAATATCTTACGGTGTGACTGGCTGAATTCCTGCAACTTATGCTCCTTGCGCAGTTGGAGGAATTTTGTCATTTGCTGGAGGCTCTCTTCGCTGGCCATAGGGGAAAGGGTGTTGTTGACACCTGCCTGCAGATAGAGCTTGCGGTGTTCCTTCTGCAGGCCTTCGGTGATGAGGATGATGTAGACACGGGGGAAGCGCTTGTGCAGGAAAGTGATGTTCTGGCTGTCCTTTTGAGGGGTGCTTTCTTCGTAAAGAATGGATGTGTTGTACCGTTCGCGGATACCGTCGATGACTTTCGCCGCTTTGTTGCAGGATGAAACAGCCATGAACATGCCTCCCGCAATTTTGCTCAAGTGGTCGATGGTGACGCGGTTGCTACCTATGTAGATATAATATAACATATCCATTGATTTTGTCGTTTAGAGAAATTTCTTGATACGGGCCTTCAGCTCCATAGGATTGAAAGGTTTCAGTATGAAATCCTCGGCTCCGGCTTCGAGCAGGTTGATGCGCTCGGTGGTACTTTCCTCACTGGAAAGCATCACAACCGGAATGTCCTTGAAAAGTGAATTGCCTTTCAGATATGCCAGGAATTCACTGCCGGTCATCTTGGGCATGCGTATGTCCGAAATGATGAGAGCGGGCTCGTTCCCTTCATTCAGCCATTCTATGGCCCTGACGGGATCTTCGAAATAAACCAGCTCATTCTCTTTCCCTAAATAGACCGAGAGTACCTTGCCTATGGCAGGTTTGTCATCTACAAATAATATTTGTTTCATTGTTTATGATAGTTGTTTGCTATATTTATCTATATACATTTTCTTCTACCGGGTGTTCGTACCATTCCGTATACTGGGTTCTGTCTTGGGCCCAATAGATGAATTCCGGATATGCGCTTGCCTCGGGGATATCAGTACGTGACACATTGATTGTTTCTTTGGGATAGCGGAAGCCATACGGCACGCAGATTGCCCACGTGTTGTTGCCTGCCAAGTCAAGATTCTCTTGCTGTATGGTTCCGGCGGCAGTGGCGCCATATCCCCAAAATTCGTAAAGATGGACTTCCATGCGTTGTTCCATGCTTTTATATTGATAACAGATGAAGAAGTCCAGATTGTCTTTTGAGAATGGGGGCTCTGTCCGGGTTTGGTCTGCCAGTTCAATAATGACTTCATAAGTGTACTTTTTGGCGGTTACTCCAATGCCGGTATTTACCATCTCACCCGGTTCAACTCCGAATACATTGTGCACCTCGCCTGCGATGGGGATTACGACACTCGGATCGGAATCTTCCATGTAAGTAACGTTATTGTACCTGAATTTGTTGTACGAGCTGTTGAATGACTCCTGGAAACGCGAATCGTCGCCTCCGGTCTTGACTTCCCGGATATCGGATTTATTGATTCCGGTAATCCGGAGCCCTACGCCCAACGGCTTGCTTGCTCCTGCTGCAGCAAGGGTCACGTCGAGCTGTATGCGCTTGATGTGGTTCGTCTTTTTCTCGCGGTGATAGTAGGTCTCCACGTCCAAGACCACGTCGTTGAAGTCATAGTCGCCTACCAACGGGAAGTTGTCTTCGAATACGTACGTATAGGAGACCGGGTCTGTAGGGGTTTCTGAGCCGGACTCGTCCGGAGTATTGCCTTCGCCCGTACAGTCTCCGGCAGGAATGGTGATGGGGGATTCTCCCCATTTGGATATGGTTCCTTCGGTGTTCTTGATGGCATCAAGGAATTTGGCTTCCCACCAGATATCCTCGGTGATATCATCGTCAATTTCTTTCACTTCATAATGAATGTTTCCCTGACTGGAGAAATTTCCTATATCTTCAATTTTATTGATTTTTACCAGTGCATATTCATTGTTTGGACCCATAAATTGTGCTTGTGACAATTCTGCTTCATCAAGTACGGTTATCATGGAGTTGTCACCCATCGTGATTTGGGTGTTGTAATTGTTGCTATGGTCCCCGAAATCCTCTATCTCTGCAGAAGAGGTGTCTCCCATGTTCAGTGTGCCTACAAATTCTTCCGCATATAGATAGCATCCGTTGTCTATAGTGATGTTGCTGTCGGTTTTCCCGATATAGGCTTTGCCCTGGTTGATGAATTTGCATCCGCTGTCGAAATTCATTTCATCGACACGCACGGTACCGCAATTATAGAATGCTCCTCCCTGGCTGACATGGAAATCATCTATTTCCATAGTGCCGGCATTGTAGTTGTAGCTGCCTCCGGATGCATTGGTCAATTCGATGTCGTTCCCTTTGATGGTTCCACCCGCGTAGACGATAAACCGGCTGGATTGCACTAAAGTGAAGGTGTGATCGTCCGGTATCACGATTTCCCCTCCGTCAATCACATAGAATTCGAAGCCTCGTTCAACGGTCATGTTGTTTCCATTGGGTTCCCAGCTGCCTTCAATGATGATGATGGCCGGATTGTCACTTCCCATGCCGTCCTTGCTGATTTTATTCCTATATATATTGTCTTTGGAGATTTTGTAGGCTTTTCCGTTTTGAAAATCGGTATTCGGCCTTATTTCTTCGGCACTTGATAGCATTGCGGTGATTTCTGCCTCAGACTTTTCCGGTGAATAGGTCTCGATGCTGACACTGCGTGTCCATGCGGCACGTGTAGTTGTGGGGGAACTGCCGAAAGCGGCATGGAGCTGACCGTTTTGGATGGATACGTATTTTACTATGTTGCGGCTGTGTGCATCGGTGCGGCACACGAAAGCGCTCGTCAGCACAGAAGGGCAGTCCATGACGGTAGTAAATACTGTTGTATTATTGGCGGTGCCTTCTGCCAGCAGTTTGGCGGATGACCGGCTGATTAAGGGGTTCTTGTCGTAAATACGTATGGTGTAGTCGATGCCGGTATCTTCGGATACAGAAACATTGACCCGGACCTGCTGAGTCATTTTCCAATCCATAGCCGGGTCTATGTTCTTGACCGGAAACCTATCCTGATAGGCTGCTTTCACTTTTTCGGGGTTAAAAACATCGTCTTTACAACCCTGCAGCAGTATGCCTACTGTAAGAATAACAAGCGGCAGAAAGCGTTTGTATAGGGTATTTTCTCCCATATTTTACATTTGTTTTGCTTGATTGTAAGCAAAAGTACGTTTATTTAAACTAATAAGCTTTATTAATGGGGGATAAAAGCGTGTTGGTTAACGCTTTTTAACGATTTTGTATGGATAGATAATGCAAGTTTGTCTTGAAAATTATCAATATTACTAAATGCCCTCTGTATTGCCGCTTTACTAAATCTTGGTGATTTCTCCTGCCAGGTCGGAATTCATGCGGTGGCGGATTTCGGCTTGGTCCAGTCCATGCCCCAGGAGGAACATGAGTTTGGTGACGGCACATTCGGGGGTACTGTCATAGCCGCTGATGACACCTGCCTGGAGAAGTTGCAGACCGGTTTCGTAACGTCCCATCTCGACGGCGCCACTTTGGCATTGGGTGATGTTGACGATGACAATGCCACGTTCGCTGGCTTCTTTCAGCTGGCGGATGAACCATTCTTTCTGGGGGGCATTGCCGGAACCGAAGGTCTTGAGGACAACAGCTTTCAGGCCGGGAACATGAAGCACGGAGTTGATGATGCTTTCCTGGATGCCGGGAAAGAGGGTGAGCACTACGACATTGGTGTCGAAAAGGTAGTGCGGCTTCATGGGGCGTGACGGGTCGGGACGGTGGATGAGGTGCTCGTTATAACGGATATGGATGCCTGCCTTTGCCAGTGCGGGATAGTTGAAGGAGCGGAAAGCATTGAAATTCTCGGCATTGATTTTGGTGGTACGGTTGCCCCGCATCAGCTCGTTCTCGAAGAAGATGCACACTTCAGGGACGATAGGAGTACCGTCCGGATGCTTGGCTGCGGCTATTTCAATGGCGGTGATGAGGTTCTCTTTCCCGTCGGTGCGCAGGGTGCCGATGGGAAGCTGGGAACCGGTGAGGATGACCGGCTTGGAAAGGTTCTCGAGCATGAAGCTGAGGGCGGAGGCTGTATAGGCCATCGTATCGGTACCGTGCAGGATGACGAAGCCGTCGAAGTTGTCGTAGTTGTAGTTGATGATTTTTACAATCTTTGCCCAGAGGGAAGGCTCCATGTCGGAAGAGTCGATAGGCGGGTCGAACTGATAGGAAGAGATGTGGTAGTTGAAGCGCTTCAGCTCGGGGACATGCTGCAGCAGTTGGTCGAAGTTGAAGTTCTCAAGCGCACCGGTCTCGGGATTTTCTATCATTCCGATAGTTCCGCCAGTGTAAATCAATAGTACGGAAGGGCAATCGACTTTCATGATATTCGTATTAGAGCTTTTTTCGGGCACAAAGATAGTGAAATATGAGATGGGGAGAAAATAAAAGAGACAAGTCTTTGCAGATTTTGTCTCTTTTATTTTTTCATTGCGAAAAATATATTGTATGAAATTTGAATAAGCTCACTGTTTCAAATCTTCCTTCAACTGCCTGATAGCCTTTTCCGTATCTCCTTCCTTCTCGTTGAGCAGCGTGACGAAGCGGCTGCCGATGATGGCACCGGATGAGTGGGCGCAAGCGGCATCGAATGTCTGCTTGTTGCTGATGCCGAAGCCTACCATGCGTGGATTGCGCAGGTTCATATCCTCTATCTTCTTGAAGTAGGCTTGCTTCCGGGTGTCGAAGTCTTTTTGGGCACCGGTGGTAGCGGCACTGGACACCAGATAGATGAATCCGTCGGTGTGGGCGTCTATTTCGCGGACGCGGGCTTCGCTGGTTTCGGGGGTGATGAGCATGATGACACGGATGTCATACTTCGAGGCGATGGCTTTGTAACTCTCTTCGTAATCGCGGAAAGGGAGGTCGGGAATGATGACGCCATCGATGCCGCATTCCACGCACTTCTGGCAGAAGGCTTCGAAGCCGAACTGCATGATGGGATTGAGGTACCCCATAAGGATGAGGGGGATGCGGACATCGCGACGGATGTCGCGCAATTGTTCGAAAAGCAGGCGGAGGGACATGCCGTTGTGCAGGGCGCGGGTGGCGGCGTTCTGAATGACAATGCCGTCGGCCATGGGGTCACTGAACGGAATTCCGATTTCAATCATGCTGACTCCGTTTCTTTCGAGGGCACGGATAACGTCGGCTGTACCGTCGAGGGTGGGACAGCCTGCACAAAAGTAAATGGACAGCAGATTCTTGGGGCTGTCCTGGAAAAGTTGGTTAATGCGGTTCAACATACTATTTCTATTTACAATTTTACAATTTACAATTTACTATTTGGCTGCGCACTATATGCTGCATGTTACGATTTACAATTTTACAATTTACGATTTACTATTTGGCTGCGCAATGTACGCCGCATGGCAAATTGTACATTGTACATGGTAAATCGTAAATCGTCAAATAGTAAACCCCTTCAGTTCTTTCAGGAAGTTTGAGATGCGTTCCACATCCTTTATTCCCGGTGCCGTTTCGAAGCGGCTGTTGATGTCGATACCTGCGAAATAGGGATGGCGGAACTCCCGGAGGGCTTTTACGCTGTAGGGGTTGATGCCACCGCTGAGCAGGAACGGGGTGGGTCCGTTGTAGCGGTGCAGGAGGTTCCAGTCGAACTGGTTGCCGGAACCGCCGTACTGTGGGGTCTTGGTGTCGAAGAGGTAGTAGTCGCACAGACCATTGTAGGCAGATACGGAAAGCAGGTCCTTGGGCAGCAAGATGGAGAAAGCCTTGATGAGGTGCAGGCCTGCATTGCGCAGGGAACGGCAGTACTCGGGAGCCTCATTGCCATGCAGCTGGATGTAGTCCAGGCCGAAACGGTCGGTATACATCAGGATGTTTTCCTTACTTTCGTTGACAAAGACGCCGACGCGCTTGGCGCAGGCTGGCAGATACCCGGGCATTTGGCACAGACAACGGGGAGATTTGGGGTAGAAGATGAAACCAATCATATCTACACCTTGCAGTTCTACATTGCGGATGTTTTCTGCTTCGGTCATTCCGCATACTTTGATGAGAGGAGACATTTTATTTACGATTTACAATTTACTATTTACAATTTGGCTGCGCGATGTAACGCTGTATGAGAGACTTTTGTATTTACAATTATCAACTTTCAATTATCAACTTTCAACTTTTAATTATCAATTAAGAGACTGGCTTGGATGAACTCTTTCAGGGTTTCGCCCGGATTGGCTGTTTTCATGAAGGTTTCGCCGATGAGGAAACCGCGGAAGCCGGCGGCACGCAGGCGGCAGATGGTTTCGGGGTCGGAGATGCCGCTTTCGGAGACAAGGAGCGGGGATGCCGGTCCGTGGGTGGCTTCGCGCAGTTGCCGGGCTATCCGGAAGGAGTTCTCCACATCGGTGACGAAGGAGCCGAGGTTGCGGTTGTTGACACCGACCATGTCGACCTCCTTATTTATATAGGAGAGTTCCGAAGGGCTGTGGATTTCGAGCAATACCTCCAGCCCGAGTTCGTGGGCTTGGGTGGTGAGGGTGCTGCACTGCTCCGGACTGAGGCAGGCGGCAATGAGCAGTACGGCGTCGGCACCTACGATGCAGGCTTGCAGAAGCTGGTACTCGTCGATGATGAAGTCCTTGCGCAGAATGGGGATGCGGACGAGCGGACGGGCCGTGCGGATGTCGCGCAGCGTACCGCCGAAGAACCTCTCATCCGTCAGGATGGAGAGGGCGGCGGTGCCGGCGGCTTCGTAGGAGGCGGGTATTTCCTCTGCCCGGGCAGCCTCGTTTATCCAGCCTTTGGAGGGTGAACGGCGTTTGAACTCGGAGATGATTCCTGTAGAAGAAGCGGCAAGGGCCTGCTTCATGCTGCGGCGGTGGGCCGCATTCTCCCGGATGATGACTCCGGCTTGCTCCTGCAACTGTTCCAGAGAGACGGTTTGCTTTTGCAGTTCAATCTCTGTTTGCTTATGGGCGATGATTTCGGACAGTATATCTTTCATTGCTTCATTTATTAATCTCGATAAATTTTTTCAGTGTCGCCAGCGCCCGTCCGCTATCCAGCGATTCGCGTGCGATGGCGATGCACTCTTCAATCTCTTTCTGCGGCTCCATCACCTGGATGGCAAAGGCGGCGTTGACAATGACGCATTGCGTTTGTGCAGGTGTGGCATGCCCCGTAAGGATATTGTCGAAGATGCGGGCGGCATCTTCCTTGCATGCGCCGCCGAAGAGTTCTTCGGGACGGGCATCCTTGAAGCCGAGAGCCTGCGGACGGTAGATGCGCTCGTAGTTGCGGGTCATCACCTTGAACTCGTCCGTCAGGGAGATTTCGTCGTAGCTGTCGAGGCTGTTGACCACGGCAAAGTCAATGCCGAGCTTATAGAATACGTTGGTGTATAGGCGCATCTGCGAGAGGTCTGCCACACCGAGCAGCTGGTATGCCGGACAGCATGGATTCACCAACGGGCCGAGCAGATTGAACAAGGTGCGCACTCCCAGCGTCTTGCGTACGGGACCGACAAACTTCATCGCCGGATTGAAAAGCTGGGCATGAAGGTAGGCGATGTTGCACTCCTCCATGCTGCGTTTCAGTGTGTCGGGGTTGTTGGTGAAGCGTACGCCGTGCTGCTCGATGACATTGCTGGCTCCGCTCACGGAAGTGGCTCCGTAGTTGCCGTGCTTGGCAACCTTGTAGCCGGCTCCCGCCACTACGAAGCAAGCGCAGGTGGAGATGTTGAAGGTGTTCTTTCCGTCGCCGCCCGTACCTACAATGTCGATGGGGCGATAGGGAGCGAAGTCGATGGGAAGGCGTGTCTCCATCAGTGCTTCGCGGAAACCGATAAGCTCGTCCACAGTGATGCTCCGCATCTGGAAGGCAGTGAGCAAGGCTGCTATCTGCGCCTCAGGATACATTTCCTTGGTGATGTTGAGGAGGATTTGTTTGGTCTCCTCCGACGTGAGCTCTTCGTGGTTGAAGAGACGGGTGAGTATTGCTTTCATCTTTTTATTTACGATTTGACGATTTACGATTTGACGATTGAATTTACTCTTTTTCTGAAGTGCCTCATTTGAAAAGCCAGTTTTTTACGATTGTTTTTCCGTCGGGTGTCAGTACCGATTCAGGATGGAACTGGATGCCGTGTATGTCATACTCCCGATGTTTCAGCGCCATGATTTGTCCTTCGGGGCTGATGGCGGTAATGGCCAGCGCTTCGGGAAAGTCCTCCGTATCGACCACCCAGGAGTGGTATCGTCCGACGGGAATCCTATCGGGTAAACCGCAGAAGATATAGTCTTCTTCGAGAGAAATACCTTCATAATCCTTCCCCCCTAATCCTTCATCCCTAATCCTTAATCCTTCCCCCTTCATCCTTATCTCCGTCTGTACCCCATGGAACACCTCTTCCAGATTGACCAGCTTTCCGCCGAACGCTTGTCCGATGGCTTGTTCGCCCAGACAGACACCGAGTATGGGTTTCCGTCCGGCATAGGTGCGGATGACATCCAGCAGCAGTCCGGCTTCCTCGGGGACACCGGGACCGGGTGAGAGGATGATTTTATCGTATGGCTCCAATTCTTCGAGCCGGAATTTATCGTTGCGCAGCACATCCACTTCTGCGCCAAGCTCTTTCACCAGATGGGCAAGGTTGTAGGTGAAGGAGTCGTAATTGTCTATGATAACTGTTTTCATCTATTTATTTACTATTTACAATGTACAATGTACCATTTAGCTGCGCAATGTACGCCGCATGGCAAATTGTACTTTGTACATTATACATGGTACATGAACTCACATTTTCTCTGCCATCTCAATCGCTTTTTTCAGTGCGCCGAGCTTGTTGTTCACCTCTTGCAGCTCGTACTCGTCGTTGCTCTTGGCTACGATGCCGCCGCCTGCCTGGAACCAGAGGACACCGTTGCGGCTGACAAAAGTACGAATCGTAATCGCCTGGTTCAGCGAGCCGTTCAGTCCGATGAAACCGATGCAGCCGCCGTAGGCTCCACGGTTGTGCGGTTCCAGCTGGCTGATGAGTTGCATGGCGCGTACCTTGGGGGCGCCGCTCAGGGTACCGGCAGGGAAGGTGTCGATGAAGGCCTTGACGGGGTCGGCCTCTTCGCGGAGCGTTCCGCTGACACGGCTGACGAGGTGGATGACATGGCTGTAATACTGCATCTCCTTATAGAAGTCCACCTTTACATCGCGGCAGTTGCGGGAGAGGTCGTTGCGGGCAAGGTCCACCAGCATCACGTGTTCGGCGTTCTCTTTGGGGTCGTCGTGCAGGTACCGGGCATTGAGGGCGTCCTGCTCTGCATCGCCGGTGCGCTTCGTGGTTCCGGCAATGGGGTCGATGTAGGCATGGCGGCCTTCGATACGGCAATGGGTTTCGGGAGACGAGCCGAAAATGCGGAAGCCCCCGAAGTCGAAATAGAACAGATAGGGAGAAGGGTTGATGCTGCGCAGGGCACGGTAGAGCTTGAAGTCATCGCCTGTGAAACGCTGCTCGAATCGGCGGGAGAGGACTATCTGGAAAACGTCGCCGCGCAGACAGTGGGCGATGCCGCGGCGGATATTCGCCTTGTGCTCCTCGTCCGTAAGTGGGGAGGTGGTGGGGCCGACGGCGCGGAAATCGTAGGCGGTGTAGTTGCGGTTATGGATGGCCTTCTGCACCTGGTCCAGTTCGCTGGTCTCGCCGGGAGCCAGCATCTCGAGGAGCAGCATCTCATTCTTGAAATCGTTGAAGACGATGAGGTACTTATATAATATGTACAGCATGTCCGGCGCATCGTTGGTAGCTTCGCGGCTGTCCTTCACGGGGATATTCTCGAAGTAGCGGACAGCATTGAAGGAGGTGTATCCGTAGAGTCCGCAGTAATTGCTGTATTCGCCCTCCACGCGGAAGCGGGCGCGGAAATCGTTCAAGGCATTCTCCACCCGGTATGCATCGGTTATGGGATGCTCTTCGCGGCTGTCGTCCGGCAGGCGGAAGATAGCCGTGCCGTGGTCTATGCTGACACTAGCCAGCGGACACAGAGCGATGAACGAACGGTTGTTCTCACTGCCGTGATAGTCGGAACTCTCCATAAGTGCGCTCTGCGGAAAGATGTCACGCACCTTCAGATACGTGCTCACCGGCGTATGCAAGTCACCGAGCATGGTGCGGCTGATTGTTTTATAATCATATTGTTTCATTGTATCTTGTATTTTATTTCATTGTATCTCGTATTTTCAAATAACTCATCACTTATAACTCATCACTTATAACTCATCACTTATAACTCATCACTCATCACTCAAATACGTCTCTATATCCTTATCCCCCCGTCCCGACACCGTCAGCACCACCACGTCCGTCGGCTTGAACTTCATCTTCTCCAGCGCACCCAGTGCGTGGGCACTTTCCAATGCGGGGATGATGCCTTCGAGCCGGGTCAGTTCGTAGGCGGCGCGGATGGCTTCATCGTCGTTGACGGCGAGGACGATGGCACGTTTCTGCTTGGCAAGGTTGGCGTGCATGGGGCCGATGCCCGGATAGTCCAGTCCGGCAGAGATGGAATAGGGCTCTTCTATCTGTCCGTCCTCGTTCTGGATGACGTAGGTGCGCGAGCCGTGGATGATGCCCATCTTGCCGAGGGCGATGGTGGCGGCTGTCATTCCCGTTTCAATGCCTTTTCCTCCGGCTTCGGCGAGGACGATTTGCACGTGCGGGTCGTTGACGTAGTGATAGATGGTGCCGGCTGCATTGCTTCCTCCGCCTACGCAGGCGATGAGGTAGTCGGGGCATTCGCGTCCCTCGTGTTCAAGGAGCTGCTTCCTTATTTCTTCGCTGATGACAGACTGCAGGCGTGCCACCATGTCGGGGTACGGATGCGGGCCGACGGTGGAACCTATCACGTAGTAGGTGTCCGACGGATGGCAGCACCAGTCGCGGATGGCTTCGTTGGTGGCGTCCTTCAACGTCATATTACCACTGGTGACGGGAACGACGGTGGCGCCGAGCATCTTCATCTTCTCCACATTGACGCGCTGGCGCTCTACGTCGGTCTTACCCATGTAGACGATGCATTCCATGTTCATCAAGGCGCAGACGGTGGCTGTGGCCACACCGTGCTGTCCGGCTCCGGTTTCGGCGATGATGCGGCGCTTGCCCATGCGGCGTGCCAGCAACACCTGCCCGATGCTGTTGTTGATTTTGTGGGCACCGGTGTGGTTCAGGTCTTCACGCTTGAGGTAAATCCGGCAACCGTACTTCTCGGACAAGCGGTGTGCCAAGTAGAGTGGGGAAGGGCGTCCCACGTAGTCGCGCAGCAACTGGTCGTATTCACGCTTGAAGTCCTCACTTTGCAGCACCTTGAGGTAGGTGTTCTGCAACTCTTCTACACATTTGTGGAGGATTTCGGGAACGTATGCCCCGCCGAACTCTCCGTAATAACCTTCTTTGTCAACTAAGAAATTCATCATGTTATTTACTATTTGACGATTTACTATTTACTATTTCAGAAATCAAAACGCATTATTGCTTAAACGAAAAAAGCCCCGTCGCTTGGTGCGACAGGGCTCTTTTTGTTTTTTACTATATATTACATATATACATACGAGCGCTGCTCCCTTACGACTGTCGGAGTTGTAACGGGTGCCACCACCAATATGTATTTACTAACATTGTTTTCATTGACTTTTTTTGTTTTATCGGGGGCAAAGACAGTGCAAACCGAATGTATAATAAAATGAACTTGTTCATTTTTTATGCTGAGGTGCAGCCTGTCTTCGTTTTCGCGACAAATATAAGCACTTTGTTTTAACTGCCAAAATAAATATGACTTTTTTTCTGGATAAGACTTATAAGTGTAGTAAAAACGAATATTCATTCAAAAAAAGAAAGGAACAAACTATGAATAGAAAACATTTAGTTGCCATAGGCGTGGTTATTGCTGTACTGTTGTTATTATACTGGCTTTTTGTGGCCGAAGATATGAATGCCTGGCTGAATGTAAACTGATTTTTCGGGATTTTCGTGTGGAGTTATTCGGATAAAGATGTATCTTCGCAAAAAAACATAGACTCATGAAAGGATTAAGTTATTCATTTTTGCGTGCTATATGTGCGCTGGTTATCGGTTTGGTGCTGGTGATGTTTCCCGACCAGGCGGGTGATTACTTTGTGATTACGATAGGTGTCATTTTCCTGGTGCCTTCGCTTATCAGCATCATAGGCTACTTTGCACAGAGCACGGAGATGCGCAGCCGTTTCCCTATCGAGGGAGTGGGCAGCCTGCTGTTTGGCTTGTGGCTGATTATCATGCCCGGTTTCTTTGCCGATTTGCTGACATTTGTATTGGGATTTATCCTGGTGATGGGAGGAGTGCAACAGATTGCCTCGCTTTCCGCTGCCCGTCGCTGGATGCCGGTACCGGGAGGTTTTTATGTGGTTCCGGTATTGATTCTGCTTGCCGGCTTGGTTGCGCTGTTCAATCCTACGGGAGTACGCTCCACGGCATTTATCATTATCGGTATCAGCAGTCTGGTCTATGCGGCTTCGGAACTGCTGAACTGGTTCAAGTTTACGCGTCGCCGCCCGAAGACACCGGATGCTTCAGTAAAGGCAGTGGACGATATTGAGGATGCACAAATTATAGAATAAAAAAACAGACCATCTGTTGAGGTAGAACAGATGGTCTGTCAGGAGTAAACGGATGGTCTGTTCATGCCACACGGACCATCCGTTTTTATTGTTTCAACCATTCATTTATCAGCTCCATCACTTGCTTCTTTTCCTCTTCGGGCAGTGTGCCGATGCGTGCCCGATGGCTTCCGCCGGGCTCGACGAATACATGGATGTTCTTTTTACCTTTCAGCCAGGTCACTCCGGCAGCCGTCCACGGGTCGTTCTGTCCGTAGATGAATATCATTTTCGGGTCATTCTCTTTCAGGAACTTCGTGATTTTCTTGCTTAGGGTCTTGTCGAAGGGCATGTCTTTCAGCTCTTCGGGAAGCATCAGGCGATGCAGGTAACCCTTGCTCGATTGGATGGAAAGATACTTCTTGAAAGGCTTCGTATCGTAGCCGTAATAGCCCAGTTCGCGGGCGGCCTGCACGAAGAATGAGGCTGTGGGACTGTCGGCAATGAAGTAGTCGGGATTACTGATGTCGAGCAGATGGGCAAATATCTCATCGTCCGAGGCCGTGGTGGCAGGAATGCTGCTGACGGGAGTTCCCCACTGCCAAAGGGCAAAAGAATACTCCAGCACGCAATAGTCGTATATCTCTTCAACGGGCGCACGGAACTTGAGTCCTTTTTCATCGCAATATTTCTCAAAGCGGGGGAGCAGTGCGGCTTTCCGTTTCAACACTTCCAACTGGAAGTCCTCAATCCGTTTGCGGTCCTCCGGAGTAGACACTTTCCTGAGGAAAGGCTCGTGGCGTCCGTCTTCCACCCCGTAGCAGAGCGGAGCTACATAAGGCACGGAAATATCCACGTCGTCCGGATAGAACGTGCGGTAGAGCAGAGTAGTCTGCCCGCCCTTGCTGATGCCGGTCGCAATCCATTTGCCGGGATAGATGCTTTTAAAGGCGTTGCGGACGGCGTGCAGGTCGTCTGCAGAATTCTCGGCGGTGAGGTATTGCCAGTCTTTAGGCTCAGGGGTGGATTCCTGGAAATAACGGTATTCCACAAAAATCATGTTGGCATCGAGCAGCTCTGAAAGTTCCTCGCGATACTTGGGATTGAGGGCATAGGCGGCTCCATAGCCTTCGGTTACAATCACCGTGGGACGGTCGAAGCCGACGTGGGAGACAATCACGCGCTGGCGGAAACTGCCCTTTTCGGGACGACGGTGGTCCAACGGCTGGGTAAAATAGGTTACATACTTCTCGGAGAACCGGGTGGACTCCAACGGACGGGTTTCCGTAATGGCGGAAATCCGACCCAGTTTTTGCTGCAGATCGGTTTGTGCCGGGGCAGCAGCCGAAACGAACAGCAAGGCAAACAGCAGGAACGCTGCATAGCAGTTACGTAAATTCTTCATGATGACAGGATTGTTTTATCTGACGGGCAAAGATAGGTTATTTCCCGCTTACCGCCAACAGTTGGCATGGACGAAAAAAGAGAGAGAACTGCCTCGCGGCACCTCTCCCCCCTGCAAACTTAAAACAACCAACAAAAGAATGAGATAGGGATTAAGGATTCATCCTTCATCCTTCATTTTTCATCTTATAAACAGTAACTCGCGATATTTGGGCAACGTCCACATCTGATTGTCGACGATGAGTTCCAGCTTGTCGATGTGGTAACGGATTTCCTCCATCATCGGTACGATGTTGTCGTGGTAGGCGATGGCTTTTTCACGTTCACTCTCAATTTTGTTGGCCACTTTGCGCGCCTCAATCATGGCATCCACATGCTCCTTGATGAAGGCGGTACGGTCGGCAATCTCTTCGATGAGTTCCAGATTCTTGGCAGACAGTTTTGCAGCCTTCTCTGCGGGGAACAGGTCTTTCATCTTGTAGACGTTGTCAATCAAATCCGACTGATACTGTGTAGCTACGGGGATAATGTGGTTCATGGCCAAATCTCCGAGCACGCGGGCTTCAATCTGTATTTTCTTGGTGTACATTTCCCATTTCACCTCGTTACGGGCTTCCAGTTCCTTCTTCGTCATAACACCGATGGACTCGAACATCCGGATGCTCTCCGGTTTCAGGTAGTTGTCGAAAATGACGGGGACACTTGTCTCGCAGTCCAGACCGCGGCGGGCTGCTTCGGCTTTCCATTCATCGCTGTAACCGTTGCCGTCAAAGTGGATAGGCTTGCAGATTTTAATGTACCGGCGGATGACTTCGAGGATGGCGGAGATTTTCGGTTCACCCTTTTCAATCAGTTCGTCCACATCTTTCTTGAATTCCACTAACTGCTCGGCAAGGGCGGAGTTCAGCGCAATCATGGCACTGGCGCAGTTGGCTTCGGAACCCACGGCGCGGAACTCGAAGCGGTTGCCGGTGAAGGCGAACGGGCTGGTGCGGTTGCGGTCGGTATTGTCTATCATCAGTTCCGGAATCTGCGGGATGTCCAGCTTCATGCCTTGCTTGCCGCTGAGGCTGACGAGATCGTCCTTGGTGCTCTCTTCGATGTGTTCCAGCACCTGGCTCAACTGCTTGCCCAGGAAGGAAGAGATGATGGCCGGAGGCGCTTCGTTGGCACCCAGCCGGTGGGCGTTCGTCGCACTGGAGATGGAGGCTTTCAGCAATCCGTTGTGACGGTATACGGCCATCAGCGTATTCACTACGAAGGTGATGAAACGCAGGTTCTCTTCGGGCAGTTTGCCGGGTGCGTGGAGCAGGATACCGGTGTCCGTACCCAGCGACCAGTTATTATGCTTGCCGCTACCGTTGACACCCTTGAAGGGCTTTTCGTGCAGCAGTACGCGGAAACCGTGGTTACGTGCCACTTTACGCATCAAGGCCATGATGAGCATGTTGTGGTCTACCGCCAGGTTGCATTCCTCGAAGACGGGAGCCAGCTCGAACTGGTTGGGAGCCACTTCGTTGTGACGGGTCTTGACGGGGATGCCGAGTTTCAGCGCTTCGATTTCCAGTTCCTTCATGAAAGCGGCCACACGGCTGGGGATAGCCCCGAAGTAGTGGTCTTCCAACTGCTGGTTCTTGGCGCTGTCATGGCCCATCAGCGTGCGTCCGGTCATCAGCAGGTCGGGGCGTGCGGCGTACAACCCTTCGTCAACCAGAAAATATTCCTGCTCCCAGCCCAGATAGGCAACCACTTTCTTTACTTCCGGATTGAAATAGTGGCATACGTCGACGGCAGCCTTGTCTACGGCACGCAGGGCTTTCAGCAACGGTGCCTTGTAGTCCAGAGACTCACCGGTATAGGCGATGAAAATAGTCGGGATGCAGAGCGTGTCGTCTACGATGAATGCCGGGGAGGAGGGGTCCCATGCCGAGTAGCCACGTGCCTCGAACGTATTGCGGATACCGCCGTTCGGGAAACTGGAAGCGTCCGGTTCCTGCTGCACGAGCAGTTTGCCGGTGAATTCCTCCATCACGCCGCCTTTGCCGTCGTGTTCCACAAAAGCATCGTGCTTTTCGGCAGTACCTTCGGTCAGCGGATGAAACCAGTGCGTATAGTGGGTCGCCCCCATTTCAACCGCCCATTTCTTCATACCTGCGGCAACCTCGTCGGCTATGCTGCGGTCCAGCGGAGCTCCGTTGTCAATCACATCCGTCAGTTTGGCATACACCTTGCTCGGCAGATAGCGGAACATCTTCTCCTTGTTGAATACATACTTGGCAAAATACTCTGACGGACGTTCCGCCGGGACTGCCACTGCAACGGGTTTCTTCTTGAACGCCGTCTCTACTACTCTGAATCTCAATTTTGACATAATACCTTAGAGTTGTAATTGTTGGTTTAATAAAATATAAAATCATTATGCACCGTAGGTAGACTCGCCGTGTTCGTAAATGTCGAGTCCTTCTTCCTCCACACGTTTGGAAACGCGGAGGCCGTGGATTTTGTCGAGTCCTTTGAAGATGATGAATCCCATGCCTGCTGCCCATGCGCCTACTACGAGTGCACCGAATACCTGCGCTCCGAGAAAGCTCCAGCCTGCACCGTAAAACAGTCCCTCACTGGTGGAAAACAGTCCGGTGAGGATGGTTCCCGTGAAACCGCAGACGCCGTGTACGGAACTGGCCCCTACGGGGTCGTCAATTTTCAGTGTCCGGTCGATGAATTCCACCGAATAAATCATCAGGATGCCGCAGATGGTGCCGATGATTACCGCCCCGAAGGGAGAAACCATGTCACAACCGGCCGTGATGCCTACCAATCCGGCGAGAATGCCATTCAGTGTCAGAGACAAGGAGGGTTTGCCATATTTCATCCAGCTTACCGCCAATGCAAAGAAACCGCCTGCGCAGGCTGCCAGATTGGTGGTGAGGAATACATGCGAGATGGCCCTTGCATCGTCCGTAGTGGCTGCTGCCAACTGTGAACCGGGGTTGAAGCCGAACCATCCGAACCAAAGGATGAATACACCCAGTGCCGCAATCGTGAGGTTATGTCCCGGAATGGCTCTTGACTTGCCGTCTTTGCCGTATTTCCCGATGCGCGGGCCGAGGATGGCCGCACCTACCAGGGCAATCCAGCCGCCTACGGAGTGGACGATGGTGGAACCTGCGAAGTCATGGAAAGTTGTTCCGAATGTTTCCATCATGAAGGAACCTGCCTCACCGTTCATCAGCCAGCCGCCGCCCCAAGTCCAGTGACCGGAAACGGGATAAATCAGCACACTGATGAAGATGGTGTAAACCAGGTACATGGAGAATTTGGTACGTTCTGCCATAGCGCCGGACACGATGGTGGCAGCCGTTGCGCAGAATACAGTCTGGAATACCAGGAAACCTTCCGTGGGAAGCCCGCCTCCGTCGTAGAACGAGAGGTCGAAGAAATGGGGCATTCCTATGAATCCGCCTGCACCGAACATCAGTCCGAAACCGATGAACCAGTAGAGCAGGCTGCCAAACATGAAGTCAACGAAGTTCTTCATCAGGATATTGGCCGTATTTTTTACTCTGGTGAAACCGGCTTCGACCAGTGCAAAGCCCGGCTGCATGAAGAATACCAGCATGGCTGCAAGCAGCATCCATACAGTGTTCAGTCCGTTGGTCAGTTCACTTAAAATAAGTTTATCCATAATTTCTTGTTGCTTTTAGTTGTATTGTATTTTCTTGGTTGTGGTTTGTAGCTGCCCGTTATCTTTCTTGTTCGGCATTGTAGAGTGCGATGTCGCCTCTCTCTGCAGTACGTATGCGTATGGCATCCTCAATGGGGATGACGAAGATACGTCCGTCACCGATTTCACCGGTTTGTGCAGATTTGATGATGGCTTGTACGGTCTTTTCCGCATTCTTGTCGCGCACCACGATGGAGATAAGGATGCGCTCGATGGAACTGGTGTCGTACATGACACCACGGTAGATACGGGCTTGCCTGGATTTCCCGATGCCCCGTACATCATAATAGGAGAACCATTCGATGTCCGCTTCGAGCAGCGCGTCCTTCACGTCCTCGAACTTGGTCTTTCGGATAATAGCTTCAATCTTTTTCATACCTTAAATAATTTACGATTAGACAATTTACGATTTACTATTTGCCTTTCGGCGTGTATAAATCATAGTTCTTTGCTTTTAGAAGCTTAGTCCGACTACGAAATAGGCACCTTCAGACCTTGGATTCCAGGTTGCTTTGGCAAACAACGGGAGGGAGAAGGAATCGGTGATTTTGATGTCTTTTGATACTCCCAGGCTGACGTCGCATACGGCAAATCCGTTGGCTCCATAGAAGTCCGTGGCCCAAGGGGTAGCGCCTATCTCGGCCGTCCAGTCCAGACCGCCCAGTGTGAAGGGGGCTGCCACGGAGATGTAGGATGAATAAGCACGGTCACCGTCTTTGTCAACACCGTCGTCGCCTGCAAAGTTGGTGTACCAGTTTACGGCTACGGGGCCGAAATCATAGCCGATTTGCGCCTCGAACAGATGTGAGTTGGCAGCATTGTGTGCACCGTACTGGAAGTATTTGGCTGTCACCCCATCTCCGGTCACATTGTACCAGTAGTCCGTCACCGATACGCTGAAGCCTCCGGTTGAATATCCCAGTATGAGGTCGAACTCTTTCGTGTCCGAACTCTCGATGCCTACGGAGCCCCAAGCTCCCAGAGAGAAACCTTTGTAGGCGATGGATGCGCTCGGCTGGAGGCTTACCCCTCCCAAATCCTGGCCACGCCACACGTAACCGCTTACGAGGTCGACACCTGCCGACGCTTCCACTTTATCCTGAGCCTTTGCCGTGAAAGGCATTGCCATTGATAACAGCGCCATTGCCATTATTCCCCATTTTACACTTTTTGTTTTCATACCTTTTTACCTTTAAGTTTAGAAAAATTCCGGATGATCAGTCCGACTCGATTATAGTAAGTACCTCGCTAATTCAATTGTTTTTTTATTTCAGCCACTTCCGGATGCGCTTCATGGCTTCCACGCAGTCTTCGTGCTTGCCGAAGGCCGTCAGCCGGATATATCCTTCACCGCTGGGGCCGAAACCTACACCCGGTGTGCCCACTACATTGGCTTCGTACAGCATCTGTTCGAAGAACCGCCAGGAACTTGTTCCGTCAGGCGTTTTCAGCCAGATGTAAGGAGCGTTCACACCGCCGTAGACTTTCAGCCCGGCCGTTTCAAGGCCCTGCTTCATGGTCCGGGCATTGTCCATATAATAATCTATCGTTTCCTTTATCTGCCGCTGTCCCTCCGGTGTGTAGATGGCTTCCGCCGCCCGCTGGGTGATGTAGCTGGTGCCGTTGAACTTGGTAGATTGGCGGCGGTTCCAGAGCTTGTTCAGTGGGATGCGTTCGCCTTCCAGCGTGGCGGCAGTGAGTTCTTTCGGCACAACGGTGTAGCCGCAGCGTACTCCCGTGAATCCGGCAGTCTTCGAGAAGCTGCGGAACTCGATGGCGCATTTCTTCGCTCCCTTTATCTCGTAGATGGAGTGGGGCACGTCGTCTTCGCGGATGAAGGCTTCGTAGGCGGCATCGAACAGAATCAGCGTGTCGTTGGCGAGCGCATAGTCCACCCATTTCTTCAGCTCGGGCTTGGTCAGGGTGGTGCCCGTGGGGTTGTTGGGGTAGCAGAGGTAGACGATGTCGATGCGCTTGTCCGGAATCTCCGGGATGAAGTCGTTCTCGGCGGTACAAGGCATGTAGGTGACGTTGCTCCACTGGCCGTTTTCCTCCAGTACTCCGGCACGTCCGCACATCACGTTGCTGTCTATATAGACCGGATAAATAGGGTCGGTCACTCCCACGCTGTTGTCGTGGCGGAGAATGTCGCCGATGTTTCCCGTGTCGCTCTTTGCTCCGTCGTTCACGAAGATTTCCGTAGGACCGAAGTGGATGCCTCGCGGAAGGTAATCGTGCTTGAGGATGGCTTCTATCAGGAAGTCGTATCCCTGCTCGGGACCATATCCACGGAATGTCCGTGCGTCAGCCATCTCCTCCACTGCCTTGTGCATCGCTTCGATGCAGACCGGTGGCAGTGGCCGGGTAACGTCTCCGATACCCAGACGGATGACCTCTTGCTTGGGATGTGTTATCCTGAAAGTATTTACCTTCTTGGCTATGTCTGAAAACAGATAACTACCCGGTAGCTTTAAAAAATGTTCGTTTACTAATGCCATAATCTTTTCTTGGTTGATAGTTGGTGATTAGTCAATTAATTCAATTTTGCCGTCGAATACTTTGGTGGCTTCTCCCGTCATCAGTACATGCCTGGTGGCGATGTCCCATCGAATGGTGAGTGAGCCTCCGTCCATGATGATGATGGATTCCCTTCCTGCGCGTCCGGTGAGGAAGGCTGCCACGGCGGTGGCACAAGCTCCGGTTCCGCAGGCTTGGGTAATGCCCGAGCCTCGTTCCCAGACACGCATCCTTATTTTTCCTTCTCCCAATATCTGGGCAAATTCCACATTGATGCGTCCGGGGAAGAGAGGGTGATTCTCCAGTTTGGGACCGATGACTGTAAGGTCGATGGCTTCAATATCATTGACAAAGATTACCAGATGTGGGTTTCCCATGGATACGGTGGTCCCTACATATCGTTCTCCGTCCACTTCGATGGGCTGTTCTTTCATCGGTTTGGCTCCTTTGCCGTCGTAGTCTGCCGGTTCGTCGGCAGGTATGCCCATGTCTACGGTTACAGAGTTGACCTTTCCGTCTGCTAAGTGCAGGTTTAGCATCCTTATACCTGACAGTGTATCGAGTGCGATTTCTGTTTTGGAGGTCAGTCCGTAGTCAAAAAGATATTTTCCGATGCAGCGGCTTGCATTGCCGCACATCCGGGCCTCCGAGCCGTCGGCATTGAATATCCGCATGCTGAAATCGGCCTTGTCCGAAGAACCGATAAGTACCAGACCGTCACTTCCAATTCCCGTATGCGGTGCACTCCATGCCCTCGCAAGTTCTTCCGGATGGCTGATAGGATATTGGGTCGTATCTACATAAATGTAGTCGTTTCCGGCACCGTGCATCTTGGTGAATTTTATAGCTCTTGTCATTTTGTCCTTTATCGGTTGGTTAATATATCCTTTTGTTTTATTTCGATGCAAATATACGACGTTTTGTTTTATAATTAACTGTAAAGCATATCTATTTTCTATTATTTTTTAGCGAAACTTTCATTCAATGAGAATATCTACTGTCAGGCTTTCAATTTAAAAGCATATGGCTTTGTTTTTATATAAATTGTAATCCATGTGAAAGTTTAGTTTGATTCAAAATAAGAAAAAAGATTTTTTATAAGACTAATTGCTATCTTTTTGAAAACAAGAAACCGCTCCATTGCGGACATAATGAAGCGGTTTGTTTGGTTTTTGTTTCTAAATGTATAAGGAGCGGCTATTTTTTCTTTAAAATTTCTTCCAGCACTACCGGTTCATTGGTTGTGATGAAATCTACTCCTTGGCTGATGAGCCATTCCATGTCTTTGGCTTCGTTTACAGTCCAGGCGTTTACTTTCATGCCGAGGTCGTGGCATTCCTTTATCCATTCAGGATGTTTTTGGAAGACACTGAAGTGATAGTCGGGACCGGCACAACCCCATGCTTTCAACTCCTTGGGGGTAAGGTCACCGGTCAGGTAGTAGACGGGGGTGCCTTTGGGTGCCAGACGGATAAATTCCTTGGTGGCATGTTGGGAGAAGGTGATATATTCCGTACGGTCCTCCAGCCCTTTGTCCTTTATCATTTTTACGATACCCTCTACGGCTCGTGTTTCCTGTTCGGGAGTCTTGTGGGCTTTCAGTTCGAGGATAAGGCGGGTTTTCAGGCTTTTTGCCTTGTCCAGATACTGTTGCAGGGTAGGGAGTTGTTCGCCGTTGTCCAGTTGTACGGCGGTGCATACCTTGGCTGTGGCATCTTGCATAGTCACGCCTTTAAAGGTGGCGTCATGATTGACAACCAGCTGATTGTCTGTGGTGAGCCAAACGTCGAACTCGGAGCCGTAGCAGTGGATAGAATCAGCCTTTACAAGTGCGGCAAGGGAGTTCTGAGCCGAACCGTCTGTAGTCCAGAAACCACGGTGGGCAATGACTTCCTGGGCCTGGATAGTGCCGCATGCAGCAAAGAGCAGGGCAGAAGCAAAAAATAGTTTTTTCAGATTCATAATGATTAGGGTGTTTTGTTTTGAACACAAAGATAAGTATTATATTTCTTTTATTAAATCTAACCCCTGAGTAATTTCAGTATGTACTTTCCAGGCATCACGATACGGGCTTTCAGTTGGGGTGAGCTGTTCAACTCGTATAGGATTTTCCAGATTTTCCCTCCCAGTTTTCCAAAATCCGTCAGTCTCAGGATGGCATTCAAATCGTGTATGTCGGTTACTTTCTGCCTTGCCAGCTCTTCCATCAGGCCTTGGTAATTATGCGTCTGTCTGTTGAGCGTGTACTCCGGTGGAGTCAGAAGAATCTCCTCCTTCCTTCTTCCCGTCTCCCCTTGGGGAGATAGAGAGGGGTTTTCTTTATTCTCTTTATTTAGTTTATTTGCTAAAGCGCTGCTTGTCTTGGCATCCCTGATTCTCTGCTGGTTAACCAGTCCACCGCGACGTCCGGCCTCTTTTTTAGCTTCTTGTTGGGCGTCCCATGGCTCCATGCGGCGGCTTAGTCCGGGGGATGAGAAGCTTGTCTCGTTCACCTCGAACAGCGCATAGTCATAGATGATTCGCTTCAGTGTGGCGGTTGTCACCCTTGCTTTTTGTGCCAGTATGGGAATCACTTTCAGGCTGGCTTTATATTCGTTCTGCAATCTGAGGAATTCGAGCACTGTCCAGTAAATGCCATATCCTTTCATACCTTCTTCTTGTATCATAATCATTAATTTTAAGTTGCTGCCGGCATTGGCATCATGTAGTAAATAAGCCTCCATAGCTTTTGATATTGGTGTTTTTTATTAGTTTACTATCGGTCTCCACTCCATAAAATTCTCAATCAGAAAAGTCCGCCAGCCTTGTTGTTCCGCGTCCCAATAGGCTACGTGAGCTTTAATGCTTGTCATGTCATGTTTCTTTTTGAAGTCGCTTTCGTAGGAAACAAGGGTTCCTCTTCCCATGTAGAAGCTGCCGTCCTGCTTTCGGTAGGCTATCAATGCATATCCGTATTGCATGTATTCCAGTAGGGAATTTATGCGCTGTGCCATCCATTGTACAGACTCCATGCTCAATGTCGTGTTTTCCGTAATCCGTTTTTCCCATAGCTTTTTTGCTTTTTCTGTTTTGGATACAAATTGCTCCTCAAATTCAGTTTTCTCTTTTCCCATTTTTTATGTTTTTAGGGTTAGTAAATGTATGATAATCAGCAATGAAAAAGGGCTACTCCTTTCAGTACGGATGGCTACGCCCTTGCCTTGTTGAGGCTACACCATCCGACGAGAAAGGTGTAGCCCTTCTGTCCGGTTGCTGACGGGGGCAAAATTACTGCCTTTCCAGGTACTGAACTATCAGTGATTTATCCTTACATCATATCCGTATGGGTCAATCAGTGTGGTGTCTTCCCGTTTTATGATGGCCCATACCTTCTCCAATTCGGTAATTATCGTACTGTAAGTCAAAGGCTTTTGCTCTCCTCTGGTTCTCTTTGTGAAGTTTTCGGATGCTACGAGCAACTTGGCTATATCCGTTATTTTTCTAATTTTTGTGCCTTCAAAATAGCCTGATTTAAAGGCTCTTAAGTAACCTACATAAACATGGGTCTGGTCTCCGTAGTAAACCCGTTCTGCCAATAGCTTTTCATCCACTATGGAGCTGTGTTCTTTTACTTTTTTTGTTTTTAGTTTCTGTGTATCAGATTGATACGACATGCTTCTCTGCTCGTTACTGTTGAGATGCTTCTTTTTTTGAGTTCTTTCATTTGTGTAATTCTTCGTTCGTTTAACTGTTTTTTATTCTGGTTAAAAAATGCGAAAGTATAAAAAGTGAGGGAGAAATAAGGGAATTTTGGTGGAAAATGTGAAGGGTGAGTTGTAAATGGTTGATATATAAGATGATATGCTGTTTAAAAAACGTACGTTTAATGAACGCAAAGATAGAGACGTTTTTTGTAATGGCAAAATGTTTGATAGAAAAATGTTCCTAATAATAAATAATGATAAGTATATTACATTGAATTTCAGCAGTATATGCAATATATATAATCAGTTAAAATCTTCTTATTTTTAGCTCTTTGAGTATGTCTTGTATAAGTTCGAAATAGGTGTTTTTTAAACGTACGATTAAAAAACGCTTTTTTGTTTCTAATACGTTCGTTTATAGTCTCTTACCAAAAGGTAATGAACAACCACAGAGAATCTGTTGACAAGAAGGGCATAGTGCTTGTCAAACTTCCCATAAAATGCTCGCAAGTGATTGAACTACAGTTATGTAATAGTAGTTCAAAGCCCCCAAGGAATACCTTTTTCTAAGTAAAATTAGCAAGAATAGAAATGGATAAAGAGACCGAAGTTTGGTTTGCTATGCGTGCCACATACCGCAGGGAGCTTGAAGCTATGCATCTTCTCGAAAAGGCAAATATTGGCTGTTTCATTCCCATGCAATATAAGATAAGTATCTGTAGGGGCAGGAAAGTCCGTGCTTTGGTTCCCGTCATCCGTAATCTGGTTTTTGTCCACGCACGTCCTTCCGAAGTGCAGCGATTTAAGTCTCAAATTACTTATTTGCAATATATTACTGATACCCGTAGCGGTCAGAAAATAATCATTCCCGACCATGATATGCAGCGTTTCATAGCCGTCGCCGGTACCTATAATGACCATCTTCTCTATTTCCAGCCCGAAGAACTGAATCTCTCCAAAGGTACGAAAGTTCGTATCACCGGTGGCGACTTCGAGGGTCAAGAAGGTGTTTTTCTAAAGGTAAAGGGTGCCCGTGATCGTCGTGTAGTGATTGCTATACAAGGTATCATCGCCGTTGCCATGGCGACCATCCATCCGGACCTCATCGAAGTAATCAAATAATCGTCGATAATCAATGATTAGTCATTGGTGATAGATAAATCATAACTCTGAAATCATAAATCAAAATAGCATGTCTCTTTTAGAAGAAGCACTCCTCCTTCAGCGTGCCGCGCACGATCTGATGTATTTGGGTATGGACGGCAGTCCTGTCTATAGCGATGACTTGTCTCGTCGTAACAGCGAAGTCTATCGCTTGACCACAACTTTGTATAATTCCGGCACTTGGGGCACCACGGTGGAAGAGCAGGCAAATGTATGTCTTGCGCTCTTGAAGGGGTATAGTGCCTCGTTCATTGACCATGGTGAAAAACAACAGCATGTGCAGGAGGTATTGAGGCGTTGCTGGGATACCCTTGATACCCTTCCTTCCTCTTTGTTGAAACTCCGTTTGCTTACGGCTTGTTATGGAGAGGTTTTCGATGAGCCTTTGGCCGACGAGGGCCGTTCTATCATTGCTTCTTGGAGTGTTGCATCACTGACTGCCGAGCAGCAGGAAGCAGTTGATGAGTTTCAGAATGTGGTGGATAATCCTTATCCGTGGGAAGAACTGGAGGAGTGAAAGCATAAGGTTGAAGAAAGACAGAAATATGAGAAACTTTGAAGATTTGCAAATAGCAGTTGCTGGTACCGGTTATGTAGGTTTGAGCATTGCTACTTTGTTGTCACAGCATCACAAGGTGACAGCCGTTGATGTAATACCTGAAAAGGTGGAAAAGATTAACAATCGTATATCTCCAATTCAGGATGAATATATAGAGAAGTATTTTGCGGAGAAGGAACTGAACCTCACTGCAACTCTTGATGGGGCATCTGCTTATAAGGATGCAGACTTTGTGGTTATTGCAGCTCCTACAAACTACGATCCGGCTAAGAACTTCTTCGATACACATCATATAGAAGACGTTATTGACCTTGTACTATCAGTGAATCCTGAAGCAACAATGGTTATCAAGTCAACCATTCCAGTTGGCTACTGTCGTTCCCTTTATGTGAAGTATGCTCAGAAGTTTGCTCAGATGGTACCATTGCCAGATGGAAAACGTCGTGAATTCCGCCTTTTGTTTTCTCCTGAGTTCCTTCGTGAATCGAAAGCCCTTGAAGACAATCTCTATCCTTCACGTATTATCGTGGGTTATCCAAAGATGATGTCTGCTGAATGGGAGGAGGAGAACGAAGCAATCCGCAAGATTCAAGGTAATCACATGAAAGAGTCTGCTGAGATATTCGCTAATCTTCTTCAGGAAGGTGCCATTAAAGAAAACATTGATACTCTCTTTATGGGACTGAAAGAAGCCGAAGCAGTCAAACTCTTTGCCAATACTTATCTTGCCCTTCGTGTAAGTTACTTCAATGAGCTTGATACCTATGCTGAAGTAAAAGGTTTGGATTCAGCTGCCATCATTCAGGGCATTGGTCTTGATCCTCGTATTGGCACTCACTACAATAACCCATCATTTGGTTATGGCGGTTATTGCTTGCCAAAGGACACCAAACAGCTCCTTGCCAATTATGCAGATGTTCCTCAGAACATGATGACTGCTATTGTAGAGAGCAATCGTACCCGTAAGGACTATATTGCCGATGCTGTTCTTCGCAAGGCTGGCTACTACAATGAGAATGCCGTATGGGATGCGAACAAAGAGCATGAGTGTGTAGTAGGTGTCTATCGCCTGACCATGAAATCCAATTCCGATAATTTTCGCCAAAGTGCCATTCAAGGCATCATGAAACGCATCAAGGCAAAGGGGGCCGAGGTGATTGTTTACGAGCCTGCCCTTGAGAACGGCACCAGCTTCTTCGGCAGTCAAGTTGTCAACAACCTCGATGAGTTCAAACAAAAATCGAAAGCTATCATTGCCAACCGCTATGACTCTTGCCTCAATGACGTGCTGGAGAAAGTATATACTCGTGACATCTTTAAGCGCGATTAATCTATGGTGACATATAATGTGAATTTGGAGGGCAAGACAGTCCTCGTAACAGGTGCTGCCGGTTTTATAGGTTCTAATTTGGTAAAGCGCCTTTTCAAAGATATACATGATATCAAAGTTATCGGCATTGATAGCATTACCGATTACTACGATGTGAATATCAAGTATGGACGTTTAAAGGATATTGAAGCTTTGGGTTGCGACTGGCAGTTCTATCAGGCTTCGATTGCTGATAGAACATCATTGGAGAATATCTTTACAGAGAATAAGATATCCGTTGTTGTAAATCTCGCAGCTCAGGCAGGTGTGCGTTATAGCATTACTAATCCTGATGCCTATATTGAGAGCAACCTCATCGGCTTCTATAATATTCTTGAGGCATGCCGTCATCATGAGGTGGAGCATTTGGTGTATGCTTCTTCAAGCTCGGTTTATGGCTCGAACAAGAAAGTACCGTATTCTACCGACGATAAGGTGGACAATCCGGTGTCGCTTTATGCGGCCACGAAGAAGAGTAATGAACTGATGGCGCATGCGTATTCAAAACTGTATAATATTCCGAGTACAGGCCTGCGATTTTTTACGGTCTATGGTCCCGCAGGTCGTCCTGATATGGCATACTTTGGCTTTACCAATAAGTTGCGTGAAGGCAAGACGATTCAGATATTTAATTACGGTAACTGCAAGCGTGATTTTACGTATGTGGATGACATAGTGGAGGGTGTGGTTCGTGTGATGCAACATGCTCCTGAGAAACAGAGTGGGGAGGACGGACTGCCAATCCCGCCTTATAAGGTGTATAATATCGGTAATAACAATCCTGAGAATCTATTGGACTTTGTGACTATTCTGCAAGAGGAGTTGATTCGTGCGGGTGTACTGCCTTCGGATTATGATTTTGAGTCACACAAGGAACTTGTGCCTATGCAGGCAGGTGATGTGCCTGTGACTTTTGCAGATACTACTCCGTTAGAGGAGGATTTTGGGTTCCGTCCAAGTACTCTATTGCGAGATGGTCTCCGTTCATTTTCTGAATGGTACGCACATCACTATGGAACATCTGAATAATTTCTTTTTTGTGTTATTCATTACATTTGTAAGCGTTCAAAAAACTCAAAACAGAAATGATTATCTTCGCTGCAAATCAAAATTACTAATCTCTGTATAGCAGGGTAGATTTAGAAAGATTTTACTTTTAGTACTAAACTGAGACTTTGTTTCATGGTAAGTCTTTCCGATCTTTTTGTGTGAGGAACAAAGTTTCAAATAACATATGTATTTCGTAACAATTCATGTCACAATAATGAAGCGTAACACAAGTGTTCCTATTAATAAACTTTGAAAATCAAGTCAGTTTTTTGAAAATTTTAAGAGGAAAGCCTATCAAAGGGGCTTGCTAATTTGGATGTTCTGTTTGAAGAAATTAATAAGAAAATAATGAAAACAACGCGACTAGACTATTTGGATGCAATTGCAGGTTTGTTGATTGTGAGGATGATACTTGGACACTTGTTCCAATGTTGTCTGCTTACAGAGACCGAAACGTACTGGTGGATGAACACAGTGTTTTCTTTCTTTATGCCTTGGTTTTTCTACAAATCAGGTATGTTATTTGTAATATCCGTGGGGGTAAATGATTGTAATTCAATATTTTACATAAAATTGAGGGGCAGAAAGATATTGCTTCCTTGGCTGTCTTTCTCTTTACTTTCTTTAGCTGTTGTATTAGTAGTATTGGTAATAAAGGGCGATACAAGCTTAGTACACTACATTGCACCTATTAAAAGTTTGTTTATGTTTGGAGCAATCTCAACGAACTTACCTCTTTGGTTCTTGCTTACATTATTCATCGTTTATGTGCTGAATTTCTTTATAACCAAATATAAAGTAAACAGAATAGTGGTAGCAGTGGCATGTGTTGCATTAGCAGCTTTATTCCAGTATGTTGGTTTTAAATATCCAGCAACGATAACCAGTTCTTTGCTTGGTTTATCGTTCTATCAGTTAGGTTATTTGCTTAAAAAGAAACAGTTTGATAGAAAGTTTATCATTGCAATAAGTGTTATAGGAATAGTGCCGATGTGTGTATGCCCATCAGTAACAGATGTTTGCACAAATAGTAATAAGTATGGTCTCTATGTAATCTGGTATATATATAGCCTTGCAGCAATTGTATTGATTAACAATCTATTCAAAAGTATAAAATATTACAGTTTCCCGGTGTTAAGATACATAGGAAGGAATGCGATAACATTTTTGGTGACACATTGGATTGTGAGGATTATAATGCTTGAGACACTTGATACTCGTGGCTATGAGATGTTTGTACTCATGTGTATAGTAATGGCGACCGTCCTCCCAGTATTAAGCGAGCTTTTTAATAGAGATAAACTTAAAGTATTTATAGGAAAATAAAATAGGTAAATATTATAAATAGTTATGTCAGAATTTAAAGATAAGATTTTATTGATTACCGGTGGTACTGGTTCATTCGGTAATGCAGTGCTTAAAAGATTCATTGATTCTGATTTGAAAGAAATTCGAATCTTTAGCCGTGACGAAAAGAAACAAGATCAGATGCGTCATCAGTTGCAAAATAGCAAGGTGAACTTTATCATTGGCGATGTTCGTGATTTCGAGAGTATTAACAATGCGATGGCAGGTGTTGACTATGTATTCAGTGCAGCGGCATTGAAGCAGGTTCCAAGTTGTGAGTTCTATCCTATGCAGGCTGTCCGTACCAATATTCTTGGTTCAGAGAATGTGTTGGAAGCGGCAGTTCGTAATAAAGTGAAGAGAGTGGTTGTCTTGTCAACTGATAAGGCTGCATATCCTATTAATACAATGGGTATGACAAAAGCATTGATGGAGAAACTTGCTATCTCTAAAGCTCGCGATCCTCGTGCCATTGAAGCTGGTACTGTAATCTGTGCAACTCGTTATGGTAATGTGATGGCAAGTCGTGGCAGCATTATTCCACTCTTCTGTCACCAGATTCGTGAGAAACTTCCTATGACAATTACTGTTCCAGAAATGACTCGCTTTATGATGTCTCTTGATGAGGCAGTTGATCTTGTGCTCTTTGCATTTCGCAACGCAGAACCGGGTGATCTTTTTGTTCAGAAAGCTCCTGCTGCTACAATTGATACTCTTGCCAGGGCAATGAAAGAATTATTTCATGTCAGTAACGAAATTAAAGTTATTGGAGCTCGTCATGGTGAGAAGATGTTTGAGACTCTTTGCACAAGTGAGGAAATGGCAAAAGCAATTGATATGGGCGACTTCTACCGTATTCCCGCTGACCTTCGTGACTTGAATTATTCTAAATATGTTGACACATTCGGTCATCGTGTAGATGTTGAACAGTATAATTCCGACAATACAGGATTGTTAACAGTGGAAGAAATGAAAGAAAAACTCTTGAAGCTTGATTTTATTCAAGAAAGTCTTAAAAAATATTTCGAGGATAAGTAAATGATTTCATTAGTAAAACCTTACATTGCACCATCCGAGGAGATGATGCCTGCTATTGAGGGAATTCTCTATAGTGGATATATCGCAACTGGTCAGGCAGTATATGACTTCGAGGACAAGTTCCGCAACTATATCGGCAATCCTTTATCAATTTCTCTCCACTCTGGTACTGATGCTTTGCATATTGCATTGATTCTTGCTGGAGTGAAGCCTGGAGATGAAGTTATTTCTACTCCTATGACTGCTGAACCTACCAATACAGTCATTGCTATGGTAGGTGCAAAGGTTATTTGGGGTGACGTTAATCCGAACAATGGTCTACTTGATCCGAAGAGTGTTCGTTCTCTCATTACTGAGAAGACTAAGGCGATAATGCTTGTGCATTATGCCGGTATGGTTTGCGATATGGATGAGTTTAATAAGATTTCAGCCGAGTACAATATTGCTATCATCGAGGATGCTGCTCATGCTCTTGGTAGCAAATACAATGGTAAGATGGTTGGCTGTAATTCTCCTTACACAATCTTCTCATTGCAGGCTATCAAACACTTAACAACTGTTGATGGTGGTTTCTTGTCGCTGAAGAATGGAGAGGAAATGAATCGGGCATTGAAACTTCGTTGGTTTGGTCTTGACAAGTCTCGTTCTCGTTTGGAAAATGATATAACCGAAGTTGGCTTCAAGTATGCGATGAACAATGTGAACGCAACTATCGGTCTTATCCAGATGAATCATGTCTATGAAGTTGTTGGCAAGTACATAGAGAACGGTAAATTCTATGACAGAGCACTTGTCGGTGTAGATGGTGTTCAGCTGGTTGAATACAATCCTAATACTGAAGCTTCATATTGGCTTTATACTATGAAGGTTGAGAAGCGTGAAGAGTTTATGAGGGCAATGGAAGCTGCGGGTATCAATGCTTCGCCGCTTCATCACCGTAGTGATACTCACAGCATTTTCAGGAAATCTCGTCGTGAACTTCCTCAGATGGAAGAATGGTATAACAATTTTGTACACATTCCTTGTGGATGGTGGGTAAGTGAGGAAGATCGCGATTTCATAGTAGAAACAATCACGAAAGGTTGGTAAATATAGTTTGCTGGATATCTACATAAAAGGATGGTGAATATTCTTAGCATGTATTCTAATCGAAAAATCCTACTTAATAGTAAGTTGATGAGAGCGAAAGTTTTGATAGCTGGTTCTGGAAATACAACAGGAATTAATGTGATAAAATCACTCATTGATGAAGTCGAAGTTATTGGTTGTGATTTCAATCCAATAAATCCAGCAAATAAGTTTTGTAGAAATTTTGTTGTTTCAAGGTGTTCTTCTTCTTTATATAATAAGGATATTCTTGAGTTAATAAGAAATGAGGGGGTTACTCACATATTTGCCTCTAACGACCACGATGTAAGAGCTATGACTTTGCTTAGTCCAGAGCTTGAAAAACTTGGTGTAAGATTAAATGGCGTTAATGGAAGTGTAACTATAGATTGCCTTGATAAGGATAAAACTTACAAACTATTTGTTGAAAACAATATTCTTACGCCGAAAAAGGTTGATGTACGAAATGCGTTAGGTAATATACCTTGTGTAGTTAGGATTAAGAATATGGGTAAGACTCGCAAATTTGTGCATATTGTCAAAACAAAGGAAAATTTTGCAGAAATCCCTCAAACTCATTTGGACAATGCTATCTGTACATGTTTTGTCGAAGGAGAAGAATATACAACTGATTATCTGTGCGACAATGAATCAAATCTCATATGTGCAATACCAAGACTTAGAGTCGAAGTAAACAATGGTATGGTATGGCATGGGAAAGTGGTTCACGATGAAGTATTGATACAGAAGGTAACAGAGGTGGCAAAAAAACTGGGATTGATTGGAGTTGGCTGTATACAATGTATTAAAGATAAATTTGGCAATTATTATTTTATTGAAATCAACCCAAGACCAGGCAGTGGTATTGATCTTTCTATAAATAGTGGTGCTAATCTTCCGCTGATGAGTGTATACCTTCAACAAGGTATTGAGGTAAAAGTACCGATGATAAACTGGGACACTCAAATGATTCGCTATAATACGGCATATTTCTTCTCTTAATTGTATGCGCACTATCGGATTTGATTTAGATGGTACTATTTTGGAAGTTGGCTTGAGAGACTACCAGATATACTATGAATTAATTACAGAAGAAAATGGAAAGGCGATTCCATTTGAAGAATATTGGTTGTTAAGAAAAAATCAGACGAATATATTCACTATTTTAGCTGATTCTCAATATCCGGAACATAGAAACGACTATTTTTTGAGAGCACGTTCTGAAAGAATGGAAGAAATGCAGTATCTGAAAATAGATAAGGTTTTTGATGATGTTCAGTCGGTGGTTAAAAAATTAAAAAGGAAATATCGTTGTGTCATTGTCACTAAAAGACATAATTGGAATAATACAAATACGCAAATAAAAGTTTTGAAACTTGATGAATTATTTGATGATTATATAATTACTGGTTCTTCTTCTAAACTTGAAGCATATAAAAGTGTTGGAAACTTATGCTTGATTGTCGGTGATACAGAGAAAGACCTTGAAGCTGCTAATTGTTTGGGTGTTCCATCTGTAGGTTTGACAACAGGCATTAGAAATAGAAAAATCTTGGAAAGATTTAATCCAACAATGATACTTGATAATTTTACAGAATTATATGGATATATTATGGAAAAATTGTGATGATACCATTATTTAAACCATATATGCCAAAGCAATTGCCTGAAATGGAGGATATACTCCAATCGGGACAGTTGGCTTTTGGTAAGTGGGGAAGGGAATTTGAACGGAAGTTGCGCGAATATATTGGAGTGGAAAATTTGATAACAACCTGCAACTTTTCGACTGCCATACAGATTGCAATGACAGTTCTCGGTTTTGAACCAGATGATCAAGTTATAGCTTCGCCAATGAGTTGTTTAAACTCGACAATGCCACTGCGTGCTTTGGGGTTGAAAGTTGTCTGGGCGGATATAGATCCAAGAACTGGAACACTCAGCCCAGAGAGCGTAGAGGAACATATCACAAACAAAACTCGTCTTATTTTCCACAACCATTACTGTGGTTACATCGGTTATGTAGATGAGATAAATGCAATCGGTAAAAAACATGGGATACTTGTTTTGGATGATTGTGTGGAAGCATTTGGAAGCAAGTACAAAGACAATGTTGCTGGAAACTTCGGAACAGATATTTCAATTTTCTCGTTTCAGAGCGTGCGGTTGCCTAATACTATAGATGGTGGTGCTGTTGTATTTAAAGATAAGGCTCTCTACGAAAAAGCTTTTATTTGCCGTGACCAGGGAATACGAAGAAACATCTTTCGTGATGCAGATGGTGAGATTTCACCAAAGTGTGACATTTATATGAAAGGATTTGCAGGAACAATGAGTGATGTGAACAGCTACATCGGTTGCTTGCAGATGGAAGCGTTACCAGAGTTGCTGGAGAAGCAAAAAGCTAATGCACTCCGTTGGAAAGAGAAAGGGATTATTTGCCCACTTCTTCGTGATGAGATAGAACCGAATTATTGGGTTTATGGTATGTTGGTTGACAATAAACGTGAGCAACTTCGTCAGTGGAAAGCTGATGGCTATAATTGTTCAGGTGTTCACTTGCCAAATTGTTACTATTCAGTCTTTGGCGAGCAAGGGCAATTCTCTGGCATCACAGAGTTCCATAACAAATATATAGCCATTCCTTGTGGATGGTGGATGGAGTAGTTATATGGTGATGAGTGAAAAAACATCTTCATATTCTGGCATTTTCAAGTCAACTTTCCTTTTCGGTTTTGTACAGGTAGTACGCATTCTTGTTGGAGTAATCAAAAACAAGGTTGTCGCCATCTTACTCGGTGCAGAAGGTATGGGAATCATCGGCATTATGTCTAATGCAATGGGATTTATCAAGACTGGAGCAGGTCTTGGCATTTGTCAGAGTGCTGTCAGAGATGTTTCTGAAGCATACGGTTCAGGTGATAAGAAAAGGTTTTCACACATTATATGTATCACTAGAAAAGTAGTTCTCTTTACTTCTTTTCTTGGACTAGCAGTGACGATTATCTTTTCATCGTGTCTGAGTCAATGGGGATTTGGAGATAAGACATATACGTTATCTTTTATATTCCTTTCAATAGCGATATTTTTTGAAATATTTGTAGATAATCAGCTTGCCATTCTCAAAGGAATGAGGAGGTTGAAAGATCTAGCCAAAGCAAGCGTGTGGGGGGCGGTTGTTGGACTTGTAACAGGATTGCCGCTTTACTTTTGGCTTGGAGTTAAAGGTGTTGTTCCTTCGTTTGTGATTACAGCTGTCACTGTTTGCCTTGTTACTAGATATTATGTCAACAAGATAGATTATGAAAAAGTAAAGATATCAGGCAAACAAGTTGTTAAAGATGCTGCGCCGATGGTCAAGATGGGTGGCGCTTTGATGACAACAGCTCTGCTTACTTCTTTGGCAGCTTTCATTGTGGCTTCTTTTATGAGAAGTAAAGGCAGTTTGAAAGATGTTGGTTTTTACAGCGCAGGTATGACGATTATCACCAGCTACTTCGGTGTAATTGTTAATGCTTTGATGACAGACTATTATCCTCGTATAGCATCTGTTAACCAGAACAATCAAAAACTTGCAGAAGAACTTAATCGGCAGTCATTAGTAAGTCTTTTGCTTTGCTGTCCGATTGTTGTGTTGTTCTTTATTCTACTTCCATTTTTTGTAATCATCCTCTATTCAGAAGATTTTCTCCCAATAGTTGATTTTATGAGGATAGCAATGTTTGGTACTCTCATAACAGTGGTATCAAACCAAGTAGATATGATACTTGTTGCCAAATTCAAGACAAAACTATTCTTTTGTATTTCAGTCTTTGTCCGTACTTTGCAAGTTATAATCAGCCTTTTGTTTTACAAGCATTTTGGATTGGTAGGTATGGGTATGACAGTTTTTGCTATGGCTGTTGTTCATATGATAATAATGACTACATCTGTTTATTATCTATACAAGATAAAATTCAGCAGGATATTTTGGGCAATAGCAGCGGTGGTATTTGTCATTTCGATAGCAGCATCCTGTGTCGCAAATTTGCCAAACCTTTGGTTTCGTTTCGGATTTGGTACGGCTCTTCTTGTTGTTTCATTAGTGTTCTTATTAGCGGTATCTAAAAGGTATATGGAAATTGATTTTGTAAGGATTGTGAAAAATAAGATTAAGAAATACTGAGAACTCTTCTATTTGGTATCGTGATATCAGTTAAAAACAAGTATCTGTATCTTTTTAAAGTTAGGTGTGCTTTATTGTTTTTTAGTATTTCTTGTTTACTGATGATAATGAGGAAGTTGTACGGGGTGATTTGTACGGTAATTTGTTTTTTATATTTTCATAAGTTGCATTTTGTAACTTATGAAGGGTATTTCATTTAATTTATAGAAATTCAAAAATGAAAGTGAATAGACCTATAGTAAGTTTGGTTGTGCCAACTAAGAATAGATATTTTTATCTCAAAAAATTAATTCAGGTTGTAGACGGTTTTGGGAATAAAGATTTTATTGAATTTATAATTCAAGATAATTCTGATGACAACTCAGAATTTGTTAACTTTCTAAATAGAAATACATATTCTTTCGTAAAATATTTCTATGTTAAAGAACCAATGACTGTGTCAAGGAACTCTGATTTAGCTATTAGAAATTCTACATGTGAGTATGTGAGTTTTATTGGTGATGACGATGGAGTGACTAGTTATATAGTTGATTGTGTTCGTTGGATGATGGAAAATGATGTAGAGTGTGTGGTGCCTAATGGTTTTAGATATCGTTGGAATGATTCAATTTCTAAAAAAGGAATTATTTCTGGTGGGTCACTTTCTTATAAAGAACCCTCTTTCAGAATGAAAATATTATCAACTCAATCTGTTTTGGATGAAGAAATTGAAACAGGTTTTATTTCTAGAGGTAAACTTCCAATGCTTTATCATGGAATTGTTAAAAGAACTACACTGGATAAAATTTGGAGTACATGTGGCTCTTATTTCCCAGGAGCTTCACCTGATATTGCGAATGGAGTAGCATTGTGTTTTGTGATGAAAAAATTTTGTATGGTTGATTTCCCTTTTGTATATAGTGGTGCATCTAAACATTTAGGTGGCGGTGCCATTAAGATGAAGCATAAGGCTACGGATGATTTTAAAAAATTGTCATTTCTTCCCAGTAATATAGAAGAAATTTGGGATAAAAAAATTCCAAAGGTATGGGCTGGATGTACCATCTGGTGTGAATCGTCGGTAGAAGCAATTAAAGCCATGTGCCATGATGAAATTTTGGAGAGAATCAATTATGAAAATTTGTATGTAGAACTTGTTGCATATCATTATTTCTATAGAAATTTGGCTTTAAATCTAACACAAAATAAAAAAGCTCTTTACATGAAGAGTCTTTTTAGAATATTTAATCATTATTTAAATGCTATTCTAAAGCTTGTTAAAGCTAAAATTTTGAAAAAACAAATTATTGATGGAGTTAAAATTCAGAGTGGTTTAGATGATATTATCAAAGCAAATGCTTTTATCGAATTTTTATGCAGAAATAGTGATAATCTTACATTTGAATATATAGAATGATGTTATTAAAAATATATTTAAAGGGGCTTCTTTATAGATAAATGAGAAACAGATTAGATGTTTTTTTGTCAACGCTGAATCTGGTTTTTGTCCTAATAGGCTATCAATTTGTGACTATTATTTTTTCTGGATATATGAATATGGATGATGAAGGAATGTCACAAATTGTCACAATACCTTATAGAGCGTTATCTGTATTTATTCCAGTACTGATAATCTTTAGAAATTTGAAGGAGAAATACAAAATGGGAACTATTGTTAAGGTATTGTGGTTTTATTGGGGACTATTACTGCTCCGTTTCTTTGTTGATTTTTTTGTTAAAGATAATACTCAAGTCCTTCCTAGTACTGTAATGAAGTCTTTTCTCTTTATGGGTCCCATGACATTAGTACCAATGTTTGCAGTACAGAAAAGTGTGCGATTCATAAATATGGATAAACTATTCAAATGGACTTATTATATTGCTTCAATATCAGTGATAATAATTTTTATTAAACAAAATCTTGGATTTGGTGGAGGTACATATGAAAGAATGCAGGCAAGTGTGGCATTAGGGTCTTTAGGAACAGGTCAACTTGGTTTAATAGCTTTGATTATGTCTTTCAGTGTTTTATATAATGAAAAATATTCCAATAGATTTGAAAAGCTCTTTGCTATTTTCATTTTAGTTGTTGGTTTGATAATCATGTTCAGATCAGGGAGTAGAGGACCTCTCTTTGTTTTAATATGTTTGTTTGCAATGTATTTGTTTGGGAGGATAAAGAGTAAATTTGCAGCATTATTATTGGTGACAATTGTAGCTTTCTTAGGATATTGGTTATATGAATATATTTTAGATATCTTGGGATATTTTTCTCCAATGCTTTCTGCTAGAATCATCGCTGCTGCTGGGAATCAGTTAGAAACGAGATCCGAATTTTATGAAGAAGCCATACGATTATTCATTGAAAATCCTTTTACAGGAGGAGCATTTGCTCATTATAATGATGGTGGTATGATGTATACTCATAATGCTTTTCTTGATTCATTAATGCAATTAGGGGTTATTGGATTGATTCTTATTTATATTTATTTAAAACCGATTAGTTCAACGATTCAGTTTTTTAAAACTAATGACAATAGATTATGGTTAGGGCTGTTTCTCTCTCAATCTCTTATATCTACAATGTTGTCGAGTTCTTTTTATAATTCATATGAGATATCCATTTTGATTGTACTTTTATATACGTTGCCTATTGCTAGAAATGTCAATCGGCAGAAACATAAAATCGGGTCTTATAATATTTAATAAACAATGAGAAATTTAAAAATTGCTGTTATTGGTTTGGGATATGTTGGATTGCCCCTTGCAAGATTATTTTCTACAAAATATCCGACTGTAGGTTTTGATATGAAACCGGAACGTGTTAATGAACTTATGGCAGGTCATGATAGTACGATGGAAGTTGCTGATGAATTGTTACAGGAGGCTATTCATAAGTATAGTTTTATATGCACTACAGAACTTGAAAAAATAAGTGATTGTAATATGTATATAGTAGCTGTACCTACACCTGTGGACGAGAATAATCGACCAGATTTAAGACCTCTTTGGAAAGCCAGTGAATTGGTTGGTAAGGTTATTTCAAAAGGTGATATTGTTGTTTATGAATCTACTGTTTATCCAGGCGTGACAGAAGAAGAATGTCTTCCTATAGTGGAAAAAATAAGTGGTTTAAAATTTAATACAGATTTTTTTGCAGGTTATAGTCCTGAGAGAATAAATCCTGGTGACAAATTGCATACTGTTGAAAAAATCAAAAAAGTGACCAGCGGATCTACTCCTGAAGTGGCTGATATTGTAGATGATATGTACAATAGTGTTTTAATTAATGGAACCCACAAAGCTCCGTCAATAAAAGTTGCAGAGGCTTCGAAAATTATTGAAAATTCCCAGCGTGATGTAAATATTGCATTCATGAATGAGTTAGCTAAAATTTTTAATGCTATGGGTATAGATACCCACGATGTGATTGAGGCTGCTTCGTCTAAATGGAATTTTATAAAATTAAGTCCGGGGCTTGTGGGAGGACACTGCATTTCGGTTGACCCGTATTATTTGATTCAAAAAGCCCAAGTTTATGGTGTACTTCCTCGTATAATGAGTAATGCTCGTCGTTTAAATGATGGTATGGGAGCTTACGTCGTTAATCAGGTCATCAAAAGTATGAATAAAAAAGGGGTGATTGTCAAAGATGCAAAGATTCTCATTTTAGGTATTACTTTTAAAGAAAATTGTCCTGATATTCGCAATACGAAAATTGTGGATATTTATGACACTTTGGTTGATTACTCTCAAAATATCACTATTTATGATCCTTATGCTATACCTGCTGATGTAAACCGTTTTTATGGTATAGAATGTACTCGAGATGAGGAGGTGCTTTCTGAAAAATATGATGTTATAATTCTTGCAGTAGCTCATAAACAGTTCGCAGAGTTGGATGTGAGAAATATGTTAATTGATAATGAAAAGGGTATCGTTTACGATGTAAAGGGATTTTTGGATAGAAAAATTGTTGATGATAGATTATAAAAAGTGAGTTGACTGGTGGGTTGCTCAATTTGAAAAAATAAATTAAATGAAAAATATACTCTTATTGGCAAGTATATATCCAGTAAATCGTGAAGGATATGTAGGCACAAATATTTGTCACTATTTTGCGAAAGAATGGGTGAAAATGGGTTATAATGTAAAAGTATTGTTCTTCTGGTCTACATTTCCTAAACCATATTATTGGATTACCAGACCTTTTGTCTCGAAGTTAAGGGCTAAAACGAGTTTTGCTTTTCCTACGTTTACATTTTATAAGACTGAGATATATTTTAAGGATGGCGTTGAAGTAATCTTATTGCCTGTTCAAAAAATTTTGCCACATGAAGCGCCATCAGACAAAAAAATGCTAAGTCTGTTAGGCGAAGGAGTAGAAATTCTTGAAAAGAGACATTTTGTTCCTGATGTTATAACTGCTCATTTTTTGAATCCACAATTGAAAGCACTTCATCTAATAAAGCTTTTTTATCCAGATATAAAAAAATGTTTGGTTTTTCATCGATGGGATAAAGAGCGTATGCAGAATGTTTATGGGGAAAAATATGAGGACTATTTAAAATCTATAGATTTATTAGGATTTAGGTCATCAATTCAACGAAATTTGTTTTTAAAAAGTAGCTCGTTGGAAAAAAAAACATTTATATGTTACTCAGGTGTTCCCCAAGAGTATATTTCAAATAGAAATAGAACATTCAATAAATCTATTCGAAAATTCGTTTTTTTAGGTAGCTTGTATAAGTTGAAAAAAGTAGATATATCTTTTAAAGCGTTAATAAGAGCATATCCACAAAAGGATTTTCAATTTGATGTCATAGGAGATGGAGGTGAAATGAAAAAATTGAAAGCTTTAGCAAATGAACTTGGGATAAATAAACAAGTAATTTTTCATGGTCATCTTATGAGAGAAGAAGCGCAGGACATTTTAGCAAAGTCTGAATGTTTTGTTATGGTTAGTTCTCCGGAGGTTTTAGGGTTGGTTTATTTAGAGGCTATGTCACATGGCTTGATTACTATTGGTTCAAAAGGAGAAGGTATTGATGGGCTTCTTATTAATGGGCAAAATGGTTTTTTAGTAACTCCTGGAAATGTTGAAGAATTAGCTAATACTTTTATTAAAATAAAGGAAATGCCTTTAAGCCAACTTGAAAGTATTTCCTCAAAAGCTAAAGAAACTGCGAATGAAAATACTGATTTAAAAGCAGCAGAAAACTATGCTAACATGCTCTTTAATATTGAATAGTATCCTAAATAGTTTATTATTTTTGATATTGATATTTATGCAGCCGTTGTTAACTAACATTCTTTTTTCTATGGCTTTAATCCTTTTGGGATTATAGTTAGCGTCCAAAAATGCCGTATAGGATAACCGATAAAAAAGCCAGACCTTTGCTTTCGTTAAATCAAAAGCCAAGTTTATGTATAGTTACAATGATTTTGAGCGTCTATTTTTGCGCTATAAATAGGAAGGGATTCCTGCTGGTGTTTCTATTGAGAAATTTTGTATGTCCAACCAAGTTCCTTATAATCTGTTTTCCAAATGGTACAAGGATACCCGGAAGAAGATAGTTCCTGTTCAGGTTTTGGGTGCTCCCTCCACGGAAGCAGAAAAGCCGGAAAGTCCTTCGCCAATCCCGGAACAAAAGCCAGAATCGGCTCCTCGGCTTTCTTCGCTTACCGAACTTCGAATCCTGGTGGATATTCGCATAAGCAATGGCGTTCATATCAGTCAGAAAAATTTAAGCTACGAAGGTTTGAAAAGCTTGGTGGATAAACTGGAGGTCTTATGTTGAATATTACAGGACTAAACCGTTTTTTTTTTGTTCGTGATTTTCATGATATGCGCTGTAAATATGATAAGGTCTTATCCATCATCCATCAACAATTAAACCGTGAGCCGGAGGATGGTGATGTCTTTATCGTGATGTCTAAAGATTTACGTCAGGTTCGTCTGTTCAGCTATGACCGACGGTCTTACAGTATGTTTGAGAGACGTTTCAGACCCGGACACCAGTTTATGCAGGTAACCTATAATGGTGCTGAAAGTATTTATTCAATCAATTGGCAGGATGTCATTCTCTTGTTGGAATCCCCTGTTATTAAAAATCTGACAATCAAATAATTATCAAGTAAAAAGTATAGGAAATATTCTTTTATTTCATTGTTTTTCACTATCTTTGAAGCAACAAAGATGCTGAATATGAATGAGTTGGAAAGAATAAAACAGCTTTCTTCCGCAAGGAAGTTGAAGGAACGGGAGGAGACTCCCTCACCTTTTGAAGCCCCATATTCAGGTATGCCCCCTGACGAAAAATCAAAAATGATAATAGCGCTGATGGCTGCCCGTGAGCGTGACGCTGAACGCATCCAACGGGATGAGACCCGCATAGATGAACTGTTGTCCAAGGTTGATGGACTGTTGTCTTTGCAGAGATCGGCCATTGCGGCTGAAAAACAGCTGGACGATTATAAACAGATGAACATCAGTCTGTTGTCTAAAATAGCGGCTTTGGAAGAGCGGCTTAAAGTCCGTAATAAGAATCTTTATGATGGTAAGAGCCAAAAAGGAATCCATAAAAAGAAGTGGGAGGTGGAAGAAGACCATACACGTGACAAGGATGATTTCGACGGCACTCCCCAATCCCTCGGTTCCTCCTTGCCGCAGCCCCGGGTGAGGCTCATGCACAGGACGATAACGTGGAAGCCAACTCAAAAGAAGCCCGTCTTTATCGGCAGGGACTTTCTTACCGTACCATGAGTGCCGACAATAGGGTATGTCATGACAGTGATATCCGGCAACTGCCCGCCGGTGCAAAAATCATCAGACGTTTCCGTAAATATGCCTATGAGCAGATAAGCAGGCTTGTCGAACATGATTACGAGGTCATCCGCTATAAGACATCGGAGGGGAAAATCCATGAAGGCTATTTCTCTTTCAGTGGGCAGCCTGCAATCATTGACGTTGTTCCGGGAACGCACGCTTCCGGTTCTTTTCTGGCTTATCTTGCTTTCAACAAATATGTTCTGGACACTCCGCTTTATCGTGAGATGTACCGATTATCCGGTGAGTCGATGCGTTTGAGCCGTATGAGCCTGACCAATTGTTGGAGAAAGGCTCTACCTATTTCTGCGGTTTGATTGCTTATCTGTAAGAATACTTGTTTGGAAAAGGATTCGATAGTGAACTGTGATGAAACCTGGTGTCGGGTAAAGTGTAAAGGATGCTATAAGAAGAAATACATCTGGTGTCTGGTCAATAAACTTTCAAAAGTAGTAGTCTATTGCTACGAAGACGGTTCCCGGGGACGTGATGCCTTGAAGCATATCTTGGGAGACGGTCAGGTGAAAGCCCTTCAGTCAGATGGCTACAATGTCTATATGTATTTGGATGATCACATGGTCGACATAGAGCATCTTTGTTGCATGGTCTATGCCCGTGCGAAGTTCAAGTATGCGTTGGATCAGGGTAATGATAAGGATGCGGCATTCATCCTGGAGTTGATAGGTGAGCTTTACAGGCTGGAACGGGAGTATGAAGAAGGCAAATTATCCCCCAGGCAGATAAAGCTTTGCCGGAATAACTTAAAGACAAAAGAGATAATCATAAAGTTACGCAGCAAACTTGATGCTTTACTCAGTGGGAATCATCCCCCCCGTGGGGAGTTGATGGAGAAGGCTCTCAACTATATGAATACTTTTTGGACCCAGCTGTAAGCAGTCAAAAAATGGCTATTGATTGCAACCTCTATCTTCGCTGCGAACAAAAATTTTAGAATTTATGTATAGCAGTGAAGATCTTGAAAGGTTTTACTTTCAATACCAGACCGAGGCTTTGCCTCATGGAGAATCTCTCCAATCGTTTTGCGTTAAGAACAAAGTTCCTTATAACATCTTTCAGAATTGGTACAAGGATACCCGTAAAAAAGTAGTTGAAGTCCAGGTTGATGGTGCTCCTGCAATTGGTCATGAGGAAAAATCCAGGGCTAGTGATCAACCTCAACCGGTATCACCAAGCAGAAATGATCACCCGGTTCGTATTTGGGTTGGGATTCGTATCAGCAATGGCTTGCATTTGTCCCAAAAGAATTTAAGCTACCAGGATTTGGTTCGTATGGTAGAGAAGTTGGAGGGGTTATGTTGAGTGTTACCGGTCTGAATCATTTTTATTATGTCCGTGATTTTACCGATATGCGTTGTAAACACAGCCGTGTGTTGTCTGTCATTCGTGAACGGCTTCACCGTGAGCCCAATGATGGAGACGTCTTTATAGTCATGTCTCGAAATCGCAGGATAGTCCGTATGTTTTCATTTGATAATCGTTCATATAGTCTGTTCGAAAAGAAGTTTGTAGCAGGCTATCAGTTCATGAAAGTAGAGCGGAATGGGGCAGATACTGTTTATCGGATTGACTGGAAGGACGTGGTTTTGATTCTTGAGAATCCTATAGTTAAAACATTAAAAATCAGATAATTAATCTATTTATCCACTTGCGTTTTTGCGATTATTTTATTACCTTTAATGCTGTAAATCAAAGGTTTAAGTATGATCGATCTGCAAGATATAATTACAACAAAACGAGAGTTGTTGAGTAGGGCAACCTGCTCACTCAGCCCTATAAATTATAGTGCAGGTATGGCAGAGGATCAGAAAGAGCGGTACATACAATACCTTGCCGAACAGAATCAGGATCTTCGGTTGACAAGTGATGCCATGAAGCTTGTTTTGGAGGATTTTATGGCTCAGATGAAGGATCTGAAGGATCAGGTGTCCTCTATGGAATCGAAACATGCTGACCTTGAGAATCGGTTGTCAGAAGAGCATAAACTTCGCAAATCGGCTGAACGTAAGATTAAATCACTTCAGGAAAGACTTGATTATGCCCATCAGGAACGTTTTGGTGATCGACGTCAAAAGATCAAATCTAAAGCTAAGACGGGTGATTCAGACCGGAACAAGGAGAAGGATGATTATGATGGAACCGATGATACGCTTCGCACGGATTCGGTTGGTCATGTCCAATCACCGGAGGTTAAAGAGCCTTCCGGGAAAGGCCGTGATTTGTCCAATCGTCCTGACGGTTATAAAACGACGGGAGTATCCGGAGAAGTAATAGAGCATCCTTCTGACTTGACAAAGGTTCCCGGTCGCATCATTGAAAGGAGAATGGTACGGGTGTTCAGTTTCCGTACTTTCCTTACGGAAGAATGTTTTGAGATGGTTCATTATGCAGAGCCTGGTAAAAAGCCCGGGTGGGGTTATTTCCCTTCTGAAGGCCATCCGGAGGTGGTGACCAGATTCGAGGGTACTAAAGCTACTCCTGAATTTCTGCAGGCTATCGCCTATGAAGTTTATGTGAAGAATGTGACTTTCGGTCTTCTTCACCAATGGCTGACAGATATGGGCATGACCGTTTCTAAAAACACATTGCGCAACTGGCTTAAGAAAGGCAAGAAATACCTGGATGAATTGGTCTGTGTATTGAAGTCCATAGCTTTGGAAAAAGACTCGATAGTGAACTGCGATGAGACCTGGTGTAAGGTGCGTAAATATGATCACTATAAGAAGTGCTATATTTGGGTTCTGGTCAACAAGGCTCGGAAAACAGCCATTTTCTTCTATGAGAATGGCTCGCGCGGTCGTGATGTACTTACAGACTTTTTGGGTGATGCAGAATTGAAGAGTATCATGTCCGACGGATACAATGCTTATGTGTTTATCGGCAATGATCTGAAATCAGCCCGTTTTAAAGATATTGTACACCAAGTTTGTATGTCTCATGCCAAAAACAAGTTTGTCAAGGCTTCCAATCAGGGTGGTGAACCGACTGCAGAACGCTTTTCCGAAATTTTAAAGGAGTTCTTTATGAGGGAGCGTAAATACGATGATGCCGGATTAACTCCAAAAGAAAGGTTTCGGGAAAGGCAAAGTCTGGAAACGAAGGAACTCCTGATAGAATTGCGCAGTCAGTTGGACAGTGAACTGTCAAAGGATTCAGAATTTAGAAGTCAGTATTATAGGGAAGCTCTCAATTATCTGAACCGGTTCTGGAAAGAGATTTTTGCCTACTTGGATGATGGTGAATTACCTATAGACAACAATCTGGCAGAGCGAACCATTCGAAAGCTGACTACCCAACGTAATAATTCACTTCATTATGGTAGTGATGCCGGTGCTGGGATGGCTGCAACATATCACAGTGTGATTGGAACGGTAAAGCTTCATGGCAGTTCTGTCTGGAACTTCATCGGAACTTTTTTCAAAAATATCTTTAACGGATGCAGGGATTATGTTAACATGGTTCCTGACAAAATCACTTTGGCTACCAGCCAATGTTAAATTCAAGACTAATTAATTAACAAAACTCGGTTTAGGGCACTGAAAAGTGCCCTTTCGAAGGGGGATGCCCTAAATTAAGTGCTTACGACCCAGCTGTTCGCCTACTTGAATGACGGCTCTTATTCAATATATGTTTTTGTTTAAAATATTTTTACTGTATCATATGTGATGAATTATAAAAAATTTATTCGAAGTCAAAAACTTCGTTTTTTAATCTTGAGGTTTTTAGCTTTTGTTCCAGATAGTATTATGTTGAAATGGCAATATCGTATAAAAATGGGACGTAAACTTGATTTGAATCGTCCTCAACGTTATACGGAGAAGTTACAGTTGTATAAAATGTACTATCGCAATTCGGTTTTGTTTCAATGTGTTGATAAATATAGGGTTAGAGAGTACGTGGCAGCTAAAGGATTAACTTCTATATTGAATACTTTATATGGAGTCTATGAAGATTGTAAAGATATTGATTGGAATGTTTTGCCAGATAGTTTTGTTATCAAAACGACAGATGGAGGTGGAGGAGAAAATATTTTTATATGTAAGAATAAAGCAGACCTAAATATAGAGTCTGTAAAAAATCTTTTGGAGAGTTGGAAAAATAAGAAGGATATAAATGCAGGGCGTGAATGGGCGTATACAGGGATTAGAAAATCTCAATATATTATAGAAGAATTGCTTGTGAATGAAGGTAATCCAGATGCAGGAATATCTGATTATAAAATATTCTGTTTTAATGGGAAACCCTATTGTATTGTGTATGACATAGATCGTTACATTGGTCATAAACGTAATTTTTATGATACAAAGTGGTGTTGCCTGAATATAAATAGTGATTGTCCTTCTTTTTTTGATCCTGGGCAGAAACCCAAGGGATTGGATGATATGTTGATGATAGCAGAAACACTATCTGCTGATTTCCCTTTTGTGCGCGTTGATTTGTACTATGTTCAGAATAAAGTGTATTTTGGCGAATTAACTTTTTATCCTTGGAGTGGATATGTGCAATTTAGTCCAGATGGATTTGATTTTACACTAGGAAGACAGTTTGATATTTCTTCTTTTTATCCTTCTAAAAATGACTAAACTTTTTATTGTTGTTAATGTAGATTGGTTTTTCCTTTCTCATCGACTACCTGTGGCTTTGGCTGCTCAGAAAGCGGGTTGGAATGTGACCATTATCACTGCTGATACAGGTAAACTGAAAGATATTGAGGCAAAGGGTTTGAAGGTGATTAACTTGCCGATGAACCGCAGTGGCATGAATATCTTTGAAGAACTGAAAACGCTCAACTTCCTTCGTAAGCTGTACAAACGTGAGAAACCGGATGTAGTGCATCATGTGGGTATGAAGACAATTCTTTGGGGTACACTGGCAGCTAAGTTCTCGAAAGTGAATGGTGTGGTGAATGCTATAAGTGGACTTGGTGGGTTCTTTGCGGAGGAGAACCAAGGGCTGATGTCTAAAGTTGTTCTGAGTGTGCTCAAGTTTAGCCACAACCTTGGACAGATTAGGCGTGAGAAGGAAGAGGTTGAAAATCGCTTGCTTTGTATCTTCCAGAACGATGATGACTGGGAACTGTATGTGAAGCATGGGATTATCAGTCGTGAACAAGGACGTTTCATTAAAGGCTCCGGAGTCAGTCTGGATGCGTTTTGCTATACTCCGGAACCAGAGGAGGGCAAACTGAAGGTTATCTTGACTGCACGTATGATTGTGGAGAAGGGTATTTTCTTATTGACTGAAGCTGCGGAGAGATTGCGCTCAAAGTATAAGGATAATGTGGAGTTTCTGTTAGTGGGTGGTTTGGATGATCATCCCGGAGCTATTACCCAAGAGCAATTGGATTCGGTTTGTGACGGTAAGTATGTCCAGTGGTTGGGGTACAGAACGGATGTTTGTGAGCTCTTGAAGTCATGTCATATTGTGGCATTTCCTTCATACTATATGGAGGGACTCCCTAAGTCGCTTATTGAGGCAGATGCTATTGGACGTCCGGTAATTACAAGTAATTCAGTAGGCTGCAAGGAAACTGTGATTGATGGTGAAACAGGATTCCTGATTCAACCGAAGGATGTGGATGCGCTTACGGAGAAGCTGGATTTGTTGCTCTCGAATAAGGAACTTCGTGTGAAGATGGGTAAGGCTGCACGTAAATATTCAGAGGAGTACTTTGATATCAAGATTGTTATCCAAAGACATTTATCTATCTATGATGAACTTATGAAATAATTTCGACTACAGGCCTGAGGATAAGTGGATTTCTTTTCTGAACAGAAATATTTCGAATTGAACGAATGAAGAATATATTGATAACCGGCGCTGGTAGCTATGTGGGCGAAAGCGTTAGGAAGTATATATTGGCTAAGGATTCATTGTACCGAATTGATACGGTGGACACGATGGACGATAATTGGAAGAAGGCTGATTATACCAAATATGAGGTGGTTTTTCATGTAGCTGGTATTGCTCATGTAAATGCTGACCCTAAGATGGAGCCGCTTTATTATAAAGTAAATCGGGATTTGACGATAGAGGTAGCAAAATATGCAAAAGCTGCGGGGGTAAAGCAATTTATCTTTATGTCGAGCCAGATTGTATTTCATGAGAGTCAGTCTTTGAAGGCGGAAGTCTTGACAGCAGAAACGAAACCTGCTCCGAATGGGTTCTATGGCGACTCGAAGTTGCAGGCTGAGAATGGCTTGCATGAGTTGGAATCAGAAGACTTTAAGGTGTGTATATTGCGACCTTGTATGATTTATGGTCTGAATGCGAAGGGGAATTTTTCACGTTTGGCGAAGTTGGCTTGCAAGACTCCGGTGTTTCCTGAGTGGCATAATAAGCGTTCGATGCTCTATATTGATAATCTGGCTGAGTTCGTGAAGCAGGCGATTGAACGCGAGTTGGAAGGTACGTTCTATCCACAAAACCGGGAGTTAGTTGATACGGTAGAGATTATCCGTTTCTTTGCAAAAGAGGTAGGTCACAAGGTGTGGATTACTCGTTTGTTTAATCCTTTTGTATGGTTGGGAAGTTTTATCTTGCAGCCTATCAATAAAATGTTTGCAACATACTACTATGATCCCAAGATGAGTAAGATGGAATTTGATTATCAGTTAGTGAGTTTTGAAGAGTCTTTGAAAAAGGTTGCAGACAGTTTGAAGTAGTAAAATAAAATTGTATTTATGTATTATCTGATAGTTTTAGTTCTGCTATTCGTAGCAGAACTTTTTTATTTTAAGATAGCCGACAAGTGTAACATCATCGACAAGCCAAACGAACGCAGCTCGCATACACGCATAACTTTGAGAGGTGGCGGCATCATCTTTTATTTCGGCGCGTTGGCTTATTTCTTGACGAGCGGTTGGGAATATCCCTGCTTTATGCTGGCTTTGACACTGGTAACTTTCATCAGCTTCGTAGATGATGTAAAATCCATTAGCCAGCTGACGCGGCTGTTCTTCCATTTTTCTGCAATGGCGTTGATGTTTTATCAGTGGGGATTGTTTTCTTTGTCTTGGTGGTGGCTCGTTCCGGCCTTGATTGTCTGCACAGGCATTATCAATGCGTATAACTTTATGGACGGGATAAACGGCATAACGGGTGGTTACTCTTTAGTGGTATTGGCAGCATTGGCTTATATCAATCAGGAAATCGTTCCTTTTGTTGAGAAGGATTTTATTTATATGGTTATCTGTTCCGTCCTTGTCTTCTGTTTCTTCAATTTCCGCAAGCAGGCGAAATGTTTTGCGGGCGATGTGGGTTCGGTAAGTATCGCCTTTATCGTTCTTTTCCTGATAGGAAAACTGATTATCCTTACCGAAGATTTCAGCTGGATTGTTCTTTTGGCGGTTTACGGGGTGGATAGTGTATTGACCATCATTCATCGCCTGATGCTTCACGAGAACATTGGTCTGCCACATCGCAAGCACTTGTATCAGATAATGGCGAATGAGCTTAAACTTCCTCATGTGATAGTTTCTTCTATTTACATGGGGGTACAAACTGCTATAATCGTAGGATATATAATATGTTTGAATTATGGTTACTGGTATCTGCTATGCGTTATTCTTTTGCTCAGTCTTATTTATATCTGTTTCATGAAGAGGTTCTTTGTTCTGCATCAATTATCTTATAATTAATACTTTATCACTTTTCTCAGAAAAACTACTCCCAAGCACCTTTTTTCTTTGGCTACATAGTTTTTAATCCTCACCTTTGCATCGTTGATCAACGAAACGTGTGAATAGTAAAACGAATTTAAATCTCTAAAGAAAAAAAGTATGAGTGTAATTTTCAGGACGGTGGAGAGACCGTCGGACCCCAGGGTTGAAAACTCTCCCAAGAAGTATTATCCGCAGTTGGTAACATTGGGGCAAAGCGTGGATTTGGCGTTTATTGCACAGAAGATGCAGGACCGCTCTTCTCTGTCTATCGGTGACATCAAGAGTACGATGCAGAACTTTGTGGAAAAGCTGAAAGAGCAGTTGCTGGAAGGAAAGACGGTTAATATAGCCGGGCTGGGTGTCTTTATACTGGCAGCCAAATCGAAAGGTGAGGAAAAGGCTGATGACGTGACAGCCAAGAGTGTGGAGAGCGTCCGTATCTGTTTTCAGGCGAATAGGGAACTGAAGATATCGAAGGCTGCTACCCGTGCTGGAGAAAGGCTGGATTTGGTGAGTTTGGATGATTATCTTAAGGGGAAGACTTCTACAGATGGCGGCTCCGGTTCGGAAGGAGGAGGCTCGGATTCGGATGGAGACCAAGGTGAGAATCCACTGGGATAACAGTAGCTATGAATTATTAATCAGATAATGGGTAATCTTTATGAAGAAAACGTGGAATGTGATTTTGAAACTTATTATTGCCGTAGCGAGTGCTGTGGCAGGTGTGATTGGCGGACAGACAATGATGTTTTAGTCCGATAGGATTTGATAAATAAAAAATGAGAAGAGCTGCTGGCAGGAAATCTGTCGGCAGCTCTTTTTTTAATCCTTGTATGCTTCTTCGTGTACCCCCGCTACTGCTCGTCCGCTGGGGTCGTTCTTTCCTTGGAAAGAGGCGTCCCATGCCAGCGCTTCGGCGGTGGAGCATGCCACACTGGGTACGCTGGGAACACTCCGGGCTGCGCTTTCACTGGGGAAATGCTCTTCGAAGATGGTGCGGTAGTAATACTCTTCCTTGTTTTGTGGGGTATGTATCGGGAAGCGTTCGGCGGCATGTGCCATCTGCTCGTCACTGACAGCGGAGGAAGTGATGGCTTTCAGCGTATCAATCCAACTGTAGCCCACACCGTCGGAGAACTGTTCTTTCTGCCGCCAGGCAACGCTCTGAGGGAGCATGTCGGCAAAGGCTTCGCGGACTACTTTCTTTTCTATCTCCTTGCCGGGGCACATCTTGACTGCCGGATTGATGCGCATGGCAACATCCAGGAATTCTTTGTCGAGGAAGGGGACACGTCCTTCCACTCCCCAGGCTGCAAGGCTTTTGTTGGCACGGAGGCAGTCGTACAGATGCAGTTTGGAGAGCTTGCGCACGGTTTCTTCGTGAAAGGCTTGCGGTGTGGGCGCCTTGTGGAAGTAAAGGTAACCGCCGAACACCTCGTCCGCACCTTCGCCGCTGAGTACCATCTTGATGCCCATGCTTTTGATGACACGTGCCAACAGATACATGGGGGTGGAGGCGCGGACAGTGGTTATGTCGTAAGTCTCAATGAAATAGATGACGTCGCGGACAGCATCGAGGCCTTCCTGAACGGTATAGTTTATCTCGTGATGCACGGTACCGATATGACGGGCCACTTCGCGGGCTTTAATCAAGTCGGGAGCACCCTTCAAGCCGACAGCGAAGGAATGGAGCTGCGGCCACCAGGCATCTGCCTTGTTGTCTGTCTCGATGCGTTTGGCGGCATATTTCTTGGCGATGGCAGAGATGACGGAAGAATCGAGTCCGCCACTGAGCAGGACACCGTAGGGGACGTCGGACATCAACTGGCGCTGTACGGCGGCTTCAAGTGCGTCGTGCACAGCCGTGACTTGTGTGCTGTAGGCTGTCCGGCCTATCGAAGCCGGCGCGGCATTGCGTTCGGCGGCAGGAGTGTAGTTGTCCTTCACAGCGGCATAGTCCATCCAGTCGCGGGTGTACCAGCGGTGCATCTTGCCCTCGCGCCCACGGTAGTAGTGGCCGGGAAGGAAAGGCTCGTACTCGTCGCAGAAGCCCTCAAGGGCTTTCAGCTCACTGCCGAAGTAGATGTGTCCGTCTTTGTCGCGTCCTATATAAAGGGGGATTACGCCGATGGGGTCGCGGGCGATGAGGTAATCGTCCGTTTCTTCATCATAGAGGGCGAAGGCGAAGATGCCGTTCAGCTCTTCGAGGAAGCGGATGCCTTTGTCTTTGTAAAGGGCAAGGATGACTTCGCAGTCGGAACCTGTCTGGAAGGCGTATTTTCCGGCATAGCGGGCACGGATGTCGCGATGGTTGTAAATCTCGCCATTGACGGCAAGCACCTGTTTGCGGTCGGGTGAATATAAGGGTTGTCCGCCGGATTCCGGGTCGACAATGGAGAGGCGTTCGTGGGCGAGGATGGCGGAGCCGCCTACGTAGATACCACTCCAGTCCGGTCCGCGATGACGGATTTTCTGCGCCATCCGTAGCGCTTTGTTTCTCAATTCAGGAGTTTGAGACTGTATGTTGAAGATTCCTGCTATTCCACACATGAGAATTAAAAATTAAAGGTTAAAAATTAAAGAAAGGGAAATCATTTCTTGTTTTCTTTTAGAGGTTCGAGGTAACGGTCTATCTCTGTTGCCACTCGTCGTCCGTCGGCCAAGGCACGTACTACGAGGCTGGCGCCGTGGGCGGCATCGCCTGCCACGAATACGTTCTCTGCAAACTTCGGTTGCTCGGGCTTGAGGAAACCCATGGCAAGAAGCACCATATCGGCTTCGATGACCTCTTTCTTACCCGTAGATTTCATGGTAGGGCGGTTACCGTCTGTTGCCGGAAGCCACTCCACTTCTTCCACTTCCACACCGCATACCTTGCCATTCTTCCCGATGAACCGGGTGGAGGCGAGGGACCATCGACGGGTACAGCCTTCTTCGTGGCTGCTGGTGGTTTTCAGTACGACGGGCCATTGAGGCCAGGGAGTATCCGGGTTGTGTCCTATGGGCGGTTGGGGCATGATTTCAATCTGGGTTACGCTGACGGCTCCCTGGCGAATGCTGGTGCCTATACAGTCAGACCCGGTATCGCCGCCGCCGATGACGAGTACCCGTTTGCCGCGGGCGTTGACGAGTTGGTCTTTCGGGAAGGTATCTCCATCCAGAATATGGTTCTGCTGTGCCAGCATGTCGAGGGCAAAGTAGATGCCTTTCAGCTCCCTGCCCGGAATGGAGAGGTCGCGGGCGGTGGGCGTACCGGTACAAATGGCGTAGGCATCAAATCCGGCAGGCAGTTTCTGCACATCGACATGGACTCCCATCTTGAACAAGATTCCTTCGGCCTTGAGGATTTTCATGCGGCGGTCGATGACGGCTTTGTCCAGTTTGAAGTTGGGGATGCCGTAACGCAGCAGTCCTCCCGGCATCGGTTTGCTATCGAATAGGGTAACTTCGTAACCTTTGGCGTTCAGCCGTACGGCAACGCTCAATCCGGCAGGGCCGGCGCCGATGACGGCTACTTTCTTTCCGTTGCGTTCGGGCTGGAGGGGGGTGATGTAGCCCTCGCGAAAAGCAGCCTCGGCAATGGCGGCTTCGTTCTCGCGGATAGTGACCGGTTCGTTGCACGAGAGTTTCAGTACGCACGACTTCTCGCAAAGGGCAGGGCAGATGCGTCCCGTAAATTCCGGAAAATCATTCGTACTGTTCAGTATTTGATAGGCTTCGCGCCATTTGCCCCGGTAGAGCGCGTCTTGGAATTCCGGGTCTTTATTGCCCAGCGGACATGCCCAGTGGCAGAAGGGTACGCCGCAGTCCATACAGCGCGAGGCCTGGAGTTTGCGGTCGTGGCTGTTCAGTGTCTGTTCCACTTGGCTGAAGTCTGTGATACGTTCGTGTATCGGACGGTAACCCGCCTCTTGGCGGGGGATATTGAGGAATGCTTTTGGATCTCCCATGATGAACAAATTAAAAAGTTAAAGAATTAAAGAATGAAAGGGGAATTTCCTCAGTCTTTCATTCTTTCATTATTAATTCGCGATTCAATAATCGCGTTGCATTTCTGCAATCTTCTGTTGCAATTTCTGCATCTGCTCCTCTTGCAGCACTTTTTTGTATTCGATAGGGACTACCTGGATGAACTGGTCGGCATAGCGTGGCCAGTCATCGAGCATGGTGCGTGCCAGTTTGGAACCGGTGTACAGGTAGTGCTGGCAGATGAGCTCGTGCAGTTCCTTGCGGTAGGAGGCCTCTTCGATGAGGCTCAGTTCTACCATTTCCATGTTGCAGAAATAGTCGAAGTTGCCGTCCCGGTTCCATACGTAGGCCACACCGCCGGACATGCCTGCGGCAAAGTTGCGTCCCGTCTGTCCGAGTACTACCACGCGCCCGCCGGTCATATACTCGCAGCAGTGGTCGCCTACACCCTCCACTACGGCTGTGGCACCGGAGTTGCGGACGGCAAAGCGCTCGCCTGCACGGCCGTTGATGTAAACTTCACCGCTTGTGGCGCCATAAAGCAGGGTGTTGCCTGCAATCGTGTTTTTCTCCGCCTCGAAGTTGCTCCGTACCGGAGGCAGGACGGCGATGCGTCCGCCACTCAGACCTTTGCCCAGATAATCGTTGGCCTCGCCTTCCAGCTTGAAGTTGACACCCGGGACAAGGAATGCCCCGAAACTCTGCCCGGCGGAGCCTTTGAACTTCACGTTCAGCGTATGTTCGGGCAGCCCTTTTTCTCCGTATTTTGCGGCAATGACACCAGAGAGCATGGCGCCGCAGGCACGGTCGGTATTGGCGATGGTGTACTCCAGCGAGATTTCCTTCTGGTTCTCTACGGCTTCGGCGGCGGCATGTAGCATCTCTACATCTTTCACATGGTCGATGCCATGCTGTTGGTCGGTGACGTGGCGGATGGCGGCTTCATTGTCTACGCGTGCCAGTAGTTTGTCGAAGCTTATCAACTGATGTTTCCTGATTCCGTCATCCGGCTTGCGGACGATAAGGTCTGTGCGTCCAATGATGTCATCCAGGCGTTCCACACCGATTTCCGCCAGGTATTCGCGTACTTCCTGCGCCAGGAACGTGAAGAAGTTCACCAGATACTCGCTGCGTCCGCGGAAGCGTTTGCGCAGTTCTTCGTTCTGTGTCGCCACCCCTACGGGGCAGGTGTTCTGGTGACATTTGCGCATCATTACGCAACCCAGTACAATCAGGGCACTGGTGGCGAAACCGAATTCTTCGGCTCCGAGCATTGCCATCAGTATGATGTCGCGGCCTGTTTTGAGCTGTCCGTCCACTTGCAGCATCACTTGTCCGCGCAGGCCGTTCAGCACCAGTGTCTGCTGCGTTTCGCTCAAACCGAGTTCGGGCGAGATGCCGGCATAGCGGATGGATGATGCAGGAGAGGCTCCCGTACCGCCCTCTGCACCCGAGATGACTATCAAATCGGCCTTTGCCTTTGCCACACCGGCGGCAATGGTGCCCACACCGCTTTCTGCCACCAGCTTCACGCTGATTTTTGCCCGTGGGTTCACGTTCTTCAGGTCGAAGATGAGCTGTGCCAGGTCTTCGATGGAGTAAATGTCGTGGTGGGGCGGGGGGGAAATCAGCGAGATGCCCGGAATGGAGTGGCGTGTCTTGGCAATCACTTCATCCACTTTGAAGCCCGGCAGCTGTCCACCTTCGCCCGGCTTGGCGCCTTGGGCAATCTTTATCTGTATTTCGTCCGCATTCACCAGATATTCTGCGGTGACACCGAAACGTCCTGAGGCCACCTGCTTGATGGCGCTGCGCAGACTGGTACCGTCTTCGCGCGGCATGAAGCGTGCCCGGTCTTCGCCTCCTTCGCCCGTATTGCTCCGGCCATGCAGCTTGTTCATGGCAATAGCCATGGCTTCGTGGGCTTCGCGGCTGATGGAGCCGTAGGACATGGCGCCGGTGACAAAGCGCTGTACGATGTTCTCTACCGGTTCCACCCGGTCTATGCTGATAGGAGCGCGGCGGAAGTCGAGGAAATCGCGCAGGAAGATGGGAGATTCCTTGCTGTCTACCATGGCAGTGAACTCCTTGAATTTCTTATAGCTTCCCAGGCGTGTGGCAAGTTGCAGTGTGCTGATGGTTTCCGGGTTCCAGGCGTGCTTCTCACCATCCTTGCGGAAGGCATACAGTCCGCGGTTCGGCAATAGCTCCGCTTCCCCCTTCTTTTTAAGAACCTCCATCCCTTCCTTGTGGAAGGCGATGGCGTCGCGTGCCACTTCATCCAGGCGTATGCCTCCGATGCGTGAACTCAGTCCGCCAAAGTAGGCATTGCTCAACTCCTCGCTCAGTCCTACGGCCTCGAAAATCTTCGCGCCCCGGTAAGAACGGATGGTGCTGATGCCCATCTTGCTCATAATCTTGAACAAGCCTTTGCAGACGGACTTGATATATTTCTTTTCGGCAGTGGCGTAGTCGAGTTGTATTTCCTTTTCGTTCACCAGTTTGTCGATGACGGCAAAAGCCATATACGGATTCAGTGCGCTGGCTCCGAAGCCCAGCAGCAGTGCGGCGTGCATCACTTCGCGGATTTCGCCGCTTTCTACAATCAGTGCCGTCTGCACCCGTTTGCCCACGGAGATAAGATGGTGGTGTACCGCCGACACGGCAAGCAGTGACGGAATGGCGGCATGGGCGGCGTCTACGTCGCGGTCGGAAAGCACGATGTAGTTCACTCCTTCGTTGACGGATTCTTCCGCCTGCTTGCAGAGGGTTGCCAATGCTTCCTGCAATCCCTGGCACCCTTTTGCCACTTCGAAGAGCAGGGGCAGTTTCACGGTCTTGAAGCCTTTGTACCGGATGTTGCAGAGAATATCCAGCTGGGTGTTGTTCAGGATGGGATGGTTCAACCTCACCATCTTGCAATGGTTTTCGCTGGGTGTCAGTATGTTCATGCCTACGGCTCCGATGTATTCGGTCAGCGACATTACCAGTTCTTCGCGTATCGGGTCGATAGGAGGGTTGGTGACTTGGGCAAACTGTTGGCGGAAATAGTTGTACAGTAGTTGCGGCTTGTCCGAGAGTACTGCCAGCGGGGTGTCATTGCCCATGGAGTTGATGGGTTCGGCACCGGTGGTACACATCGGGACAATCAGCCGTTCCACGTCTTCTTTGGAGTAGCCGAAGATGCGTAGCATGCTGTCGTAGTTCTCCACGCTATGGGAGACTTTGCGACCGCTTTTCAGTTCGTCCAGCTCGATGCGGTTGCCGGCCAGCCAAGTGCGGTATGGTTTGGCTTCGGCAAGTTGTTTCTTCAGTTCGCCGTCATAATATATTTCGCCTTTCTCGGTGTCTATAAGCAGTATCTTGCCCGGTTGCAGGCGTCCTTTTTCCTTGATGTCTCCCGGCTCGAAATCCATCACGCCGACTTCGCTGGCCACTACCATCATGCCGCCCTGCGTAATCAGGTAGCGTGCAGGGCGCAGTCCGTTCCTGTCGAGCATGCCGCCTGCATAGCGCCCGTCGCTGAAAAGCAGTGCCGCCGGTCCGTCCCACGGCTCCATCAGGATGGAGTGGTATTCATAGAAAGCTTTCAAATCTTCGCTGATGGGATTCTTTTCGTTGAAAGATTCCGGCACGAGCATGGCCATGGCGTGCGGCAGGCTCAGGCCCGACATGATGAGAAACTCGAGCACATTGTCCAGTGAGGCACTGTCGCTCATGCCCGGTTGCACGATGGGGCGTATCTCCCGGATGTCTCCCAGGGCGGGAGAGGAGAGTACACTCTCACGGGCTTCCATCCAGCCGCGGTTGCCGCGGATGGTATTGATTTCGCCGTTGTGTGCCAGCAGGCGGAAAGGTTGTGCCAGTCCCCAGGTGGGGAAAGTGTTGGTGCTGAAACGGGAGTGCACCAATGCCAGTCCGCTGGTGAAGTAGCTGTTGGTGAGGTCGGGGAAGTAGTTGCGCAACTGCAAGGAAGAGAGCATGCCCTTGTAGACGATGTTCTTCGTAGAGAGCGAGACGATGTAGAAATCCTCGCGGGTGGGGATGTCCGACTTGCGTATTCTGTTCTCTATCCTTTTCCTTATTATATAGAGTTTGCGGTCGGCGGTTTCGCTTTCCGTAAATCCGGTGATGAAAATTTGCTTGATGTCCGGTTCGTTGGCAAGAGCCGCTTCTCCCAATATTTCGGGGCAAGTGGGCACGTTGCGCAGATGCATCAGGGTCAATCCCTCCTTTTCAATCTCTTCGATAATGACGCTCAAGATGACAGCCTGGTCTTTTCCGTCTTTGGGAAGGAAAAGCAGGCCGGTGCCGTATTTTCCTTTCTCGGGAACGGGAATGCCCTGCAACAGAATGAATTCGTGCGGTATCTGCAGCATGATGCCGGCACCGTCTCCGGTTTTGTTGTCCGCCCCTTCCGCTCCACGGTGGCGCATGTTTTCCAGTACCTTCAATGCCGATTCTACCAGTTCATGTGATTTTCCTCCCTGGATATTGACCAGCATGCCTACTCCGCAGGCATCGTGCTCATGGGATGCCTCATACAAGCCCAACTGTTTGGGCTGTCGCTGGTAATCCTCTGCTTTTGTTTTGTTGTTAAAAAGTTCTTGTTTCATGATTATAAGCTTTCTTTATTGCTGTATAATATTGTTTGTGGTTTCAAAATGTTCGGCAAATATATGGTATTAATTGCAAAATGCTAATATGTATTCCTGCCTTCTTTCTTGCAAAATTCCTGCGATAGAAGATGAAGTTATGAATTGATAGAAAACACCCTCTGTTTTCTTTTAATCCTAAATCAAAATCAGACGGTTTGATTTGGATTTATAAATTAACCCTTTTGCTTTTAAAATAATACTTTCTTTAACTTTTTGATGTAAAAACAACTTTTTTCTATTCTTTTGATAAATAAATAGTGAAAAGATTAACTTTATGTTCTTAAGAATATGTATATTTGCAGCGCAAAATCAAATACTGATACATTATGTGTGGAATAGTAGGCTATATAGGTCAAAGGAAAGCCTACCCCATTCTTATCAAGGGTCTGAAGCGGTTGGAGTACCGTGGATATGATAGTGCGGGGGTAGCATTAATCAGTGATAACCGACAGTTGAACGTGTACAAAGCGAAAGGTAAGGTTTCGGAACTTGAAACTTTCGTTGCTCAAAAAGATATTTCCGGTAGCATTGGTATTGCACATACACGTTGGGCTACTCATGGAGAACCTTGTTCCGTCAATGCCCATCCCCATTATTCCTCTTCCGAACGCCTCGCCCTCATCCATAACGGCATCATTGAAAACTACGCCGTCCTTAAAGAAAAACTTCAAGCCAAAGGTTATGTATTTAAAAGCAGCACTGATACCGAGGTGCTGGTACAGCTCATCGAATACATTCAGGTGACAAACCATATTGACCTGCTGACGGCGGTGCAACTTGCCTTGCAGGAAGTGATTGGGGCGTATGCCATTGCGGTGCTCGACAAGGACAATCCGGATGGGATAATCGCTGCACGCAAGAGCAGTCCGCTGGTGGTGGGCATCGGTGAAGGTGAGTTTTTCCTGGCTTCGGATGCCACGCCGATTGTGGAATATACGGATAAGGTGGTGTATCTGGAAGACGAAGAGATTGCCCTCATCCGCCGGGGAGAGAAGCTGAAGGTTGTTAACCTGAAGAATGTGGAATGTCCGCACGAGGTAAAGACGGTAGCGCTCAATCTCGGCCAGCTGGAGAAGGGAGGCTATCCGCACTTCATGCTGAAGGAAATCTTCGAACAGCCCGGCTGCATTCACGACTGCATGCGCGGGCGTATCAATGTGGAGGGTACGAACGTGGTTCTTTCTGCAGTGATTGATTATAAGGAACGTCTGCTGGCGGCCAAACGCTTCGTCATCGTGGCATGCGGTACGTCATGGCATGCCGCCCTCATCGGCAAGCATTTGATTGAAAGCTTCTGCCGTATTCCGGTGGAGGTGGAGTATGCCAGTGAGTTCCGTTACCGCGACCCGGTGATTGACAGCAACGATGTGGTGATTGCCATCTCGCAAAGCGGAGAAACGGCCGATACGCTGGCCGCCGTGGAGCTTGCCAAAAGCTGTGGGGCATTTATATACGGCATCTGCAATGCCGTCGGTTCCAGCATTCCCCGTGCCACGCACACGGGTTCCTATATCCACGTGGGACCGGAAATAGGGGTGGCATCCACCAAAGCCTTCACGGGGCAGGTAACGGTGCTTACCATGCTGGCCCTGACACTTGCCAAAGAGAAAAAGACGATGGACGAAGGGCAATACCTGGCAATTGTCAAGGAATTGGGACATATCCCCGACAAGATGGAAGAGGTCTTGAAATTGAACGACCGCATAGCGGAACTTTCCAAGATATTCACCTATGCACACAACTTTATCTATCTGGGACGCGGATACAGTTATCCCGTAGCCTTGGAAGGCGCCTTGAAGTTGAAGGAGATTTCGTATATCCATGCCGAAGGCTATCCTGCCGCCGAAATGAAGCACGGCCCCATTGCTCTGGTGGATGCCGAAATGCCGGTAGTGGTCATTGCCACCCGGAATGGGCTTTATGAAAAGGTGCTGAGCAATATCCAGGAAATAAAGGCGCGTAAAGGCAGGGTTATCGCCATTGTGACAAAGGGAGATACGGTCATCAGTAAAATAGCCGACACTTGTATCGAGCTTCCCGAAACAATGGAGTGCCTTGATCCGTTAATAACTACGGTACCTTTGCAACTGCTTGCCTATCACATTGCCGTGTGCAAGGGAATGGATGTGGACCAGCCGAGGAATCTTGCGAAGTCGGTGACTGTAGAATGAGGACATGTACAATTTACCATTTACAATGTACAATGGGGCTGCGCTTGGGAGGGGTAAATGTAAATGGTAATTGTATGCTATAATAAGGAAAAGAAAATTGTACACTTAAAATTGTACACTTAAAATTGTACACTTAAAATTGTACATTGTAAATGGTAAATTGTAAATAAATAGATGGAACAACTGAAGCATGAATGCGGCGTCGCCATGATACGCCTGCTGAAACCGCTGGAGTACTATGAAGAGAAGTACGGAACATGGATGTACGGACTCAACAAGCTCTATCTCCTGATGGAGAAACAACACAACCGTGGGCAGGAAGGTGCCGGACTGGCCTGCGTGAAACTGGAGGCCAGTCCCGGCGAGGAATATATGTTCCGTGAGCGTGCTCTCGGCTCGGGCGCCATTACCGAAATCTTCGGTACGGTGCAGGGCCACTTCAAGGACTTGACCAAGGAACAGCTGCATGATGCGGACTATGCCAAGCGTGTGCTGCCCTTTGCAGGGGAGGTCTATATGGGACACCTGCGTTACTCCACTACCGGAAAGTCCGGCATCTCGTACGTGCACCCGTTCCTCCGGAGAAACAACTGGCGTGCCAAGAATCTTGCCCTCTGCGGCAACTTCAACATGACGAATGTGGATGAAATCTTCGCACGCATTACCGCCATCGGCCAGCATCCGCGCAAATATGCCGATACCTACATCATGCTGGAGCAGTTGGGACATCGCCTCGACCGCGAAGTGGAGCGCCTCTTCAACCTTGCCGAAGCGGAAGGGCTGGCAGGCATGGACATCACCCGTTATATAGAAAACCACATCGACCTTGCCAACGTGTTGCGCACTTCGAGCAAGGAGTGGGACGGGGGATACGTGATGTGCGGACTTACCGGCAGCGGAGAGACTTTTGCCGTACGCGACCCATGGGGCATCCGTACAGCCTTCTGGTATCAGGACGACGAGATAGCGGTGCTTGCCAGCGAACGTCCCGTGATACAGACAGCCCTTAATGTTCCTGTCGAATCCATCAAGGAGCTGCAACCCGGACAAGCCATGTTTATCAACAAGGGCGGCAAGGTGCGCACCGTGCAAATCAACAAGCCGCGCGAGGTGAAGCCTTGTTCCTTCGAGCGCATCTACTTCAGCCGGGGCAGTGATGTGGACATTTACCGGGAACGTAAACTGCTGGGTGAGAAACTCGTGCCCAACATATTGAAAGCCATCGACAACGATGTGGACCATACCGTCTTTTCCTTCATCCCCAATACGGCAGAAGTTGCTTTTTACGGAATGCTGCAAGGATTGGACGACTACCTCAACGAGGAGAAGGTACAGCAGATTGCCGCCCTGGGGCATAGTCCCAGCCACGACGAGTTGGAGCATATCTTGTCGCGGCGCATACGGAGCGAGAAAGTGGCCATCAAGGACATCAAGCTGCGTACCTTCATTGCCGAAGGAAACAGCCGGAACGACCTTGCCGCCCATGTGTACGACATCACTTACGGAAGCCTTGTCCCGGGAGTGGATAATCTGGTCATCATCGACGACTCGATAGTGCGCGGAACCACCCTGAAGCAGAGCATCATCGGTATCCTTGACCGTTTGGAGCCGAAGAAGATAGTCATTGTAAGCTCTTCACCGCAGGTGCGCTATCCCGACTACTATGGCATCGATATGGCTAAGATGAGTGAATTCATTGCCTTCAAGGCTGCTGTGGAACTGCTGAAGGAGCGTGAGATGCGCGATGTAATTGCCGCTGCCTACCGCAAGTCCAAGGAGCAGGTAGGCCTGCCCAAAGAACAGATGGTGAATTACGTGAAGGAGATTTATGCTCCTTTCACTGATGAGGAAATCTCTGCCAAGATGGTGGAGCTTCTTACTCCGAAAGGGACGAAAGCCAAAGTGCAGATTGTCTACCAGCCTCTCGAGGGGCTGCATGAGGCCTGCCCCAAGCATCCGGGTGACTGGTACTTCAGCGGCGATTATCCTACGCCGGGCGGTGTGAAGCTACTGAACAAGGCATTTATTGATTATATAGAACAAGTTTATCAATTTTAATTGAATCAATGAGAAATGTAACTCTAATCCTCGACGACGGGAGCCGCTTCCACGGCAAGTCGTTCGGCTTTGAAAAACCGGTAGCGGGAGAGGTGGTCTTCAACACAGCCATGACGGGTTATCCCGAAAGCCTGACCGACCCTTCGTATGCCGGACAGCTGATGACGCTCACCTATCCGTTGGTGGGCAATTACGGTGTGCCGCCTTTTACTCTCGAACCGAATGGGCTTGCCACTTTTATGGAGAGCGAGCATATCCATGCCGAAGCCATTATTGTAAGCGATTATAGCGAAAATTATAGCCATTGGAATGCGGTGGAAAGTCTCGGTGACTGGCTGAAACGCGAACAGATTCCGGGCATCACGGGCATCGATACCCGCGAACTGACAAAGGTGCTTCGCGAGCATGGGGTGATGATGGGACGTATCGCCTTTGATGATGAATCGGATGAAATGCCTGAGGCCTCTTATGCCGATGTGAATTATGTGGATAAAGTTAGCTGCAAGGAGGTTATCCGTTACAACGAAGGAACCGGTAAGAAGAAAGTGCTCCTTGTGGATTGCGGCGTCAAGCATAACATCATCCGCTGCCTGCTGAAACGTGACGTGGAAGTGATTCGCGTTCCCTGGGACTATGATTATACTGGGATGGAGTTCGACGGGTTGTTCATCTCCAACGGCCCTGGCGACCCCGATACCTGCGATGCTGCCGTGCAGCATATCCGCAAGGCAATGCAGAACGAGAAACTGCCCATCTTCGGCATCTGTATGGGAAACCAGTTGCTTTCCAAAGCTGGGGGCGCCAAGATATACAAATTGAAATACGGTCACCGCAGCCATAACCAACCGGTGCGTATGGTGGGTACGGAACGTTGCTTCATCACCTCACAGAATCATGGGTATGCCGTAGACAACAACACGCTGACAGAAGACTGGGAACCGCTTTTCATCAATATGAACGATGGTTCTAATGAAGGAATCCGCCACAAATGCAATCCCTGGTTCTCCGCACAGTTTCATCCCGAAGCTGCCAGCGGGCCGACGGATACGGAGTTTCTTTTTGATGACTTTGTGAAGTTGCTTTAGTAAGAGAATTTTATCAAGAATGATTGCGTTCATAATCTCTTGATAATCAGTATGTAAAAGACGGTATAATGAGTCCCATACTGAATGTCATTCAGTCCCAGAGTGAATACCTTTCAGTCCTATACTGAATGCCATTCAATTAGTGACTGATTGTGTAAGGTAAGAGAAAGATAAGGTTTTATTACTACTATTACATTTTTAATAAACAGATATGCAAATGAAAGAAAACAATATAAAGAAAGTCCTGCTGCTCGGTTCCGGCGCACTGAAAATCGGTGAGGCAGGAGAATTTGACTACTCCGGTTCGCAGGCGCTCAAGGCATTGAAGGAGGAAGGCATCTACACGGTTCTCATCAATCCGAACATTGCCACGGTACAGACCTCGGAAGGAGTTGCCGACCAGATTTACTTCCTGCCCGTCACTCCTTACTTCGTGGAGAAGGTGATAGAGAAGGAGCGCCCGGACGGCATCATGCTTGCTTTTGGTGGGCAGACGGCACTGAACTGCGGTGTTTCCCTCTATAAAGACAAGATTTTCGAGAAGTACGGCGTGACGGTTCTCGGCACTCCCGTGCAGGCCATCATTGACACGGAGGACCGTGAAATCTTTGTGCAGAAACTGAATGAGATTGATGTAAAGACCATCAAGAGCGAAGCTGTGGAGAATGCGGCGGATGCCCGTCGCGCAGCCCGGGAACTGGGATACCCGGTCATTGTCCGTGCCGCATATGCGCTTGGCGGACTGGGTTCGGGCTTCTGCGACAATGAAGAAGAGCTGAATGTGCTGGTGGAGAAAGCCTTCTCCTTCTCCCCACAGGTGCTGGTGGAGAAATCGCTGAAGGGATGGAAGGAAGTGGAATACGAGGTGGTGCGCGACCGCTTCGACAACTGCATCACGGTCTGCAACATGGAGAACTTCGACCCCCTGGGCATCCATACAGGTGAGTCCATCGTTATTGCCCCGTCACAGACGTTGAGCAATACGGACTATCATAAATTGCGTGAACTTGCTATCCGCATTATCCGTCACATCGGCATTGTGGGAGAGTGTAACGTGCAGTATGCCTACGACCCGATGAGCGAGGACTACCGGGTAATCGAGGTAAATGCACGCTTGAGCCGTTCGTCTGCACTTGCCTCTAAAGCAACGGGTTATCCGTTGGCGTTTGTAGCGGCAAAACTCGGCTTGGGCTATGGCTTGTTCGACTTGAACAACTCTGTGACAAAGACTACAAGCGCTTTCTTCGAACCCGCCCTGGACTATGTGGTCTGCAAGATACCGCGTTGGGATTTGGGCAAGTTCCACGGGGTGGACAAAGAGCTGGGTTCAAGCATGAAGTCGGTAGGCGAGGTGATGGCTATCGGCCGTACTTTCGAGGAAGCCATCCAGAAGGGGCTTCGCATGATAGGCCAGGGCATGCACGGCTTCGTAGAGAACAAGGAACTGGTGATTGCCGATTTGGACAAGGCTCTGCGCGAACCTACCGACAAACGTATCTTTGTCATCTCCAAAGCCTTCCGTGCCGGGTATACGGTGGACCAGGTGCACGAATTGACCAAGATAGACCGTTGGTTCCTGGAGAAGTTGATGAACATCATGGATACCAGCAGGGAACTGCACTCTTTTATGGCTGATGGAGAGTTGCCAATGATTCCCGTGGACTTGTTGCGTAAAGCCAAAGTACAAGGCTTCTCTGATTTCCAGATAGCCCGTGCCCTCGGCTTGGAACAAGCAATGGACGGCGAAGAAGCCATCCTTGCCGTCCGCAATTTCCGCAAGAGTGCAGGCATTCTGCCTGTAGTGAAGCAGATAGATACCCTTGCCGCCGAATATCCCGCACAGACCAACTATCTCTACCTGACGTATAGCGGCACGGCAAATGATGTCCGTTACCTCGGCGACCGCAAGTCCATTGTCGTATTGGGCTCCGGCGCCTACCGCATCGGTTCTTCCGTAGAGTTCGACTGGTGCGGCGTGCAGGCCCTGAACACCATCCGTCAGGAAGGCTACCGCAGTGTCATGATAAACTACAATCCCGAAACCGTGTCTACGGACTATGACATGTGCGACCGTCTTTACTTCGACGAGCTCACCTTCGAGCGTGTGATGGATATTCTCGAACTGGAGAATCCCCACGGGGTGATTGTCTCTACCGGTGGTCAGATACCGAATAACCTTGCCCTGCGCCTCGATGCGCAGAAGGTACCTATTCTCGGCACAAGCGCCAAGAGTATCGACAATGCCGAAGACCGTGACAAGTTCTCCGCCATGCTCGACCGCATTGGTGTAGACCAGCCCGAATGGCGGGCGCTGACCTCCCTGGAGGACATCAACGCCTTTGTGGATAAGGTGGGCTTCCCGGTATTGGTCCGTCCTTCCTACGTATTGTCCGGCGCTGCGATGAACGTCTGTTCCAACCGGGAGGAGCTGGAACGCTTCCTGAAGCTGGCGGCGAATGTCAGCAAGAAACATCCCGTAGTGGTGAGCCAGTTCATTGAGCATGCCAAGGAGGTGGAGATGGATGCTGTGGCGCAAGATGGAGAGATTATCGCATATGCCATCAGTGAGCATATCGAGTTTGCCGGAGTGCATTCCGGTGACGCCACTATCCAGTTCCCGCCACAAAAGTTGTATGTGGAGACGGTGCGCCGCATCAAGCGCATCAGCCGCGAGATTGCCCGTGAGCTGAACATCTCCGGTCCGTTCAATATCCAGTATCTGGCACGCGAGAACGACATCAAGGTGATTGAGTGCAACCTCCGTGCCAGCCGTTCGTTCCCGTTTGTCAGCAAGGTGCTGAAGATAAACCTTATTGAACTTGCCACGAAGGTGATGCTCGGCATTCCGGTACAGAAGCCGGACAAGAATCTGTTCGATTTGGATTATGTAGGCATCAAGGCGAGCCAGTTCTCCTTCAACCGTCTGCAGAAGGCCGACCCGGTACTGGGGGTGGATATGGCAAGTACGGGCGAGGTGGGTTGCATCGGCAGCGATACTTCCTGCGCCATTCTCAAGGCGATGCTCTCCGTGGGATATCGTATTCCAGAGAAAAATATCCTGCTTTCTACCGGTACTCCGAAGCAGAAAGTGGACATGCTTTCTGCCGCGCGTATGCTTCAGAAGAAGGGGTATAAGATATTTGCCACGGGTGGTTCCAGCAATTTCCTTACGGAGAACGGTGTGGAGAATACGCGCGTCTACTGGCCCAGCGAACCCGAACGCCAGCCGCAGGCACTCGACATGCTGCACCGCAAGGAGATAGACATGGTGGTCAATATTCCGAAGAACCTCACCGCAGGCGAGTTGGATAACGGCTACAAGATACGCCGTGCCGCCATCGACCTCAATATTCCGTTGATAACGAATGCCCGTCTGGCAAGTGCGTTCATCAATGCATTCTGCACGATGACGCCGGATGATTTGGCTATCAAGTCGTGGGCGGAGTACAAATGATAATTTAATTTGCTATCTTTGCTGAAAACTAAGTTCGATGGAAACAATTTTGACCCAATACTATCAATCTCCTTATGGCGAGTTGCTCCTCGGCTCTTTCGGCGATAAACTCTGCCTATGCGACTGGATGCTGAACGAGAAACGTAGAGTAACCGTTGATAAGCGCATACGGCAGGTACTGCATGCCGATTATGAGGAAGGCACTTCGGAAGTGATTGCAAGGGCAATCATTCAGTTGGATGAGTATTTTGCCTGTAAGCGGACCATATTCGATGTTCCACTGCTTGCAGTCGGAACAGAATTCCAGCGGACGGTGTGGCAGGAGTTGCAGAACATCCCTTACGGAAAAACAGTGTCCTACGGCGAGCTTTCACGAAAGCTGGGCAATCCGAAAGCCGTACGTGCGGTGGCGGCTGCCAATGGGGCAAATGCCCTCTCCATACTCATCCCCTGCCATCGTGTGGTGGGCAGCAACCATACGCTGATAGGCTATGCCGGTGGACTGGCAGCCAAACAAGGGATGCTGGCATTGGAAGCGGACTCTTGCGACGGACCGTCAGGCTCCCGTATAGGACAGCTGTTTTGAGGTCAGGTTTGTTTCTGGTATTCCGCCGGTGTCATCCCCGTCATACGTTTGAAGAACTTCGAGAAGAACGACGGATTGGGAAAGTTCAGTTCGTCTGATATTTGAAACACCAGTAGATTACTGTGTTTCAGCAATACTTTGGCTTCGAGGATAACTGCTTGATTAATCCATTGCATCACGGTTTGCCCGCTTGTTTCACGTATCACCGAACTCAGATAGTGCGGTGTCAGGCATAGCTTGTCGGCATAGAAGTTGACGTTGCGTTCGTGCTTGCTGTGTTGGTTCACCAAAGCGATGAAGCGGCGGAATAGCTCTTCCTGGCGTGAAAGGCGTGACGGAGTTGACTTGCATGTGTGCTCGTGGATATACTTAAGGTTATAGAGAAGTGAGACAATCAAGTGCTGTACAGCTCCGCGGCGGTAGGGCAAACAATGTAGTATATTCCACAATAAAGAGAAGAAGCTGCTGATGTGTGCCCATTCCTCGTTGTTGCATGAAAGGCGGATTCCGTTTCGTGTATAAGCTTCCGAAAGAATGGAATTCTGTAGTACGGGCAGAAAATTGGCAGTGGGCATGATGACTTGGAATTCGTAGTCGGGACTGACTTCCGATATTTCTATCAGCGAATTGTCAGGGATGATAATAATATCGTGGGCTGTAGCTTCATATTCGATAAGATTGATGGAGATTCGGCCCTTACCTTGCATGATGCGTACAATCCTTCCTTCTTTGGCACGATAAGGTTGCTGGGTGCGGAATAGCCTGAATCCCATTGCTTGAAAACTGATGACCATTCCCAAATCGTCGTTTATAAATCTGTATTCGGAATGTTCTATAAAATCCGGATTGTTGCGGATGTCCTCGAATGCGACGCTTATCGGTTTGTTCTTTTCCATATCTTTCCCTTTATGAATAATGTATATTTCCACCGCAAAGATAATAAAGTGTTCCTATTATTTGTCTTTTTCTACGAAATGTCGTACTATTAGAACATCTTTGCGCACAAATGGATTGTAAGGTTATAGGGTTATGCCTTTATCTTTGCATGTGTATAGAACAAAACCATGTAGAATAAACAAGAAACAGAATGGATATGAAACGAACCGTTTTCTTTTTTACCCTTTCTCTTGCCGCCATGCTGGCACATGCCCAGCTCACGTTGGAAGAGTGCCAGCGCCGGGCGCAAGACAATTATCCGTTGGTCAGGCAATACGGACTGATAGAAAAGGCACGCGGGTACGACCTCTCCAATGCCGGAAAAGGTTACTTGCCCCAGTTTTCCCTATCCGGCAAGGCCACGTACCAGAGTGACATCACCCGGCTACCGGTCGAAATCCCTAATCTCGACATCAAGACTGCTTCGAAAGACCAGTACCAGGTGATGCTCGAAGTGCAGCAGACCCTCTGGGATGGTGGGGATATACGTTCCAGAAAACGATTGACGCGTGCCGCCTCGGAAGTGGAACTGGAAAAACAGCATGTAGACATGTATGCCTTGACTGACCGGGTGAACCAGCTCTTTTTCGGCATCCTGCTGTTGGACGAACAGCTGAAACAGAACAGCCTCTTGCAAGAAGATTTAGGAAGAACCCACAAGCAGGTAGCCGACTATATAGCCAATGGCATCGCCACCCTGAGCGACCTGGATGCAGTCAGCGTAGAGCAACTGAACACCAGGCAGCA
>ERZ1106929.34-NODE-34-length-134855-cov-47.615445_pt1 | contig 134855 bp, 121 predicted proteins | sample MGYA00403662_ERZ1106929 | MGnify/ENA primary metagenome ERZ1106929 (study PRJEB35170, sample SAMEA104062442) | human gut metagenome | biome: human gut; feature: human-associated habitat; material: faeces | place: Denmark | collected 2013-02-20 ... | reverse complement strand
GGTCACGAAATTCTCAATGACGAAACACTTCCGCTCCTCTCTAAAATGGCTGTCAGCCTTGCAAAAGCAGGTGCGGATATCATCGCTCCTTCGGATATGATGGACGGCAGAGTGTCTGCAATCAGAAACGCACTTGACGAAAACGGACTTATCAACACTCCGATTATGTCATACAGTGCAAAATTTGCCTCAGGCTACTATTCACCGTTCCGTGACGCCGCAGAATCTGCCCCCGAATTTGGCGACAGAAAAAGCTATCAGATGGATTACGCAAACGGCAAAGAGGCTCTGCGTGAAATTGCAGATGATATTGACGAGGGTGCGGATATGGTTATGGTCAAGCCTGCACTTGCATATCTCGATATCGTAAAAGCCGCAAGCGAACGCTTTGACCTTCCGCTTGTTGCCTATAATGTAAGCGGTGAATATGCAATGGTTAAGGCGGCTGCCGAAAAAGGCTGGATTGACGAAAAGAAAATTGTGTGCGAAAATATGATTGCAATCAAGAGGGCGGGTGCGGATATCATAATCACATACCACGCACTTGATGTTGCAAAATGGATTGACGAATTTTACAAATAGGGAAGTGCTTTTATGAATACAACTCAAAGCGAAAAGCTATACGCACAGGCGCTTGACTTTATGCCCGGCGGTGTGAACAGTCCCGTCCGTGCGTGCCGTTCGGTCGGAAGAACTCCGCTTTTTATCGACCGTGCAGAGGGTTCAAAAATTTATGATGTTGACGGAAACGAGTTCATTGACTATATCTGCTCATGGGGACCGAATATCCTCGGTCACAAACAGCCCGATGTTATCAAGGCCGTGACTTCTGCCTGTCAGAACGGACTTACATTCGGTGCGTGTCACAGCGGAGAAATTGAACTTGCCGAGCTTATCCGCAAAAATATGCCGTCAATTGAAATGCTCCGACTTGTAAATTCAGGTACAGAGGCGGTTATGAGCGCAATCCGTGCCGCAAGAGGCTTTACAAAAAGGGATAAAATCGTAAAATTCGAGGGCTGTTACCACGGCCATTCCGACGGCTTGCTTGTAAAGGGCGGTTCGGGACTTCTGACAAATTCAATTCCGAACAGCGCAGGTGTGCCGAAAGGCTATACAGACACAACTTTGCTTGCAAAGTATAATGATGAAGAATCCGTGCAACAGCTTTTTGATAACTGCGGTGATGAAATTGCCTGTGTAATCGTTGAGCCTTGTGCCGCAAATATGGGTGTTGTTCCGCCCAAAAAAGGATTTTTAAAATTCTTGCGTGAAATCACTGAAAAGCACGGTTCGCTTCTTATCTTTGATGAAGTAATCACAGGCTTCAGACTTTCACTCGGCGGTGCTCAAAAGCTTTACGGAGTAAAACCCGACCTTACAACCCTCGGGAAAATTGTCGGCGGCGGAATGCCGCTTGCGGTTTACGGAGGACGAAAAGAGATTATGGAGTGTGTTGCTCCTCTCGGTTCTGTTTATCAGGCAGGCACACTTTCGGGAAATCCGGTAGCGGTAAGTGCAGGCATTGCAACGCTTAAAATTCTTGAAAAAAATAAAGATTCGATATATCCCGAGCTTGAACGCAAGTCTGCAAAGATTGAAAATGCAATGAAGAACGCAGGACTTAATGTGAACCGTGTGGGTTCGATTATGACGGCATTTTTTACCGACAAAAAGGTTGTTGACTATGACACGGCAACCACAGCTGACACAAAGAGATATGCCGAGTATTACAATCATCTGCTTGAAAACGGAATCTATGCCGCACCGTCACAGTTTGAGGCGATGTTTGTTTCATTTGCGCACACGGAAGATGACATTGAAAAAACCTGTCAGGTTATTGAAAGCTTTAAATAAAATCCGATAAAAACAAGAAAAGCCACCGACATAAAAATCGGTGGCTTTTTGTTTGTAATCTATCAGATGTAGTACATCGGAATGTTGTGTTCAATTTCATTGTTTTTGATATACTCATCGCAAAGCTGTGCAAGTGTAATGCTTTCGGCATATTCCTGAAGATATGACGACATCTTCGACCAAAGACTGTTGTCGATAAGTCTTATCATAACATCATCATCGCCCCGAGTGTTAAAATAAACATTGCTCAGAACATTTGCGTCAAGTGCGTTTATGATATCCTTGAATGTAATCTCTTTAAGGCCTTTTGCAATAACATAACCGCCGTTTGAACCCTTCTGACCTCGCACAAGTCCTGCCGAGCTGAGTGATGAAAGAATCTGTTCAAGATACTTTTTAGATATATTTTGCCGTTTGGCAATTTCGGGAGTTGTTACCGCATTGCCGTTTAGTGAGTGTGACGCAATGTCAATAACAGCGATGATTCCGAATTCCACCTTTGTTGAAATCTTCAATTTTAGCATCTCCTTTCCGTGCGTTTTGTTTGCTGAAAGAGTATATAATAATGGTAACAGTTTTTAATTTAAAAATCAATACCTACTAAACAAATATGTATTGTAGGAAATAATGGAATTACGGCAAATTTTAAAGAAAAATTGTGCAAGAGGTAAAATCTTATTAAACCTATTGAAATACTATGATTAATGGAGTATAATCTACCTATATCAATCGAAGCCGTCAGACAAATTCTTATGACGGTCTTACACAAAAGGGTTGGTTGTATGAAATTAAGGGGTTGGTGATATTATGGAGTTTAACACCGCATTACTTCACAAGGGGTTTAACGGTGAAAAGGTTTTTGGCTCAACCTTAACTCCCATTTATCAGGTCAGTGCATTTTCGCACAGCTCTGCCGAACAGCTTGAAAAGGTGTTCAACAACAGAGCTCCCGGCTACGCCTACTCTCGAATAGGCAATCCCACAGTAACATCTTTTGAGAACAGAATTGCTTCCATTGAAAACGGTGTCGGTGCGGTTGCATGTTCGTCAGGTATGGCAGCCGTTACGATGGCACTCCTGAACATTCTTGAATCAGGTGACGAAGTAATCGCAAGTGCAGGTCTTTTTGGAGGAACAATTGATTTGTTTGGAGATCTTGAGCCTTTCGGAATTGTTACACGATATGTCAACAAGGTGACAGCCGAGGAGATTGAACCGCTCATAAACGAAAAAACAAAAGCAGTCTTTGCCGAGCTTATCGGCAATCCCGGACTTGAAATTGCCGATCTTGACGCTGTATCAGAGCTTGTTCATTCACACGGTGTTCCGCTCATTATCGACAGCACAACGGCAACTCCGTATCTTATTCAGCCGTTTGAACACGGTGCGGACATCGTTGTTCATTCCTCGTCAAAGTACATTAACGGCGGCGGAAATTCAATCAGCGGAATAATCGTTGACAGCGGCAATTTTGAATGGAATACGGAAAGATACAAAGGTCTTGCAGAGTACAAAAAATTTGGTCGGCTTGCGTATGTTGCAAAGCTGAGAAACGGTATCTGGCGAAACATAGGCTGTTGCCTTGCACCGTTTAATGCTTTTATGAACTCTGTCGGACTTGAAACGCTCGGACTTCGTATGGAGCGTCTTTGTTACAACGCTCTTGAACTTGCAAAGTTCTTTGAAACACAAAACGGAATCGAAGTCAACTATCCGGCTCTTGAAGCTTCTCCTTATTACAGCCTTTGTCAAAAGCTGTTGAAGGGAAAAGGCGGTGCAATCCTCACAATCAGGGCAGGAAGTAAAGAAAGAGCGTTTAAGCTTATCAACAATTTGAAGTATGCAACAAATGCAACAAATATAGGCGACACAAGAACACTTGTAATTCATCCGTCAAGCACAATTTACGCTCACGGAACAGAAGAACAAAAAAGAAACGCAGGCGTGTTTGATGATACAATAAGAATCAGCGTCGGCATTGAAGATATTGAGGATTTAAAGTCTGACTTCAAACAGGCTGTAGACAGTATAAATGTGAATGAATCGGAGGAGTAAGAGAAATGGCAGTTGATTATGCTACGCTTAAAAAGGGCGGCTTTATGCGTCAAAAACAGAAAAATAATTTTTCGCTCAGGCTCAGAGTTGTAGGCGGCAACCTCACAGCTAAACAGCTTGCGAAAATTGCCGAGGTTTCAGAAAACTACGGTGACGGTTATGTTCACCTCACATCAAGACAAAGTGTTGAAATTCCTTTTGTAAAGCTTGATGATGTTGAGGCAGTTAAGGACGCACTTGCCGAGGGCGATGTTGAGCCGGGTGTTTGCGGTCCGAGAGTAAGAACAATTACAGCCTGTCAGGGTGAGGCAATCTGTCCCAGCGGTTGTATTGATACATACGCTCTTGCAAAGGAGCTTGACGACAGATATTTTGCAAAGGAACTTCCGCACAAGTTCAAGTTCGGCATAACAGGCTGTCAGAACAACTGCCTTAAAGCCGAGGGAAACGATGTCGGTATCAAGGGCGGAATCAAGGTTTCATGGAAAGAGGACGCTTGCATCGGCTGCGGAGTCTGTGTAAAGGCCTGCCGTCAGGGTGCAATCACTCTTGAGAACGGGAAAATTTCCGTTGACAATTCAAAGTGTAACTACTGCGGCAGATGCTTCAAGGCTTGCCCGACAGATGCGTGGGACACAATTCACGGCTACATTGTTTCATTCGGCGGACTTTTCGGCAACTCAATCAACAAGGGTGAAACAATTATTCCGTTTATCGAAAATAAAGAAAAACTTATGGAAATCTGTGATGCCGCTCTTAACTTCTTTGCAGAAAACGCAAAACCGAGCGAACGATTTAAGTTTACAATCGACAGAGTAGGCAGAGAGAAATTTGAACAGAGAATTTTGGAGGTTTACAATGGCTGATTTTGTAATTGACGATACAGTAGATATTACCGATGTGGTATGCCCGACAACTTTTGTAAAGGCAAAGGTTGCCATTGAAGAACTTGACGAAGGTCAGATCCTTTCAATCAAAATGAATGACGGCGAGCCTGTTCAGAATGTTCCGAGAAGTATCAAGGAAGAGGGACACAAAATTCTCAAGCTCATTGACAACGAGGACGGCACATATGACCTGATTGTTGAAAAGGTTGGTGATTAAATGCCGCAGAGAGTAAGCAAAGACAATTTTCAGAGCGAAGTTCTTTCAGCCGATACACTCGTGCTTGCGGATTTTTATTCCGACAGCTGTATCCCTTGCAAAAGACTTTCACCCGTACTCTTTGAGCTTGAAAAAGAGTATGAGGGCAAGCTGAAAATTGCAAAGATAAATGTTAATTTTGATTCCGAGCTTGCATCGGAATATGAAGTACAGGCGGCACCCACACTCGTTTTCTTCAAAAACGGTGAAGAGAAAGAAAGGCTCAGAGGTGCGGTCAAAAAATCAGAAATAATCGAAGTGACAGAAAAACTTATTAAGGAGTAATCGTTATGACAATCACAGTTGCAGGAAACAAAAAGGAAGTTGCAGACAATCTTACGGTAGCACAGCTCATTATTGACGAGAATGTTGAAACACCCGAGTATGTAACCGTTACAATCAATGACGAATTTGTTAAGAGCGGTACATTTGAAGAAACAACCTTAAAGGACGGCGATGTTGTAGAGTTCCTTTACTTTATGGGAGGCGGTCAGTAATGGCATTTTCAAACGAACAGCTTGAAAGATATTCAAGACACATTATTCTTAAAGAGGTCGGCGCAAAGGGACAGAAAAAGCTCCTTAATGCAAAGGTTCTCATTATCGGTGCAGGCGGACTCGGCGCTCCTGCCGCAATGTATCTTGCCGCCGCAGGTGTAGGTACAATCGGAATTGCAGATGCAGACGAGGTGGATCTCTCAAATCTTCAAAGACAGATTATCCACTCAACACAGGATATCGGCAAGCCTAAGGTTGAGTCGGCAAAGGAAACAATGGAGGCTATCAACCCCGATGTTACCGTAAAGACATACCACACATTTGTTACAAGCGAAAACATACTTGACCTTGTAAAGGAGTATGACTTCATCATTGACGGTACTGATAACTTTCCGGCAAAGTTCCTTATCAACGATGCCTGTGTAATGGCTAAAAAGCCTTTCTCACACGCCGGAATCATCAGATTTAAAGGTCAGCTTATGACCTATGTGCCGGGTGAAGGTCCTTGTTACCGTTGTGTATTTAAGAACCCTCCGCCAAAGGACGCAGTTCCAACCTGTAAGCAGGCAGGTGTTATCGGTGCAATGGGCGGTGTAATCGGCAGCCTACAGGCAATGGAAGCAATCAAGTACATCATCGGTCAGGGCGAGTTGCTCACGGGCTATCTTCTTACATATGACGCACTCAAAATGGAATTTCGCAAGGTGAAACTTCCGAGTGACACACACAATTGCGCAGTCTGCGGTGACCACCCGACAATCACAGAGCTTATCGACTACGAACAGGCAGAATGTGACGGTGTTCATTTATGATAAAACTTACAAAAAGCGACTTTGAAAAAATACTTGCTCACGCTGTAAAGGAGCTTCCCGATGAGGCTTGCGGTCTTATTGCAGGAACGGTTGAGGACGGTGACAAGGAGATTAAAAAGGTTTATCTCCTTACAAATATCGACCACTCAAACGAACATTTTTCGCTTGATCCAAAGGAACAGCTTGAGGCAATCAAGGATATGAGAAAGAACGGATTTGTTCCTCTCGGCAACTGGCATTCACATCCCGAATCGCCGTCAAGACCGTCTGAAGAGGACAAAAGACTTGCCTTTGACAGCAAGGCAAGCTATATGATTCTTTCGCTTATGGACAGAGAAAATCCCGTTCTCAATTCATTCAAAATTACGAGAGATACAGCAGAAAAGGAAGAACTTGTTATAGAGTAAAGGAGGGAGATTATGTACGACATCGTGATTATCGGCAGCGGCCCCGCAGGACTTTCAGCTGCAATTTATGCACAGCGTGAAAACCTTAAAGCGGTTGTGGTTGAAAAAGAATTTATGGGTACGGGACAGATTGCCGAGAGCGAGAGAGTAGATAATTACCCCGGGCTTTACGGTGAAACGGGCTTTGACCTCGGAGAAAAGTTCAGAACTCACGCCGAAAAACTCGGTGCTGAATTTGTTGAGGGAGAGGTTACCGAGGTTGAAAGAGTTAACGGTAACTTCTCCGTAAACATTGACGGCGGTGAAAGTCTTGAAACAAAAACCGTAATCTATGCGGCAGGAACACAGCGCAGAAAGCTTGGTGTAAAAGGCGAAAAGGAATTTTCGGGTAACGGAGTTTCTTATTGTGCGGTGTGTGATGCGGCTTTCTATAAGGATAAAATTACCGTGGTAACAGGCGGCGGTGACACTGCTTTGGGTGACGCACTTCTGCTTTCAAGATTCTGCAAAAAGGTTTATCTTGTTCACAGAAGGGATTCCTTCAGAGCAGGCAGAGCCTTGCAGAACAGGGTGTTTGCCACGGAAAATATTGAAGCTCTTACAAATGCAACGGTATCTGAAATTAACGGAGATACAAAGGTGACTGCGGTCACACTTTTACAAAACGGAGAAGAAAAACAGCTTGATTGCAACGGTGTTTTCATTGCAGTCGGAAGTGTTCCCGATACAAAACCTCTTGCAAATCTTGTCAAAACCGACAAGTACGGTTACATTATTGCCGATGAAAGCGGAAAAACCTCTGCAGACGGTATTTTTGCAGGCGGTGACATCAGAACAAAAGCACTTCGTCAGGTTGTTACAGCCGTTTCGGACGGTGCAAACTGTGTGATTTCGGCAGAAAAATATCTTGACGAAAAACAATAACGGCAAGGGAGTGAAATCCTATGAAAACAGAAAAAATAAGCACCGATGTCCTCATTATAGGCGGCGGAACGGCAGGCTGTTATGCGGCTCTGACCATTTCCGAAAATTCGGACAAAAAGGTTCTTATCTGTGAAAAAGCACACATCAAAAGAAGCGGTTGTCTTGCCGCAGGTGTAAATGCTCTTAACGCATACATTGTTGAGGGCAGAAAACCGCAGGACTATGTTGACTATGCTAAAAAGGACGCTGACGGGATTGTCAGAGAGGATTTGCTCCTTACCATGTCCGAAAAGCTCAACGAAGTAACCGACAGGCTTGAAAAACTCGGTCTTGTAATTTTAAAGGACGAGAACGGAAAGTATGTTACACGAGGCAACCGAAACCTTAAAATCAACGGTGAAAACATAAAGCCGATTCTTGCGGACGCAGTCGAAAAGGCAAAGAATGTAACGGTTCTCAACCGTGTTAATATTTTTGATTACTCGGTAAAGGACAACAAAATCAACGGTGCATTCGGATTCGGCATTGAAAGCGGAATTTTCTACACAATCGAAGCAAAGGCTGTCATAATTGCCACAGGCGGTGCGGCAGGACTTTACAAGTCGAACAATCCCGGATTTTCCCGTCACAAGATGTGGTATCCGCCCTTTAACACAGGTGCAGGCTACGCAATGGGAATCAGAGCCGGTGCAGAGATGACAACCTTTGAAATGCGTTTTATCGCACTCAGATGTAAGGACACAATCGCTCCCACGGGAACTCTTGCACAGGGTGTAGGCGCAAAGCAGATTAATTCACTCGGCGAGGTTTATGAAACAAAGTACGGACTTACAACCTCCGAAAGAGTTTACGGTACGGTAAATGAAAATCAGGAGGGCAGAGGTCCCTGCTACCTCAGAACAGAGGGAATCACAGCCGAGCAGGACGAATCACTTTTAAAAGCCTATCTCAATATGGCACCTTCGCAGACAATCAAGTGGATTGAAAGCGGAAGAAATCCTTCACGGCAGAATGTTGAAATTGAGGGAACAGAGCCGTATATCGTAGGCGGTCACACGGCAAGCGGTTACTGGGTTGACACAGACCGTGCAACCACAATTGAAGGACTTTTTGCAGGTGGTGATGTTGCAGGCGGTTGCCCGCAGAAGTATGTTACGGGCGCTCTTGCAGAGGGTGAAATTGCAGGACTTTCGGCAGTTAAGTATATTGACAGCAAAGAAAGCTTTGAGAAAATCAGCGATGAAGATACAAATTATCACCTCAGGGAAACCGAGAAATATCTCACAGACCGCCATTCACTCTACACCACGGAACAGCTTGAAGAGGCAATGCAGACGGTTATGGACAGCTACGCAGGCGGTATAAAAACAAACTACCGTTTCAACGAAAAACAGCTTGACATTGCCGACTGCAAAATCAGACAGCTTGAAACGCTCACAGATGACCTCTATGCAGAAGATTTTCAGGAGCTTATGTATATCTGCGAGCTTAAAGAAAGGCTTACGGTCTGCAAAAGCGTAATTGCTCACCTCAGAGCGAGAAAGGAAACACGCTGGCACAGCTTTGCCGAAAACCTTGACTATCCCGAAAAGGATGACAGGAACTTTAACAAGTATGTTAATTCCCGTCTTGAAAACGGCGAGATAAAAATTATTATTCGTAACCTTGTAACGGGAGGTGAAAAGTATGAGCATAGTAATTGACAAGTCCAAGTGCATAGGCTGCAAAAAGTGTCGCAATGTCTGCCCCGGAAGTCTTATCAAGACTGACGAAAACGGCAAAGCGTACATCAAATATCCCAAGGATTGTTGGGGCTGCACCTCCTGCATAAAAGAATGTCCCGCATATGCAATCAGCTTTTTCCTCGGTTCAGATATCGGCGGTATGGGCAGTAAGGTTCACACCGAAAAGAACGGAGATATCCTCTCGTGGTTAATTGAAAAACCGCATGGCGAGGTCATTAAGATTGATATAAATCAAAAAGAATCAAACAAATACTAAGGAAACACTTTGTAAGTATTTCCGTGAAAAGGAGATAAGGTATGAGTCAGCTTTCACATTTAGATGAGCTTGAAGCAGAAGCTATATACATAATCAGAGAAGTTGCGGCAGAGTGCGAAAAGCCTGTTATGCTCTACTCAATAGGCAAGGACAGCTCGGTTATGCTCCACCTTGCAATGAAGGCGTTTTATCCCGAAAAACCGCCGTTCCCGTTCCTCCACATTGACACAACATGGAAGTTCAGGGATATGATAAAATTCCGTGATGACACAGCAAAAAAGCTCGGAATTGAAATGCTCGTTTACACCAATGAAGAAGGTGTTAAAAAAGGCATCAACCCGTTTGATCACGGTGCGGCTTACACAGATATTATGAAAACACAGGCTCTCAAACAGGCTCTTAACAAATACGGCTTTACTGCGGCATTCGGCGGCGGCAGACGAGATGAGGAAAAGTCAAGAGCCAAGGAAAGAATTTTCTCTTTCAGAAATAAAGCACAGGCATGGGATCCTAAGAACCAGCGCCCCGAGATGTGGAAGCTTTACAACACAAAAATCAATAAGGGCGAAAGCATTCGTGTGTTCCCAATTTCCAACTGGACAGAAAAGGACATATGGCAGTATATTCAGAGAGAAAAAATTGACATAGTTCCGCTTTACTTTGCGGCAAAAAGACCTGTTGTTTACCGTGACGGCAACATTATTATGGTTGATGACGATCGTTTTCCGCTCAAAGAGGGCGAAGTACCCGAATTGAAATCGGTTCGTTTCAGAACACTCGGCTGTTATCCTCTTACAGGCGGCATAGAGTCAACTGCAACAACTCTTGATGAAATTATTGACGAAACCCTCAGCTCCGTTTCTTCGGAGCGTACCTCCAGAGTAATTGACAATGAGGCACAGGGCAGTATGGAACGCAGAAAAAGGGAGGGTTACTTCTGATGAAAGGTTTACTTAAATTTATTACCTGCGGCAGTGTTGATGACGGTAAATCAACACTCATAGGTCACATACTTTATGACGCAAAGCTTATTTATGCCGATCAGGAAAAGGCTCTTGAGCTTGACAGTAAGGTCGGCAGTCGCAGCGGTGACATTGACTATTCGCTTTTGCTTGACGGTCTTATGGCTGAGCGTGAGCAGGGCATCACAATTGATGTTGCTTATCGTTACTTCACAACCGACAACCGCAGTTTTATCGTTGCCGACACACCCGGTCACGAGGAATATACAAGAAACATGGCTGTAGGTGCATCTTTTGCAGACCTCGCAGTTATCCTCATTGACGCATCACAGGGCGTTCTTGTTCAGACAAGACGGCACGCAAGAATCTGTAAGCTTATGGGTATAAGACATTTTGTCTTTGCCGTTAATAAGATGGATTTGGTAAAGTACAGCAAGTCACGCTTTGACGAAATCGTAAAGCAGATTGAAGAACTTAAAAACGAGCTTTTACTTGACGATATCTACATCATTCCGCTTTCCGCAACAGAGGGCGACAATGTTACCGTAAAGTCCGAAAACATTCCGTGGTACAACGGTGTTCCTCTGCTTCAGTATCTCGAAACTGTTGATGTTGATTCCTCGGAGGAGGAAGAAGGATTCTATCTTCCTGTTCAGAGAGTTTGCCGTCCCGACCACACATTCAGAGGCTTTCAGGGACAGATTGAGTCGGGCAGTATCAGCATAGGCGATGAAATCGTAACACTCCCGAGCAATGAAAAGGCTCATGTAAAGCAGATTCTTATGACAGATAAGGATGTTAAAACTGCTTTCAAGGGACAGCCCGTTACAATCACACTTGACAAGGAAGTTGATGTATCCCGTGGCTGTGTAATAACAAAGGACACAAATCTTGCGTCCTATCAGGAGCTTACAGCGTCAATTCTCTGGATGGATGACGAACAGCTTACAGCCGGCAAGGATTATCTTGTAAAGCTCGGCACAAAGACTATTTCGGGTATCGTTTCCGAAATCAAGTACGCTGTTGATGTGAACACAGGCGAGCATATTCCTGCCGATTCACTCACAAAGAACGGAATCGCAGTCTGCACAATTCTGCTTGCAGAGCCGATTGCGGTTGACCTTTTCTCAAAGCATAAAACACTCGGCGAGCTTATTTTGATTGACCGTGTGTCAAATATGACATCAGCCTGCGGTGTTGTTGATTCGGTTGAAGAAAAAGCCGATGATGCAAAAAAGGCATCATTCGTACTCGGCTCACTTGAGGCAAGAGGTGATATCTTTGAAGAGTTTTTCTACGACACTTCAAGCCTTAATGTTCTCAAATATCAGCCTGTTAAGGAAACCTATACAAAGGGTGACACAATCCCTGTTGAGGGCGAAAGCTACAAGTATCCCGACAGCTTTGATATTATAGTTCTTCGTGACAGCGTTGCCGTAAAGGTTCGTGACCGCAAGATTACCGATATCGTTCCGACATCGGAGTACAGCTACGGCGGTGTTCCTGTTGTAAACGGCAGAGGCTTCGAGGTTCTTGCCGACAGCAACGAAAAAATTCAGCAGTTTCTTTCCGAGTATTCAAATCTTAAAAGCATCAACGATGCGGATTTCTTTGCAAAGTGGGTTAAGTTCGATACCTACAGAAAAATTGCAATTCAAAACAGATAATAGGTTTATTCATTTTAACTCATTCGCAGAGGGCATTGTCATTTGGCAATGTCCTTTGTGATTTTATGACTTTCTTGCCGAAAAACTGACCTTGCTGCCAAATTGTTGCATTTATAATTTTTATTTTGTATAGTGTACTCAACAAATAAATTTAAAGGAGTGCTTACAAATGAGCAAAACAGCGGCGGTACTAATCACATTTTTTCTCGGTGAACTCGGTGTTCACAGATTTATGACGGGCAAAATCGGAACAGGTATCATCTGGCTTTTAACTTGCGGTGTTTTCGGTATCGGTTGGCTTGTTGATTTTATTATGGTTCTTACAGGCAAATTCACGGACAAAAACGGAAATGTCTGGGGCGCTAACTAATCTGAAAGGAAGTTACTATGGCATTCGGAGTTAAAACCAAAAACATTAAGACAAAAAATTCTTATACGATTGAGAGCTTTTTTGATGCAATCAAAGACAAAGAGTTTACGGCAGGAACTCCGTCACATACAAAGCATGGAATGGCTACCGTAATAACATTTCCCGCTCTCGACAGTCAGAATCAGGTGTGGATTATGAAGAGCGGTTTCGGCAAGGAAACGCAGAAATTCTCAATTCAAAAGTCCACTCAGGCGGGTATGGACAATGTAGCTAAAAATGCGGCATTGGATTCAATCACAGGCGGGCTTTTCAGCGTTGGCGGAATGATCAGCGAAAACACAAAAAAGTGTGAAAAACTTGTTGATGCAACCGCAAAAGAACTTTCAGAAATGAATCTGTAACCAAAGTCGGCACGATTTTCGTGCCGATTTTTTCTTGCCAAAAACTGCCTTTAACGGTACAATTAGGTGGGGTGAGATTATGTTTTTTAACGATTATTACAATTCTCCGATTGGCAATATAACTATGGCATCTGACGGTGAGAGCCTTTGCGGTTTGTGGTTTGATGGACAAAAGTATTTTGCGTCAACCGTAAAAGGTGAAACTGAGGATAAAACCCTGCCTGTTTTTGAACAGACAAAAAAGTGGCTTGACATATATTTTTCGGGCAACAAACCCGATTTTATGCCCAAACTTTCGCTTAACGGCTCAGAATTTCGCAAGGCTGTGTGGGATATTCTCCTGACAATTCCCTACGGTTCAGTTATGACCTACGGCGAAATTGCAAAAATTTTGGCAAAACAGCGTGGCGTTGCCAAGATGTCCGCACAGGCGGTCGGTGGTGCTGTGGGACATAATCCGATTTCGATAATCGTGCCGTGTCACCGTGTTGTCGGGACAAACGGAAACCTTACGGGTTATGCGGGCGGCATAGACAAAAAAATCAGCCTTCTCAAAATTGAAAAGACTGATGTTGAAAAGCTTATTCAAAAATTCCCGAAAAGAATTAACTAAAATTATTAATTACCCAACCCGTGGTTATTGCAAGTCTGTCATCCGACAGGCTTGTTTCAATTTTACCGCCGTTTTTTTCGGCAAGATTTTTCAAAGTTTTATACGCAAAGCTGTGGTACAGAACATTGTTCTGTGCCTTTTTTATTTCATTTTCAATCGGAAAGCTTATGCAGCAAAAGAGAAATCCGGCCCTTGTTTCTGCTTTTAAGGCGATAATTTGTTTTCCGTTTCCGCAAAATTCCTTTACATTTTCAAACGCAATGTCAATCATATTGTTAAACAAAACGCAGATTTCAAGGTTGTCGGCAGGCACATTTGCAAGCGAACCCTCAAAAGTGATTTTAATATTTTCATCTGCATTTTTCTGCTTATCGCTTAAAATTGCATCGGTCAGATCATTGCCCGTGTTGTACAAAATCTGAAATGAGCTTATAATCTCGCTGTCATATTTTTGCAGGAGAGGAAGAACCTCATCATATTTCCGACTGTTGATAAGCGATTTTAATCCGATAGAAAGATCGTTATAATCATGCCTGATTTTTCTCAGTTCATATCCCGAAGTCGTAATGCTCTTGTAATAATTAATCTGTGCGTTAAGCTGTCTTTCGTAGATATCGTTTTCATGCATATATCGGCTCTTTTTTATCTGATTGTACAAAAGAATCGGTATTGAAAACGAGAATACAATCGACACAATCAAGGTCAGAATTTTGAGCGTAATCGTTCTGTAATCAGATGACGGAATTATGTAGTATGTGCCGAAAGTCGCCATACTTCCGCCGAGGTACAGAAAAATCAATATCATAATTATTGTAGGTTTGGTAATTGACTCAACCACAAGCTTTGTTTTGATTTTCAGCGGACTTGACAGGATTATAAATATTCCGAAAACAATCAAATTAGAAATAAGTTCAAAGGCGGCAGAGCTTTGAGAGTTTAACTCTATATGTAAAATTGAACATACTAATTGATTTATGGAATAAATAAAAAATGTCAATCCTGAAAAAAACAAGGAAGAGAATATTAGCATTATCTTTCTGTTATGTCCGAGTGAAAGAGGAAGAAATGTTAATGCAATAAAATGCAAAACCGGCAGAATCACATATTGTTGTTCATCTTTTAAAAAACAAGCAACCGAAGCGGTTAATATTATAAAAATTAAAGACAGGGCAAAATACATTTTATACTTGATAATTGAAAATACTTTTGAAGTAAAGAAAAAAACTGCAATCAGTCCCACTACAAGCTCCGCATAGCTGTAAAATAGCATAAATTATAACCTCACATAATTTTTTTTAAGAAAATTCATATATGATGTCCGAAAGGATTTTTGATAATTTTTACTGAGATAAGCCGATTCGCCGTTACTCAGATACACCGTATCTGATGAGTATGATTTTATATAGTGAAGATTTACCACGAAAGAACGATGAGTTTTTACAAAACAATACTTTGGGAGAAGGTTTGTAACTCCCGAAAGAGTTTTTGAACAGTGCATGACCTTGGTGTTTAAATGAATGTTTGAGTACTTTCCGTCTGCCTCAATAAAGCAGATTTCATTTGAGTTAATTTTTTTCAATTCCTTATTTTGAATAAGAGTTATCGGATAATTTGCATCTACAATTTTTACATAGTCGTCAATTGCCTTGAAAAATTTTGATTTGTCAATCGGTTTCAAAAGAAATCTGAATGTGTTTACTTCAAACGCATCAATCATAAAGTGGGGATAAGATGTCAGAAAAATTATGCAGGAAAGCACATTGCGTTTTCTGAGCTCCTTTGCAACAGTCAGTCCGTCTGTACTGCCAAGCTGAAAATCAAGCACGATTATATCGTAATTATTCTCGGAATTTAAAAGCTTTTCACCGCTTTCAAATTCATCAATATCAATAATTATACGATTTTCCTTTGCATATGTCAAAAGCAGCTTTTTTAGCTCTTCAATTATGTATTTATCGTCATCACACAAAGCCGCAAACATATTTTCACCCTCTTACTCTCAAAATAGAGTATCTTGCTCCAAGCTGTATTTATATTGCCTTTTTTGTTTGCTATTGTAAACCCATACAATAGAATAAAGGGGGAGCAAAAAGTGTTTGGTACAATTTTCAAATGGCTTTTCGGTTGGCTCTGATGCCTGAAAAATAAAAGGCAATCGTTTGATTGCTTTTTATTTGCAAAGTAATTTCACTCCCGAAAACCGCACTTTTGCTCCTATTCATTATAATTTATTACACAATAAATTATAATATTTTTGCACCTTATTGTCAATATATGGCATTGCCGTTGCTGAAATTTATTATATTATTTTTTTGATATTGTATGCAGTGCTCCTTTCACTCCCAAAAACCGCTCTTTTACTCCAAGGTATATTTATTTTCGACTTTGAATATTTAAAATGTAGACAGAGATTATTATTGAAATCTTGTTTATTGATTTGACAGTAAGTGCATAATTTGACAAGCATTTAACTTTACCGTCCTTGTCCTGTTTTTGGCAGAGCAGGGGCGGTGCTTTTTATGCTTGCCGTTATCATAAAATATAAAAACAGCGGACAATCCATTGATTTGGAATGTCCGCTGTTTTGCCTTTTATTATGACTTGATTTTGTATTATTAATCGAAGAAACCAAGACCTCTTAATGCGTTGATGAATCGTTTCATATAGTCAAGCGAGGTAACGGGCCACACAAATCCCATTCTGTAAAGAACCTGCATTGTATATGTGTTGCTCTTGCCGACTGTAAATGTCTTTTGACCGTGAGCCATGTTCTGATATGCAATCATACTTGAAAGAATCTTTGCTTTTTCGGGATCCTGCTCGGCTCTGTCAAGTGCAATCATATATTCCTCATACTCTGCACCCTGTGAATGAAGTCCGATTTTGTTCATCTCGGTGTAGAGGTCGCCCATAATGAGAGTATGGTTGTTGAACGGGTGGAACACGGTACAATCCTTCGGAGCTTGTGCAAGCAGAAGAATTGCCTTTGCCACAAAATCAATCGGAGAAAGCTCAAACGGCATTTCCATTGCCTCATATGGATATTTGCCGATAAGAAGTGTAGATTTGAGTCTGCCCATAAATGTGTTGGTGGTAAAATTAATCTGATATTCACCGTCGCTGTTTCTTGCGGCAAGTGTGCCTACACGCATAATCTTTGCGTTAAAGCCCTTTGAAACCTCTTCAAGAATCGCCCTTTCTGCAAGGAACTTTGACAGGGTGTACTTTGAACCCTCATGCTGACCAAAGTAAAGTTGATTTTCTTTGAGCTTGTCAACAGAACCTTGTTCGCCCACAAACATACCGCCTACGCTCATTGTTGACACATGAACAAGCCTTGCATTAGCCTTTTTGCAGAAGTCAAGCACATTGAGAGTACCGTAAAGGTTTACATCTTCAATGTCTGTACCCTTTGAGAAGTGCTTAACATTTGCGGCACAGTTGATGACCGTGTTAATGTCCTTGTCAATAAATTTATCGAATGATTCACGGCTTGTAACATCACCGCTGATAACGGTAACTCTGTCGGGATATCTTTCTTTCAGACTTTCTTCAAAGTAGTAATAGTAGATTGAGTTCATTCTGTTTTCGGCAGGATTATTGTTTTTGTCACGAATCATGCAGTAAACCTTGCCGTTATACTTGTGAAGAAGTTCGTAGAGAATGTGCACTCCGAGGAAGCCGGCAGAGCCTGTCAGAAGAACATTGCCGAGTTTTTGAAGCTCACCGTTTTTGAATGTATCAATATTATTCCTTTCAAGAACTTTATTGATATTTGTATAATCGTAGTCCGAAAGATTTTCAAGGTCGTCTTCGACTGAATCATCCTTGCTCACAAATTTTGCAAGAGTCTGCGGAGTAGGATTTGCAAAAATGTCGCTGTATGCAACCTCAATATTTTTCTTTGATGCGGAGATTACAATTCTTGTTGCTGTAAGCGATGTTCCGCCGAGGTCAAAGAAGTTATCGTCTGCAAAAACATTGTCAAGTTCAAGAATTTCTGCAAAGATGTCGCAGAATGTTTTTTCAAGTTCATTCTTCGGCAACCGACCGCTTTCGGATTTGTTGCTCTTAGGTTCGGGAAGAACCTTTGTGTTGACCTTGCCGTTTGGTGTGAGCGGCATTTCGTCAAGCTGAACATACGCACTCGGAACCATATAATCCGTGAGAGATTTTGCAAGCTCTGACTTGATTTCATCGGGATCAAGCTGTCTGTCGGCTGTATAGTAAACGCAGATTGCGTCAGCCTTGCCGACCTTTCTGATGAGAGCAATTCCGCTCTTAATGCCGTCAACTGCGGTCAGGCACTTTTCAATTTCACCGAGTTCAATTCTCAAACCTCTCAGCTTAACCTGATTGTCGGTTCTGCCGAGAATAATAACATCGCCGACTGTTGTCCATTTTGCGTAGTCACCCGAACGGTAGGTGCGTTCACCGTTAAATTCGATGAATGCCTTTGCAGTTTGTTCGGGAAGTTTATTATAGCCGAGTGCAACACCGCATCCCTGAATGAGAAGCTCACCCACAACTCCGATTGGAAGGAGATTGTTGTCTGAGTCAACGATATATTCCGTGTAGTTGCGTAACGGCCTGCCGATTGAAATTTCGTCTGCATTCGTAAGATTTTTTGCGTTTGAAGAAACCGTGATTTCAGTCGGACCGTAGGTGTTGATTATTATTGCGTTCGTCTTTTCACGCAGTACCCTTAATAGCTTGTCGGGATATTTTTCACCGCCCGATAGTATAACCTTGCAGTTTGCCATTGCTTCTGCAAATTCGTCAAGCTCCATATATTGCAAAAGTCTTGACGGTGTAGAGTTGAACGCATCAACATTGTTTTCTTTAAAAAATTCTGCAAGTAACATCGGGTTTACCGTCTGTTTTTCACTTGCAAAAACGAGAGTAAGACCGTTGCAGAGCGACAGCATGGTTTCCTTTAGCGACATATCAAAGCTGATTGTAGTTACAGAGCCGTATGCGTGACAGTTGTCAACAACCTCTTTAACCTGAATGTTGGAGTCGCTGTATGCAAGGTAGTTTGCAATGCCGATGTGGCGGAGCATAACGCCCTTTGGCTTGCCTGTTGAACCTGAGGTGTAGATGAGGTACGCAAGGTCGTCAGGCTGTACATCAACATTCGGGTTTTCTTCATTATTGCCTGAAAGAAGTTTTGAAACATCAACCGTGCGGTCATATACGCCAAGCAGTTCGCCGTCTGTAATTACAAAGTCTGCGTCACTGTCCTCAATAATACTGTCGATTCGCTCCTTCGGATAGTCGGGACATGACGGAATAAACGCACCGCCGGCCTTGAGAATACCGAAAAGTGATATGAAGAATTTTGAGGTTCTTTCAAGCAGAATAAGAACCTTTCCGCCCTTTTCAAGACCTTTTTCAATGAGTGAGTTTGCCGTGATATTTGCAAGACGGTCAAGCTCTTTATAGGTCAGTTTGCCGTCACAAGCCGAAAGAGCAATTCTGTCGGGAGTTTTTGCAACCTGTTCTTCAAACATTTTGTGAAGAAGTTTTGTCTTAACGGGAGCAATTTCTGTTGACTTAAAGCTTTCAAGCTGTGCAATTGCGGCATTGTCAAGGAGTGAAACCTTTCTGATTTTGCCGTTTGGATTTTCGATAATATGTTCAACAGCGCAGAGAACGGATTTTGCAAGCGTTCTCATAAGCTCACCGCTGTAAAGTGCATCATTGTACTGAACCACAACGCTCGGCTTGCCCTTGTAATCCTCAATGTGAATGGCTGTTTTAAACTTTGCAGTATTCATTTCAAGGTAATCACGGACAACGGCTTTGTCGTCAATTTCAAGGTTATCAACAACACCAAGCTGATATTCGTACATAATGTTCGGTGCATAGCCGTATTTTGCACAAAGCTGTGCATAGGGGTAAATTTCATTTTCAATTGAATCCGTGAAAACAGCCTTGCTCTTTTCAACAAATTCAAGTGAGGTGATGTCCTCAATTTCAATGCCGAGTGCAAGAGTTTTTACAAACATACCAAAGCAGTTTGTAAGCCGCATATCGCTTCTGCCGTTGCTGATTGTGCTGATGTAAACATTTCTGCTGTTCACAAATCTTGAAACAGCGTAGAATGTGCCGGCAAGGAAAAGGTGGGCGGGAGTGATTCCGTGCTGTGAACAGAAGTTTTCAACCCTTGCCATATTAACGGGGACTGCCTGAGATGCAAGAGCACCGTCCTCTGCATGACCTCTGAGGTCAGCCGTGATTTCGCTTGCAGATTCAAAATTTTTCATCATATTGTCGAAGAACTTTTCAGCATTTCTAAATTCATCACTGCTTTCAGCCTTAATTTCATTCTCTGCATAATCAAAGTAGGTGTAGCTTTCAGGCTCAATGCTGCCGCCCTCGTACAGCGTTTTAAGCTGTTCAAAGAAAAGTGCAACGGATGCACCGTCAAAGATGAGGTGGTGGAAATCCGAAAGCAGATATACCGCCTTTTCGGTTTCTGCAACTGAGATTCTGAACAGCGGTGCTTTCATAAGATTGTGCGGTTTTACAAAATCCTTTTTGTAGGCTTCAAGCTGTTCTTCCGTAAGCTTTTCAACGGGAACATTCGGTTTTGCAGAGTCAACATATGCCTGCTCAATATCATCGTTTTCAAGTGAAAGGTGAGTCATAATATATGGGTGAGCCTTGATTACCTTTACAACGCAGTCGGCAAGCTTTTGTGCATCGACTGATTTTGAAAATGTGAGAATTGACGGAATATTGTAAAGTGTGCTGTACGGATTTTTCATACAGTCAATATACACGCCGAGCTGAGTTTTTGAAAGGGGATAGAGAGCCTTATGTTCTTTCTTTTCTTCTTTTTTGACAGTTTGCGGATTTGCCGTACCGCTGAACATAAACTCCTGAAGTTCGTCCTCAATCGAAAGAACCGAACAGCCCTTCATCATCTTTTTAACCTGTGCCTCAAAGCCGAATGCCTTGTTGAGCTCAACTGCAAGCTTGATAACCGAAAGCGAGGTCATACCTGCGTTGATGAGATTTTCGGAAATATCAAAATCGCTGTGTCCGATAATCTTTTCGATAATTGCGGAAATTTTCTTTTCAAGGAATGTTAGTTCCCTCGGAGCGGAATTTTTCTTTTTTGAAGATTCTGCCTTGATTTCGGGAAGCTTGCGCTTGTCAACCTTGCCGTTTACATTGAGCGGAATTTTGTCAATCTGCATCGTAGCGGCGGGTACCATATACGGCGGCTTGTGTTCAAGAATAAATTCGTTGAGCTTTTGAATGTCAATTTTTCTGTCGGCAACAATGTATGCGTTAATGCATTGTCCGCCGCCATCAAGCTTTCTTGCGATTACAGCTGTGTTTGTAATGCCGTCATATTTGCGGATAATTTTGTCAACCTCGGAAAGCTCAATGCGGAATCCTCTGATTTTAACCTGACCGTCATTTCGTCCGATAAAATCAACCTTGCCCTCATCTGTAAGGCGAACAATGTCGCCTGTGTGATAAAGCCTTTCGTAACCGTTTTCATTGCAATACGGGTTCTTTTCGTATGCTTTTGCAGTCTGTTCGGGACGGTTAAGATAACCTCTTGAAACCTGCTGACCTGATGCGCATAGCTCCCCCAAAGCCCCTGTCGGAAGCCGTCTGCCGTATTTGTCTGTTACATAAAGCTTGATATTGTCAAGCGCCTTGCCGACAGGAATTCTGTGATAGAGTTTGTCAACGGGCTGTGTTGTGATGTAAACCGTACATTCTGTCGGACCGTAACCGTTTATGAGTTCAAAATTCTTTGGCGGTTCAAGGGGAACAAGCCGTTCACCGCCCGTAAGAAGATATTTGAGCGAGTGGTTGTCAATTTCGGTTGCAAACTGTCTTGCAACCTGTGTTGTCATAAATGCGTGGGTGATTCCGTTATCTTCAAAATATCTGTTCAGCCTTACAAGGTCAAGTCTGATGTCCTCCTCAATAATGTGAAGCTCGGCACCGCCGATAAGCGCAGGATACATTTCACTGAGGCAGGCGTCAAAACCGTAGCTTGCATATGCCGAAACAACACTGTGTTCGTCAATGTCAGAGTTTCTGATATGAAAATCGCAGAATGAACGAACATTTTTGTGTTCAAGCATAGCACCCTTTGGAGTGCCTGTTGAACCCGATGTATAGATAAGTATAAACAAATCATCGGGTGAGGGTTTTGTAAAAACTGCGTCTGATTTCGGAAGATTCGGAATATCCTTTGTAAGAAGAATATCACCGCTGTAATCGGGCAAAAGCTCAAGCAGATTTTCGTCCGCAATAAGAAGCGTTGCGTTTGCGTCCTTAATCATAAACTGAAGTCTTTCGGGCGGATATGACGGATCAAGCGGTTGATATGCCGCTCCCGATTTCAGCACACCGATTGACGCAATCGGCATATATTCGCATCTCGGAATCAGAATAGAAACAACCTCTTCTTTACCGATACCCTTTGAGTGAACATAACCTGCAATTCGGTCTGTAATCTCATCAATTTCAGCGTAGGTGAACTTCTTTTCTTTATATACAACCGCTGTTTTGTCGGGATTTTTTTTGCATTGCTCCTCAAACAAATCAACAACGGTTTTGCTGTCGTCAAACGGAAATTCCGTTTTGTTGAAGTTATCAAGCTCTGCAAGCTGATTTTCGTTTACAAGCTCAACTTCGCAGAGCTTGGATTTTTTAAGAAACTGCTCAACAATCTTTAAAAAGCTGTCGGCAAACGAACGAACAGTTTCCTCTTTGAACAAATCGTTTCTGTATTCAAAACGCAATTCAAAATCTGTTTCTGATTCAAATACCATAACATTCAATTTTGAAATGGCACTTTTTAACGGAACAAGTTTTAATTTTAGAGCCTGACCGCCTATTTTAAAGGTGTTGAATATGTCAGCCTGATAAGCCAGCATAATGTCAGCAGAAAGGTCATAGTCAGACGCAAGTTTCATAAACGGAAACCAATCGTTTGCAACTGTTTCCTTTATGTTTCTGCGTATTTTTTTGAGGTAGTCCGAAACTGTATCTTCTTCGTCAATATTTGCGTGGATAGGAAGTGTGCGAACCATCATGCCGACCGTATTTTTAAGCTGTTTGTCAAATCTTCCGTGGGTAACTGTGCAAACTGTTGTTTCGCTCTGATTCGTAAATTTTGCAACTGCGTATTCATATGCACCGAGGAAAACTGTGTATGGTGTAATTTGGTTTGCTAAGGCAAAATTGCGAACATCCTCAACGGAGAATTTGCCGTTCGTGGATAATTCAAAAGAACCGTTCGGTTTATCCTCAACCTCTGAATTCTCTGCAAAATCTTCCGTTATTTCCGACTTTGACTCAACAGCCGAAAAAATGCTGTCATAGTAGTTCTTTGATTTTTGATATTCTTCGGTTTCTTCAAGCTTTTCCTCAAAAACAGAAAGATCAAGCTGAGAAAACTTTTCGGGTTCAAGCTCTTTTCCGTCATATGCAAGCGCAATGTCATTGCAGATAACCGAAACAGATGTGCCGTCAGAGATTATATGGTGAAAGTCCATTGCAAACATAGATTTGTCACCGCATTCAAAAACCGCAAATCTGAACAGAATGTCTTTTTCAAGGTCAAACGGCTTAACAAAATCTTTGCCTGCCTGTTCAAGATTGTTAACCTGTACGACAGGAATGTCAAATTCAACGCTGTCACGAGGCTTCATCATCGGACTTCCTGTTGAATTGTCAATGAAAATTTTCATAACAGGGTGATTGTCAACAGCTTTTCTTACGGCATTTATCAGCCTGTCGGTATCAAGACTTCCACTGTCAAAAACATAAGTGCAGGGAATGTTGTACATTGTGCCTTTTGGGTTGTGCATACACGAAAGATAAACACCCATCTGGCTCGGTGTAAGCGGATAAAGCTCTCGTTTTTCACCTTTGTATGTATCAAGCAAGTTGATTAAATTACTCATAATATTCAACTCCGTTTGTTAAAGTTTAATTATTGTGCGGTTGAAACCAAGCGCCCTTGAATATTCAACCTTATCCGAAATTGCCTTTACAACCGTGAGAGGACTCATCTCAAATTCCTTATCGTCATTGAGCGGATCAAATTCATCACCGTTGTCACGAACGGAAATTATTGTTTCGTTTTTATCGGCAAAAATTCTGATGTCGATGTCTGCAAATTTCTTTTTGCCTTCCATTCTTTCGGCACAGCTTGCAGCCATTTCTTCAACGGCAACTGCAATCCTGTTTGCACGGCTTTCTTCAATTCCGTTTTTTGAAAGGAAAGAGGAGAGGTAGAGCGAAACGCCTGCCGCATTTTCTTTTGTTCCTTTGAACGAAAGGGCAAGAAGCTCGTTGTCCTCGGTTTCTTCAAGAAGGTAAAAGTTTTTATACTTTCCGCCCGATTTTCTCTTTTCGGCAAGGTCAATAAAATACACAACTACAAGTGTTCCCACCTGTGCAACCACGAGTGAATACCATACGCCCATGATGCCGAAAAATTTGCCGAGAATTAAAGCTGACGGAATGAGTATGACGATTCCGTTGATGATTGAAATTGCAGTAGAAATAGCTCTTTTCTGCGTTGCCATATAGTAGTAAAGCAACAAAAACGAGAATGAAAGTCCGGGGAATGACAATGCGTTGATTCTCATTGCCGGAACTGTGTTTGCAATGTCTGTGGGTGAAGTAATTCCGAAAAATTTAATTATCGGTTCAGGCTCGATACAGATGAAAAACATAATTACAACGCTTGAAACAGCAAGCACCCTTGCGGCTCTGCGGAATGCATAGCGCACACCGTCATAGTCCTTTTCACCAAGACAAACCCCGATAATCGGAATCATTGTCTGACTTGCACCTGTGATAAACATTGACATAAAAATTTGGCTTGACGAGCATACCGAATATGAAACCATACCCGCACTTCCGCCTATGCTCTGAATAATTGTGTTTAAAAACAGCATTTTAACTGTTATCAGCATTGTACCCAATGCTCCCGAAAGTCCGATTGTAACCATTTTTCCGAGAAACTTAAAGAACTGAACGGGATTTCTGAGAATTGAAAAGTCAAAGTGCAATGTGCTTTTCTTCATGATGAAGTGTGTTGACATCATCACAAACCCTACCGCATAGCCTGTTACGGTCGCAATTGACGAGCCTGCAATGCCCATTTTGAAAGCACCCATAAACAGGAAGTCAAGTCCGAGATTTACGGCATTTGCCACAATTACAATGTTTGACGCAAACGCAGGTCTTGCGTCTGCTCTTACAAAGTGAATTGAACACATGAGCAAAAGGTAAATCGGTGTGCCGATTATGAACGGAACATAGTATTGATACAACAGCGATTTAAGCTCTGAGTCCTTTGTAAGCAACGAGCTTATCGAGTCGGCAAGCGGCAGCTGAATTGCAATAAAAATTACGCTGAGTGCGATAAGTACGATAAATGTTGAAGTAAAAACACGGTTAGCCTGCTTTTCGTCACGCCTGCCCTTTGCAAATGAAATTATCGAGGACGCACCGAGTCCGAAAAGAATAGTAATCGAAAAATAAAACTGCGAAATAGGGGACATAAGGTTGATTGCCGCAAGTGAGTTTTGCCCCAGAAGATTGCCTGCAATAATTGAGTCCACAATCATCGCAATGTTTGTTGCCATAGCCGTCAGAACTGTAGGAAGAAAATATTCCGTGTATTTTTTGTTGACGGTAACGGCATTTCTGCCAAGTACGGTACTGCTCATTTTAACTCCTTATCCCTGCTCAATGTCAAGGTAGTCAGACATCCCCGTCATTGAGAACAGCTCCATAATTGTGTTGCTTACATTGACAATTTTAAGATTTCCGCCCTTGCTTTTTAGGTTTTTATAAAGTGCAAGAATAACCCTCAGTCCCGAGCTTGAAATGTACTCAAGGTCTTTAAGGTTGAGAGTTACGGTTTCAACCTCGTCAAAATCAATGCTCTTTGCCTCGTCATCAAGCTGCGGTGCTGTCATTGTGTCAAGACGGCCCTTGAGTGTGATAATAATATTCTGATTGCTTATAGCCTTATTGATTTCCATAGTTAGTTCCTCCAATAAATTTTATTCTTAATTTCAATCGTTCAACATTTCCGTTATAGTGTCAATACCGTGACAAAATACTGACAATCTGATTATTGTAACCTGATTTTGGAAACATTGTATTATTCGGTTTTGAATTTTGAGTGATGAATAATTGATTTTTTAAATTAGAAATTTTTTGTAATTGTAAAAATGTTTTTGCCGTTAGCTCTTTCATAGGAAAGAGCGTCGGAAAGTTTCTTTGTCATAAAAATTCCCAGACCGCCGATGCTTCGTTCTTCAAGCGGAGCGTGAATGTTCGGCTCTGCAATTTCAAGCGGATTAAATTTTTTTCCGCTGTCAATGAATTTTACAACAATGCTGTCTGAAAGTTTGCTAACTTCAATTTCAGCCTTGCCGACATTTTCACCGTAAGCATAGTTGCAGATGTTTATAAACACTTCCTCGCAAATCAGTTCAAGCTCAAAAACAAGCTTACCGTCTGCATTTTCGCCAAGCATTTTTGTCACAAATTCTATAACATTCGGCAGATTTTCCTTAACGGCATCAACGCAAACGATTGGCATAATTCTCACTCACTTTCAAAACACCTGTTTCAACATAATGTACAGTTTTATACAGGTACTTAATCGTAAAAATTATACAACATTTTGAAGAAGAAATCTATAGAATTTGAAAAAATATTGCTAAATTGTGAAAATATTTTAATTAATTGCGTTTGTACCGCATTTTTGAAAAAAACAAAACCGCACAAAACAAAAATCAGTTTTGCACGGTTTTGTGGTTTTTATTTACTTTTTTCAATTTCCTTATTTATTTCGTCAAGTGATAATCCATATTATAAAACCTGAAAAAGCCAAAATCAATAATAGCCTAAAATTAGTTTCTAAATTTGGCATTACTCACAAAGAAAAGAGGTAAGTTTTGTTGCACTTTACCTTTTTGAAAAGCGGTTGTAAATTTGTGTAATATATTATTTACTTTTGCCGAGTTAAATATTATAATAAAAGGTATGCTTGCAAAATATATCTGCAATATTTTGTAAAAAATGAATTTAAAGTATGGAGTTAAAAATGGGTGGGAAAAATTTAATAAAATCTAACCGAAAGGTTATTCTTGAGGGAATGCGTGACGGTATTCCGATTGGACTCGGCTACCTTGCCGTTTCGTTTTCACTCGGCATTGCCGCAAAAACTGCGGGACTTAATGCGTTTCAAAGCTTTCTTGCAAGCCTTTTGTGCAACGCATCGGCAGGTGAATATTCGGGCTTTACCGTAATTGCGGCTGATTCGTCATATTTTGTAATTGCGCTTGCAACCCTTGTTGCCAACGCAAGATATCTTCTTATGAGCTGTGCGTTAAGTCAGCGTATTTCAAAGGACACCTCGATTATCCACAGGCTGTTGCTCGGATTTTTTGTTACAGACGAATTTTTCGGAATTTCAATTTCACGGTCGGGCAAGCTGAATCCTTTTTATACCTACGGTGCAATTCTCATAGGCTGCCCGTGTTGGGCATTCGGCAGTATGCTCGGCACAATTGCAGGCAATCTGTTGCCTCTTCGTATTGTCAGCGCACTAAGCGTTGCACTTTTCGGAATGTTCCTTGCAATCATCGTTCCGCCGTCAAGAAAGAACAAAACACTTCTCGGAATTGTACTTGTCAGCTTTGCGGCAAGTTTTGCATTTGCATATATTCCCGTCATCAATCAGATTGACGAGGGTACACGCACAATTATTCTTACAATCGTAATTTCGGCAGCGGCGGCATTGCTGTTCCCTGTCAAAGAAGAGGAGGAGAACGAAAATGTCGCATAATCCCTATATATACATACTTATTATGGCGGCTGTAACATTCGCAATCCGTGTTCTTCCGCTCACACTTGTTAAAAAGCAGTTTACAAACACATTTGTGCGTTCGTTTCTCTACTATGTGCCGTATGTAACGCTTTCAGTAATGACATTTCCGGCAATAATCAACGCAACTCACAGTCCGATTGCAGGCATAGCAGCCTTTGCGGCAGGACTTGTAGCGGCATGGTTCAACGCAGGTCTTTTCAAGGTTTCATGCGTATGCTGTGCAGTTGTGTTCATTCTTGAATTTTTCGTGTGACATTTTTGACGCATAGCCTGTTGTTTAATTAGTTTGGATAGTTTTGATTAACTGAAAGGATTTTTAAAATGAAGTTTTTGCATATTTCGGATTTGCATATTGGAAAATATGTGAACGGCTACAGAATGCTTGATGATCAACGCTATATGCTTGAGCGGATTGTTGAGATTATCAAAGAGAAAAATCCCGACGCTTTGCTGATTGCAGGAGATATTTATGACAAGTCTTTGCCGTCTGCCGAGGCAGTTGAATTGTTCGACAACTTTATGACTGAAATTGCAGGGCTTCACGGCAAAACAGGGTTGAAAACCTTTGTAATCAGCGGCAATCACGATTCGCCCGAAAGAATCGGTTATTTCAACAAGCTGATTGAACTCAACGGAATTTTTACCGACGGTGTGTTTGAAGGTGTTGCAAGAAAAAATACTGTTGAATGTGACGGAGAAAGGGTTAATATTTTCTCGTTGCCGTTTATCCGTCCGTCATTTGTGCGCAAGGCATATCCCGAAGAATCGGCTAAAATTACCGACTATACAACTGCTGTCAGGATTGTGTTTGAACATTCCGATATCAATGCCGATGAAACCAATATTTTGATTGCTCACCAGTTTGTAACAGGCAGTGAAACCTCGGGCTCGGAGTCAAGCCTCGGTACGCTTGATAATGTTGAGCCGTATGTTTTTGAACCGTTCGATTATGTTGCACTCGGTCATATTCACGGCAAGCAGATTATGGGCAAAAACAAAAATATTGCTTATTGCGGTTCGCCGATAAAATATTCAAAAACTGAATGTCGCAACAAAAAATGTGTGATTTTCGGCGAGCTTTCAAACGGAAATTTAAATCTTGAAGAAATTCCCGTACATCCGTTGCGTGATATGAGAATCATAAAAGGAACTCTGCGTGAACTTGCAGAAAATCCGATATCCGACACATATGACGACAAAACCGATGACTATGTTTTTGCCGAGCTTACGGACGAAAATCCCGTTACCAATGCATTTTCAACGCTTGAAAATATTTATCCCAACATTATGGGGCTTGAATATGTCAACAGAAAAAAGAGCATTGAAATGACTCCCGAAATGTACGGTAAAACAGAGGGTAAGAGCAATATTGAACTATTTTCGGATTTCTATAAAATGCAGAACGGAAAAGAGATTGAACCCGAATCCGTAAAAATTATTGAGAGAATTTTCAAAGAAATCGGAGGTGTAAACGATGAAACCGATTAAACTGAAAATGAGCGCTTTCGGACCGTATGCAGATGTTGAAACGGTCGATTTTTCGGCATTTGACGGCAAAGGGCTTTTCCTCATAACAGGCACAACGGGCGCAGGAAAGACAACAATTTTCGACGCAATCTGCTTTGCACTTTTCGGTGAAACAAGCGGTTCTTCACGAAGCGGCGAAATGCTCCGCAGTAACTTTGCTAAACCGCTCACACGCACCTATGTTGAGCTTGACTTTGAACACAGAGGAAAGAAGTACCGCATCATCAGAAGCACCTCGAATGAGGTCGCAAAAAAGCGTGGAACAGGCAGTAAAATAGAGGGTGCTTCAGCAGAGCTTACCGGTGATGACATTACAACTCCGCTCACAAAAACGGGCGAGGTCAATAATAAAATCAGCGAAATTATCGGCTTGAAATGTGATGAGTACCGCCAGATTGCAATGCTTGCACAGGGCGAATTCAAAAAATTCATTGAGTCGGGAAGTGAAAAGCGAAGCGAGATTTTTCGAAAAATATTTCACACGGATATCTACAAAGAATTTCAGGATAAATTGAAAACAGAGTCAGCCGAAAAGCTTGAAGAAAAGAAAAAAGTCTGCGAACTTATCAAGTCAAAAACCGTTGCCGTTGAAACTCCCGATGATGACAGCTTTGCCGAAATCAGCGAAAAAATCAGCCTTTATACCGACAGAACAGACCTTACGGTAATTGATATTGAGCAATTTCTTTTGCACCTATCGGTACTTTCCGAGATGCAGAAAAAGGACAATGCAGAAATTGAAAAAAAGCGAAAAGAGCTTGAAAAGACAATTCTTGAGGAAGAAAAGAAAAAGGCTCTTGCAGTTGAAATTAATAATAAATTCGATACTCTTGATGCCGAAAAGCTCCGCCTCGAACAGCTTTTGCAGAGCAAACCGCATTACGATGAAATGCTCAAAAAAGCTGAGAATGACGAAAAAATACTGCACTCCGTAAAGCCAAAATATGACAGCTTTGCCGAGTCACGGAAAAGATATGATTCGGCACTCAAAAACTGTAAAAATGCGGAAATAAACAGAAAATCCGCCGAAGAAAATTTGAAATTAAAACAGATTGTTTTTACCGAGAAAAAGTCGCTTGAGGGCAAAATTGCAACGCTAAACGAGGAATCTGGAAAACTCCGTGCAAAGGAAGATATTTACAGAAAATATTTTAACCTTACGGCAAATTTGAGTGTATATGAATCAGTTTTGCAAAATTCCGAAAAGGAAATTTCAGACAACAGAAAATCTTATTCTGATACGGAAAATCTAAAGACAAAAGCGGAAAAATTTATCTCAGAAAACAGCGACACAGAGCAGAAAATTTTTGACGCCAAGAGCAAAATAACCGCCTTGAAAGACAAATCAGGCAAGGCTGAAAGGCTTTCTGCGGAATATCAAAATCTCGCAAAAATCAATGCAAGGTTGACTAATGCAAAAGCAGAATGTGCCGACCTTGCAAAGTCGGCAACGGCACTCAACAACGAGTACAACGAACAGCACAATATCTATATAATGAATATGGCAGGCGTGCTTGCCGACACACTCGAAGATGAAAAACCGTGTCCCGTCTGCGGTTCATTGCGTCATCCGAATCCGGCAAAACACAGCGAAAATGCCCCCGACAAGGATACGCTCGATGCTTTGAAGGCAAGGTGTGAAGTTGCTGAAAGCGCCGTTCATAAAAAGTCAAATGAGGTCACAAGGCTTGAAACGGAATCAGAATCCGCAAAAACAAATGTCACGGAATTTGCGAATGCACTTGAGGTTGAAGCCGAAACACTTTCAGCCGAAATGATTTCACAGCTTTTGTCGGAACAAAAGAAGCAATTAAAAGCGCTTGAAAACAAAGCTTCTGACCTTGAAAAAGTCAGAGAACAGCGTGAGGTCTGCAAGGCTGAAATCTCAAGGTTTGATGAAAAGCTTAAAAAGCTTGACCTTGTTCATACAGAATTAATCCGCAAAAATGCTGACGCAAAAAGCAAATATAATTCTGCAAAAGAAGAAACCGAGAGCCTTAAAGCTGAGATAAAATACTCATCGGTTGAAGAACTTTTGAATGCTGCAAAGGCTTGTGCCGACAAGGCAGAGCAGATTAAGTCGGAAATCGACCTTGCGCAAAGCGAGCTTTCAAATGCAAAGTCAGATTTTGACAGCAAGGTTTCTGCTGAAAACGAAACTGCAAAACAGCTGAAAAGTTTTGAATCTGAACTTGAAAACAAAAAATCGGAGCTTGATATTGTTCTTTCAGAGAATAATATCTTGGAATGTCCCGATTTTAATTTGTTGACTGAAGATTCCATAAAAGAATTAAAACGAGATGCAGAAACCTTTACCGATTCTCTGAAAAAATCTCGGGCAACGGTTGAAGCCTGTGAAAAATCAGTTGAAGGAAAGCAAAGGGAAGATGTCCTTAAAATCAATGAACTGATTGATAGCTATACTTCTGAAAAGGAAAAATGGGACAATCTTTATACCGCAGGCGACAGAAGTCTGCACAATAATCAAAACATTTACAACAGCGTTGAAAAGCTGAAAAATGACTTTGAAGAAAAGCTCAGAATAGCCGATGTTTACGAAAACCTCAAGAAAACCGCCAACGGTGAAATTGTTTCCGATAACAGCAAAATCACCTTTGAACGCTACATTATGGGTTCGTATTTTGAACAGGTTTTGTACTATGCTAATCTGCGTTTTTCAAAAATGACCGGCGGTCGCTATGAAATTGTCCGTGGTGAAAGCCGTGACAAGCGAATCAGTGCAGGGCTTGAAATCAGCGTTCGTGATAATTTTAACAACAAGGAAAGGGATATTTCATCTCTTTCGGGCGGAGAATCTTTTCAGGCGTCACTTGCGCTTGCACTCGGACTTTCCGACATTATTCAGCAGAGAAACGGCGGAATCAGACTTGATTCAATCTTTATTGACGAGGGATTCGGTTCACTTGACAACGACAGCCTTGCATCTGCAATTGAAACGCTGAATGACCTTACAGGCAACGGCAACCGCCTTGTGGGTATCATTTCCCACATAAGCGAGCTAAAAAACAGCATAGGCAACAAAATCGAGGTTGTTGGCACAAAGTCGGGCAGTTCAATAAAAATTATTACAGATTAACATATCACATCATATTATGCAGCGGAGCAGAGATTTTCTGTTCCGCTATTGTATTTTAAAATTTATTGTGCTACAATGTAGTTAGCAAAGACTAACCATAAGGAGGTCAATATGCTTTTAAACGGACTGATTATAATTTTAATACCGTTTCTCGGAACATCGCTCGGCTCAGCCGTTGTACTTTTTTCAAAAGGTGAGCTCAATCAAAAGCTGCAAAAATTTTTGCTCGGATTTGCATCGGGAGTAATGATTGCGGCATCAATATGGTCGTTGTTGATTCCGTCAATTGAAATGGCAGAAAGTCAGAACATAGTTGCGTGGATTCCTGCGACAGTCGGATTTTTGCTCGGAATTGGATTTTTGCTTTTGCTCGACAGCGTTATACCGCATATGCACCTTGACAGCGACAATCCCGAGGGTGTTCGTTCAAGCCTTTCAAAGAACACTATGCTCGTTCTTGCCGTTACCTTGCACAATATTCCGGAGGGAATGGCGGTTGGTGTAACATTTGTCGGAGCAATTTCCGATAATACCGGAATAACCGTTGCAGGCGCATTGGCTCTTGCGGTAGGTATTGCAATACAAAATTTTCCCGAGGGGGCAATAATTTCACTTCCGCTCCATGCAGGCGGAGCGTCACGCAAAAAGTCATGCTTTCTCGGAATTATGTCGGGAGTTGTAGAGCCTATCGGTGCTGTACTTACGGTGATTTTTGCAGGAATAGCGGTTCCGCTGTTGCCGTATCTTCTCTCATTTGCCGCAGGAGCAATGATATATGTTGTAACCGAAGAGCTTATTCCGGAATCACAAAACGGCAAACATTCCAACATCGGAACAATCGGTGTTGCAATAGGATTTGCGCTGATGATGGTTCTTGATGTTGCTCTCGGATAAATTTTTAAAAAATCGGAAAATTTCACTCTGCAAATTCTTGACAAACTTGTCATATATTATATAATTAATGGTAAAGTTGTTGTGTAAAACAACTTAAATATATGTACATTTGTGCATATGAGCGTTAAAGGAGGACTTTATATGTTGAAAGTATTCAAGAACGAAAAATTATGGTGTGCAGTTGCAGGCGCAGCAGCAGTAATCGTAGGCAAAAAGGTACTTAAAGCAGATAAAACCCGCAGTCTTGCAGTTACAGGTCTTGCAAAGGGTATGAAGCTTCAGAAAGATGCAAAGGCAGCTTTCCAGAATATGAAGGATGAAGCTTCGGATATCTGTTATGATGCTAAAACAGAGGCAGGTATTCACGAAGATGCTGCCGCTGAAGAAGTGACAGAATAATGAAATTTCAAATTGTCTATGACAAGCCGCAGAGAATTCGTTTTCGCTGCGGCGCATATGCATTTGATAAGGAGTATGAGGGGGCAATCTATAATCTTGTGACCGCATCTCCTTATGTGAATTCGGCACAGGTGAGTTCTGCAAACGGCGGTATTCTTGTCAATTACACAAAGGGCAGCAGAAGTAAAATTATCGACCTTGTAAGAGCTATTAATGTAAAAACTCTTAAAAAGAATGAACCGAGTGCAGAATTTGGAATTCAGAAGATTGACAGCGATTTTCATGACAATCTTTTCACTCTTGTTGCAAAGCACTATCTTTCAAAGATGTTCCTTCCTGCTCCGATAAGAACGGCAATCACTCTTTACAGAAGTGCAAAATATATTAAAAAGGCTCTCAAAACTCTTTGGAACGGTAAACTTACCGTAGATGTGCTTGACGGTGCATCTGTTGTGGCATGCTTGTGTCAACGCAAGTTCAAAACAGCCGCAACGGTTATGTTTATGCTCAGAATATCGGGTTTGCTTGAAGAATATACTCAGGCAAGGGCAAAGGCGGTTCTCACAGACAGCCTTGCAATCAAGACCGATAAAGTATGGCTTGTTACCGATGACGGTGATGTTCTCATTCCGATTGAGGATTTGCGTGTCGGCGACAAAATCCGTGTTCAGACAGGCAAGGTTATTCCTGTTGACGGTGTTGTTGCAGACGGTGAGGCAACCGTAAACGAGTCGTCAATGACAGGCGAGCCGTTGCCTGTATTAAAGCGTGAGGGAATTTCCGTTTATGCAGGTACGGTAATCGAAGAGGGCAGTATTGTTGTAACAGTCCGTCAGCTTGCGTCAAATACTAAAATCAGCAAGATTATTGAGCTTATCGGCAATTCCGAGGAACTCAAGGCAGGTGTTCAGAGCCGTGCCGAAACTCTTGCCGACAGAATTGTTCCGTTCAGCTTTATCGGATTTTTCGCAACTCTTATCTTCACCAAAAACATCACAAGGGCAGTTTCACTTCTTATGGTTGACTACTCCTGTGCAATCAAGCTGTCAACCCCTATTGCCGTAATTTCGGCTGTCAAAGAGGCGGCTGACAACGATATTACAATCAAGGGCGGAAAGTATCTTGAGGCTTTTGCAAATGCTGACACAATCGTGTTTGATAAGACAGGTACGCTCACAAACGCAGAGCCTGTTCTTGAAAAGGTTGTTGCATTCGGCGATTATACAGAGGACGAGGTTCTCAGAATCTCAGCCTGTCTTGAGGAGCATTTTCCGCACAGCGTAGCAAATGCCGTTGTAATCGGTGCTGAAAAACGAGGAATTTCTCACTCCGAGGAGCATACAGAGGTTGAGTATGTTGTTGCCCACGGTATTGCAACAACACTTCACGGTAAGCGTGCAATAATCGGCAGTAAGCATTTTGTTGTTGAGGACGAGAATGTTACCGTTACAAAGGAACAGCAGAATATTATTGACGAAAAATCCGGCTCATGTTCCGTGCTTTACCTTGCAATCGGCGGTGAACTTTCGGGTGCATTGTGCATCAGCGATCCGCCTCGAAAAGAAGCAAAACAGGCAATTGATATGCTCAAAAAACAGGGTATAAAGAATGTTGTTATGCTCACGGGCGACAGCTACAGAGCCGCAAAGGCGACTGCCGCAATGCTCGGAATTACCGACTATAAGTGTCAGGTTCTCCCCGAGGACAAGCACAGATATGTTGAAGAAATGAAGCAGAACGGTCAGAATGTAATTATGGTCGGTGACGGTATCAACGATACTCCGGCACTTGCCGCCGCAAATGTTTCGGTTGCAATGAACGATGCGTCCGACATTGCCCGTGAAACTGCTGATATTACCATAAAAGGCTCTGATTTGCGTGCGCTTGTGCGTGTTCGCAAGTTGAGCAAAGACCTTATGAAAAGAATCAACAAAAACTATCGTTTCATAATTGCTTTCAATTCGGCACTTTTGCTTTCAGGCTTTATGGGCGTTATTCAGCCGTCGGTTTCGGCATTTTTGCATAATGCGTCAACTATGATGATTTGTGCAAAGAGTATGACTCCGCTTACAAAGAAAAATGATAAAGGCAAAGCTTTGTCGCTCCCTGAAAAAGCAGAGCAGTAATTTTAATGGATATTTATAAGTAAATATTTCAAAAAACAACCGCTGTCAGGTTTAATCCCGACAGCGGTTTTGTGCTTGATTAAGCGGATTTTTTCACTTTAACATACGCATAGATGTAGGCAACGGCAATGCTTATCAGAAGAATTGCAACCATAATAAATGTTGAATTGATTCCCTTTATGAATGAGCTTTCAATGATTGTCAAAACTCCGGTAACTACAAAGGCAATTCCGCCGGCTCGGTTTGATTCATACCACGCCAAATCACTGCTTTGAGTCCATGATGTTTTTACTCCGATAAACGAATTTCGTTTTGTTTTCGGAAGAAAGTTGCCTGCAATAATCAACATTAAACCCATAACCGTATTTATAATGAACGGCACATTATCTGTAAAAGTTGTGCTGTCGGGCTTTAATATTGCCAGAATAAGAAACATCAATTGAAGAATATTGAAAGCCGCAATAATTGATGTCACAAGTATCGCAGTGATTTTTACATTGTTATTTATCTTTTCAACGCTGTTTGTGCTGTATTTAGTATATATCTTGGTATACACCATGTAAAATGCGTACATAAACAGAATGATTGCAGGGGGAATGAAGTTTTCGTATTTTGAACCGTAACGGTCAACAGCACCGCTTGCGTTGTAGTGCATGGGAACGGTGTCATTCATAAAGAATAAAAATACGGAAGTAAGCAAAGTGGGCAATATGGAAAGTGCAAGCATAATTTTATTCAGCTTTTTCATAAAATCAACTCCTAAAATTGTTTAAGCCACATTATGAGTTCGTCAAACAGGGTTGTGTTAAGCTCATAATAAACATAATTTTTTTCTTTTGATTCAATCACCAGGTCGTTTTTCTTCAACAGATTGAGGTGATATGAAAGCGATGCAGGTGAAATTCCAAGTTCTTCGGCTATGTCGCCTGCAATCATTTTCTTGCCTTTCAGCATTGTCAGAATATTTCTTCTTATCGGATCTGAAAGTGCTTTAAGTGTACCGTTCAGTGACAAGCAGATACCTCCTCACAAAATCCTATTACAACTATTTAAAAAATATTTTAAATAGCTTGTAGCTTTATTATAGCCTGATTTACCGAAAAGTCAAGAACTATTTAAAAGTATTTTTAAATAGCATTAAAATATCTCTGACGAATATTGCAGAAAAAAATAAAAATTTCTCTTGATTTTCTTTGTTGAGTGGTATATAATAATACTCAGTTAGCAGTGGCTAACTCTTTTGAATAAATCATGTGGACTTCCCTTGCGGGTACCGAAAGCCTTTACTCGGGAGGATGTGCTTACCTCCCGAGAGGGTTGTCTGCAAGAAAAAAGTTAGGAGAATTATAATGACTTATTTGGAAATTGAAAAAGTAGTCGGCAGAGAAATTCTTGACTCCCGTGGCAATCCGACAGTTGAGGCAGAGGTAACACTCGTTGACGGTACTGTTGCAAGAGGTACTGCCCCAAGCGGTGCGTCAACAGGCGAATTTGAGGCGCTTGAACTCCGTGACGGCGACAAGTCAAGATATCTCGGCAAGGGTGTTTCAAAAGCAGTTGAAAATATTAACACAGTAATTAATGATACAGTTGCAGGTATGGATGCGTCAGACATTTATGCAGTTGACAAGGCTATGATTGAGGCTGACGGCACAAAGGACAAGTCAAAGCTTGGCGCTAACGCAATTCTTGCCGTTTCAATTGCAACAGCAAGAGCAGCCGCAACAGCACTCGATATTCCGCTTTACAGATTCCTCGGCGGTATCTCGGGCAACAGACTCCCTGTTCCTATGATGAACATCCTCAACGGCGGTGCTCATGCCGCAAACACAGTTGATGTTCAGGAATTTATGATTATGCCTGTAGGTGCACCGTCATTCAAGGAATGTTTGCGCTGGTGTGCAGAAGTTTTTCACGCACTTGCTTCCCTCCTCAAATCAAAGGGACTTGCAACATCAGTAGGTGACGAAGGCGGTTTTGCTCCGAACCTTGCAAGTGATGAGGAGGCTATTCAGTATATTCTTGAGGCTGTTAAGAATGCCGGCTATGAGCCGGGCAAGGACTTTATGATCGCTATGGACGCCGCATCATCGGAATGGAAGGGCGAGAAGAAGGGCGAATATGTTCTTCCGAAGGCCGGCACAAAGTTCACATCGGCAGAACTTATTGGGCATTGGAAAAAGCTTGTTGAAAAGTACCCAATTATCTCAATCGAAGACGCTCTTGACGAGGAGGATTGGGAAGGCTGGCAGCAGCTTACAAAGGAACTCGGTGACAAGGTTCAGCTTGTCGGCGATGACCTCTTTGTTACAAACACAGAAAGACTTGCAAAGGGTATCAAGCTTGGCTGCGGTAACTCAATTCTTATCAAGCTTAACCAGATTGGTTCGGTTTCTGAAACTCTTGAGGCTATCAAAATGGCTCACAAAGCCGGTTACACAGCAATTTCTTCACATCGTAGCGGTGAAACGGCAGATACAACAATTGCCGACCTCGCAGTTGCTCTTAACACTTGCCAGATTAAGACAGGTGCTCCGAGCCGTTCAGAGCGTGTTGCGAAGTACAATCAGCTTCTCAGAATTGAAGAACTCCTCGGTGACAGCGCAGTTTATCCCGGTATGAACGCTTTCAATGTTAAAAAAGACTGATTAATAAGACAGTTTGTTTTCATAAATATTTTCTCTAATGTTACAGGGCAGAGTCGTTTTTACGGCTCTGTTTTGTTTTTGCTGAAAACTCAAAATAACAAAATATTGACAATTTGCAAATTTTCATCAAAACGGATGTATTCTTAAAACAGTCAATAATAATCGGATAATGTGAAATACTTATTATTTGGTTATAAAATTATGCTGTAATAAAATAGGACAAAATCAATACTGTGCATTGTGTAAAGTTTTTTCAAAACAAAAGCGTCTTTATTTCGTCATTCCTATACATTTACATTCACAAATCGCTGTGCTATAATCAAGTGCAGAAGTGCCGCACCGCTTAGCGATGCGGTACTTCTTAGGATTTCAGTCTAATGACTGAAACCCTAAGAAGCTATCGCCCCTTTGCACAGATTGCAGAAATGCCGTATCGTCAGGCAAAGCATAGCGTTGCTCTGGACTTATACTTAAACGAAAAAGATATTAAAAACATAAAAATTTTTGATAAGAAGTGTGAATGTTATGAATGGTTCAAAATCTGTTAGAAATCTGACTCAGGGAAAAATTTCAAGTCAGATTTTATTTTTTGCAATTCCCGTAATAATCGGCAACCTTTTGCAGGAGCTTTACAATGTTGTCGATACGCTGATTGTCGGTCAAACGCTCGGTGAAATCAAGCTTGCGGCGGTCGGTTCAACGAGTTCGCTCAACTTTTTTGCACTCGGATTTTTCATAGGACTTTCCGCCGGCTGTTCGGTAATCACTTCACAGCATTTCGGTGCAAACGATATGGAACGGGTGAAAAAGAGCGTTGCCGCCCACATAATAATTGGTGTTGTGTCGGCTGTTGTGCTTACTGTTTCGTTTGTACTTCTTGTTAATCCGCTGCTTACAATGCTCGGAACAACCTCGGATACATTCGAGTATGCAAGCAGATATCTTACAATAATTTACCTCGGAATCCCCGCAACAATGCTCTACAACCTTACGGCATCACTTCTGCGTTCGGTTGGTGACAGCAAAACTCCGCTTTATCTGTTGCTCTTTTCATCCGTAATGAATGTGGGACTTGACCTGTTATTTATCATAGTGTTCAGATGGGATGTTTCGGGTGCGGCAATTGCAACGGTAATCTCTCAGCTTGTGTCGGCGGTTCTCTGTTGCGTGTACATTTTTTTCAAGGTGAAAATGCTCTTGCCGAACAGAAACAGCTTTAAAAATTTGACTTCAACTGTACGGGATGAGCTAAAAGTCGGTTTCCCGATGGGACTTCAAAACTCAGTAATTTCAATCGGAATGATGGTTTTGCAGTATTTCGTAAATCAGTTCGGTTCATATGCCGTTGCCGCCTACACAATCGGCAACCGTGTTCAGCTCCTCATCCAGAATCCGATGAACTCAATGAGTACGGTTATCGCAACATTTGCAGGTCAGAACGAGGGTGCAGGAAGATATGACAGAATCAAAAAAGGTGTCAATTTCTGCCTGTTAATTTGCATTGTATATTCAATTGTAATAGGTGCGGTTTCAATGATTTTTGCTCAGCCGATAACAGGAATCTTCACAAGCGGAAGCTCACAGCAGACTATTGATTATTCCGTTCAGTTTATCTTCTGGAACTGCCCGTTTGAGTGGTCGCTTGCAATGCTGTTTATATACCGTGGAACAATTCAGGGGCTTAAAAACGGCATTGTGCCTATGATCGGTTCGCTTATCGAAGTTGTTATGCGAATTATGACGCCCGTCATTTTCAGTTCTGTAATAGGTTACGCATCAATCTGCGTTGCCGGTCCTGCCGCATGGACAGGAAGTATGCTCCTTATGATTGCGGTTTATTATGTTAAAATAAGAAAACTTTCAAAGACGAAAACTGTTGTGGCAAATTAATCCTTTATGTGGTACAATATTCCCTGTGATTATAATAACGAAAGGGATTTTTATGATTTGCTTTAAAAAAGTCACAAAACAAATTTGTGATTATAAATCTGTAAAAGAATTATATCTTTCCGCATTTCCTGCCGTTGAGAGAGTACCGTTTTGGCTTTTGATGAAAAAATCAAAGAATGACTGTGCAGATTTCTACGCAATTTATGATGAAGAAAAGTGGATTGGACTTATCTATGCAATCACGGACGGCGAAGTTGTCTATGTGTACTACTATGCAATTTCCGAAAAGGAGAGGGGACACGGAATCGGAGTTGCCGTGCTTGATGAATTTAAAAATTTGTATAAGGGCAAAAGAATTTTTCTTGCAATTGAACAGCTTGAAGAAGAAAATGCCCCCAATCAAAAACAGCGAATGAGCCGTTATAAATTCTATCAGCGTTGCGGATTTTTAAGGCTGAATGCAAAGATTGTTGAGGCGAAAATAACATTTGATGTTATGGCATACGGCGGTGAAGTCAACCCCGAAAGCTATAACAAAATGATGAAAAAATATCTCGGCAAAATTATGTCGCACTTCATTAAAACAGAAATGAAGGGCAGCGGAAAATATTTTGAATAATAAAAACACCGACAGGTTAGCTTTTAGCTTGAATCTGTCGGTGTTTTTTTCATAAGATATATTATTTTGTACAGCGGTTGCCGGATGTTATGGATTTGCGGGCGTTTATTTTATTGCCGACAAATTCGAAGAGTTTAAGTCTTAAAAGCTCAATTACGCAACAGCCTGCGAATATGAGGAGGACTGTTATAATTACAATCGGAATGTAAATCAGGGTGTCATAGAGGTGCTTATTGCTGAAGTTTGCAACATTCCACAGACAATCACGAACATACGGATTTTCGTGGATTGCATATATACCGAGCGTTGTGCCGGCTACTGTATTGACAAATTTTGAGCTGAAATTGAAATCTCTGAAAAAGAGAACCAACATCGCCGATTCGGCGAGGACAATCGGGTTGTTGAACATACCGAATGCCGGATCGTATTGTGGAAAAATAGCTGCCAATACAAAATCTAATACGCAAAGGCCGACGAAAATGCCGAGATAGCGGAAATTCGGTTTTCTTTTCTCAAGCGGTTTCTGCTTTACAAACAACCTCAGATAACCGCCGATTATGTACATCAAAAGGAATCCGCCAAGACTCTTGCCCATATAAGGATCAAGTATTTTGTTGATGCTGATAACATTGTTTATTCCGTGAATTTCCGCAAGCGTTGACCATAGGCTTACTGCCACAAAAACAATTCCCATAAAGTAGAGGTAATGTTTTTTAGAAAGTGACGCAAGCATTTTGTTGAGAAATGGGCTGAGCAGAAGAATAATCAAATAATTGCTCAGAAAATACCAAGTTCGTGACATTAGCGGAGTGAACGCCTTTATAACTGAATTTATATTTATGAGCGACGGATCGCTTATGAAGAAAATTATCGAAAGTATAATCGAGTAAAATATCATTGCACCGTAGATTTTTCCGCCACGCCGTATGGTCTTTTTTATATCAAAATGCGAGGTTATCATGAAGTAGCCGCTTATCATAATAAACACATCAACAGGGGTTCTGCAGAATGACCATACAAATGTCACCAATATACCGTCAATATCGCCTGCGGCCTTTGATGCGTCATGAAGAAATCCGTAAGTATACGCATGCAAAAAAATTATCTGTAACATTGCAATAATTCGCAGTAACTCAATACCGGACTGTCGTTTGATTTTGCTCATTTTTAAACCCTCCGTAAACGGAAATCCCAAAAAGTACGGGATTTGTGTCTGTCAATTTCTGACAGGAACTTCGTTTTCTTAACAATTTTCGTAAAATTTGCAACATTGCTACAATTACCAATTATACCATAATTTGCCTGTTATAACAATTTATGCGGTGTAGTATTTCAAGAGAAAAACAAGTAATTTTTAAACAATATATACAAAATTTGTACATATGTACAAAAAACAATAAAAGTATATTGAGTTTGAGGAGTACTGGCAAAACAAAAACGGTCAGCAAAAAAACTGACCGCTTAAATATTATTTTAATTTGTCTTTGTTAACCTGTTGCTGATACTTGATGATTTCGTTGTAAATTCTTTCACAGTTGTTGTGATCGTCAAACTGATAGAAATCTTCAACTCTTTCAACATACTTTGGCTTCATTTTACAGCCGTTTTCCATATACTCGCAGAGCAGGTCAACAAGCTGGTCGCTTTCGGTACAAATTTCTCCGAATCCCATCGTATCATAGAAGAATCCGCCGTCATCATAGTGCGCAGGAAGCTGTGACGGATGAAAATATACAAGCGGTTTTTTCATATAAGCAAAGTCAAACTGAACGCCCGAATAGTCAGTTACCATAAGGCTTGACTCCTGAAAAGCTGTTTCGTAGTTGAAATCACCAACCGATGAAACAACCTCAACATACGGATCGGGGATAAAGTCGTTAACCTGTGAGCTTAAAATCGGATGAAGAACATACTTAATCTTGTAGCCTGTACGCTTTGCCGTATCAATCAACTTTTTATTATTGATAAGGTCGTTGTAGATTTTATAATAGGTTGTGTGCTTGAATTCGGGATTGTAAGCTCTCTGTTCACCCTCGCTTGTTGTAACAGGCATTGCATTGTACATACGCCAGGTGGGTGAAAGCAGAATCTGCTTTTTATCGTTATTGATAAGTCCGTCATATCTGCCGATGCCTGTCATCTTGAGAATGTCAAAATCCTGATAGTTGTAAACATGGTTGCTCAGGTTTTTGTACTCATACTTTGACGCAAGGAAGTACATCTGTGTGTTGTCAACAATTCTCTGCTGAGCCATTGCACACTTCTGAACCGAAAGTCCGTGCTGTAAGCACATTGAAGGGAAGTTGCACAAACCTCTGATGAATCTTGAACGATCCATACTGTAGCCGTTGAACGGAAATACATTTGAGTTTGTAATGAGCGCAATATCGGTATTGAGGAACAGCATTTTGTGCTTGAATGAACGGTTCTTGACAGGCTTGAGTCCGTCAGCCTTTAGTCGCTTGTAATCGGAAGTGTTTTTGTCAATGATATAGTATCTTGAAATGCCGTCCTTTTTGTCTGCACAATATCTGTAAAGATATTCACAGCTGTCACCGCCCTTGTACAGCTTATCGTACATGAGCCAGATTTTCTTGTTTTTGAAAAAAGGTCTTGTAAGCCAATACTGAATTCTTGTAATGAAGCTGCGTTTACTTTCCTTGAAAACATAGGGGAGGAACTTGAGCTCTCTCTTGAATGTATCCATAGCAGATGCGTGGCAGATTACAATTGTTCTTGATTTGTCAATATAGGCAACATACTTGTTGAATCTCCAGTAGGAGTTCTTTGGCTTGATTGTAAACTTAGACCAATGGTGCAGGAATGAAAGCTTGAGCGGAATAATTGAATCCTTGTATCTTGCAAAGAATGCAACCGTCTGCTGAGGATTTTCGGGATCAAGCTCAAGCTCAAGGTGAAAGGTGAATTTCTTGTACGCACTGATGCCGAAATATTTTGTCAGAGAATAACGGTCTGTGTTTGTAAGAACCTGTCTTTTGTCGCCAAACTGAACATAAAGCTCAAAATCTTCAAGGTCAAAAACCTGTCTGAACGAGCCGTCAATAACAAGCTTGCCGTCACGGTAGTCCATAACATGCATACCGACTCTCTGGTCTGTAAGCTTAGAAATATAGACATTGTTGCAGTTGAGGTAAACCTCTTTTTTGCCCTCGGAATATTCAAAAGGCATATCCTTGAAAACACAATTGTGCTTTATCATATAGAACATCTCGGCGGCTTCCTCGCTGTAGCCGAGAGAAACATACTTGTCTTTGTTAAGAACAAAACCGTCATTTGCAAACTTAAAACATTCTCTTGCTGTTTCAAAGAAAACCGCAAGCTCTTCATCGTTCATATTACGCTTGTTACGGTTGTTCATATTTGCAAGGAACTTTGTTGTAATATTGAAAACAATATAGAACTGAATAAACAGCGGAATATTTCCGTCCCTGTCCTTGCTGTCATTGATGAGAGGCTTTAAGAAGTTGTTAAGCGAATCTGTGTACCAGTCCTTGTAGTTTGTGGGAACATAGTACATAAAGTCATCGCTTACAGGCATAAAGTAGTCAAATTCAATCTCGTCAAGATATACATACTCCGGATAATCAAGCTGAATTCTGAGTGCAAAATCGTCTGCACTTTCGTACTTGAGCTTGTTGTTCATTTTGTATGATTTGAAAATTTCAGTTCTGTAAAAAGTACCCGTAAGCTCAAGATTGATGAGGTTGGGATTATCAAAAAGGTTGACAACGCTTGATTCAAGCTGACCTTTGTTAAGTCTAAATTCCTTTTTCTCTCTGAAAACAGGGTTTACGCAAAATCTGTGACCGGCAACAAAAGGAATTTTTTCATTTTTGTCGAACACCTTAATGCAGCTTTCAAAATAGTTATCGCTGAAAGTGTCGCCGCAATTGCACACCATGATATATTTGCCTGTTGCTTTTGACGCAGCAAGGTTGCAGGCATCGGCAAAGCTTTTAACCGACTTTGCATAAATCACCTTGCACATTGACATACTGTCACTTGCAATTTTGCTTGAAGTTTTGTCTGTTGCGTCAACAATAAGCACTTCAATGTTCTCTTGATTAATATTCTTTTGCTCGGATATTGATGACAGAGTATCTATTAATTTGTTATTGCTCTCAAGAAAGGGGACAATAACAGAAACAATTATACCGCTCATAGTACCTCCAGAAAAAAATTATCTCATTAGATTATACCACAGTTAGTGAAAAATGCAAACTTTTCTTTGATATTGTATGTCGCAAATTTGCGGAAAACAAGGTAATATGTTGAAATTTTAATAAGCAGTAATAAAAAAACAGGCGACAGTCCGAAAACTGCCGTCCGTCAATTGTAATAAAATTAAAAGCTGTCGTCATAAACGGCACGGCAACCGCCGATGAATTTAGGACGGGTTCTTGCGGCAAGCAGAATTGCCTGTCCGATATGGTCAATGCCGAGTCTTACGGGTACGGCAACTCTTTTAAGGTGCATACCGATAAGTGTTCCGCCGATGTCAAGACCTGCGTCAGCCTTGATTTCTTCAAGCGCAACGGGATCTTTGAATGTTTTGTATGCTGTTGTGGCAAACGAACCGCCTGCCTTTGGCTGTGGAACAACATTCACGATTTCAGCGTTCGGAACAGCCTCTCGCTCAACGATGATTGCACGATTGAGGTGTTCACAGCATTGTGCGGCAAGGTAAATTTTTCTTTCGCAAAGCACTTCGTATATACCCTTGAAAACAGCCTGAGCGGTTTCAAGACTTGAATTGTGTCCGATAGTTCCGCCTGCAACCTCGCTTGAAGAACAGCCGATTACAACAATACTGCCCTCTTTAAGCTTGGCAACATCGCAAAGCTCATTACAAGCCTGTTTTGCCTGAGCATAAATTTCTTCATACATATATGTCAACTCCTTGGTTATGTAAATTTTATTCTAATTATATTATACCATTCTTTTTGCAAAGTACAAGTTTTTAATGCAAATGACAGCAAAAGGCATAGAAATGTTAAAATGGTTCTTGAAATCTTAGATATATAGGTGTATAATAAGAGAAATAGATTTGTTCTGCAAGTGTTGAAGAAATTTCAGAGCTTTACAAAAATCTTATATAACAACATAAAACTGATAATTACTTTCGTTCATATTTACTCCCGAAAAGGTTTGCGGTCAATTTTGGTCGCAAGCCTTTTTGCTTTGTTTACATTAATTTTTTAATGTGGTAAAATAAATGTTGAAGGTTTCGGCAAAACGAAATTGCACAAGGTATTTTTTATATGATTGGAAGATGAAATTATGTGTGAAGTAACAATAAGACGGGCAAAATTTAAAGACATACCGCAGCTGGACAAGCTCCTTTTTGAGGTTCACAAGATACACAGCGATATCCGCCCCGACCTTTTTACAGTCGGTGAGAAGAAATACACAGACGAGGAGCTTGAGCGAATAATTGTTGATGAGCAAAAGCCGATTTTTGTTGCAGAACATAACGGAAAAGTAAAAGGATATGCTTTTTGTATTTTCAAACAAAATCTTGAAAGCAAGTCGGTCACAAATATAAAAACCCTGTATATTGATGATTTGTGTGTTGACGAGGATACAAGAGGGATGCATATCGGCACAAAGCTGTATAACCATGTTATTGATTTTGCCCGAAAAAGCGGTTGTTATAATGTTACGCTAAATGTGTGGGCAGGCAATGACGGTGCAATGAAATTTTACGAGCGTATCGGTTTTAAGGTTCAAAAAATCGGTATGGAAACAATTCTCTAAAAGAAATATATAAATTTTCGGGTATGGTGATAAGATGAAAAAAATTGCAGTCGGTATCCTGGCTCATGTCGATTCGGGAAAGACTACGCTTTCAGAGGCTCTGATGTACTCCTCAGGCAACATAACAAAGCTTGGTCGGGTTGACCACAGGGATTCATTTCTCGACACTTTTTCGCTTGAGCGTGACCGTGGAATTACAATTTTTTCAAAACAGGCAGTTATGAAGTACAACAACACGGAATTTACTCTGCTTGACACACCCGGTCATGTTGATTTTTCGGCAGAAGCAGAGCGTACACTTCAGGTGCTTGACTACGCAATTCTTGTAATCAGCGGAACTGACGGCGTTCAGAGTCACACCTGCACACTTTGGAAGCTGCTCAAAAAGTACAATGTGCCGTGTTTTATCTTCGTCAACAAAATGGATCTTGACGGTGCGGACAAGCTTTCCGTTATGGCACAGCTGCGTACAGGGCTTGACGAAAACTGCGTTGATTTTACCTATCCGAACTCCGACGGCTTTCGTGAAAGTGTTGCCGTATGTGATGAAAAAATTCTTGAAAAATATTATGAAACAGATGCCGTTGAAAAGACCGACATAACAGGTGCGATTAAGGAACGCAAAATCTTTCCGTGTATGTTCGGATCGGCACTCAAACTTGACGGTGTACAGGCATTTTTGAATCTGCTTGACGAATACACGGTTATGCCCTCTTACGGTGCTGAGTTCGGTGCAAAGGTCTATAAAATTGCAGAGGACAATCAGGGCAACCGCCTTACATTTATGAAAATTACGGGCGGAAGTCTTAAAGTGCGTGAGGTTCTCCAAAGCGAAAAAAATACCAATGCCGAAAAGGTAAACAGAATAAGAATTTATTCAGGCGAGAAATTCACAGCCGTTGATGAGGCTGTTGCAGGAACCGTTTGTGCGGTAACGGGAATAACATTTACTTCATCGGGTGACGGCTTGGGTGTTGAGAAAAATTCCGGAGTTCCCGTACTCGAACCTGTCCTTACTTACAAGGTTGAATTAGATGACGGGACAGACGCCCACACGGCTCTCACAAAGCTGAAAACGCTTGAAAACGAAGATCCTCAGCTAAATGTTGTGTGGAACAGCAGACTCGGTGAAATCCACATCCGCCTTATGGGTGAAATTCAGCTTGAGGTGCTGAGGTGCATAATAAAAGAGCGTTTCGGTATGAATGTATCGTTCAGTACAGGCAGTATAATCTATAAAGAAACTATCGAAAATACGGTTGAGGGTGTCGGACATTTTGAGCCGTTAAGACACTATGCAGAGGTTCACCTCCTTTTGAAACCTGCAAAGCGTGGCAGCGGAATTACAATAAATTCCCGTTGCAAAGAGGACTTGCTCGACCGCAACTGGCAAAGACTGATTCTTACTCACCTCTGCGAAAAAACACATCTCGGTGTGCTGACAGGCTCGCCGATTACAGATATTGAAATCACGCTTGTTTCGGGAAAAGCCCACGCAAAGCATACCGAGGGCGGAGATTTCAGACAGGCAACCTACCGTGCCGTAAGGCAGGGACTGCGTTGTGCAAAGAGCATTCTGCTTGAGCCTGTTTATGATTTTACGCTTGAAGTGCCTAACGAAAATGTGGGACGGGCAATGTCAGATATTCAGCGGATGAGCGGTACTTTCAATTCTCCGGAAGCCAAGGGAGAAAATTCCGTTCTCACGGGTACAGCACCCGTGTCCGAAATGGGTAACTATACAAAAGAAGTTATGCAGTACACTCACGGCAGAGGCAGACTTTCGTGCAGTCTTAAAGGCTACGAGCCGTGCCACAACAGCGATGAAGTTATTGCACAAATCGGCTACGATTGCGATGCCGATGTTGACAATCCATGCGGTTCTGTGTTCTGTTCTCACGGAGCAGGCTACAATGTGCCGTGGAATGAGGTCGGTGAGCATATGCATCTGCCGAGTATTCTCGATGCTCCGAAAGACGATGAAATCGGCACAAACAGCGAAAACGCTTTTGCAAAGTGCAAAACTCAGGACGATATTTTTGCTCTCGACAAGGAGCTTATGCAGATTTTTGAACAGACCTACGGTCCTGTGACACGCAGAAAACACGCTCCCGAAAAGCGTCATGTCAAGGCGGTTTCGTCAATTGACAAGGCGGCTGAAAAGTATAAAAAATCCCCCGTGTATGACGGCACGGAGTATCTGCTCGTTGACGGCTACAATGTTATTTTTGCGTGGGAACACCTCAAAGAGCTTTCCGAAAGAAGTCTTGACGGTGCAAGACACGCTCTGATAAACATTCTCTGCAACTATCAGGGCTACAGCAAGTGCAACCTTATTCTCGTGTTTGATGCGTACAAGGTCAAGGGCGAACACAGAGAGGTTGAAACCGTGAATAATATCAGCATTGTATATACAAAAGAGGCAGAAACCGCCGATATGTTTATTGAGAAAACCTCTCACAAGCTTGCCAAAACCAACAAGGTGCGTGTCGTAACATCCGACGCACTCGAACAGATGATAATTCTGGGCAACGGTGCGTTGCGTGTTTCATCAAGAGCATTTTTAGAAGAAGTCAGACAAGCCGAAAATGAAATCAGAGAAATAATAAATTCTTCAAACGAATTAAACAATAATATGAATTAGTTTTTAAGCATAATAATAAGCCGACAGATACAGCGATTGTATTCTGTCGGCTTTTTTAATTTCTGTTAGGCTTGTTTTTTTCAAGCAAAAGTGCAAAATCTATCAGCAGTTTGTTTTCGTCCGAAGAAAGATTTTTGGTTATTTCTGTAAGCTGTTTTATTGTGGCGTTATTGTTAAGTTCAAATTCACCAATCAGCAAATCATCGGGAGAAACTTCAAGGGCATTGCATACCTTTATCATACATTCAAGTGACATTGCAACAGAACCTGTTTCAAGGTGTGACATATGAATTGTTGAAATGTCGATAATTTCCGCAAGCTGTGCCTGCGTGAACCCTTTTTGCTTTCTGTATTTTTTAATTCTGTTACCTATTTCTTTAAGGTTTAGCATTGTTTATCACCAAGTAAATATTATCTTTTAAAAGGATAAAAATAAATAAATTATTAAAGATAGTATTGCTTTTAAAAGGATAGTATGCTATAATAAATACAAATTATTACTGAGGGTGATATGTTGTGTTTTGTAGTAATTGCGGCGAGAAAATTGAGGACAGTTCTTCTTTTTGTAAAAACTGCGGTGCAAAGATTACAAATAATGACAAAACCGAGCGAGTTCAGCTGAAATGCAAGGAATGCGGCGGTGTGATGACAGCCGACAGCAGTAACAAAACCCTTCATTGCCCGTATTGCGGTTCAGACGAAGTTATAGTGTACGGTGATGCAGTTGAGGTTGAACGAATAAAAAACGATACCTATAAGGAAATGGAATACAAAAAATGGGAGAGAGCAGACGAAAAGGAGCGGAAAAAAGAAAAGGAAAAAGCTGATGAAGCGTACAGAAAAAGCGGATTTGGCATTGTTGCAATAATCGGTGCGATTGTTTCTGCGCTCTTTTTAATCGGTTCATACAGTATTAACAGATGGGGCAATGTTGTTGTAACGGCAATTCAGCTATTACTGTTTGTTGTCTCAGTTCTTATTAGAAAAGATATAATAAAATGCTCAAACAGAGGAATACCTGCCGTATTGACAACTATAGGTTTATTGTTGATAATTCCCTTTTTAATTTTAAGCAAATAAACAGAATCGTTCTGTTATTATAAAGGAGAGTAAAACTATGAAAAAGAAAAAATTATTTGCCGTTGTGGCAATGTCGCTTGCAATCCTTATGACTGCATCATTGTCAGGCTGCGGAAAAGACAGCAGTTCAGAAGATGATGCGAAGGAATCAACATCCGTAGTGTCGGAAATTTCAGATGAATCAAGTGATGTTGAGTCTGAACCCGAAACCGAAAAGCCTAAAAAGGAAGAAAGTTCAAAGAAAGAGCAAAGCTCCAAAAAAGAGAGTTCAAAGGAAGAAAGCTCCGAAAGTGAAGAAGTTTCTTCATCCTTCAAAGAAACAATGGACGAGTACGAAGAGTTTATGGACAAGTATGTTGACTTTATGAAAAGCTATGATGCAAATGATGTAACAATGCTTTCCGAATATACCGAACTTTTGAGTCAGTACAACACATATATGGACAAGGTTTCAAAAATTGATGAGGACGAACTTTCATCTGCTGACCTTGCATATTATCTTGATGTTACAAACAGAGTGAACAAAAAACTTCTTGAGGTTCAACAATAATTTAATTAAAAATAAGCAAGCCGGCAGATACAGCGATTGTATTCTGTCGGCTTTGTTGTTTTTAATAATGTAAAATCAAATTTCTTCTTCAGTGTCATCATCGGGTTCATCGTAATCGTCACGGTCATTTCTGTGGCGTTTAAAGCTTGCGACTGCCGTACCGCCTGCGATAAGCAGAAGAATTATCGCAAAATCTGTAGGCATTGAACCGCCGTCCGATTCATCGGAGGTGGAGTTGACTTGTGTGTCTGTTTTGTCAGTTGCAAAAGCAAGGGTACTGCTCCAGAAAATCATCATAAGAGAAAGCAAAAACGATACAAATTTTTTCACGACAACACCTCCGCAACATCTACACGAATTATACCATTATAATTCCAAATTAGCAATATTAAATTTGGAATACCAAATCAGCAATATATGTCAATGTTCACAGCAACTGTCCCTGTAGATTTTGTAGGGAAAGGGTTATACAATGAAGAAATTTTAATAAATAACAAAACAAGACAGCCGTAAACTGTCTTGTTTATATGTAATACTATTCGACTGCGTTGTTAATTGCCCTTATTCTGAGCAGTGAAACAATGCACAGAGTAACTTTTATCAACATTATGAAGATGAAAATTATGCTGTAAATATTGAATGTTTCAGCACCGCGAATTATGTCAAGAAGGGTATAAACTCCGTAAGCAACCATAATCATAAAAGTAACAGCAGATGATATAATAATCAAGCCGTTTGCCATCGTGCTTTTACTGCGTATGGATTTGTAAACGAGATATACGGGCAATACCAACGATGCAATATCCATAATTTCAAAAATAACATATAAAACATAATTTTCTAACAAGCTTGAGAAAGATGCAAAGGTTGTAAAAAGAGTGTTGAAAATGAATAGGACCGGGTAGTCGCCGTGGATTGCCCAAAAAGAAGAATAATCAAAATTGAGTGAATAGTCGTATGTATAAAAATTCATACGGCTCATTACCTCAATGCAAATCGCAAACAACAGCAATATGCCGATGAGAACACTCTGAATAATTCCCGTTACTTTAAGCATTTTATTTGTTTTCATAATCTCACCGCCTCGTTATTTACTGTAACTGATTTGATTTTTTAATCTGTTTTATCCGCAGTAATGAAACGGCAATCAATTCTATTTTTATCAGTATCACAATTATTAAAACTACTTGAACCAAAGTAAATTCGCCAAATCCACGGGCAAGTTCAAATAGGGTAGAGAAAAGACTCCGACATGCGGATAACAAAGTCAATGCTGATCCTGCAATAATCAATCCGTTTGCAACTATGTTTTTGCGGAATATTGACAGATAGCCTAAAATAACAGGCAAGGTTAACGCTGCAGCGGCAATAATCTGAAAAATTATTTTAAGAACATAAAGACGCATCAAATCTAAAAAATAAGCTATGGCTTCCGCAATGGAATTTATGAGGAAAAACACTGAAGAATTATTCCGTAAATCCCAATAACCAATACCCATATTTCTAAGAAAATCAAAAGAATAATCTTCACAATAGTATGTGTTATACAAAAATGTCACTTGAATCCAAATGGCAAGCAGTAACAGAGTTGCAATGAGTACACCTTGTATAATTCCTGTGTACTTGAGAGTTTTATTGCTTTTCATAATCTCACCGTCTTTTAATCTCTTTTAACCGTTACAAAAATTAATCCGATTTTTATTATTAAATTGATTATGTAAAACGCTAACAATAGAAAATAGTGATTGGATGTGAAAAAATATCCTATTGTAAAAAATAAGCCGTAAAATGCTGACAAAACGGTGTCGGGAATCATAAGAATAAGAATAATTGTATTTGCGGATTTTTTGTTTTTGAATACTGATTTGTATGTTAAAAACCAAAGCAGTGCGGGCATCAATATTAGTACAAAATTTTGAAACAGAATTGCCTGTACGGTGTAGGGGTGGTCAAAATAGAACTCTATGAGATAAAGCGGAGTTATTGCAAACATAGGTGCGTATATCGGCGGCTCGGATGTTATACAATGAATATTAAAACACACGATTGACCCTACAGTAAGCCACAATACAAAGAAAATCTGCCAAATTGCTGTCGCTTGATTTTTTGTAATTTCTTTCATAAAATCACCGCCTTTTGATTAATTACAATTTTTCTGTGTTTCTATTGTATTAATATTATAGCACAATATAATTCAAAGTGCAATTGCAAAATATTCTGCCATGCAATTTCGTGCGATTTTTACAAAACAATAATCCTAAAAAGGTTCAGATTGACGGTGAAATTAGTTGTAATGAATAAATTGCAGTAAAACTTTTGTGCAAAATAAATGTGCAAAATAAAACCCGACAGCCACACATTGTACCGTGTGGCTGTCGGGGAGAGAAGGATTTGTATTAACTTTAAATCAGAATCCCGTTGCAATGGTCAATTTCATGTTGAATAATCTGTGCGGTAAAGTCTGAAAAACTGCGTTTTATCTGCTTGAAATTTTCGTTGAAATATTTTACTTTTATCGTTTTGTAACGAACTGTTTTGCGTTCGCCGTCAAGCGAAAGACAGCCTTCCTCGGTTTCAAATTCACCGAATTTGCTAATGATTTCGGGATTGAACATAACAAGATATTTTCCGTTGTCATTAATTGCGATTATCCTCTTTGCAACGCCTATCATGTTAGCCGCCATGCCCACACAACGGTCAAAATTTGCCCTGAGTGTGTCAAGCAAATCCTGTGCCGTCTGCAAATCTGCCTGTGTTGCGTCCTCCGACTTTCTCTGTAAAAACATAGGATCATGTACAATTTCTCTTACCATAACTCTGCCTCTTTCAGTTTCTAACCCGAGTATAACACATCGCAAAAGCGATTACAAGTTAAATTACATAATGTATCCTCATATAAATTACCGAGGTGGTTAGGTGAAATATCCGGAGTTATCGTGCGATGTTTATGCTGAGGTTGACGGTGAGAATGTTTTGCTGATTGAGATTGACAGAGAGGGCAGAGCAAAGGTTTATTATGAAAATTTAAGAATTGACGGGGTGCGAAAAATTTTTGAAGAAATCAACTGCAACATTGAAAGCTACATAAAATATTTCGGAACAAAATAAAATAGCACAAAATAAAACGCCCTCCGTTTGGAGAGCGTAATTCTGTGAATTTACAAATTATCAAAATTAATCTTCGTCATCGCTGTGGGCATGGTCATACAGCTTTTGAATATCATCGGGAAGATTGTTCGGGAGCATTTCGTTGATTCTGTCCTCGTTGCCGTCAGCAATGGCAGTATCGTAGTACCAGCACTTAAAGCGGAGCATATCAAGCGCCTTTTGAAGACGCTCAATTTCCTTTTCTACGGTTTTTTTCTGATTTTCAAAAAGCTCTCGCCTTTGCGGATAGGATGAACTGCCCTCGGCGCACCATTGCATAAATTTCCTTATTTCCCTGATTTCAAGTCCCGATTTTTTGAGGCAGTCAATTATGCGGAGTGTTTCAAGCTCTCTGTCGGAAAATCTGCGGATACCCGACACCCTCTCCATATGCGGAAAAAGTCCCTCTTTATCGTAGTAACGCAGGGTTGAAACAGGAATACCGCACATCTGAGATACCTGACCGATTGTGTACATAAAATCACTCCGAAACATTCTAAAAGATCTTGACCTAAAGCCAAGTTTATCTGTCAATATAATCATACTGCATAATGATTTGGTTGTCAATTGAATTGTTTTTTGAATAAAAAATTAACGGAGCAGATTTTAATTTCTGCTCCGTGTTTGTTATTTGAATGAACGGGAAAATACGCTTGTCATATCTATATCATTTGTGGTCATGTTAAGTATTATCATTGCTACGGTCATTGCAACGATAAAAACCGAAAAGAATTTAAAGAACGACTCTGCTTTTGAAAATTTTTTAGCACCTTTAGTGTAAACAAAGGGTGATTTTACCATTTTTTCAGCCATTGCTGATTTTGAAATATAAAAGAAAAATCTTGATGCCATAATGCCAAAGGATGCAATCATTATGTTATTCCACACATTTCCCGACTTTCCGAAAAAGCCCATAAACGGCATACAATAAAAAATGTATAACGCAATGAACAGTAATATTGGTCTTAAAAAAGTTATGTTTGAAACGGTACAGTCAAAGCCGAGTACATTAGCTGTGCTAAGTAATATCAGAGTAAACAAAAGCACTGTTATGACAATTCCGATTACACTTCCATTGGTAATGTTTATACCGCAATTTTGAAGTATGGTGACAAAAGTCAAAAAAATTGCTCCGATTCCAAAACACACAAAGTCAAAAATCATTAGCTGCTTTTTCATATAAATCTCCGTGTTTTAAAATATATGCTGAATATACCATATTTTTTGACATTATACAATACTATTGTTATTTAATTGGAATAAGTCACATATTGAACACTTTTTACTTGTTGAAATTGCATATAAAAAGAAAGCAAGGCACGAAATTGCACCTTGCTTTTTGGGAAGATATATTAATGTAACTTGTTGTTTTGATTATTTCTTTTCGAGAACATTGAGGAAATCTTCAATTTCGACAAGCTTTTCTTTGGCAAGATTTTTGCCGGCGTTATACGCATCGTCAAGCACATCCGTGTTCATCTCAAATGATTTTACATACTTGTGTGACGGGCGGAGTACCATAAGTATGCCGTCCTCCTCAAGCTGTTTCATTCTTTTGCATTGCTCATTATAGCGGTCAAATCTCGTCATAAGAGCGTTGATGAGGTTCGGATAGTCCTTGTATTTTTTGTTGATTAAAAATTCAAACTTGCGATAGTCCGTGCAAGGCTCATTTTCGGGCTTTGTCAAAAGCACAAGCACACGGGAACACCCCTGTTCAAACGCACGGTCAAAGGGAACAGCGTCGGCAATACTGCCGTCAACATACTTTCCGCCCTCAAATTCGCTTATCTGATAGAGAATAGGAACTGTGCAGGACGCTCTTACGGAATCAAGCAATCGCTGTTCGCTTTTGTTCTCGGAAAAATATTTTGCCTTGCCTGTTACGCAGTCGGTTGCCACAAATTCGCAGTTTGTATCTGACGCAAAAAATGTATCAAAGTCGAACGGATAGTCCTGATAAGGAAATCTGTAAATCATATTGTCAAGATCCATTGAAAGAAAACCGAGAACCGAAAAATCACCTGTTCTGTGGGGCATAATAACCCTGCGGGAACGACCTTCCTGTTTTGCGGTAAAATCAAGGGCGACCTCAGCTCCCGCCGAAACTCCTGCAACATAGTCAAAGTGTATTTTGTTTTCAAGCAGACAGTCGGTTATACCGGCGGTAAAAATTCCTCGCCTTGCTCCGCCTTCAATTATCAGACCTGTCATAAGGACCTCCGTTGACTCAAAAAAATTTTGGTGCTATAATCAAACTGTTTTATGGGGTGATAGTATGGACGCTAATGTTACTGACCTTCGCATTGTAAAAACAAGAACCAATATAAAAAATTCGCTGATTGATTTGCTTGCCGAAAAAAATGTTTCCAAAATCACGGTGACTGAGCTTGCAGAAAAGGCGATGATTAACCGCAAAACCTTTTACCGCCATTATCACACGGTTCAGGATGTTGTCGATGATATCAATTACGATATAGTCAACGATGTTATCAGCCATGCGAAAAAATCCGACCGTGACGGCAACAATCTTGTGAATCAGCTGAATTTTATCGGTCTTTCCATTGTTGAAAATAAAGAACAGATTAATAAAATTCTGAAAAATTCTCCCGAGGTGTTCGGCTCGGGTCGCTCTGTTGAGCTTTTGAAAAGATTTATCGAGGTTTCAATAAGACCTGTGCTTAATTTTAAAAATGAAACAAAACTCAAATACCTTGTTGAGTTTGTCGTTTCGGGATTCATCTCGGTTTATGTCCGTTGGTTCAATGACGGCTGTGCAGAAAGTTCCGAAAAACTTGCAGACGCTGTCAACGAGTTTGTTCTCGGAGCATTGTCCGAATATGTTCGCCCGAAAAGCTGATTAACTCATTTTCCAATGAGCCTTAGTAATTGCCTCAAATCCTTTTGGGGAGAGAATAGGCTTTGAAATTTTTTTCATTGTTTCGTCGCAAAGACAACGGTTTTCGCAGAATTCCCTGCCTGCCTCAGTGATTGAATCAAGGTATGCTTTTCTCTGCCTTTCAGCTTTTTCTGCAATAAAAAGCTCGCCCTCGGGACATTTTATCATCGTGTAATTGCCGTTACCGCAAATCAAATCAAGCTGTTTTATAAGTGCGGGATACATCGGTTCGGCACTCACATAGCCGCAAGTTGTAATAACCAAAAGCCTCTTTTCGTGCATTGCTTCATCACGCAGTTCATGGAAAGAGGCTTCTTTGTCCTCGACAACATTTCCCGAATAGGGGAGCATATACGGCAGACATCTGTCGGTTAATGCTTTCATCTGTGACGGCATACCGAAAAAGTAGAGCGGAAAGCTCTCAATGATAATATTGGCAGAATTAATCTTTTCGTAGATTTTCTGCATATCGTCCTTTATAACACATTTGCCGGGTGTTCTGCTCCAACACGAAAAGCAACCCATACACGGCTTGATTGTTTCCTTTTTAACCGTGATATATTCAATTTCCGTATCGGCTGAAAAGCCGTCAAGAAATGCTTTTGTAATGTTGAGAGTATTGCTTTTTTCGCCCTTTGGACTACCGTTTAATACGAGAACTTTCATAATCACTCCTGTGACGGCTTGTAAACCGCATTTTTATCCATTGTGGTAAACAAAAGACTTCCCTTTGCCCTCACTTCACCGTCAACCTTGATGACACACGCAAATTCAAATGCCGACTTTGTTGACATTGTAACATTTACGCTGATAATAAGCGTATCACCCGGAATAACGGGGCGGAGCATTTTGAAATCCTTGACTTTTAGAAGAACATACAGCTTGTCCTTTTCAACGCTTTCGGGAGCAAATACAAGACTGCAAAGCTGTGCCGCAGATTCAATGAGCAATACTCCCGGCATAATCGGTGTGTCGGGAAAATGACCTGCAAAATACGGCTCGTTCACCGACACATTTTTTATACCTGTTGCCGAAACATTCGGCTCAAGCTCGGTCACCCTCTCAATCATCTGAAAGGGTGGTCTTTGTTTTATTCTTTGATTGATTTCAAGCAGATTCATCATAAGCTGAGTCCTCCGTCAAGCACAAGCACCTGACCTGTCATATATGAAAAATCGTCACTGCAAAGCTGTCCGACGACATTTGCGACATCCTGAACTGTGCCGAATCTCTTTTCGGGAATAGCCTCAAGATACTTTTTTTGCAATTCTTCGGGGATGCCGTTCATCATTTCGGTTTCGATAAAACCGGGTGCAACTGCGTTTACTCTGATTCCGTACTTTGCAAGTTCCTTTGCAAGCGTGTGTGTCATAGCGTTTACCGCACCCTTTGTTGCACTGTAAACCGACTGACCTTCAACTGCAAGAACAGAGCTTACGGAAGAAATGTTGATGATGATTCCGCTCTTTTTGCGGAGCATTTTAAGCGATGCCTGTCTTGCACAATTGAAATATCCTTTGATATTAATGTCAAGACTTCTTTCAAGCGACTCGTCTTTAATCATCAAAAGGTAAGCGTCGTCAACCACACCAGCGTTGTTGACAAGCACATCAATTCCGCCGAAGTCCTGTTGAATACTGCGGAACATATCCTTTACTTCGTCAATATCTGCCGTGTTTGCCTTGTAGGCAACAGCTTTTCTGCCGAGTGCTGTAATTTCGTCAACAGCCTTTTGAGCCATTTCTAAATTTGAATTGCAGTTCACGGCAATGTCATATCCAAGCTCTGCAAGCTTTAAAGCGCAAGCCTTGCCAATGCCCCTTGATGAACCTGTTACAAGAGCGGTTTTGCTCATATTTACCTCCGATTTTTACGCTTTCTTCAGGATTACGGCAGAGTATGTTCCGCCCGCACCCATTGAAAGAGCAAGTCCGTATTCGTAATTTTTCTCGCTGTCAGAAAGAAGCTCAGCCGCATATGCCGCTGTCATTGCGCTTGCTGCGGCTCTTGCATTGCCGATTTCCTGCGATACATCATAGCAGGGCATAAGCGTCTTGATAATCTTTCTGTCGTCACAGCATACAAAGTCGATATTGTCTGCCTCAATGCCGGCATTCACACAAGCCTTTTCGATAACCTCAACAACAGCCTTGCTGTCAACCTCTGAGTTGTCATAAGATACAGGGCGGTGAGCCTGTGCATAACCCTTAATTTCTGCATACTTGCGTGCATTTCTGCCGTTTGCACTTTCCTCTGTTTCAAGAACGAGAGTTACAGAGCCCTCACCGAGTGGTTTTTCAAGCAATTCGGCCTTTGTATAGAGTTCAAGGTTTGTCTTTGTATTTTCATCGGTACCTGCGGCAAGCATAACGCTTTCGTTGCCGTCTGCAAGAATATCAGCGGCATAGCAAATACTCTGCAGTCCTGCCTGATTGCCGTTTGCAACAGTTGCGTTGTAGCCCTTGATACCTGAGAAAATGCTCAGATAACCGCCTGCGGCATTGTAAACCGTATTCGGGAATGAAAAAGCACTGCCCTTTTCGGTACCTCTTGTAATTGCCTTTTTCTGGAAATCAACAATTTCGGTCATAGGGCCGTCAGCCGTGCCGATTACGATACCTGTTTTATATTCGTTGTCTTTGTCAATTTTAATGTCAGCGTCTGCAAGTGCGTCCATACCGCTCAAAAGCTGGAGCTGACTGAAACGGTCAAGCTTTCTGTAAAATGCAACCTTGATTCCGTGTTTGTCATAATCTTCGGAGGTAAGATTGCAGTTAAGGCTGTGTTCGTCAGTCCTTGTGCCTGTAAGCTTTGAAATGCCCGTAATGTAAATTTTTTCATTTTTACTGTTGTCGGGAATATCATGCTCGTTGTCCGAGAAAATGATGCTTGCGTTGTTGCCGCCGAATGCAAATGAGTTTGACATTGCATAGTGAACATCTTTTGTGTGGCTCTTGTTCGGAATAAAGTCAATGTTGCCCGCCTTTTCGGAAAGTACCTTCAAATCTTCATCGGAGTAGCCGATTGTAGGCGGAACGAGGTTCTCTTTTATTGCTTTTACGGAAAATACAGCCTCAATTGAGCCGGCTGCACCGAGGCAATGACCTGTCATAGATTTTGTTGAGCTGACAGAAAGGTGGTCGTTGCCGTCAAAAAGTGTGTGAAGTGAAAGAAATTCAGCCTCGTCATTTTTGGCAGTACCCGTTCCATGTGCGTTTATGTAGTCGATATCGTCAAAACTGAGAGCAGAGCTTTCAACAGCCCTTCTGATTGCACTCATCTGACCTTCACCGTCGGGACGGGGTGCGGTAATGTGGTAAGCGTCACTGCTTACACCCGAACCGAGAATTTCACAGTAAATCTTTGCGCCTCGTTCAACAGCGTGTTCGTAGCTTTCGATTACAAGAATACCCGAACCCTCGCCGAGCGTGATACCTGTGCTGTGATTGAACGGGGAACAGGCGTTTTCGTCAAGCGCATGGAGAGCGTGAAAACCGCTGAATGCAAGTGAAGAAAAACTGTCCGAACCGCCTGCGATGAACACATCACCCTTGCCCTCACGGATAAGGTCACAGGCATAGCCGATGCTCATTGTGCCTGCCGCACAAGCGTTGACGATGTTTGCGGTAATGCCCTCAAGTCCGAAATGAGCGGAAACATTGTTGGCAATTGCCGAAGCACCCATTTTGAAAATATCTTCTTTTTTACCGCCGTCACCCTTGATTTCGTCTGTGTAATATTTGTCAATGCTTGCCGCACCGCCTACACAACTGCCAAGAATAACACCGATGTTCTTTTCGGATGCGTCAATGTTTGCATCTTCAAAAGCCTCGTTTGCGGCATGAATACAGAGAAGGGAAGAACGGTCATAGTTTTCGGGAGAAAGCTCTGACGATGCCTTGTCAACCTCTGCACCCTTGTGTGCATAACAGTTTGAGGTGTCAACCGACTTAACCTCATCAATGCCGGAGTGACCGAGTGTTACGGCATCCCAGCAATCCTTTACATTGTCACCGACGCCGCAGATAAGTCCGAGTCCTGTGACAACACATCTCTTTTTGTCAGCCATATTAACCCTGCTTGCTTTCTACATATTCTGTAAGTGCTCTGATTGATTGGAAGTGCTCACGGTCTGCACCTGTCATATCAATACCGAAAAGTGTGTCGATGCCTGCAACGATTTCGATTGAGTCGATTGAGTCAAGACCGATTTCGTCACCGAAAAGCTCTGAATCGTATGTAAGAATGTTTTCGGGAATTCTAAGGTTTTCTACGAGCATTTCCTTAATCTGATCTGCAATAGCATTGTTCATTTTAATTACCTCACTTAAAATTTTGATTTTTTTGATTTTATTATAAATTTTCCGAAGAAAAATCTTCTTTGTAATAAACCTTGCCTTTGCCGTATTTTTCTTCAAGCTCAAGATAAAGCTTTTTGACCTGCTTTTCGGCTTCGGCACTTATTTCTTTTGCATATTTTGAGTAGCGAACATTTTCGGGACATTCGGATTTTATCGGATTGCCGATTAAAATTTTCTGCCTCTTTCCAAAAAGAATTTTATACTCACCCAAAGATGCAATCGGGATTATGTCAAGACCTTTTTTTGCCGCAAGCAATGCCGCACCGGGCTTGAATGGGAGCATTTTGCCCTCTCTTGCAATTCCGCCCTCTGGGAAGATAAGCATTGAATATCCGTTTTCAACCGCACCCTCACTTTGTGCATACCAGTTTGTGTCCATGGTGTCAAAGTCAACGGGAATACTGCGGCAAATTCGGATGAACGAGCCTGTTCCGTTCTTGTCGTACCAGCTTTTTTTAACAAGCATATACGGCTTGTATCTGCTGAGTACAGAGCTTATCACAACTCCGTCAAAGTGGTGAGTGTGGTTGCATACAAACACAACAGGCTTGCCCTTGAGGCTCTTTTTAAGGCTCTTGTCCTTCCATTCAACCTTAGGGCGAATAAGAAGATGCACAAGACCTTTTACAAATTTTATGAATGCAAGCTGTCCTGCATTTTTTTGATAATTGTACTCCATACTCTTTGCCCTCGTTTTTTTAAAATATTATATTTTTATTTAAAAAAATTCAACGGTCAAATGAATTTTGCGTGTGTCTTATGCAACATTCTGTCGAATTTTGTGGCATAAAATATATGGGAATTATTATGGAATATTTTTCCTTTTAGCTTTTTTACAAATGTTGACGGCTGTTGTTTATGGTGATATAATCATAGAAAAGAATTTTGCCTTTGAATCAAGGTAAACAAAGGAGAAACCTATGAAAAAAGTAATTTTAACAGGTGACCGTCCTACGGGCAGACTTCATGTCGGTCACTATGCAGGTTCGCTCAAGGAGAGAGTAAAGCTCCAAAATTCGGGCGAATATGATGATATATACCTTATGATTGCAGACGCTCAGGCTCTTACCGACAATGCCGAGCATCCCGAAAAGGTAAGACAGAATATTTTGCAGGTTGCGCTCGACTACCTTGCCTGCGGAATAGATCCGAACAAGTCAACAATTTTTGTTCAGTCAATGATTCCCGAGCTTACGGAGCTTACTTTCTATTATATGAACCTCGTAACCGTGTCCCGTGTTCAGCGTAACCCCACCGTTAAGGCAGAAATTCAGATGCGTAATTTTGAGGCAAGCATTCCTGTGGGATTTTTCTGTTATCCAATCAGTCAGGCGGCTGATATCACGGCATTCCGTGCAACTGCCGTTCCTGTCGGTGAGGATCAGCTTCCGATGCTTGAACAATGCAAGGAGATTGTTCACAAGTTCAATTCCGTTTACGGCGAAACTCTTACGGAACCGCAGATTATTCTTCCGAGCAACAAGGCTTGTCTGCGACTGCCAGGTATTGACGGCAAGGCAAAGATGAGCAAATCCCTCGGCAACTGCATTTATCTTGCAGAAGAACCCGAGGATATCAAGAAAAAGGTTATGTCAATGTTCACCGACCCGAATCATCTTCGTGTTGAGGATCCGGGCAAGGTTGAGGGCAATCCCGTGTTTATCTATCTTGACGCATTCTGCCGTGATGAGCATTTTGCGGAATTTTGGAATGATTACAGCTGTCTTGACGAACTCAAGGCTCATTATCAGCGTGGCGGACTCGGTGATGTCAAGGTTAAGAAATTCCTTAACAATGTTATGCAGGAGGAGCTTCGTCCTATTCGTGAACGCAGAAAAGAATGGGAAAATCATCTTCCCGATGTTCTCGATATTCTCAAAGAGGGCAGTAAGGTTGCAAAGGAAACTGCCGCAAAAACACTTGAGGATGTCCGTCATTCTATGAGAATCGATTATTTTACAGACAATAATCTTCTCAAATAATTTAAAATTCAATATGTAAAATACAGGTCGGAAGGACAGAAATCAAAAATTCTGTCTTTCCGATTTTTCTTATGAAAAAATTATTGCGAATTGACTCAAAATTGTTGAAAAAATAAAAATATTATGCTATTATTGCGTTGAAAACACCTCGTTTTAAGGAGGATACATTATGATTGACGCAAGAAAGCATACACTTGATTCTGTTAAAAAGCTGACCGATTACAGCGATTTTAACCTTTATAAAATGGATATATGCTACGATTACAGCATTGATAAAATCATTGACAGAGGGATTTTTGATGATGAGTCGGCTCTCGGTGCAATTGTGCAGGAGGTTCTGCCCGATTATCCCGTCAATCTTAAAATGCCAAATTTTGGGTGCAGTGCCTTTACAATGAAAAATCCCGACAGCGTAATGATGGGGCGAAACTATGATTTTAAGAACGACACCTCGTCAATGCTTGTGTATTGTTCGCCAAAGGACGGCTACAGGTCTGTTGCGTTTGCGGCACTTGATAATGTAGGTGCAAACAACCCCGAGTTGAGTGATGAAACAAGGCTTGCAACCTTGCTCTCACCGTTTATCAGCCTTGACGGAATCAATGAAAAGGGCGTGTCAATTGCAGTTCTCACACTTGACAGCAAGCCGGTTCGTCAGCAAAGCGGAAAGCCTGTTATCGCCACAACGCTTGCAATCCGTCTTATACTTGACAGAGCTGCGTCAACCGAAGAGGCGGTTACACTTTTTGAAAAATACGATATGTTCGCCTCAAGCGGAAGAGATTATCACTTTTATGTTACCGATTCAAACGGTGACGGTCGTGTTATTGAGTACGATTGCAACAGCAATGACCGAAAGCTTGTTGTTACAAAATCGCCTGCCGTTACAAACTTTTTTGTGATGTACAAAAATTTTGTAAAGCCTTATCAGAAAAACGGTGTTTACGGTCACGGCAGAGAGCGGTATGATAAGATAATTAATGTTCTTGAAAAGAATAACAGCTATACAAAAGAAACAGCATGGGAGGCTCTTGTTTCGGCGTCACAAGCACCGAATCCGAACGATATAACAAGCAATACTCAATGGTCGATTGTTTATGACAACACAAACCTTACCGCTGATATTTCAATCCGCCGAGATTGGAACACGGTGACAAAATATTCGCTAAAAGAAAATAAAATTACGGAATAAAAAACAGGGAAGAAACCGAAAAAAAGTTTCTTCCCTTTTATAATGTCAGATTCAGTTTTTGCCGTGCAGCATAACATCCGCCGTGAAAATCCCGTTTTCGTGAGAAAATCTGCAATAACCGCCGTCTTTTTCGGCAATTCTGCGTACCGACTGCGTACCGATACCGTTACCATTTCGCTTTGACGAACCGAAAAATCCGTCCTTTTCGGTAATTTCTCCGTTGAAAGCATTCTCTACGGAAATAAGCAATATCTTTTCGGAATGCTGACGGGCATACATTTTAATCTGCCGTTTATCTCTGTCAAGCTTCATGCTCGCCTCAAATGCATTTTCAAGCAAATTTGCGATTACAAGACAGATATCGGATTCCGAAACTGTCAACTTTTCGGGGATGTCAATTTTTAGTTTAAACGGAATACCATTGCTCTTGTATTTTGAATAATAATGTCCGATAATCGCATTAACAGCGTGGTTTTTACAGAGTACAAGCTCTGTGTCTGGAATATTCTGCGATGCTGACGAAAGGTATTTTTCAAGTTCTTCCCAGTTCTTTTGCTCGGCAAGAGCATTGAGTACGGCAAAGTGATGTCGCATATCATGCCGTGCCTGACGGGTTTCTTCAATAGCGACTTTTAATGCGTCATACTGTGCCCTCTGCATATTCAAAAATTGATTTTTCTGAGCAAGTTTGTTATTGCGGTTCAGACTTTTTGCAATAAAATACAGCAAAGCGTAGAAAATGAGCAACAGCACAAGAAGTGATACGCTGATAACAATGTAACCCTGCATAATTCTTCCTGTATGGAGAATGTTAGGATTCCATGGGATTATAAAAAAGTTGAGCAAGATGAATATTATCGGTAAAATCCAGAATACATACCATGTCTGGGCAATGTTTTCATCATCGAGCATTTCACTCACACCGTGTGTTGCAGGATACCATGCAAGAATTACAAACATCCAGCATAGAATATTGAACAGCACAGCCGATTTAATTTCAAACCACGGCGTTGTGTTCTGCGGAAATGTTATCGAATCAACCGCCCGTGTAACGCTCGCAATGCAGGCAAACACTCCGCATACCGCAAGTAACACACTCACCGATTTCCACATGGATGTTTTGAGTGAACAACAGTATGCTGCCGAAAGAGCAAGCACTATCGGTATTGCAAGCACAAACGATTTCAGATTGTATCTGTAACAAACAAAACCGCACAATATACAAAGGCACACAAGTGATAAAATCATCACAGGAAACAGCCTGAGCTTGGATACCTTGAGATGTTTTTTTATCGGAAAATATGCAAGTACAATACCGGGGATGATTACACCGAGTTCAATCATCGGACAGAAAACATTTGTCAATGCAAATCCCTCCTGCCGAAAATATATTCGCCAAAGGTGCTTTTGGCACTTTTTACAAGACTTCGACTTATGGAGATTCTTTCACCGTTGTCAAGAACAAATTCATTGCCGTTTATATCCCTGATGTGTTCAAGATTTACTATGATTCCTCGGTTGCACACAAAGAAATTATCTCCGTCATCAAACAGCATTACAAATTCGGCAAATGTACTGCGCACAGACTTTTCGGATTTGTCCGTACAATGAATATGTATGCAGTGCTTAAAATGCTCGGCATACAAAATGTCGCAAAGCTTTATACGCAACGAGTCACTTGCAGAGGGTATTTCAATGTATTTTTCTTCAACGGAAATTTTCTGCGAAATCTCATCAAGCAACATATCAAGCTCTTCATCGCTGTACGGCTTCACAAGATAGTGCAATGCCCGAACCCTAAAACCTTCAAGTGCGTGGTCGGTTGATGTGGTTGTGAAAACAAGCAGACAATCTTTGTCAAACTTCCTCAGCTTTTGTGCCGCATCAATTCCGTTTTCCTTTTCCATATATATATCCATAAAAACGAGGTTAAATCTGTTCTGCATTGCCTCATTCAGAAAATCCGTTCCGTTACCGTATCCGCAAATTTCAATATCATATGACCTTGAAAATGAGCTTTGAGAAAGTCTTTTGCAAAGTTCATTTCGCTCATTTTCGCAATCATCAACTATTGCAATTCTCATACCGTACCTCCTGCATAATTATCATTCTTATTGTATCACATAATATCGCAAATAGTGACTTTAATTTGCATTTCGTGCCAAAAATTTTCACTTTGTGCCAAATGTATGGACTAAATGACAATTATTTATTATAATTCAGCTTAAACCAAAAAATCATGGACAGATAAAAACACGGAGGAAATATTCTATGATTAACAAAAAGAAAACGGGACTTTGCCTTGCTTTGGCGGCAACATTGATTGCCTCGTCTGCACTTTGCGGATGTCAGCAGAGCGACAGCAGTACATCCGCAAAATTCAACAGCGATGTAAAGGATGCGTCAAAATATACGGCTGACGAAAACGCACAGGTGTATAAGACCCTTGACTTTTCCGATGAACAGGAAAAGGAATTTGCAAAAAAAGGCTTTATAACAGCACCCGACAAACTCGAAATCAAAACCGAGAACGGAACTGTTGCATGGAGCCAGACAGCATATGACTTTATCAGAAACTCGTCAACTCCCGACAGTGCAAACCCAAGCCTTTGGAGAAACACGGAGCTTAACTCGCTTTATGGACTTTTTGAAGTTGTTGACGGTGTTTATCAGGTAAGAGGCTACGATGTTGCCAATGTAACCTTTGTAAAGAGCGACAACGGCTGGATTGTTTTTGACTGTACAACAAGCTCCGAAACTGCAAAGGCGGCGCTTGAACTTCTTGAATCTAAGTTCGGCAAGGCACATATTGCCGCTGTTGTTGTAAGCCACGCTCACATTGACCACTACGGCGGTATCGGCGGACTTATTGACGAAAAGGATGTTGCCGATTCATCACTTCCGCTTGACGAGCAGATTAAGTCCGGCAAAACGCTCATTATCGTTCCCGAAGGCTACGAAAAGGCTGTTATGGAAGAAAATGTTTTTGCAGGAAACGCAATGAAACGCAGAACCAACTTTCAGTACGGATCATTGCTTGATAAGGGCGGTAAGGGCAGCTTGTCGGTAGGTATCGGTCTTACCCCTTCAAGCGGCACAACAACATACATTTCACCGTCTTATGAGGTGAAGAAAGCTACCGAAACTATCAAGGTTGACGGTGTTGAAATGGTGTTCCAGCTTACTCCCAACACAGAATCGCCTGCCGAGATGAATACCTACCTTCCAAAATACAAGGCGTTGTGGATGGCAGAAAACTGCTCCGGCACAATGCACAATCTCTATACGCTCCGTGGCGCAGAGGTTCGTGACGGCAATGCGTGGGCGCAGTATATTATGGAGGCAAAGGAGCTTTTCGGAGATAAAACCGAAGTTGTTTTCCAGGCCCACAACTGGCCTCATTGGGGCAACGATGTAATCAATGACTACATGGCAAACACAGCCTCTGTCTATAAGTACATATTCTCACAGACACTTATGTACATCAATCAGGGCTATACATCAACCGAAATTGCAAATATGATGGAGCTTCCAGATGAACTCAACAAGATTTGGTACACTCGTCAGTATTACGGAACTCTCAAGCACAATGTAAAGGCAGTTTATCAGAAGTATATGGGTTGGTATGACGAAAACCCCATTCATCTTGATGAGCTTGAACCGACAGAATATTCAAAGAAGCTTGTAGAGTATCTCGGCGATACAGACAAGGTTCTTGAAATGGCTAAAAAAGACTTTGACAAGGGAGAGTATCAGTGGGTTGCACAGATTACAAACACACTTGTATATGCAGATCCCGAAAATAAAGACGCCCGCTATCTTTGCGCAGACGCACTCGAACAGCTCGGCTATCAGGCTGAAAGCGGTGCATGGAGAAACGCTTATCTTACAGGCGCTTATGAGCTTCGTAACGGTACAAAAAATTATCCGAATTCCGAAGGTTCAGGTGCAACAGCTCTCGGTATGAGTACCGAAACAATGTTGGATTATCTCGGAATCTGTCTTGACGAAAAGAAGCTTGAAGATCAGAACCTTGTAATCAATCTTGAAGTGACCGATAAAAACGCAAAATATCTTCTTCGCATAAATCATGGTGTGCTTATCTATTCACAGGAAAAGTGGAGCGATAAGGCTGACGCAACAATCAAAACCAAGAGCGCAGGTATTCTCGGCATTGCACAGAACAATCAGAAACTTATGGACGCCGGCATTGAAAAGGTTGAGGGCAACAGTGACATCATCAAAACCCTTACATCAAGCGTTGCCGAATTCCCGCTGTATTTCAATATTATTGAACCATAATTAAAGTATGAGGTGACTATGAAAGTATTTAATTGTATTTTCGGCATATTGTCGATAATAGGCGCAATTTATTGTATGTTCTATCCGGGACTTACCTTCCTTAATGCCGGTTGGATAGTGACAATTCTTCTCGGAGTATGGGGAATATGCTCCGTGATTGACTACTTTGCAAAACGCAAAAAGGCAAAGGCTGAACAGAGTGAAGCGATAATGGGAACACTCGGTCTTGTTGTCGGCATTGCAGCGGCAGTAATTTCAATTCTTGCTATGTTTATGCCGGGCATAAGACTTATGTTTGATGTTATCATTCTCTGCATTTTCTCAGGCTGGCTTGTAGTGGACGGTATCTCGTCTGTTGCAATGTCACTCAAGGTCAAAAAAGCATCTTCCTCAGGTGCATGGCTTATTCCGCTTTTCTGCGGAATACTCGTCATAATCGGCGGTATCTACGGATTTTTCCACCTTATATTTGCCGCACAGACAATCGGATTTATGATTGGTGTCCTTTTGTCAATCTACGGTGTAAAGCTTATTCTTTCGGCATTTGAAAAGCCGAGCGTGTAAGATACTTATCTTGTTTTCTTCTCTTTTTAAGAAAAGTATGATAACCCCAAAATCCCGAACCTTCAGAGTATTGCATCTTTGAGGGTTCGGGGCTTTATGAGGAATCAAAAACAGAGGTGTCATTTTTCTGTTTAATGCATAAAATATCAGTGTAGAAATTTTCCGTTAAATTTTGTTGTTAAAATGCAAATTCAGTATTGACAAATGAATTTTATTATGATAGAATAATGCCTGTTGAGTGACATTGCTCAGTATTCGGCGACATAGCCAAGTGGTAAGGCACGAGTCTGCAAAACTCTGACGCCCCGGTTCAAATCCGGGTGTCGCCTCCAAAACGGAAAGCACTTCTTAACGGGAGTGCTTTCCGATTATAAAAATGTGGGAGCATAGCTCAGCTGGGAGAGCATCTGCCTTACAAGCAGAGGGTCACAGGTTCGAGCCCTGTTGTTCCCACCACATTTGGCCCGGTAGTTCAGTTGGTTAGAACGCTAGCCTGTCACGCTAGAGGTCGACGGTTCGAACCCGTTCCGGGTCGCCAATTTTTGCCTCTGTAGCTCAGTCGGTAGAGCAGGGGACTGAAAATCCCCGTGTCGGTGGTTCGATTCCGCCCGGAGGCACCAATAAAATGCGGATGTAGCTCATCTGGTAGAGCGCCACCTTGCCAAGGTGGAGGTAGCGGGTTCGAGCCCCGTCATCCGCTCCATTAAATCAGTACGGTTGATGTACTGATTTTTTTATTTTACAGATTTTTTTGACAAATAAGGGGCTGTTTTTTAACAGCCCCTTTGATTGTTGTGTAGTTAATTATAGTGTTCCGAATAATGATGTGCCTTGTCAAGAAGCATATCCTTAACCTTCATCAGCCTTGTACGACTGCTGCGGTCATTTTCTTCAAGTTTCATCGAAATATACTTGATTGTTTCCTGATATCTCGGAATCATAACATGCTCAAGCGAATTAACACGGCGTCGTGTCTTTTCAATTTCTGCCGACATAAGCTCACAGCTTTTTTCAATTTCAGCAAGCCTTATCAGGTCGGGCAAAAGCTCGTTGAGCGACATAACCGCATCATCAAGTTCAAACGAAGTAAACGCAAAACCGTAGGGGAAAATATCGCCCTCGTTGCTTGTTCGTGTGCTTGATGAAAACTGCGGAATATCAACGCTCATAACATTTTTTGAAGAAAGCTCAAGGTCAATTCTCTGCTTCGGTGACATCAATGAGGCGTCCAGAGCCTCTTTTGACATAACCGCACTTGCGTTCACAAAGTGGTTGTTGCACTCTGCAAGCTCTCTTTCAATCTTCTCACGAAGCTCCTTGTTTTCTCTTACAAGGTCAAGAAATCGGCGCATTAGTTCGTCACGCTTGTCTTTTAACATTTTATGACCACGGGTAGCTGTTGCAAGCTGTTTTCTCAGCTTTGTCAACTGCATACGGGTGGGATTAACATTCATAACTGCCATTAGCAAACACCTTCAATGCGATTATTCTTTACCGTAAAACTCATCAAGCATATCGTCCTTAATTCGTTTAAGTTCACTTCTGGGAAGAATATGCAAAAGCTTCCAGCCGATGTCAAGTGTTTCTTCAATTGAACGGTTTGCGTCATAACCCTGTGAAACATACTCACGCTCAAATGCCTCGGCAAATTCAGCGTACTTTTTATCCATATCGGTAAGAGCCGCCTCACCGAGAATTATCATAAGTTCTCTTGCGTCTTTACCTCTTGCATAAGCGGCAAAAAGCTGGTTCATGGTTGCGGCGTGGTCTTTACGGGTTCTGTCGGGACCGATACCCTTGTCTTTAAGTCTTGAAAGTGACGGAAGAACATCAATCGGCGGAGTAATTCCCTTTCTGTAAAGCTCACGGGATAGGATAATCTGACCTTCTGTAATGTAGCCTGTAAGGTCAGGAATCGGGTGAGTCTTGTCATCTTCGGGCATTGTAAGAATCGGAATAAGAGTGATTGAACCCTCTTTGCCTTTAAGTCTGCCGGCTCTTTCATACAATGTTGCAAGGTCTGTGTACATATAACCCGGATAGCCTCGTCTGCCCGGAACTTCTTTTCTTGCGGCAGAAACCTCACGGAGCGCATCGGCATAGTTTGTGATGTCGGTCATAATAACGAGAACGTGCATTCCTCTGTCAAATGCAAGATATTCAGCCGCCGTGAGTGCCATTTTAGGAGTTGCAATACGCTCAATGGCAGGATCGTTTGCAAGGTTTACAAACATTACGGTTCTGTCAATAGCGCCTGTTTCTTTAAACGACTGAACAAAGTAGTCGGATTCTTCAAATGTAATACCCATTGCGGCAAATACAACGGCAAACTGCTCGTCCTTGCCTCTTACAGCCGCCTGTCTTGCAATCTGAGCGGCAAGCTGGGCATGGGGCAGACCGGATGCCGAGAAGATAGGCAGCTTCTGTCCTCTTACAAGTGTGTTAAGTCCGTCAATTGCTGAAATACCTGTCTGAATAAATTCCTGCGGATAGTTTCTTGCGGCAGGGTTCATAGGTGTTCCGTTGATGTCAAGTCTTTTTTCGGGAATAAGAGCAGGACCGCCGTCAATCGGATTTCCAAGACCGTCAAATACTCGTGAAAGCATATCGGGGGATACGGGAAGTTCCATTGAACGACCTAAAAATCTTACCTTTGAATTTGCAAGGTTAATGCCTGCGGCTGATTCAAAAAGCTGAACAAGTGCGTTTGAGCCGTCAACCTCAAGAACCTTGCAACGGCGTGTTTCACCGTTCGGAAGTTCAATTTCGCCGAGTTCGTCATATGTTACGCCCTCAACATCACTTACCATCATAAGAGGACCTGCAACCTCTCGTATTGTGCGGTATTCCTTTGGCATCAGTCCTCACTCCTTTCAAGTACATCCTTAATTTCCGAATCAAGCAGAGCCTTGATTGACTCGAACTCGTCCCGAACCTTATCCTCGGGTACATATTTATATCTTCCTATGCGTTCACGAACAGGAAGGTTGACAAGCATTTCAATGTCTGCACCGTTTGCAAGAGCCTCTTTTGCTTTGTCATAGTAAGCAAGAATTGCTCGCATCATAAGCACCTGTTTGCCGAGAGATGTGTATGTGTCTGTCGGGTCAAATGCGTTTTGGTGCAGATAATCCTCACGGATTGAACGGGAGGTTTCAAGCTTAAGTCTGTCGGGTGCGGAAAGTGCGTCCATACCGACAAGGTTTACAATTTCCTGAAGCTCGCTTTCTTCCTGTAATAATGTCATAAGTTTGCCACGAAGCTCCATAAAGTCGGGAGCGGCATTCTTTGAGAACCAATCTGCAAGTCGGTCTGTATAAAGCGAATAACTTGTAAGCCAGTTAATTGCAGGGAAGTGTCGTTTGTAAGCAAGGTTTGCGTCAAGTCCCCAGAATACCTTAACGATTCTGAGTGTTGCCTGTGATACAGGCTCTGAAATATCACCGCCCGGAGGTGATACAGCACCGATAACCGAGAGTGCGCCTTCCGTGTCATCACTGCCGTTTACGATAACACGGCCTGCTCTTTCATAGAACTGTGCAAGTCGGCTGCCGAGGTATGCGGGATAACCCTCTTCACCCGGCATTTCTTCAAGACGGCCGGACATTTCACGAAGAGCTTCTGCCCAGCGGGATGTTGAGTCAGCCATAAGTGCAACCGTGTAACCCATATCACGAAAATACTCGGCAATAGTAATGCCTGTGTAGATAGATGCCTCACGGGCGGCAACAGGCATGTCGGATGTGTTTGCAATAAGCACGGTTCTCTCCATAAGAGAGTTGCCTGTGCGTGGATCTTTAAGTTCGGGGAATTCGTTAAGAACATCGGTCATCTCGTTGCCACGCTCACCGCAACCGATATATACGATAATATCGGCAGCCGCCCACTTTGCAAGCTGATGCTGAACAACAGTTTTGCCCGAACCGAACGGTCCCGGAACTGCGGCTACACCGCCCTTTGCAAGCGGAAAGAGTGTGTCAATAGGTCTTTGACCTGTGGTAAGAAGAATGTCGGGGGAGAGCTTTCTTTTGTACGGTCTGCCCACACGAACAGGCCATTTTGTACACATATTAATCTCAACATTGCCCTTGTCTGTTTTGAGAACGGCAACTGTTTCGTCAATTGTAAAATCGCCCTCGCTGATGCTCTCAACAACACCGCCTGTTTTGTTAGGAACAAGAATCCTGTGAAGAACAGCGTGTGTTTCCTGAACAGTACCGAGTGTGTCGCCTGCCGCAACTGTGTCGCCCTTTTTAACAAGGGGAGTAAAGTGCCACTTTTTTTTGTGATCAAGTGACGGAACATCAACGCCTCTTTTGAGGTTTGTGCCGGCAACCTTCATAATCTCGTTAAGCGGTCGCTGAATACCGTCATAAATTGAACCGATAAGTCCCGGACCGAGTTCAACGGAAAGTGGAGCGCCTGTGGATTCAACAATCTCACCGGGTCCGAGTCCCGAAGTTTCTTCATATACCTGAATTGATGCCCTGTCACCGTGCATCTCAATTATTTCACCGATAAGTCGCTGACTGCTTACACGCACAACATCGAACATATCGGCATCACGCATACCCTCGGCAATTACCAGAGGACCTGCTACCTTAGTTATAATTCCAGATTTCAAATTCTTACACCTCAATCATTGAAGATAATGTCCGAACCGACTGCCTTTTCAACAAATGACGACAGCCTTTTTATGCCGATTCCCGTATTGCCTTTTACACCGGGGATAGGAATAACGGCAGGAATGAGCCTTTCTTCATATCTTTTTCGCTCTTTTTCAACAAGTCCGAACATTTCCTCGGTAATAAAAATTACCGCATAGTTGTCACCGTCAGCAATCTTTCTGAAAAGATGCGGTGCGTTTTCGTTGTCATCACACGGATAAATGTCCATGCCGATTGCCGCAAAGCCCTTTATGCTTTCGCTGTCGCCGATAACGGCAATATTTTTAGCCATAAACTTCACGCAACCTTTCTTTTACGGTTTCATAATTTGTCTTGGTGCGGATTCCACTTGCAATAATGTGAATAACTTTTTTTTCTGTTTCACTTGCAATCAGATAGCCCGTAATCGGGTCTGCACCGTCACCGCTTCTTTTGCATTTTTCTTTTGCAAGGCTCATAAGCCTGTTGTCAACAAATTTTTCAAATGCCGACGGAGAAGCCTTATACTCTTCAACAGCCTTGTTACAGCCGTATGCCGAGATTTTTGACAGCACATCAAACGTTGGTTCAAGTCCCTTTACGCTTGCCTCAATAACCCTTGAACGGGGGAAGTCCTGCACATCACAGATTGCAATTTCAAGAAAATCCCTGTCGCAATCGGCTTTTGCACCTCTTATGGCTGTCTTTACATTATTATAAAATACTGTAGCTTTAAAATATTCGGACATAAATTCGCTGTCGGATTTTTCGGATGTTTTCAGAACAAGCTCCATAAAAGCTCTGTCAAGAACCGCATCGCTGAGTCTTGCGTCACCTGTGTGTGCAAGAATCTCATATGCCTTGTCACAAGGTGCGGAAAGTTCTTCGCCCAAAAGTGAAAACCTTCTGTTCTCAACCGCCTGTTTAAGTGTTTCTTCAGAGAAAGTACACGGCTTTACCAAAAGCTGTGAATACGGTCTGTTTGAAAGCGTTCCCTTTAAAACAGCTTTAAGATTGTGAAGGTCGTTAAGATAGAAGAACGGTTTGAATATTGCAAAATCGGGTGCGGTTCTTTTGAGATATTCCCACACATTTTCACTGTGTGATTTCAAAATATCTTCAATGTCATCACCCTCGCCGTAACCCTTGTCCGAAAGGTATCTGCAAAGCTCATTCACATTTTCACAACCGAGCATATGCTCAATGTCGCTGTTTGTAAACAGATTTTTTTCTTTAGCACGGACGGAGCCGATGGAAAATTCATAAGATAATGCCATCATATTCCTCCCTATGCCTTAAAAAGTTCCTGATTTATAAAATCCTCGATAGCGTCACGCTTTTCGGACAATATTGCCGAGAAGTCCATGTTTTCTTCAATGTCACCGCATTTAAGAATAAATCCGCTTTCAATGTCACACGGCGTTTTTGAAAGCTCTGCTTTTACACCGCATTTTTCAAGCCTTGCAAGAAAATCCTTCGGAAGTCGGTTCATATCCTTTTCATTCAAAAGCACAACACCGCTCATTCCGTTTAACTTTTTTGCAAATGTGTAAATCAGTTCAAAGTAATCTTCATCGGGAAGATTTTTCATTTTATTAAGAATTTCACTGTATGTCTTGTCAATTTCCTCACGCCTTCTCTTTAGGAAAGCGTTGCGTGTTTCAAGGTCGCAACGGCTCTTTGAAGCCGCCTGCATCTGCTTGACCTTTGACTGTGCCCTGTCGGCAATTTCGGCAGAAATCTTGTCGGCATCAAGCTTTGCCTGTGCCATAATCTGTGCGCATTTTTCATCGGTTTCAGCGTTAATTTTGCTGATTCTTTCGTCACAGTCAAGACTTATGCGATTTAAAATTTTATCACCGCTGCTCAAAGTGATTCCACCTTTCTTTCATAATTTTCGTTAGTCGGTTATCAGATGTTAAGGTTTGGAACTGTGATAACAACGAGAAGTGAAACGATGAATGAAAGGAGAGCGTAAATCTCAACGAGAGTTACGGAAACCATAGCCTTTGAGAAGTTTGAATCGTCCTTTGCGCTGAGTGCAATACCCGAAACAGCTGCCTTGCCCTGTGCAAAACCTGAAATCATACCGCCGATACCGATAGCAAGCGATGCTGCAAAGTATGCAAGTCCCTGTCCGATTGTCGGAGCTGTGCCGCCGAGAACGCCGCCGCTTACGAGAATAAGGAAGCCTACGATAAATCCGTAAAGTCCCTGAGTACCGGGGAGAAGTGTGAGAACGAGCATTTTACCGAATTTTGATGAGTCCTCGGAAAGAACTCCCATAGCTGCCTGTGCGGCAGAGCCTACACCTCGAGCAGAACCTACGCCTGCAAGTGCTGTTGCTATTGATGCGCCTAAAAGTGCGAAAAATATTCCATTCATTTTGATTTGTCCTCCTGAATTTTAATATATTTACTGTTGAGCTTGAACGGCTTAAACTGTTTGCCGCCGCCCTCATAGAATTTTCCGAACATTTCAACATACTGAAGTCGCATTGTGTGAACATATGAACCGAGTGCGTTGAGTCCGATGTTGATTGCGTGTCCGATGATGAACACAATAATGAGTAAGATAATTCCAAACCAGCTCTTTCCGAACATGGTCGAAAGCATATTGAACACCTGAGCCATAACTCCCGTTGTAAGTCCGAGAGCAAGAAGTCTTGAGTAGCTCAGAAGGTCACTGATGTAACCTGTGATGTCATAGAGAGAGGCAAGTCCGCCGATGACTTTGCCGAATCCCTTTTTGTTTCTGCCCTGTGTGAGAACAAGACCGATTGCACAGAAAATCGCAATGCCTGCTCCGACATAGACGAGTGTCTGACCGAATGCCATACCTGCCGCCAAAACAGCAAATCCGATAAGCATAAGCATCCAAAGCCCCGTGTCAAAGAACGCTCCGCCGTAATCCTTGTGTCTGAGGCAAACATAGAATTTGCAGCCCATACCGACAAGAATGTGTACAAGACCGAATGCTATTGAAATGATCATCAGCATAAGTGCGTCCTTTTGCGGATCAATTGTCGGCCACGGGAAGATTTGTTTCATCGTAATGTCTGCACCCGTAAAGTAGTTGTAAAGGGTTGCGGGGGCATCTCCGAAGAAGCTTGCAAAAACAAGTCCCCAGAAAAATGTTGAAACACCGCAGTACTGGAACAGCTTCAAAGTGTTTCGCATTTCCTTGTCAGGCTTGAACAGCTTTATTGCAAGTCCTGTTCCTATTACCATTAACAGTCCGTAGCCTGCGTCCGAGAACATCATTCCAAAGAAAAAGTAGAAGAAGAACGCAAGCAACGGTGTTGGATCAATATCGTCATGCGATGGGGGAGAGTACATATTTACAATGCTCTCTGCCGGTGCTGCAAAGCGACTGTTCTTTAGCTTTACAGGAGCTTTTTCCTCGTCAACATCGCCGAATTCAACATAGCATACAGAAACTCGTTCACAAAGCCTTTCAAGCTTTTCACAGTCCTCCTCGGGAATGTAACCCGAAATAACAAAAACATTCCGTGAATGCTGAAGTTCACCGATTACGCTGTATTTATCGGCTCTGATTCTGAAATAATCCTGTGTATCTTTAATATCTTTTCGTCTGTCTGCAAAGGAAATGATTTCTTTTTTTGCATTTTCCGTATCATCTTCAAGCTTGTGACTTCTTTCAACAAGCTTTTTTGATTCCGCCAAAGGGGTAAGACTCGAGTTCGTAACAGGTTTTGCAAAACCGATATCACGCAGAGCATTTTCTGCAAGCTCCTTTTGGGCAATCGGTGCAAAAAGTACAATGCAGGTAAGCACCTCGTTTGCAAATTGAATTTCAAAATCAAATTCAAGCTTCGGAGAAGCTTCGGCAAGTGCCTTTGAAAGCGATACCTCGTTGTACTCCTTTTGAATTGAGCCTATGAAAACAGCCGTTGTTTTTGTGTCCTTTGCATTAAGCGGAATGTCAAGATTCTTCCACGGCTCAAGCTGTGCAAGAGCGGTTTTTATGCGAATCCGTTCCGCCGCATTATCGGCAATCTGTTTGTTAAGCTCACAAATTCTGTTGCACACATCAATAACTTCGCCTGCATTTGATGCGATAACTCCGATTTCATCGGGATCAATCTCCCGCCGTCCGCAAAATGCGGAAAGCATACTTTTCTTTTCGGGAGAGTTGCTGTCGAGAATTTTCAGAGCGTTTTCACTGAGAGTAACATTTCGCTCGAAAATCTGAATTTGTGAGGTCATATCAATCTTGCCGAAACCTTTTCTGCAGGTTTCGGTCTTTTCAATCTGAACCAAACCCGAATCCTGCAAATGTTCAAGAAGTCGCTTTCTGTCCTGCCTTAGGGCAATAATCCGAACCGACTTCATTTTAAGTTTTGCCAATTTCTATCACCACGCTTCTTTCATTGCAACCGTTTTAAAGAGAGAGCCTTTGTATAGCCCCGTCAATAACACGCTTGCGGTTTTTGTCTGCAGTCCGAGAAAGAATGTCGCACTCAAGATTTGCCTTTTCAGAGGCTTTCTCAAGCTCTTTTTTGCCCTCTTTCGCAGTCTTTTCAAAAAGCATATCGGCATTCTTCTGTGCCTTTTCCTTTGCCGAAAGCACAACCTGTTTGGCATCTGCCTTTGTCTGTTCAACCCTTTCTGCTGATTCTGCTCGTGCATTTGCCTCACGCTGTCTGCAATCCTCTTCGGCATTGTAAATGGCGTCCAGCATATCTTTTGCCATTGTTATCCTCCTTTGTTAAAAAATTGCATAAAAATATTTTTGAAGAATACACTATTTTGTTTATTCTATTCCTAGATTGTAGCACAATTATTTTAAAAAAGCAATCAACATACATTAAAGTTTGCCCAGTTTTTTATCATTTTCTTCCCTGTGACGCATTTGCGAGTGGTTTTACAGCATTAATTTGCGATAAAAGAAAAAACACCGCATAATACGGTGTTTAAAAAATTAACTTGCTTATTATCTTACTTATTATCTTGCTTACTGACTTGCTTTTTATCTTGCGTGTTGTGGACAAAACAGCGATTTTTAGTCTGTAAAACAGAAGAAAGCCGTCCTGAAAAAATTCGGAGCGGCTTTCAAAGCTACGGTTATTCGGCAGGCGTCCCATTCTCCTGCATCTCTCAAGGTTTCCCTTTGTCAAGCCATCGGCGTGTGGACGGGGACGAAATCTTCCACCTCGAATAACTTCTGAATTTATTCTAACATTATTTTAATAAAATTGCAAATAAATCAAGGTTGAAATCCGATGCGAAAAGTTGTATTATGTGAGGGTAATAACAAGATGGCAATATGCATGGAGGATTGTGTATTTATGAAAGAAATCAAGACAAATGTAATGAGAATTTTAGACAAAGAAAAGGTTGAATATACTCACCATGAATATCCCCACGGCAAGGATGCCGTTGACGGAGTAACGGTTGCAACACTTATGAATCAAAATCCCGATTATGTTTTCAAAACTCTTGTAACAAAGGGCATGGGCAGAGATTATTATGTTTTCGTAGTTCCTGTTGACCATGAGCTTGACCTTAAAAAATGTGCAAAGAGCGTAGGTGAAAAGTCGGTTGAAATGATTCCCGTAAAGGACATTACAAAGGTCACGGGTTATGTGCGTGGAGGCTGTTCACCTCTCGGAATGAAAAAGCAGTTCAAGACAACCTTCCACATTACAGCAGAGTCAATTCCGAAAATCATTGTCAGCGCAGGAAAAATCGGATATCAAATTGACCTGAAGCCCGAGGATTTAATCCGCCTTACAAACGGTCAATGTGCCGATATTATTAAAAATTAAAAGGTGTATTGCATTGGATATTGTTGACAAAAATATAGACAACGGAAATGCTTTTGACTGGGGCAGAGTGTCAGCCGAATATGCAAAATATCGTGATATTTATCCGCAAAAATTTTATGATCAAATTGTTGACAGAGGGCTTTGTGTAAAAGGTCAGAAAATTCTTGATATTGGCACCGGAACAGGAGTTATTCCGAGAAATATGTATCGCTATGGCGGAGAGTGGGTTGGTACAGATATTTCAAAAGAGCAAGTTGGTCAGGCTCGTTTATTATCAAAAGGTATGAATATAAAATATTTTACTGTAGCAACAGAGAATATAAATTTTCCTGATGAATCGTTTGATGTTATCACAGCTTGTCAGTGCTTTTGGTATTTTGACCACCAAAAGATTATGCCTGAACTTTACAGAATGTTAAAGCCAAATGGCAGGTTGTTAATTCTTTATATGGCTTGGTTACCGTATGAAGATGAGATAGCAGGGCAGAGTGAAAAACTTGTATTGAAATACAGTCCCGATTGGAGCGGTGCAGGAGAAACTATTCATCCGATAAATATTCCGAAATGTTATGAAGAAAAGTTTGATTTGATTTATCACAACGAATATCCGCTCAAGGTATATTTTACAAGAGAGTCATGGAACGGCAGAATGAAGGCTTGCCGTGGTGTAGGTGCGTCACTCTCAAAAGAAAAAATTGAATTGTGGGAGAATGAACATAAAAATTTACTCTTAAAAATTGCACCGCCTGAATTTGATGTGTTGCATTATGCCGCAATTGCTGAATTAAAAGTAAAGAAATAATAACACCCCCGACTAAACTGTTTGGTAAAGTCGGGGGTGTATTTTATTAATATGATTTATTCGTCAATAAATTCAAGGTCTTCGTCACTTACTTTTTTGAGTTCCTTTTTATTGAACAAATCGTAAATAACGGGGACGATATAGAGCGTCATAAATGTTGCGTAGAGCAAACCTCCGATGCAGACAATTGCGATAGGCTGCATCATTTCAGCACCTGTGCCTATGCCGAGAGCCATAACAACAAGACCGAGAACTGTTGTGAGTGCGGTTATGAGGATAGGACGCATACGGGTTTTGCCTGCCTCAACAATTGACTCAATTCTCTCTTTGCCCTCAATACGGAGTTTGTTGATGTAGTCAACAAGGACGATACCGTTGTTTACAATGATACCGCAGAGCATTACAAAACCGACAAGCGATACAACGCTGATGTCAAATCCTGTGATTAAAAGTGCAAGGAAACCTCCTGTAAATGCAAGCGGAATTGTAAACATAATAATGAACGGTGATTTAAGGCTCTGGAACTGTGCAACCATAATGAGGTAGATGAGAATAATGCCGAGTAACAGCATAAGCATAAGCTGTGAAACTGCCTCCATTGTCATTTTGTCTGTACCTGCATAGTCGATTGAACAGCTTTTCGGGAGCTTGTAATCGTTCATTGCGGATTTTACATTGTTTGAAACAGATGTAAGCGTGTAGCCGTCCTTGACTTCGGCGCTGATTGTAAGATAACGCTTTTGATTTTCACGGCTGATTTTATCCATAGTTTCCGACTTTGAAATATCCGAAACAGAGGAGAGTTTAACTGTCTTTTCGTTACCGCTCTTATCCGTATAAGTTATGTCGAGGTCACGGAGATTTTTCGGAGTAACGGTTTCGCTGTCGTCCTTTACAACCACAACATTCATATCATTGCCGTCATCATTCGTAAGAGTGGCAGCGGTTTTTTCTGTTGAAATTGCAGCGGCAACCTGCTGATAAACCTGTGCAACGGTAAGTCCCTTTTCAGCGGCTTTTGACTTGTCAACAGTAACCTTAATTTCGGGAGAAACAGCACCGATGCCGTTGTCAACCGATGCAACGCCTTTAACCTTTTCAAGTGTCTTGCCGATATCCTCGGCAGTGCTTTTGAGTGTGTCAAGGTCGTCACCGTAGAGTGTAATCTGAACGGAACCGTCACCCATAAGGCTTGACATTGAACTTGAAGTGCCGCCGCTTACGGCAGCCTCACCGTCAAGGCTTTCAAGATCCTTTTCAATCTTCTTTGAAATCTCACCGCTCTGTTTTGTAAAATCATCCTTGAGAACGGCATATGCCATAAGTGAGCCGGCATCATTTGACGATGAACCGCCTGTAAGTCCCATAAGGCTTGACGAGTTGCCCGCCATAACGCCTACGGTTTCAAACTGGTCATATTTTGAAAGCAAATCGTTGAGCTTTTCGCCCTCTTTAACTGTTTCTTCAAAGGTTGCGTTATCGTCAAGCTTCAATGATACCTGAATCTGTGTACTGCTCATATCGGGCATAAAGCTGAAACCTCTCATCAGACAAAGACCTGCACTTGTAAAGAGAAGTGCGACTGCAACGAGAATTGCAGGAACTTTGTGCTTTAATACGAAACGAAGTGAGCGTTCATATGCCTTCTTTATTTTTCCGTCCTTCGGAGCGGAATTAGGGTTCATTTTTCGGAGCATTCTCTGTCCCATCGCCGGAACAAGCGTCAGCGCAACAATAAGGCTTGCAAGAAGTGAATATGTAACCGTGAGTGCAAGGTCAACAAACAGCTGACGGGTGATGCCTTCAACAAATACAATCGGCAGGAACACGCATACTGTGGTGAGAGTTGATGCCGTAATTGCGCCGGCAACCTGTCTTGCACCGTTAAGTGCCGCCTTAATCGGCGAAACGCCCGTGCTTCTCAGTCGGTAGATATTTTCGATTACAACAACCGAGTTGTCAACAAGCATTCCGACGCCTATTGCAAGTCCTGACAGCGAAATCATATTGAGTGTTACACCGCTGAAATACATGAGGACAATTGCAAACACAACACTTATCGGAATTGAGCAGGCAACAATGAGTGTCGGTTTGATATCTCTGAGAAATAGGAAAAGTATGATAATTGCAAGAACCGCACCCATAAGAAGGTTCTGTAATACATTGTTGATTACAAGATTAATGTAGTCGCCTTCATTATAAAGGTTTGTAAAGTGAAGTCCGTCAACCTCTTTTGAAAGCGAATCAAGCTTTGTGTTAATGTTTTCGCAAACGGTAGAAGACGCTGTGTTGCTTGATTTTGAAAAGCTCAATACAATACCGGGGTTGCCGTTGATTCTTGCAAAGGTTTCGTCGGAATTATCGGCAACAAAAACATCTGCAACATCTTCAAGATGAATAACTCCTATTCCGTCAATTCCTGTGTCAAAAAGCACAAGCGACTTCATCTCTTTTTCATCATTCACTTTGTCGCCGACACGAACCATAAATTTGTTGTTGTCATCATCGGTAACATAGCCTGCCGGCATTGAAAAGTTTTGTGCCGTTAGAATTGAAGAAATGGTATCAAGTGTGACTGTGTTGCTCACATCAGCCTTGCTTTTTGCTTCTTTCTTTTTATCTGCAAGTTCTTTTTCGGATGTTTCAATCTGTTTTTCTGCACTTGAAAGCTGTGTAAGTGCGCTGTTGAGTTCACTCTGTTTTGAAGTGAGAGTTGACATGGCAGAGGACATTTTGAAGTCCGCACTTGACTGTTGTTGTGAAATGAGAGCAAGAGCGGAATCAACCGAAACCGATTTATCGTCAAGTCCCGAAATTGCGTTATCAAGCTGTGCAATACCCGAGTTAATTTGTGAGATTTTCTCCGACATTTCACTTAATGCGGAATTGATTGCATCTCCCGAAGTTCCGAGCTTTTTAAGTGAGTTTTCAACATTTTGAAGAGCCTCTGCACTTTTGTTAATAGAATTCTGAACTGTCTGCATTGTTTTTGCGATATCGGGAGCTTTGATTCCGTAAGGCTCAAGCACCTTGTTAAGCTCGTCAATCTGCTGTTGAAGTGCCTTGTATTCCTCGCTGTCGGGCAGTGCATCATTCATTTTCCAAACAATTTCCTGATACTGTTCGTTGAATTTTGAAAGCTGTTCAAGTTTTTGCGTAAGCTGTGACTGCTCGGAAGTCAGCTCATCATAGGTCGTTTTCAGTTCAAGCAAACCCTGATAAGCGGTTTCGAGCAATGTTTTTGTTGAAGTGAGGCTTGCCTTTCGGTCAAGCAACTGCATCTTTGCCGACAAAAGCTGTGTTTTACCGCTTTCAGCCTTGTTCTGTGCATCGGCAAGCTGTTTTGAAACAGCCTCCTGCTGTGAGTTGATTTGCTCAATTGAAGATGAAACTGTACCCTGACCGTCCTTGGCTTTGCCGATATTATCCTGCAATTCCTTTTTAGCCTTGGCAATTTTGTCCTCCGCATCACCGAATTGATTATCGAGCGCAGCGGAAATCTTCTTATTAAGCTTGTCAAGCTTATCCTGTGAAAGTACGACATTTTCCTGTTCCGTAACAATGCCCTTGTCAGAAACAGAGGCAACACCGTCAATGCCTTCAAGTTCATTCAAAAGTTCGTTTGTGACATAATCCGAAAGCTCTGTCTGCGACTTGCCTTCAAAGTCAACCGCCGTCATTGCAACGGGGAGAATGTTCGGATTGATTTTGATGAGGTACGGTGTTCCGACTCCGTCAGGCCAATTGCCCTTTATTGTGTCAAGGCTTGAACGCATATCAACAGTTGCGCTGTCCATATTTGTGCCGTCCTCAAATTCAATCATCAAAAGTGAATAGTTGTCCGATGAGGTAGAGGTGATTTCCTTAACACCGTCAATTGCCGACATCGACTGTTCAAGAGGCTTTGAAACCGTTGTTTCAACCGCCTCGGGCGTCTGACCTGCGTAGGTGGTCATGATAACGGCATAGGGAAAGTCCATATTCGGTAAAAGGTCGGGCGTCATCTTGAAAAATGACACTATACCGAGAACCAGAACAAGTACAACCGCAACCAATACCGTCATCGGTTTTTTTACGCTGATTTTAGATAACATTGATTACTCCTTTGTTTGTGCTTTTTATCTATGAGTATATTTCATATTAAATGCAATTTCTACCAACTTAGGTTTACATTTTCTGTTGAAATCGGCCGCAACCGGTTGCATGAATATTAAACTTAATCTGCAATTGCACCTGTTTTGATAATTTCAAGTTTTCTGTGATACTCCCTGTGAACCTCGTTAAAAGGTTTTCCTATTACAAAAACATTGAACACGGCATTCTTCAGCACCTGAGTGAGAATCTGTGAAAGGCACTTCACATCTTCATCTGAAGTATATTTAAGGTTACTTCTGTCAAAATTGTTTGTAACGCTGACAAGCTCTGCAACGCCCTTGAAACGGTTGATAAAATATTCCGAAACAAGACTGTCATTTGCCTTTATATTTTTGATGAGATTCTTCATAATGATACTTTGTTTTGCATCCTTTGAACATTCGCATAGAATTTCAAAAAGCAAATCATAAGTTACAAATATGTCGCCGTGAGTGCGAGAGATAACCTCTGTGGCTTTTTCAAGCGAAAAGTTGATAAATGAGCGTGTCATAACCTCCACAAGGTCAACCTTATCGTCAAAGTACTGATAAAAACTGCCTCTCGAAATGTTTGCGTTCTTTATAATATTGTTTATGCTGACTCTCTCTCCCGACGAACCGGCAAATTCATTGAATATTGCGTCCGTGATTCTCTGACGCTTTTCTTCGGGAAGATTATAAAAGGTGTTTTTAATCATAAAAAATCCTCCAAAATAAATGTGACAGGCAGTCATATGACAACCTGTCACAATTTTAACATCGTTTATTTATTGTGTCAATTAAATGTGTTTTAGATTTTGCACATATACGATCAAAAATCTTTGTGCATATTAACAACAAAATTAAGCTTTGCCTTTAAATTTTTCAAAAAGTCCTTTGCATCCGCTGTAAATATCGTTGTATGCCTGCTCAAAATCACCGCTGTACCACGGATCCGATACATCACGATTCATACCTGCAAAGCTCATCATCTTGCAAACCTTTCCGTCTTTGTCATCGCCGAAAATTCGCATAGTGTTTCTGATATTATTAGAGTCCATGCAGATGAAATAATCGTACTTGTCATAGTCGGATTTTTTGAGCTGAACAGCCCTCTTGCCGTCACAACCGATTCCGTGTTTTGCAAGCTCACGCTTAGCCGGCGGATAAACAGGATTTCCAATACCGTTCCATATCTCCTCCGTACTCGTAGCAGATGATTTAATCACAAACCTGTCAGCAATCTCGCCCTTCTTAACCATGTCCCTAAATATAAATTCCGCCATAGGCGACCGACAAATATTCCCATGGCACACAAACATTATTTTAATCAAAGTACAATTCCTCCCGATTTGCCGTAATATGCCGCTATAAATTTTGCAATATCTATATTTGAATATGCTATTTTGCGTGTTGCTGTATTTTCACTATTCATCTATATGTTCCCCTCAAAATGATTTTGAATTGTCGCTATAATATGCAATTTTACCTGTTAACCGAAAATTTCTTCGGGAGTGTGTCCGAGCAGAACATGGAGTCTGGCACTTGTGTACATGACTTTTTGACACAAATATTCAAGCTTTCGGTGGCTGAATGCGATATCATCACGGTTGTAGATTCCGCTTCCCATGATTACTTCGTATACAGATTCTTCGGAATTGTCGGGTTGAGTTGCAAAACAAATCATAATATCGTTCGCATAATCGTCTGCGTCCTCTTTTGAAAGTCCTGTTTCATTTCTTAAAAACGAACGCATTTCAAGAAAATCGGGAGTCTTTTTAAAATAACAGTCATCTTCATATCTGATAAATTGCTCTTTGTCAAGAACGCAAAATTTCTTTCCGATTTGACGATATTTCAGCATTTCGTATTTATCAAGACTATCGTCATCAAATTCAAAAAAGTAAAGATATTCTGCAAGAATTTCCTGTTCAAGAGCAGGGGTTTCTGAGCCGTCATCGTAAATATCGTCCTGATTAAACACACAAAAATACTTTCCCTTAAAATTCATATTTCAACAAATGACAGAAAATCTTCCTCGCTCACAGGCTCGTTCTGGCTGTTGTAAATTTTAAGAAGTTTGCCGATTTCGATAACTCCGTAAAGATTTGCCGCAGCCGCAAAATATCTGTATAAAAGGTCTTGTGTTTCCTTTGAAAGTGTGCATTCTGAAATTTTCATGTGTCTACATCAAATTATATCGTACTCTGACTTATATTGTCAGTTTATCATAATTAATCCCACATTTCAACAAGTCTGTGAACAATTTCAGATACTTGCCAGATGATTGACTTTTGAAAGACAGTTGCTGGGTGGTTTAGCACTGTGTATGTGCAAGCTTTCAGGTTGCTGTGCAGAGGACTGTTGCACAGTAAATATAGCGGATTATATTGCCTTTTCACCTAAAATAAGCCATAGATTTCTTGCTCTGCTTTGCGGCGTTTTATTATATTTTGTGACAAATTTTGCACAAAATAACCAAAATAGACTATATTTGATTATCACTTTAATGAAAATAAATCATATCTATGGCAAAAATCTTGCGTAATTATTCCTATATTTTGTTAAAAAAGCACTTTTTTCAATTGTTTTTTCCATATTCTCCTCTTTTATTGCTTATTGATGCTTTCTGTGGTATAATTCTATAGATGTATTGCGTAAGTTAGTTTTGGGTTGAGGAGTATTAAATATGAAAGACAGAAAAATGTCGTTTTATAACAGAATTGTGAAAAGAATGCTTGATATTATCTGTTCACTTGCAGCGATAGTGTGTCTGTCAGTACTTTACCTTCCGATATGTGCCATAATAAAATGCACGAGCGAAGGTCCTGTTTTTTTTAGGCAGAAAAGAATAGGAAAAAACAAAAAATATTTCAATATTCTGAAATTCCGCACAATGAGAATTGATACTCCCAAGGATTGTCCTACACATCTTCTTAAAAATCCTGAACAGTATATAACTAAGGTGGGTGCGTTTTTAAGAAAGACAAGTCTTGACGAATTGCCTCAGATTTTTAATATTTTTAAGGGCGATATGTCGGTTATCGGTCCAAGACCTGCACTTTGGAATCAGGATGATTTGATTTCTGAAAGAGATGAGTACGGTATAAATGATTTAAAACCCGGCTTGACGGGTTGGGCGCAGATTAACGGCAGAGATGAGCTTCCTATCCCTGAAAAAGTTCAGATGGATAAGATTTATTGTGATAATGTCAGTTTTGTCTTTGATGTAAAATGTCTTTTTATGACAGTTGTAAGTGTGTTTAAGCATGATGGTGTAGTTGAGGGCGGAACAGGAAATATGAATAATAATTGTGATTGAATTTTTAGGTGATTAAATGATGAGGATGACAAAAATGAATACCAGAAATAATGAAAACATTGAGAATAAACAATACCCCCTGCTTTTAACGGGAACGATTGACTCGAGGTCATTTGATGGTGACGGAATTGATTTAAAAAAGAGATTAGAGAGTTATGAGAACTCTTTAGAACGTTATATATGTGAAACGCAATTCAATCCTATTGTTTTTGTTGAGAACTCAGGATACGGGTTTGATGCTATTAAGTTTCAAAATATGGCAGAACGAAATAATAAACAGTTTGAATTTATCAACGGCACTGTGTGTAAGAAAGAAGTGAAAAAACACGGTAAGGGTTATGGAGATTCACTATTAATTTATGAGGGATTGACTAAAAGTAAATTGTTAGCTAATGTGGATTTTTTTTATAAGATTACCGGGCGAATCTTTTTAATGAATTCTGACAAAATAATCAAGTCATGTTTTGAGCATAGAAATGAATTTATTTCGTATGACGGTATGGGGTGGGTGATAACATATATATTTAAAGCAAATAGATTGGATTATTTAAAGACAATGAAAAACGTATTTATTCAGTGCGATGATAGGAGTCGCAGAGATATGGAAATATGTTTTTGGTTGAGATTATATGATTCTGACTTAGATATTGGATGCTTTAATACGTACCCTATTATATCTGGAAATCTTGGAGTCACAAACACTCCATATACTAAAAATAGCTTTGATTCTTTCATAAGAAATTTAGGAATAAAAATGGGGATATTTACCATGAAAAGCAAAGCAAGTCGACTATTTTGGAAGGTATATAAAATTTTTACAAAAAGAGAACCGTATGCCGACATAACTGATTTAGAAAAAAATATTGATTAAAGGTATTAAGTTTATAATGAAAATATTAATTTTGGCAAACCATTCTTATATGCTGTATCGTTTCAGAAAAGAATTGATTGAAGAACTTATGAAAAATTATGATGTTGTTCTTAGTATGCCTTTTGTAGGACATCATGAGGATTTCATCAATATGGGATTGCGTTGTATTGAAACTAAGATGGAGCGCAGAGGGGTTAATCCGATTCACGATTTTTCACTTATGAAATTTTATAAAAAAATATTACAGGAAGAAAACCCTGATTTGGTAATTACATACTCTATCAAACCAAATGTTTACGGTGGATTGATGTGTGAAAAGTTAAATATTCCGTTTTATGCGAATGTTCAGGGATTAGGAACGGCGTTTCAAAAGCCCGGACTTGCTCAGTTTGCGACAGTTCTTTATAAAACAGCCTTTAAAAAGGTAAAAACGGTATTTTTTGAAAATCAGGTTAATGCAGATGAATTTGTTGACAGAAAGATTATTTCTGTCGAGAAAGAAACTATTTTGAACGGCGCAGGAATCAATCTTGAAATTTATGAGTACAAGCCTTACCCAAAAAGTGATCCGCCGCATTTTTTGTATCTTGGCAGAATCATGAAGGAAAAGGGCATGGATGAATTGTTTTCTGCGGCTGAGAAGCTTCACGATGACGGCTATAAATTTGTACTTGACCTTGTAGGCTTTTTTGAAGATGAATACAAGGAAAGAGTTGAGTTACTTGAAAGTAAGGGCGTTGTAAAATTCCATGGATTTCAGGAAGAACCAAGACCTTACTATGCGACCGCCGATTGTGTTGTAATGCCGAGCTATCACGAGGGTATGAGTAATGTAAATCTCGAAGCTTCGGCAACAGGCAGACCTGTCATTACCACCGATATTCCAGGCTGCAGAGAGTCGGTGGAAAATGAATATACAGGCTGGCTTTGTGAACCTAAAAGCGTTAACAGTCTTTATGAAAAAATGAAAGCTTTTCTTGAAACAGATATTTCAAAACGAGAAGTTATGGGTAAATACGCCCGACAAAAAATGGTGGACGAATTTGATAAAAAAATCGTTGTAAACGATACAATAAAGGCTTTAGGCTTGTAATAAATATAGATTTTTCAGGTGTGATTTAATGATAATTTACTGGTCCATGATACTTTGGACTTTTTTGATATATATTTTGTATGATATCACTCATAAAGAAGAGATAGCGCTTACCGATTATAATTTACAACAGGGAATACAAAGAAGAGTTCCGTGGGTGTATGCATTTTTAGTTTTCGGTTATTTCATATTTTGGGCATCAATGAGGCACTATGTTGCCGATACAACCGCATATGTTGCAGCTTTTAATAACTATTCAACAAACTTTTCGGAAGAGTTTTCAAAATTGAATTGGGATCCATGGTCTTCCGAGGGCAAGGGAGTTCTCTTTAATGCATACAGCATTTTCTTTAAGTGTTTTATCTCAGATAATTACACGCTTTGGCTGAGTTCAATTGCGATTTTCTGCGGTGTGTGTGTAATGATAACATTGAGAAAATATTGCATGAATGCAGATTTCTTTTTGGCTTCGTTTTTGTTTTTGGCATTCCTGTGTTATTCGGGTTATATGCTCAATGGAATGAGGCAGTTTATTTGTGTTGCCGTGTCATTTTTGTGCTGTGATTTTATTATTACCGGCAAGTTCTTTAAATTCTTGACTATGGTAGCAATTTTGATATTTATCCATTCCACGGCAATTTTCTTAATACCGATTTACTTTATTGCCAGGTTAAAACCTTGGAGCAAGTCGGTTTGGCTTTTTATTTTTGCAATGGTATTGATTACTGTTTTTGCCGAGCCGTTTTTTGGCAAGGTTGATGAATTTGCTCAAGGCACATCTTATGAAAATGATATAAATACATATTTTGAAGAAGATGACGGCGTTAATCCGTTGAGAGTTTTATTCTATGCTGTTCCACCCGTTGCGGCTTTTGCTTATCGGGAAAAGTTAAGCAAATATTACGAAAAAATGCCGGTGCTTTCTTTGTGTGTAAACTTGTCAGTATGTACGGCATCAGTTTATCTTGTAGGTATGGTTACCAGCGGTATCTTTATCGGTAGGCTTCCGATTTACAGTGAATTATACGATTTAATTTTGATTCCTGTTTTGTTAAGGATATGCTTTAATGAAAATAATAGGAAATATGTCTATTTGGGATATGTTGCAGTTTTATTGCTTTATTATTATTTAACAGGACCGACATATTACCATAGCGATTACTTTGGTGGATTTTAATTATTTGATTTAGGGGTTAATAATTTGAATGTTTTAAGAATATTACATATTGTAACATACATGGGGCGTGGCGGTCTTGAAACTATGATTATGAATTATTACAGAAACATAGACCGTACTAAAATTCAATTTGATTTTCTTGTACATCGTCAGGAAAAGGCTGATTATGATGATGAGATATTATCTTTAGGCGGACATATTTATCATATGCCTATGCTGAATCCCTTTTCTAAGGCTTATTTTAATGCGCTTGATGACTTCTTTGATAATCATAAGTACGATATTGTGCATTCACATTTGGATTGCATGAGTGCATATCCTTTGGAAATTGCACAAAAACATGGCGTTAAGGTGAGAATTGCACATTCGCATAATAAAAGCCAAGACAAAAATTTAAAGTATCCCATTAAGATTCTTTCAAAACATTTAATTCCTAAGTACGCTACGCATCTTTTTTCTTGCGGTAAAGAGGCAGGAGATTGGATGTTTGGTGGAAATGCATATACTGTCTTAAATAATGCAATTGACGCTGAAAAATATCGGTATGACTGTCAAATAAGAAATCAAGTGCGTGACGAACTGAAAATCAGTAAATCTGATTTTGTAATCGGACATGTCGGAAGATTTAATCCTCAAAAGAATCATCCGTTTTTGATTGATGTTTTTAAGAGTGTACATGATAAAAACAGAAATTCCAAACTGCTTCTTGTAGGAACAGGTAACGGACAGAGTAATATAAGAGAAAAAGTTGATGATCTTGGTTTATCAGATTCCGTGTTTTTTTTAGGAAACAGAGGAGATGTGAATAGAATACTACAGGCAATGGATGTCTTTTTGTTTCCGTCTTTGTACGAAGGATTAGGTATTGCAGTACTTGAAGCGCAGGCTGCAGGATTGCCGTGTATCATTTCTGACAGTGTTCCGTCTGAATGCAGAGTTACAGACCTTGCTGAGTCGTTAGATTTAAACTTGCCGATTGATGAGTGGGCGGATGTTGTCTTAGAAAAACAAGGTACGATTAGAAAAAACACGATTGATGATATAAAAAAATCAGGTTTTGATGTTAAACAGAATGTTGTAAAACTTGAAGAATTTTATTTAAATTCGGTTGAGGAATAATAGTTATGCAGACTTTAACAGTGTTTACACCTGCTTATAATAGGGCACATACAATAGGGCGTACTTATAAATCTTTGTGTTCCCAAAAATGCAAGGATTTCGTGTGGCTTATAGTTGATGACGGTTCAACTGATAATACGGCTGAATTAGTAAAAGACTGGATGTCCAAAGATAACGGCTTCGAAATTCAGTACATATATAAAGAAAACGGCGGTATGCATACTGCACACAATGTTGCGTATAGAAATATACATACCGAACTCAATACTTGTATAGATTCTGATGACGCTTTATCTGAGAACGCTGTTGAAAAAATTATAAACAAATGGAATCAGGTTAAAAGTAGGGGTTATGCAGGTATTATTGCACTCGATGCCAATATGAATACGGGAAAGGTTATAGGAAAAGGCTTTCCGAAAGATATGACAGAAACCACATTGTCGGGTTATTATGCGTCAGGTGGTTCAGGTGATAAGAAGCTTATATATCGTACTGATATTATTAATTCAGTCCCTGAGTATCCGGTATTTGATAATGAAAAATATCTTGCACTTGCATATAAATATAAGTTGATAGATCAGAAGTATAAACTTGCTGTTTTAAATGAAGTAGTGTGCGATGTAGAATACCAGGAAGACGGTAATTCGCACATTATGTATAAGCAGTACATGAAATGCCCAAAGAGCTTTGCCTTCTGGAGAAAGATATGTATGCAATATCCTGATTCTAATAAAAGATTATTGGTAGATTGTGTACATTATGTTGCCGACAGTATAATAGCAAAAAATAAACATTATATCAAAGAGTCACCCAGAAAAATGCTTACAGTTTTGGCTACACCACCGGGATTATTATTGTCGTTATTTTTTCGTATGAAAATGGATAGTTTAATGGAAGTGAAGTAGATTATTATGACAAAAGTTTTATTTCTTATACCTAATCTTGCACACGGTGGGGCTGAAAAAGTTTTGGTTAATCTCGCCAATAATATGGATAAAACAAAATTTGATGTAACAGTTCAAACTTTGTTTGATGTAGGCGTTAATCGACAGTATCTTAACTCTGATGTAAAATATATCGGCGGTTTCAAGAGAATGCCTCGTGGCAATACATATGTGATGAAACTTTTTTCTCCTGAAAAACTGTATAAACATTTTATCAGAGACAACTATGACATAATCGTTTCTTACCTTGAAGGTCCTACCGCACGAATTGTAAGCGGTTGCACTAACCCAAATACAAAGCTTGTCAGCTGGATTCACATAGAACAGCATACAAAAGAGCTTGCTTCCAAGAGCTTTAGAAGCTATAAAGAAGCATTAGATTGCTATTCAAAGTTTGACAGGACTGTTTGTGTATCTGACACTGTAAAAGATGATTTTGAATCAATTTTTGATACTAAGAAACCTGTTGAAGTTCTGTATAATACAAATGAATCAGAAAAAATAAAAAAAATTTCCGATGAGAAAGTTAATGATGTTAATTTTAGCAAGGACATAATCAATATTATCTCAGTTGCAAAGATTGTACCTTCAAAGGGTTATGACAGACTAATGAAGATACATAAAAAGCTTATTGAAGAAAATATAAAAAGTCATATTTATATTCTCGGAATAGGCGAAGAAAAGGAAAAATACGAAAAGTATTTGACAGAAAATAATCTTACCGATACTTTTACATTTTTAGGTTACAGGGATAATCCGTATAAATATGTTAAAAAAGCAGATTTGTATGTTTGTTCTTCGAGAAGAGAGGGCTTCAGTACGGCCGTTACAGAAGCATTGATTGTCGGTACTCCCGTTGTTAGCACAAATTGTAGTGGTGCGTACGAATTATTAGGCGAAAACAACGAGTACGGTATCGTAACAGAAAATAATGAAGATGCACTTTATGAGGGCATCAAAAAAATGCTGACAACGCCTAATTTGCTTGAAGCTTATGCCGCAAAAGCAAAAGAGCGTGGTAAGGCTTTCAGTACCGAAAAAACAGTAATAGCTGTTGAAGAAATGTTAGAAAGTTTGTGATCGATATGTCATTAAAATCTTTTGTTAAGTCCAAAGTGATGAGATTAAGAAGTGAAATTTCAACGGAAGAGTTAGTAAAACTGGGACTAAAAGTCGGTAAAAATTTCAGCAGACAGGAAAAGACCTTAATTGATCAATCACATTGTTGGCTTATAACAATTGGTGATGATGTTACGTTGGCGCCGAGAGTCCATATTCTTGCTCATGATGCAAGTACCAAGAAAGGCATTGGGTTTACTAAAATTGGTCTTGTTAATATCGGAAATAATGTGTTTATCGGAGCTTCTTCAACTGTATTACCTAATGTAACTATTGGCGATAATGTTGTTATCGGTGCCGGAAGTATTATTTCTAAAGATATTCCTTCAAACAGTGTTGCTGTCGGAAATCCTGCAAAAGTTATTTGTAGCTATGCTGAATTTATAAATAGAAAAGAAAATGAACTAAACAGATCACCACATTATGATTCTAAATATACATTAAGAAATCCTAATTTTAATGATGAAATGAAACGAGAAATGATTGAAAAATTGAAAGCAAACGGCGGATTTGGTTATGTTGAATAAAAACAATATTAAAATATCTGTAATAGTTCCCTGCTATAATATCGAGTCATATTTACCTCGTTGTATTGAAAGCATATTGGCACAGACATATAAAAACCTTGAGGTTATTTTGATAAGCGATGGCTCTACAGACGGTACTGATGAGGTAATTAGAGAATATGCAAAAAAAGATTCAAGGATTATTCCTGTATTCAAACAGAACTCCGGTGTTTCTGATACAAGAAACAGAGGCTTAGACATAGCAACCGGTGATTATATCGGTTTTGTAGACGGTGATGATTATATTGAGCCTGAAATGTATGAAACTCTTTTGAAAAATGCCATTGAAAACAATGCTGATATATCACATTGTGGTTATCAGATGGTTTTTCCGTCAAGAGTTGATTATTATTACAATACCGGAAAAAAGGTTATTCAGGACAATAAGAAAGGGATTAGAGATATTATTGTTGGAGATTATGTTGAACCGGGTATTTGGAATAAATTATACAGATTAGATATTTTAAAAGAATTGCGTATGCCACCCGATATAAAAATAAATGAAGATGTAATCTTTAATTTTTATGCATTTGTAAATTCCCAAAAATCTGTTTATGAGGATTTACCGTTTTATCACTATATATTGCGAAAAGGCTCTGCTGCAACTTCTAAGATAGACCAAAATAAGCTTTTTGATCCTGTCAGAGTGAGAAAAGAAATTTTTGAATATAGTTTAAAAAATCTTGACAATAAGATTCAAAGCGTTGCGTATTCCTCATATCTTAATTCTATTATAAATTTGTACAGAGTGGTTTCAAATAGTAAGTTAAAAGAATATAAAGAAGATTCTTTTATATTAAAAAGACAAATTAAAGAGATAAAAGGAAATTTTATGCTAAGTAAGCGAGTCAAAACGGAAAGATTTCTCTTTTTCCATTGCACAGGGTTACTAATGTTTATTTACAATATATATGATAAATTTTTATCAAAGAATACTAATAAATACGAGGTTAAGTAAATGAACCCGCTGATAAGTGTAATAATACCGATTTATAATGTTGAAAAATACCTTGCAAGATGTGTTGATAGTATTGTAAATCAGACATATAAAAATCTTGAAATAATCCTTGTTGATGACGGTTCTCCTGACCGTTGTCCTCAGATGTGTGATGATTATGCCGAAAAAGACAGCCGAATCAAGGTTGTTCATAAAAAAAACGGTGGACTTTCCGATGCCAGAAATGCAGGAATGGCTGTTGCTACAGGAGAGTATATCAGCTTTATTGACAGTGATGATTGGATAGACTTAGAAACTTATGATTTAGTTTTAGAAAAAATGTTAGTAACTAATTCTCAAATAGGTGCTTTTAATTTAAAATCAGTTTCTGATAGTAATTTTAAAACAGAATATAATGAAAATTACATTGTTATTGATTCGCAAAAAGCTATTGAAAGTACAATAGATAATGTAAATGTCAGAACAGTTGTGTGGAATAAGTTGTATCATCGCTCGGTTCTTGAGAATTTATCTTTTCGAGTAGGAAAACTCAACGAGGATGAATTTTTTACTTTCTATGCTCTGTCAAATGCTCAACATATTGTATATCTTTTTAGACAATTATACTTTTATTATCAACGACCGAATAGCATAATGGGGACATACTCATTAAAAAGATTGGATATGTTAGATGGTGTAAAAGAAAGAATGGAGTTTGTTGAAAAGAAATATCCTGAAATTTATACCAAAGCGAAATTATCATTTTGTCAATGTTGTATTTATCAATACCAGATGCTTTTAAGAAATAAAGACGTGGATTTACAATTAATTGGCAGAAAGAAGGTAAAAAAATATAGAACTTCATTGAAGTTGAGTAACCATGAGATTAAAAATTGTCGTTTGATTGATAAATTATCGTTAGTTATTTCAAACAATAGTATCGGATTTGAATTAATATGCAGAGTTAGAAATATATTTAATTTTGGACTTTGAGAGTAAATGGGAGAGTTTGATATGATACCAAAAGTTATTCACTATTGTTGGTTTGGAGGTGATTCAAAACCTGAACTTGTGCAAAAATGTATAGAAAGTTGGAAACAATATTGTCCTGAATATAAGATAGTTGAATGGAATGAAAGCAATTTTGATGTTAATTGTATTGATTATGTTAAGTGTGCATATCAAGATAAAAGGTGGGCTTTTGTTTCTGATTATGCTAGATTATGGGTTATTTATAACAATGGTGGTATATATTTAGACACGGATGTTTTACTGAAGAATAATTTAGATGATTTACTGTCTTATGATTGTTGGTTAGCTTCGGATGATGTTAGATATATAGCTACAGGCTTAGGATTTGGTGCGGTTAAGAATCATTATATAATTGAGAAATTAATGAATGGATATTCAAATTATGAATATCCATCAGGTACAAATGTTTCAAGGGATACAAAAGTATTAGAAAACCTGCTCCCTAATTGGCGTAAATCTGATACTAATCAAATTTTTGACGGAATTTTGATTATCGGTTTAAAGGATTATGGAAAATGGGCGAAGCATTTGTATATGTACACATGGGCTGATAGTAAAACCCATCAAAAGAGAATTGAAAAAATAACAAATCAAGATAAATTGAAATTTAAAAATAGGGTTGTTTGGAAGATAAAATGTATAGCGAGAACTCCGAAATTAATATCTTATATGGATCGTAATAAAGGAAAAAGAATTGAGAAAATATATACTTTTTTAGCCTATGATTTTTTAGATAATGGGGCATTGTATTTCTTAAAAAGAATGTTAAAAAAGATATTTTAGATTAATGTAAATTTATGGTGATTTTGTGAAGATTATATCAGTTATAAATAATAGAGTAGTAAATCCATTTAAAGTTATGATCAATCAAATGGTTCATGGCTATATAAAATTATCGTTGTATAACTTTTTATCAGTTTTGTTTAATAAAACATGTATCGGCAATTATTTTACGAGTTTAAAACATAAAACCATTCTAAAATATTTAGAAAAGAAATATCTTTTTGTTTTGGAGAAGTATGAAAAAACCCAAATTGAAGATACATACGATGAATTAGCTCCGATATGGGTTTTATGGATGCAAGGAGAAGAAAAAGCCCCGGAATTAGTAAAAAAGTGTATATGTAGCATAAAAAAATCTACAAATCATCCTGTAGTGATTCTTACAAATGAAAATCTATTAGATTATTGCAAATTACCTGATTATATTATTGGTAAATATGAAAGCGGAATAATAACTAATGCTCAGTTGTCAGACATAATAAGAATGACTTTATTATCTGATTGTGGTGGTTTGTGGATTGATGCTACAGTTTTTATACCAAATAAAATACCGGAAGATATTTTTAAGTATGGATTTTATAGTTGCAAAAGAAATACCCGTGACTGTGGTTATGTTTCAAAATATCAGTGGACATCTTTTTTGAATGGCTGTCACAGAAAAGGAATTGTGCAATCTGTCGTAAAAAATTTATTTTTTGAATACTGGAAAGAAAATGATTATCTAATAGATTATTTATTAGTAGATTATTTTATAAGATTGGTTTACAATAACTTACCAGAGGCAAGATCTTTGATTGATAACTTACCATACAATAACGAAAAGATTGAAGAACTGCAAGCCCGTATGAATTTAGCTTTTAATCAAAAGGAATATGACAAATTGATAAATGAATCGAATACTAATTTCTTTAAGCTCTCTTGGCGTATTCCATTTGATAATGAAGATAAAAACGGAAATATGACTTATTTTGGGCATTTTATAAACAGAACATAATAAAGATAGTAGGTGGTAAAGTGCCGATAGTTAGCGTCATAGTGCCTGTCTACAAAGTTGAAAATGTTTTGCATTATTGTATTGACAGCATTTTAAATCAAACATATAAAGATTTTGAGCTTATCCTTGTTGATGACGGTTCGCCTGACAACAGCGGAAAAATTTGTGATGAATATGCCAAAAAAGATAATCGAATAAAAGTTATACATAAAGAAAACGGTGGCGTGTCTTCGGCAAGAAACTGTGGTATTGATGCTGCAAAGGGTAAATATGTATGCTTTGTTGACAGTGATGATTATGTTAATAAAAACTATTTGGAAATTTTAATCAAAACTAAATCTGAACATTCTGAATTTGATAATATATGGTGCTATTTTCAAACAGTAACCGATTATGATAGTACGGGTGGAAATCTAATTGTTGATGACAATAAAAATATATACTCTGTAAAAGATATTATGACTCTGCATGAAAAATGGCTTGATGCAGGACCGGTATGTAAATTGTATGATAGAAAAATAATTTTAGAAAACGGATTGACATTTGACTCAAACCTATCACTTGGGGAGGATTTGATATTTAATTTTCAATACCTTGACTGTACAAATGGTAAAATTTTTGTGATTCCGAAAAAGCTGTATAGTTATGTTCAGGTAAGTGACTGCAGTTTATCACAGAAATACTACCCTAATATGTTTGAAATATATAAAACAATCAATAGTACTATGCACCGTTTTATTGTTAAATGGAACTGTAGTGAGGAACAAGTAAAGAAGTATTTTAATGCCTGTTTTTATAAATATGAAGTTGTATTAAAAAATACTTTTAGCGAGAAAAATAAGGCTTCTAAAAAAGATAAAATCAGATATAATAACTCTATTATGAAAAGCAAGGAATTTGTGCAGTCCTTAAACAATTTAGATTGCTATATCAATCCGGCTTATAAAATTGCATATCGAACGAAGAACTGTAAGCTTGTTTTATTATTAGATAAAATGTTAAATAAATTAAATCGCAGATTGTAAAATGAAGATGAAACAATAAAAAAAGAATATCCATAGAAACGATTTCGTAGTAGAATTAAGTTACCACAACAAAAATCCGAAAGGAAACCGTCACTATGGATACACTCAATTTTACACCAACACACAAGAAAGGTCAACACTTAACAAGAGAAGAACGATACTATATATCAGTCAGGCTTAATATAGACCATTGGTCGATTTACAAAATTGCTAAAGAACTTCATCGTCCGTACAACACAATCAATAAAGAGGTACAGTGTGGAACTGTGTATTTGTATAACGGCAAAGTCAAAAGGTATAAGCCTGATATAGCTGAACAGAAATACAAAGACAATAGAGTAAACAGTAAAAGAAATTACCGTTGCCTTGAATGTGTTGAATTTTTCAATTATGTAGTCGAAATGTTTACCGAAAAAGGTTGGTCATTAGATGCCAGTGTCGGATATGCCAAAGAAAACAATCTGTTTTCTTCTGATGAAATAGTATGTACCAAAACTCTTTACAACCACGTGGATTTAGGATTACTGCCAGTCAAAAGCATAGATTTACCGGAAAAGCTTAAGCGAAACACCAAATCTTCGAACGCACGAAAAAACAGGAGAATACTGGGTAAAAGCATTGAAGAACGTCCTGAAACAGTAAATTCAAGAGAAGAATTCGGTCACTGGGAAATAGACAGTGTACTTGGCAAAAAGAAAGATACAGAACCGGCTATAATGACAATAGTCGAAAGACAAACACGAATGTCATTGTGGATAAAGGTGAAGGATCACTCTTCGTTGACTATTGATGAAGCCTTACAGAATTTAATGAATCAATTTGGGAATAAGAAGTTAGAAGTATTTAAAAGTATCACAGGCGACAATGGTTCTGAGTTTTCCAATCTATCTAAAATAGAGAATAACGGAACATCTGTGTACTTTACCCATCCATACACATCATGTGAAAAAGGAACTAATGAATGTCATAATAAAATGTTAAGACGATTTATTCCTAAAGGAAAGAGCATGAGTGATTATAAGACGGAAGACATACTGTTTTTTTCAGATGTAATCAATGGACTGCCAAGAAAAATTCTTAACTATCACACGCCTGAGGAGCTGTTTGAAACTCAGTTAGATAGAATATACGCTACTTAAATATTTGATACAACATTCCTTACTGTGGTGACTTACAAATATCTACTCCAATGAACATGATATTCTCAAAAAATTGTTTCAACTTGCTATTGCAATTTGCAAATTAAAAAATAAAACAATAGCAGAATAAACTCTGCGATTTTAGTTGGATTGTGTGTATGTTTTATTGATGACTAAAAAGAGGGAGAAAATATGAAGAAAAAAGTAAATCAACTTAGAATTGGTGTATTATTAAGTTATGTTAATTTAGGATTAGGAAACTTGATTCCGATATTTTACACACCTATAATGCTTTCTCTTCTTGGACAGAGTGAGTATGGATTGTATAAATTAGCTAGTAGTTTTACAAGCTATTTGACTTTGATTTCTTTTGGCCTTGGTTCAGCAATTACAAGATATTTAATTAAGTCAAGAGAACAAGAAGGCAAAGAAGCCGAGCAGAGAATACTTGGTTTATTTACAAGAATCTTTCAAGTAATCTCAATAGCAGCTTTTGTTGTAGGAACTGCACTTGTTTTTTCTATAGATATATTTTATTCTGCATCACTTTCGAGTGATGAATTATCAAGAATGAAAATTCTTGTGTTTTTAATAGTATGTAATACTGCATTAAGTTTTTTGATGACACCGCAGGTTTCTGTTGTTACTGCTCATGAAAAATTTGTTTTTTTGCAATCAATGAATATAGCCTCTACATGTGTAATGCCAATCATAAATCTTGTTGTGTTGTTCTTTGGCTTTGCATCTATAGGAATGACTGTATCAAGTTTGGTAGTAAATATAATAATCAGGCTTTGCTATTATATTTACATGAGAAAAGTATTGAATCTTAAGGCAGACTATAAGAAACCACCTAAGCATCTGCTGAAAGAAATTCTTCTCTTTTCATTTTGGATATTTCTTGCCAATGTAGTTAATCAGTTATATAATGCAACTGACGCTGTTATGATTGGTGCTGTACCGGCTTTGGCAACAATTGGTGTTGCTGTTTATAATGTAGGCGGTGTATTTAACGGTATAGTGTTTTCTGCCGCACAGGGAATATCGTCATTATTGACACCAAAAGTTAATAAAATGGTATTTAATAATGCAAGTAATGAAGAACTGACATCTTTAGCAATAAAGACGGGTAGACTCCAGTGTTACATAGTGTCTTTAATTGTGTGTGGTTTTATCGCACTTGGACAACCGTTTATTAACTGGTATGCCGGTTCAGAGTATGCTGATGCCTACTGGGTTGCAATATTAATGATGGTTCCAAATATGATTCCTTTGGTTCAGAGTGTATGTTTGTCAACTATAATAGCCAAAAATAAACATAGATTTAGATCACTTGTATATCTTGGTATTGCAATTTCAAATGTTGTCGGAACATGGTTTTTGATGCAGATTATGGGTGTAGTAGGAGCTGCATTGATGACAGGTATAGCACTTATTATAGGACAGGGATTTGTTATGAACTGGTACTACTGGAAAAAGATTAAATTAAACATTCCGAGATTTTGGAAAGAAGTATCGAAGATATATATAATACCTGTCATTATGACTGCTATAGTTTTGACTTCTGCTCAATTTATCAATTTCTATAATCCTTATTTTTTGATTGCAGGAATAATTTTATATACAATTATATACTGTATTTTGTCATGGTTCTTGGTAATGAATGATTATGAAAAAGACATTTTTAGAGCACCTGTCAGAAAAATATTTAGTTTAATCAGAAAAAAGAAGGCTTGATTTATGCATCCTATAAAGTCAATAATTGCTCGTAATCAGACGAGAATTTATAACAATTTTGATAAATCATCTTATGGAAAAAAGTTAAAACAATTCAAAGATATACACAAAGGTGAAATCTGTTTTATTATCGGTAACGGTCCATCTCTTAAAATTGAGGATCTCACTAAATTGAATAAATTAAATATTCCAACCTTTGCGTTTAACAGAGTATTTTGTGCATTTGATGAAACTCCGTGGCGTCCAACATACTATATTTCTCAAGATGAAAATGTTACTTATGGTATGGAAGAAAAATTTAAAAAACTTGATTTACCATATCGATTTCATCCAATAAGATGGAAGTGGTATAAGAACATTAATATTCCGGGAGCATATTATTTCAAAACAGTAGATAGTGAGACAAAATATTTTGGGTTTTCTGAAGATATATCTGCTTTAGTGAACGACTCTCCGACCGTTGCATATACCGGTTTTCAAATTGCGTATTATATGGGTTTTAGAAAAATGTATATGATTGGATTTGATCAGACATATAGAGCCATAAAAGATGAGAACGGAAATATTGTCACAAACGATAAGGTTAAGAGTGATTATTTCAGTGATAAATATAGAAATGATGAAACTGATAATCTGATTATTCCAGCTGTGTTTGAAATGAACAGAGCGTTTCTCTCTGTTGATTATCATATAAAAAACGGTGATATTGATATGGAAGTTTACAATGCAACTCGAGGCGGTGCACTTGAGGTTTTTCCGAGGGTTAATTTAGATGAAATTTTCAAAGAATTAGAGGTAAAAAAAAATGAAAACAGTAGCTGTTGTACCGATTAAAATGAATAATGAAAGGCTTCCCGGAAAAAACACAAAATGTTTTGACAATGGGGAACCACTAATTAAATATGTGTTGAGTTCACTTTCTAAAGTCAAGAATATAGATGAAATTTATGTATTTTGCAGTAATGAAGCAATATGTGAGTATCTCCCGAAGAATGTTAAATACTTGAAGAGAGAAGAGTGGCTTGATTTGTCCTCTACAAGCATAACAGATGTACTTACATCATTTGCAGATAATGTAGATGCGGATATTTATGTGTTATCGCATGCAACTGCACCCTTTATTTCATCGGAGAGTATTGAAAAAGGCATTGCAGCAGTTCAATCAGGGGAATATGATTCTTCTCTGTCTGTATCAAAAATTCAGGAATTCTTGTGGAAAGACAATAAGCCATTTAACTACAACCTTGAACGAATTCCTCGCACGCAAGATCTTGATGTTATGTATTCCGAAACAAGTGGTTTCTTTATTTATACAAAAGATTTAATGGTAAAGGAACATCGCAGGGTTGGTCATAAGCCTTATCTTGTTGAGGTGTCAAAAATTGAGGCTTGTGATATAGATGAACCTGAGGATTTTGAGATAGCTAACGCTATTTATAATTCAATTATTAAAAACAGGGAATAGTTATGGGTAATATAAAAGTATTGGATTGCACACTTCGTGACGGCGGTTATGTAAACAATTGGAATTTTGGTAAATTAAGCATTGACAATATTATAACTCAGTTGCTTTCATCTAAAGTTGATGTTATTGAGTGCGGATTTTTAAGCCAGACAAAAGAAACTGACGAAAATAAGTCGATTTTTCGCAACATAGATGATGTCACTTTTGAATGTACAAGTAAAGAAGAAAACACATTGATGGTACTTATGATGAATTATGGGGAGTATAATATTGATGATTTACCGCCATATGACGGCGGTCTCATCAGTGGCATAAGACTTGCTTTTCATAAAAAAGATATGGTACAGGCCATTAAAATCTGTAAACAAATCAAGGCAAAGGGATATGTGACATTTGTACAACCAATGGTTACTCTTACATACTCAGATGATGAAATAGAGCAATTGATTGATTTAGTCAACGATTTTCTTCCGGAGTCTGTTTATATGGTGGATTCTTTTGGTACAATGACTAAGCAGGAACTTGTTAAAATGTACGATATTTTTGACAAGAATCTTTCAGAGAAAATATCCATTGGTTTTCACAGCCATAACAATATGCAGCTTTCATTTTCAAATGCCCAGATTCTTATGGAACTTGATACGGATAGGACTATATATATTGATTCTTCTGTTTACGGAATGGGCAGGGGAGCAGGAAACCTTTGTACAGAATTGATTACTAAGTATCTTAATGACAATTACTCACATAATTACAACTTATTACCTATATTGGAAATAATTGATGAACACTTGATGAGTGTATTTATTAAAAGCCCATGGGGGTATTCAGTTCCGTTTTATATTGCATCCATAAATAATTGTCATCCAAATTATGCTTCTTATCTTTTAGACAAACAAACTATTAGTGTTAGAGATATATATAATATTTTGGCTTCTATGGATGATAGTAAAAGAACTTTTTATGACAGAGAGTATATTGAAAAATTGTATGTGTCATATCAAGAAAATGTTGTTGATGATAATGATGCAAAAAAAGAACTGATAGAATTACTTTTAAACAGAAAAATACTTATTTTGGCACCCGGAAAGTCTTTATTAACCGAAAAGGATAAAATCAAGCAGTATTGGAAAAACGAAAATCCGATTGTAATATCTGTTAATTTTATTACAGATATTATACCTGTTGATATTGCTTTTGTCGGAAATTTAAAAAGATTTACAAGTATCGCTCAGCTTATTGATGATAATAAAAATCTGAAAAAGGTTATCGTTACATCTAACATTAAATTTAAAAATGTTGAAAAAACATTGACTGTCAATTACGGTGATTATATCACCGACGACCCGATAATTACCGATAATTCGGGTATTATGCTGTTAAATCTTATGCAGAAGCTTGGGGTAAAAGATGTTGCACTTGCAGGCTTTGACGGTTTCACGGTTAACAGAATGGACAACTATTATAACGATAGTTTGGTAAACAGTGCATCTCTTGACGAGTTGTTATCCAGAAGTAACGCAATTGCAAATCATTTGCAATCTTTAAAACAAGTTATGAATATTGATTTTATTACTGATTCAATTTACAGAGAATAGGTGAATTATATGTCGAGAATAGTTACCTTTGGAGAAATTATGCTAAGATTGGCACCTGAGGGTTATGAAAGAATTTTGCAGTCGAATAAATTTAACGCTACGTTTGCAGGTGCTGAGGCGAATGTTGCGGTTGGTCTTGCAAATTTGGGTAAAAATGTTAGATTTATATCAAAAATTCCGAATAATCCAATTGGACAGGCTTGTATAAATTCTATGAGACAGTATGGTGTTGACACAACAGGTATTGTCCGTGGAGGCGACAGATTAGGTCTTTTTTATCTTGAAAAAGGTGCTTCTCAAAGACCATCACAGGTTATTTATGACAGAGCAAATTCTGCAATACAATTAGCAAGCAAAAGTGATTTTAATTGGGATGATATCTTCAAAAATGCTGAGTGGTTTCATTTTACAGGTATTACACCTGCACTTGGTGACGAAATTGCAGAGATATGCGAAATAGCCTGTAAAAAAGCAAAAGAAAAAGGTATTAAAATAAGCTGTGATTTAAACTACAGAAATAAGCTTTGGACAAAAGAAAAAGCGAAAGAAACGATGACCAAGCTTTGTAAACATGTTGATGTTTGTATTGCAAATGAAGAAGATGCAAATGATGTTTTTGAAATATCAGCTGCTAAAAGTGATGTCAATTCCGGTAGGATTGATATTGACGGTTATAAAGATGTAGCAAAACAGCTTTGCAATATGTTTTCGTTTAAATATGTAGCTTTTACACTCAGAAAATCTGTTAATGCAAACTATAATGAGTGGTCAGGTATGTTATTTGACGGAAATGAATATTTCCTTTCAGATAATTATAAAATACAGATTGTTGACAGAGTAGGCGGAGGAGATTCATTTGCCGCTTCTTTGATTTATGGTTTGATTAACAATTTTGACAATCAAAAAGCAATTGATTTTGCGGTTGCTGCAAGTTGTCTTAAACATTCAATAGAGGGCGACTATAATCTTATAACCGTTGAAGAAGTAAATCGCCTTATGAACGGCGATAAATCCGGAAGAGTTAAAAGATAATCTAAAATATATGTTAGGGGATTTTTTAGTGGACAATAATGAAACAATGGTATCAATTCTGTGCACGGCATATAATCACGAAAAATACATAAAACAATGCCTTGATGGTTTTATAATGCAGAAAACCAATTTCAAGTTTGAAGTAATTGTGCATGACGATGCATCAACGGATAATACGGCAAATATTATTCGTGAATATGAGAATAAATATCCAAATATAATTAAGCCGATTTATCAAAAAGAGAATCAGTATTCAAAAGGAGTTAGTCTTAGTAAAATTATGTGTGCTAAATGTAGGGGAAAATATGTGGCATTCTGTGAAGGTGATGATTTTTGGACTGATGAATTAAAATTACAAAAACAGGTTGATGCTCTGGAAAACAATACGGAATGTAAGTGCTGTGTGTGTACTGTTCGTGATGTTGATGAAGATGGTACTTCTCTGAATTTAACACACCCGAGTGTTCCTTTTGAAAGTTCTGCCATTGACATAGAAGGCTTTTTAAAACTTGCAATTTCCGAGTATGTTTTTCAGACCTCTTCATATATGTTTTTAAAAGAAGATTACTCTGAATACATTATTAATCCTCCACAGTTCAGAAAGGTATCTCCTGTTGGTGACTGGCCAATGCTTTTGTATTTTTGTACAAAGGGAAATATTTATTACATTAACGATGAAATGTCTTGCTATCGTAGAAATGCTGTTGGCAGTTATACAACCACTATGGGTGTGGCTACTGTAGATAAAAGGAAAAAATATAATCAAGGACTTATTGATATGATAAATACTTTTGATAAGTACACTGATTATAAATATCATAATTATTGTGAACAGTTTTCTGAAAGATTTATTAAATATTATTACGATTGCCTTAAGGAAGAAAGAAATTTTAAAGAAATAGTTAATAAAAAGTACAGAAAATTTTTTAAAGAAGAGAGTTCTAAAGACAGGCTTTACATTAAGTTAAAAGTACACTTGCCTTTCGTTGCAAACTTATATGATAAAAAGGTGTGATGAGAATAATGAAAAAATTGTTATTGCTTGGCGGTTCAAGGTATATTTTACCGGTAATAAAAAAAGCGCACGATTTAGGTATCTTCGTTATTACGTGTGACTATCTTCCGAATAATATTGCTCATAAATATTCAGATAAATATTGTAATATGAGTATTATTGAAAAAGATGAAGTTTTAAAGATAGCAGAGGAAAACAAAATAGATGGTGTTATGTCTTTTGCATGTGATCCCGGGGTAGTTACGGCTTCGTACATAGCTGAAAAAATGAATTTGCCATTTCAATCATCGTATGAGGCAACGAAGATTTTACAAGATAAAGGACTTTTTAGGAAGTTTCTTGAGGATAATGGTTTTAATGTTCCACACTCCAAAAGGTATTTAGATAAAAAGAAACCTTTTGATGATTTAGATTATTTTAACTGGCCGGTTATAGTAAAGCCTGTTGATTCTGCTGGAAGTAAAGGCGTTAAACGTGTTGATACCCCTGAATGTCTTGCAGAAGCAATTGATAAAGCTATTGAGTCATCACTCAATGGAGCCTTTATTATTGAAGATTTTATTACATTTGATGGTTATCACTCAAGTGCTGATCCATTTATAATAGATGGAAAAATACAATTTATGACATATTCAGATCAATTGTTTGATAAAGAGGCCGCTAATCCATATACACCCACTAAAATTATTTGGCCGTCATCTATGAAAATAAATCACCAAAACTATTTAACTAATGAGATTCAAAGGCTTATTGATTTGTTAGGTTTAACGACCGGTATTTATAATATTGAGACTTGTGTTGGTATAGATGGGAAACCGTATATTATGGAGGTTTCACCACGAGGTGGCGGTTGCAAAATTGCTGAACTTGAGGAAATGGCTTTTGGTGTAAATTTGATAGAGAATGAAGTTAGGAAAGCTGTTGGATTACCATTGTTAGAAATAAAACAGACTAAATGTAACGGTCATTGGTGTGAAATGGTAATTCATCCTACACACAATCAAAGTGGTATATTTGATGAAATTTCCATTGATGAAAATATTCAAAAGAATTATTTAAATATGTTAGATTTATGTGTTTCAAAAGGTATTAGGGTTATGCCGTTTACCGGTGCTAATATGTCCTTGGGTGATATGTTTCTGCAATTCAACAGCCGAGAGAAATTGGATTATATTACTAATCATTTAGATGATTGGTTAAAAATTAAATTGATATAACTTGTAAAGTGATGGGGAGTAAACAATGACAATGACTGAGTGCGAAAGAATTATTAAGGACGGAATTGTTCCAAAGGACTACTATAAAAGTGAAGTAATAGATGATTTTTTAGTTACATCTGACAGAAAAAAACTCTTTGCTGTTTTATTGGATATCCTTGTGAAAATAGATACAGTTTGTAAAAAACATAATATAAGATATTATATATATGGTGGAACTTTAATTGGTGCATTAAGACACAAGGGATTCATCCCTTGGGATGATGATCTTGATATTGTTATGTTTAGAGAAGATTATGAGAAACTTGTTAGTGTTTCATATGAGTTTACAGACCCTTATTTTTTTCAAACACCGTACACCGACAAGGGCTTTTTTTGGACTAATCCCACCATTAGAAATAAAAATACAACTGCTGTTACACCATGTTTTGCTTATCAGCCTTGCAACCATGGCGCTTTTGTTGATATTTTCACCCTCGAAAATACGCTTAACAATCAAGAAGGAAGATATATGTTTGAATTGGTGAATAATCTAACAATTGATAATTCGACATATATGAGAATGTCTAATCCTTTTCTCGATAGAAAGAATAAAGCAAGAGTGGAAGAGTATAAAAAAAGGGAGAGAGATCCTTTTGTAGTTTATGAGGAAATTCAGAAGGAAATGCAAAAGTTCAATGGAATTCAAACACCATATGTTACTACCCCTATGGCGACTTTTTATGGATTTGATAAAAAACTGTATTATAGAGAAGATTTTATGGATACAACACTGTTAGAATTTGAAGGACATATGTTTCCAGCCCCCATAGGTTATGAGAGAGTGTTGAAAACTACATATAAAAATTATATGGAATTACCTCCAATTGAAAAGAGGGGAATTCATCATAATATAATATTTAACATGGATATACCTTATAATGAATATATCGCTAAAAATATATCTCGAATTATAATTAAAAAATAAGAAAGGTGAATAAAATGTATTTGGAAACTAATGCAAATCACGAATGCTTTGGATGCTTTGCTTGCGAAGATATTTGTCCGGTACATGCTATTTCAACAAATATAAAAAGTGACACTTACTACTATCCAACAGTAGATAAGAAACTTTGTGTTAACTGTGGAAAATGTAAAAATGTATGTCCATCTATTTTTGATGAAAAGTTGGTTTCATATCCTATAGATTCATTTTCCGGTATTACTAAGGATATAAAGAATTTTAAAAAAAGCAGTTCTGGTGGTGCGTTTAAATGTATCGTAAAGTCGTGTAATAGTGTATTTGCAGATGAGTACGAATCATTTTATTGTGTTGGATGTAAATTTGATGGGTTACGAGTTGTTCATGATATTATAAAGGTTAATGCTATTGATGACATTGATGTATTTTGTAAATCAAAGTATATTCAAAGTAATTTAAAAGGTATTTACAAGAAATGTAAAAATATAGTTGATGACCCAAAAAATTTTTTGATTTTTTCAGGCACTCCATGTCAGGTGGTCGCTATAAAAAAATATTTAAGTAAAAATGGTATAATTCCTGAGAACCTTTTTTGTATAGATTTAATATGCCGTGGAGCTCCAAGTCAATTTATGTTTGATGAATATGTAGAAAAAATAGAGTATAAGAATAAATCTAAGATTGTTCAGTATGAATTTAGGACAAAGGATAAACTGGATAATGGAACTTTTTATACTCGTTCTGCAAAATATTCATTAGAAAATGGAGTTATAAAAAGGCTTTCACGTTTGGAAGATGAATATTTGAAATTGTTCTATGATGAAGAATATATTTTGCGACCTTCGTGTGATAAATGTATGTATCAAATTCCTTATAGAGTTGGTGATATAACAATAGGTGATGCTTGGAGAATAAATGAAGTTTATCCTAAAGTTATCCCCACTAAGGGAGTTAGTTCAATAATTGTTCAGTCTGAAAAAGCAAAAAGAATAATTGACAATGTCAAAGAGCAAATTAATGTATATGAATTGAGTTACGATTTTATGGTTAGATATAACGAACCTTTAGGAGGTATTTTGTGAAAAAAATAATAGGTTATACTACAGGTGTGTTTGACATGTTTCATATAGGACATTTGAATATAATCGAGAAAGCGAGGCAAAATTGTGACTATTTGATTGTTGGGGTTTCAACGGATGAACTGGTTCAAACCTATAAGCACAAAAAGCCAATCATTCCATTTGAAGAAAGAATAAAAATCGTTCAAGCTATTAGATATGTAGATAAAGTGGTACCTCAAACTACTATGGATAAGTATGAGGCATGGAAAAATTTACGATTTAATGTTTTATTTCACGGAAATGATTGGAAAGGGAGTGCAATGTACGATGAGCTTGAAAGAAAATTCAGTAAAGTTGGAGTTAGAATAGAATTTTTTCCATATACTACAGGAACATCATCAACTTTGCTTTGTGAGGTGCTTAACAAGGAATTGAAAAAATAGTTTTTGGAGAATATTATGAACAATAAAATCTTAGTAACCCGTTCCTCAATGCCTGATTTTGAGGAATACATAGAAGAAATAAAAGACATCTGGGATTCACATTGGCTTACCAATATGGGACCAAAGCACAAGAAACTTCAGGCACAACTCAAGGATTATCTTGGTGTTGATAATATTGACTTATTTACAAACGGTCATATGGCACTTGAACTTTCTTTGCAGGCTATGAAATTGCAGGGAGAGGTAATAACAACTCCGTTTACCTTTGCATCAACTACGCACTCAATAGTGCGTAACGGCTTGACACCCGTTTTTTGCGACATAAATCCTGATGATTATACAATTGATGTTACAAAGATTGAAAGCCTTATAACCGATAAAACCTGTGCTATTATGCCGGTTCATGTCTATGGTAATGTTTGCAATATTGAAGAAATTCAGAAAATTGCAGATAAATACGGGTTGAAGGTTATTTACGATGCCGCACATACCTTTGGCGTGAGATACAAAGGCAAGGGAATAGGCGGTTTTGGCCATGTTTCCTGCTTTAGTTTTCATGCAACAAAGGTGTTCAATACCATTGAGGGCGGTGCGGCTTGTTTCAAAGATCCCGAATTTGGTCTTGATTTGTACAGACTTAAAAATTTTGGAATTAGAGGTCCTGAGGTAGTGGATGCCGTTGGTGCGAACGCTAAAATGAATGAGTTTTCTGCCGCAATGGGCATTTGTAATTTAAAACATATTGAAGAAGAAATCGGAAAACGAAGGAAAGTTGTTGAAAGATATAGGGCGAATCTTGCAAATGTTGACGGTATTAAGCTTTCACCCATACAAAAAGATGTTGTTCCGAACTACGCATATTTTCCCGTTGTATTCGATGAAAAAGTTTTTGGTGCAACAAGAAATGAAGTGTTTGAAAAGCTTGCAGAAAATGATATTTGTGCAAGAAAGTATTTTTATCCGTTAACGAATACTTTTGAATGTTTTAACGGTAAATTTGATGTCAGCAAAACACCTGTTGCATTGCACATAAGCAACAGAGTTCTGACTTTGCCGTTGTATGCAGATTTACCGCTTGATGATGTTGACAGGATTTGCAATATTATAATTGCTTGTAAGAAATAATATTACAGATGGTGATTCTATGAAAGGTATAATTTTAGCAGGTGGGTCGGGGACTCGACTTTATCCACTGACAAAGGTAACATCTAAACAATTGTTGCCGATATATGATAAGCCGATGATTTATTATCCAATGTCGGTGCTTATGAATGCAGGAATCCGTGATATTCTTATCATATCGACACTGCAGGATACACCGAGATTTGAAGATTTGCTTGGTGACGGTCATCAGTTTGGCGTTAATCTTACATATGCCGTTCAGCCGAGTCCTGACGGACTTGCTCAGGCCTTCATAATCGGAGCTGATTTTATCGGTGATGACGATGTCGCAATGGTACTCGGCGATAATATTTTTGCCGGTCACGGTCTTAACGAGAGATTAAAGTCTGCCGTTGAAAATGCGAAAAAAGGCAATGGTGCTACTGTTTTCGGGTATTATGTTGATGACCCCTAAAGATTTGGCATTGTTGAATTTGACAAGAACGGCAAGGCTGTTTCTATTGAAGAAAAGCCTGAAAAACCGAAGTCGAACTACTGCGTAACTGGTTTGTATTTCTATGACAACAAGGTTGTTGAATATGCCAAAAATCTTACTCCGTCCGCAAGAGGCGAGCTTGAAATAACCGACCTCAACAGAATTTATCTTGAAAATAATGCCTTGAATGTTGAACTTCTCGGACAGGGCTTCACTTGGCTTGACACAGGCACCCATGAGAGCCTTGTTGATGCAACTAATTTTGTAAAGACTATCGAAACTCATCAGCATAGAAAAATAGCCTGTCTTGAAGAAATTGCCTACCTCAACGGTTGGATTTCCAAGGAAGATGTGATGAAGGTTTACGAGGAAGTTAAGAAAAATCAGTACGGTCAATACCTTCTTGATGTGCTTGACGGCAAATATCTTGACGCTTAATGAGGAGAATTTATCATGACAATAATAGTTACAGGCGGAGCGGGCTTTATCGGCTCAAACTTCGTTTTTCATATGCTCAAAAAATATCCCGATTACAGAATCGTATGTCTTGATTGCCTTACATATGCCGGCAATCTCTCAACGCTTGCTCCTGTTATGGATAATCCGAATTTCAGTTTTGTGAAAGAAAGCATTACAGACAGGGAGGCTGTTTACAAGCTTTTTGAAGAAGAACATCCCGATATGGTTGTAAACTTTGCCGCAGAGAGCCATGTTGACCGTTCAATTGAAAATCCGGAAGTTTTTCTTGATACAAATATCAAGGGTACTGCTGTGCTTATGAACGCTTGCAGAAAGTACGGAATCAAGCGTTATCATCAGGTATCTACCGATGAGGTTTACGGCGATCTTCCGCTTGACAGACCTGACCTTTTCTTTACAGAGGAAACTCCGATTCACACAAGCAGTCCGTATTCATCATCAAAAGCCGGTGCAGATCTTCTTGTGCTTGCTTATTACAGAACATACGGCTTGCCCGTAACAATAAGCCGTTGCTCAAACAACTACGGTCCTTATCATTTCCCAGAAAAACTTATTCCGCTTATGATTGCCAACGCTCTTGCGGACAAGCCGCTTCCTGTTTACGGTGAGGGTTTGAATGTTCGTGACTGGCTTTATGTTGAGGATCATTGCAAAGCGATTGACCTTATTATCCACAACGGCAGAGTGGGTGAGGTTTACAATGTAGGCGGTCATAATGAAAAAAGAAATATAGATATCGTTAAGATTATCTGCAAGGAGCTTAACAAACCTGAAAGCCTTATAACTTATGTAACAGACAGAAAAGGTCACGATATGCGTTACGCAATTGATCCGACTAAGATTCATAATGAACTCGGTTGGTTGCCTGAAACAAAGTTTGAGGACGGCATTAAAAAGACAATTCAGTGGTATCTTGATAACCGTGAATGGTGGGAAACAATCATCAGCGGTGAATATCAGAACTACTACGAAAAAATGTATGGTAACAGATAATGAATAATGAGAAAAAAAGATTGTTATGGGTAGATACCTCAAAAGGTATCGCAATATTATTTGTAGTTATAGGACATATGATACCTATGACTAGTAAATTTAGTATTTGGTTTTATTCATTTCATATACCTATTTTTTTCATGATTTCTGGTGTCCTTATACAATACAGTTCTATGATACTACATAACATTTCTGCCAAAGATATTATTGCCAAAAAAGCTAAAGCATTGTTATATCCATATTTTGTATTCAGCTTGTTCTCAGTGGTTAAAATATTTATTACTGATGGAATTAAGAGCGCTGGTAAAGGTGTAGTTAATACTTTATTGTTTGATGGTATTGACGCGTTATGGTTCCTTCCTTCATTGTTTATTGCTGAATTGCTTTTTTTGTTTTTAAAAAAATATACGTATAAAAAATTCTTTATTTTTTGTTTATATGCTGTAGGTTTTGTGATTACATCAATTTTTTCCTATTATTATGCCATATATGGCTCTACCGGTTATATACTTAAAATATTATTGAAAATACTAAATGAAATAAACAGGGCTTTAATTGGCAGCATCTTTGTTTGTATTGGTTACTATTCATATGCTATACTCAAGAAAATGTCGAGTAAAATGCTGTATTTGTGCTGTGTATTTTTAATATCCATGTTTATTAGTTTTGGAATATTCTTTGTTTTTTACAATATAGCAGATTTACACTATTCAATAATTGGTAATCCCATAGTGTATTATGTAGCAGCCATAGCTGGTTCTTATTTTGTGTTTTCTTTTTTAATGTTAATTTCTTATATTGAAAAATACATTAAGTATAATATTTTAACTTATTGGGGTAAGAATTCTCTAATAATTTTTTTAACACATTTAAATTTAGGTATTACGCTAATTTCAAAAAAACTTAGTTTTTTTAATAGCTTCCAGACAATTCAATCAATAGTAATAATAATGGTTATTGAAACTGTACTAGTGCTGATTATTAATAAATGGTTTCCTTTTTTAATAAACTATAAATCTGCTTGTAAGTTATTTGGAAACTGCATAAAGAAAGTAAGAGGTAATAAATGAAGGTGCTTGTAACAGGCGTAGCAGGTCAGCTTGGACACGATGTAATGAATGAACTTGCAAAGCGTGGATATGACGGAATCGGAACTGATATTGCCGATAGTTATTCGGGCGTGCAGGATAATACTGCCGTTGTCGGAATGCCATATGTTCAGGTTGATATTACCGATGCCGAATCTGTTGAAAAAACAATTAAAGAGATAAAGCCTGATGTTGTGGTTCATTGTGCCGCATGGACTGCTGTTGATGCGGCAGAAGATGAGGAGAACAGGGACAAAGTTTTTGCTGTCAATGTTGAGGGTACGAAGAATATTGCCCATGCCTGCAAAGAAATTGATGCGAAAATGGTATATACTTCAACCGATTATGTATTTGACGGACAGGGAACAGAGCCTTGGAAACCTGATTGCAAAGAATATGCTCCGCTCAATATTTACGGACAGTCAAAGCTTGACGGTGAACTTGCGGTAAGTGAGATTCTCGACAAATATTTTATTGTCAGGATAGCCTGGGTATTCGGCACAAACGGAAACAACTTTATCAAAACTATGCTCAAAGTAGGCAAAAAGTTAGATACAATCAGAGTTGTTAATGACCAAATCGGCACACCGACATATACCTATGACCTTGCAAGACTTATTGTTGATATGATTGAAACCGATAAATACGGTTACTACCATGCAACAAATGAGGGCGGATATATCAGTTGGTACGATTTTGCCTGTGAAATTTTCAGACAGGCAGGATATTCAACAAATGTAAATCCTGTAACAACCGAGGAATATGGCATTTCAAAGGCAAAAAGACCGTTCAATTCAAGACTTGATAAGACAAAACTTGTTGAAAACGGCTTTACACCTCTGCCCGATTGGCAGGATGCTTTGAAAAGATATTTGGATGAAATATAATTTTAGTTATGGAGATAATAATATGGGACAGATAAAGGTTACAAAAGCGCCTATTGAAGGACTTTATGTTATTGAACCGACAGTTCACGGCGACAATCGTGGATATTTTATGGAAACATACAATCAGAATGATATGCATGAGGCAGGACTTGATATGGTGTTTGTACAGGACAATCAAAGTATGAGTACCAAAGGTGTTCTGAGAGGACTGCATTTTCAAAAGCAGTATCCGCAGGGTAAGCTTGTGCGTGTAATCAAGGGAAGTGTGTTTGATGTTGTCGTTGATCTCAGAAAAGACAGCAAGACATACGGCAAGTGGTACGGTGTTGAACTTACCGAAGAAAATAAAAAGCAGTTTTACATTTCAGAGGGCTTTGCACACGGATTCCTTGTTTTGAGCGATGTAGCGGAGTTCTGCTATAAGGTTACTGATTTTTATCACCCTGGTGATGAAGGCGGACTTGCTTGGAATGATCCCGAAATCGGCATAGAATGGCCAAAACTTGAAGGCGAGTACAAAGGCAATGCCGATTCAGATGGCTACACAGTTGACAGCACACCGCTAAATCTTTCCGATAAAGATAAAAAGTGGTTGGAATTAAAGGATACTTTTAAGTTTTAAATACAAAAATCCCCATAGATTTCATTGCGAAGTCTATGGGGAGTCTTTTTGTGAATTATTGGTTACTTCTTCTTTTTCAGTTCATTTTTAAAGCATTTCTTATCGAATGAGGGGTTGAAGGCGTAGAAGTTCTTTTCGTTGAGTTTATCGGTCAAGAGGCGGAGGTTTTCGCCGAAGCGTTGGTAGTGGACAACCTCACGGGCACGCAGAAAGCGAATCGGATCTTTTACATCGTAGTCATCGCAGAATCTGAGGATGTTATCGTAGGTTGTTCGGGCTTTTTGCTCAGCCGCCATACTTTCGTGCAGGTCGGTTATCGGATCGCCTTTAACCTGCATTGATGCAGCTGTATAGGGAAAACCTGCTGCCGCCTGCGGGAAAATTCCGGTTGTGTGGTCAACAAAATAGTCACCGAATCCCTGTTCCTTGATTTCATCCTCGGTGAGGTCTTTCGTCAGCTGATATACTATTGCACCGATCATTTCAAGATGATTAAGTTCTTCTGTGCCTATGTCGGTGAGAGTGCCTTTGAGTTCCGGCAAGGGCATTGCAAATCGTTGGCTCAGATATCGTAATGACGCACCCAACTCACCATCTGGTGAGTTGAACTTATGGAAAATCCTTATAAAGGAGACAGTGAACAAACCAAATACAAAATCAGCTATTTACTACTTGCAATTTGATAGGCAATGAGCGATTGCATAAGCTCTCATTGTCTGTGTAATAACATCAAGTTCAAGCGAAAAGCAACAGTTACGTTTACTAAGTAACTGTTGCTTTTTACTTGAATAAAATCATTTTTTGCCTTTTTTCATAGTTATAGTTGAATTAATTGTAGAACGTCTGTCAAGGGGATTAAGATTATAAAATTGTGAGTTTTTTAAATCTTTACCATATATATTAACATAATGTTTTGTCATATCAGATGTTGTGTGTCCAAGTAAATTTTGTAATGTAAACTCATCACCACCTGCTAAAATCCAATCTCTAGCAAATGTATGTCTAAATAAATGTACAGATTTTTTGGTAACACCTCGTCTTAAATTATATTCTCCGATTGCTGTTTCAAGTCCACGTGGCGATAGTTGTTTATTTTGAATAGTGGGAAATAAGTAATCTTCTGGATTTCCTTTTCTATATCTCAAATATTCAGTAAGGATTGCAGTCATCGTATTACTTAATGGAATAATTTGTTGACGTCTTGTTTTAATAACTCTTAAAAACACACATTTTTCCTTTAAATCTAAATCTTCTATTTTAATGTTTCTAACAGTATTTAGTCTATTACCGTGTAGAATAAAAGTAGTTTACTAAAACCCAGTTTCTGTACTCGGAAAAATTACATTTTTTTAAATCTGGCTTTTTCAATAATAGGTTCATTTCATATTCGGTGTAAGGTTCTTTGATGGTTTCATCAGTTTTTATATTTTCAATTTTAAATTTTTTTATATACCCCTTATCCATGCAAAAATATAAAAAAGCTCGAATACCTTTTATTCTTGTTTCAACGGTTTTATCTGATATATTTTGACTTAGAAGATAGATCTTATATCCGATTTATTATATCTTCACCAATTGTTGAACACATATTGTAGGTATCATAATACTTGTCAAAATATTTGTAATCTTCCAAATGCCTTTTTAATGTGTTTTTAGATAAATTTCTAGCTTTACAATGCAGTTCATATTCATCGAAAGCTTCTGCAATAGAAATCTTAAAAAAATCATTCATTTTAATAATACTCACACAAACCACTCCTTAATTTATTCTATTAAAATAAATGTAATAATATGTAAAAATAGTGCGTCAGTCTCTTTAAAAATCCTAAAAAAGACTGACGCACTTATAATAATATTTTATAGTAAACTCTTGTCCAACAAACAAAAGTGGCTTGTACATTTTAAAAATAAAAATGGTGCGGGTAAAAGGACTTGAACCTTCACGCCTCGCGGCACGAGCTTCTAAGAAATACTAAGTCAATCTGGTAATTGGACAACGACATTTCTTCAAATAAGCATATCATTATTTTACAAATAAAATCATTATCTTGTCATATTATTTCTTTATTAGAATTATGATGAAATTATACATCTAAAATTGCAAATAGTCAATATTTACTATGAAATTTATTATGCTAATTACATGTACGCAAACGTATCTTATTTGAAAGGTACATATTATTAGTACACCTAAACGCACAACAGCCTACGTTGAAAGAACGCAATTTACTGCACTTATATTAAGTTTTACGCCCCAGCAAGGTCTCGGCATAAATCCCGAGACCTTGCTGGGGCTACATGTAATATTTATCTATATATAATTGCAGTAAACCTTTAGTATAGTATACTGTTGTGTGTGTGCGATGCATACAGTGCTAGTAGTGTGGTGGGGATAGGGAAAATAAATCATAGGTAAAACAAATAAGTTTCATTTTTTTGATACTTCACTTTTATAATTCTTATATAGTAAATTGTAACAATTATTTCGACAAGTTTTTGTTTGATTAAACAAAAACTATTTAATTGTTTATTTAATATTGTAAATTTATCACATGGGTGATATAATGGCACTACAATAAGTTTCAGGAGGAAATAAAAATGGAGAATACTTATTTTACAAAAAAATCACCTTTTAACAATGAAATCTTATATAATGTAAAGAATTACAAAATTAACGAAATAATATCAGTAACAGATAAGGCAAAAAATTCATTTCAAGAATGGAAGAAAACAACTTTTGAAGAAAGAATAACAAAAATTAGATTATTATTAGATTTAATATTAAAAGACAAAGAAAAGATTATTAAATGTATATGTACTGATGTAGGAAAGCCATATGTTGAAGCTGAGACAGAGGTTTTAGAGAGTTATGATATTATAAGATTTTATATTGAACAATCCTATGACATTTTGAGTAATGGATTAGAGATAAATTTAGATAATAGTATATGGCATGGAAAAAAACTATTTTAAAGTATGAACCAATAGGGGTATATGCGGTTATAAAGCCTTGGAATTATCCTTTTGAATTGCCTATATGGTCAATAATTCCTATATTAATTGCTGGAAATACAATAGTATTTAAACCCTCAGAATATTCTACCAAAACTGGACAACTTATATTTGATTTATTGTTAAATGCTGGCTTTCCAGAAGGAGTGTTTAATATAATTACTGGAGACGGTAGTGTTGGTAAATTTCTAGTTAGAGATACAAATATAAATGCAATAGATTTTACTGGAAGTCAAAATGCAGGAAAAAATATTTATGAATCAAATTCTACTAAGTTAAAGAAAATTAATTTGGAATTGGGTGGAAGTGATTTTGCTATAGTATGTGATGATTCAGATATTGATTTAGCTGTCGACGGTCTATTGTGGGGAGCATTTTCTAATGCGGGACAGGTTTGTGTTTCAACAGAAAAAATATTAATTCATAAGTCGATGTATGAATTATTTAAAAGAAAGTATATAGAAAAAGTTAGTAAGCTATGTGTCGTTAAAGAAATTTCTCCACTTATTTCTGAAGAAAAATTGCAAAGTATTTTAAATCTAGTGGATTCATCAATAAAAAATGGTTGCAAACTATTAATTGGAGGGAAGAAAGTAACAAATAATGAAGTAATTAATGGTAATTTTTTATATCCTACTGTATTAGAATGTGAAAATATTGATTATATGAATACATTACCAGAGTTATTTGCTCCTATAGTATATTTAGGGCAATTTGAAAACTATGATGAAATAGAAAGAATAATTAATAAATCTAGTTTTGGTTTGGGTTGTACAGTTTGGTCAAAATCAGTAGGTACTTTTGAAAGGATAGCTAATAATATTAATTGTGGAATGGTGTGGCTTAATGAAGTGAATTTACCTTTACCCCAAGTTCCGTGGAACGGAATTAAGGATAGTGGAATGGGATTTTCTTTGTCGTTTGATTCAGTTAAAAATTCCATGAATGTAAAAGTATTGAATTTCGATATGACTTTAAAAAAACGTGAATGGTGGTATCCATATAAGAATTAAAGGAGCATATATATGTTTTTAGATGTAACTTGGTTAGAGATTCCAAAATTGTTTATTAGTTCTACAATGGATGAAAATACAAAAACTGATAGAGAATCTATTATTGAAGACTTGAAAAAAGAAAATTATGACATTATAGAGTTTCAATCCTATAATTTTCCTTATGATAATATGCAGGATTTAAGCATTGTTGATGAGACTATAAATGCAGTAAAAAAAGCAAATGTTTTTATTTTAATATTAGATAATAATTACGGTACAGTAATTGATAATAAATCAATTATACATCAAGAATATGAAAGAGCCAAAGAATTAAAGTTGCCTATATTTGTTTTTATCAAACAAAATGTATGGCGTGATTTTGAAAATAAAAAAATTAATTCAAAATCTACTATTAAAAAGAAGGAATATTATGATTTTATTTTAGAGTTATCACAATATAAAATTATTCCATTTAAAAAGTATCAAGATTGTGTGAATTACATAAAAGAACAATTTTTAAATTTACTCGGAGGTGTACTTAAGTTTTCATCACAATCGCAATGGTTATGGAATGAAAACACTACAAGAAGAATAGAAAAATCTGCAAAAGAAATATGGATTATAACGCCAGATTTTCTTTGGGATTTTGATGATAAGGAATTTCATGCGATTGTTATGAATAATGTTATTGATCGTGATTGCAAATATAAATATATTTACAAAAACAGTGAAAATAATAATCTTAAAAGAGATGAGATGCTCAGGTTATATAAAATGTATTTTAATAAAAAGGGTAAAAATATTTTAGATGTGAATAACCAAGTGCAATTTTTACCAGTTAATAGTAGCGATTTTAATTGGTCTACTGAACAAATATTGTTTAATCCATTTTCGGTGAATGAAATGGCAATTGCTGTTGATATAATGGATGTAAGAGACAGAACTTTAAAGTTTAATATTGAATTTGGATTAAACAAACGGATTGGATTTAGGAAACAGTTTATTGATTTTTGGAATTCAAATATTAACAATAAAAATAATAAAATTGATATTTCTAATTATAATGTATAGGAGCTAAAAATGTATAGAGAAAATATTACAAGATACTTAAATAATGTTATTATAAATTCAAAATTTGATAATAGACTTACAAATCAATTTTTTTACAATGAGAATTTAGAGGAAAATGATAAAATTAATATCATTACAGATGTTTCAAAAGATAGAGAAATTAATTTGATTAAAGGATTGTATCATAGATATCCATCAAAAGTTTTGATTTTTCCTACTGAACGATGTTTAGGAAGTTGTAGATTTTGTTTTAGGAAAAATATTATTGATAGTTCTGATTTAAGTATTAATGAGTTTAATTCTGTATTAGCGTATATTAAAGAACATGATAAAATTAATGAAGTAATTTTTTCTGGTGGAGATCCATTTGCTATAAATATAGATCTTTTGTTATCAATGATCATGGAAGTTAGTAAATTAGAAAGCGTAAAAATCATTAGAATACATACGAGAGTATTAACATATTGTCCTGAATTAATTACAGAATATTTTATTAATAAATTAAAATCAATTAATAAAACTTTATTTATGGTCTTTCACATTAATTCTCATTTAGAATTAACAGAATATGCAATAGAGAAAGTTAATAGGCTTACAAATTCAGGAATACTGTGCTTTTCTCAAACGGCATTGTTAAAAGGTGTTAATGATAATGTAATAGATTTAAAAAAATTATTTGAAAATTTGATTGAAAATAAGATAAAGCCATATTATCTTTTTCATCCAGATAGAGTGAAAGGAACTGGGCATTTTTATATTCCATTAAAAAAAGGAATAGAATTATATAATAATTTATATAACTATATATCCGGGTTAGCAATGCCAATATATTTATTTAATATACCAAATGGTTATGGCCATTGTATTGTTGATTTGGGGAATATTAATTTAATAGAAAATAATACCTATAAAATCCATACGTGGGATAATAATGAGTTGATATATAATGATATTAGTTATGAATAATTCTATTTTGTTTCAATAATGAATAGTATATAAATGTAACCTATATTAGAGGTGGTGTTATTGAAAATAGTTTCACGAGATTATGTACTAATGCAACAAATAAGTAAATGGCGATTTTTGTTAGGCAGACAAATTAAAATACTTGCAGAATTTCCAAGTCAAAGGACAGTTGACAGAAGAATAAAGATATTAAAAGAAGCAGGATACATCAAAGGAGCATACAAGCTCTATGGTGTACCTGCTTTGTATTTTGCAACAAACAAGGCAAAAAATGTTTTTAACCTTGATTTTGTGACTACTGATGTTAAGATTGCAAGGATAGTTCATGATATATCTGTTGTTGATACTGCAATTTATTTTATGAAAAAGTTAAAAGTAGTAAATATTAAGTCTGAACGAGAATTTAGACATGATAGTGGGTTTAAACGTGATGGACATTATCCTGATTTTATATGTAATATCGGAAGTGCAACTTATGCTGTTGAAATTGAAATGACTGTTAAGAATAAAAATGTACTGGAAAACAATATTAAGAAAAATTATCTTAGTTATGACAACCAAGTATGGGTTGTTCCGAAAGATAAAACAAAAATATGGACTGTGTTAGAAAAGAGTAAAAGTACATATTCAAATATTTTTTTAATTTCCTTAGAAGAGGTGAGTAGCTATGTCAAAACGCTCTAAGAAAAAGGACTATCAACCTTTTAATATTATTTTGGTTGTAGTAATCCTATTTATTTTAACTCCTATAATTCCATTTTTGTTTGTCTTATTATTGTTAATGCGTTTTGTAAATTTAAAAGGAAAGTATGGAGTTATAGTAAGTGGAATAGGATTACTGATTATAGGTGCATTTTTCAATGAAATATTAAATGATTTTTTAAAAGAGTTTCAAATATCATTATCAAACTTCTTGAACTGTATATTACATGGAAACTTTAATTATGATTTCGGTTTTCTTACATATAAAAATACAAGTTGGATTATCATATTCTTTGTGTCTATATTTCTTGCAAGTTATTTTAAGATATGTATAGATAAAAACAAAGAGAATGAAAGAGCCGGAATAAAACCACTTAATGATGAAGTAAAAAATATTAATAATTCTAATGCATATAATTCGTTCAGAGAAAATCCATGTAAGTGTAATTCTTATACTGACACTTTTATTGGTTACAATAAATCAGGCAAAAAAATATGTGTTCCTGACAACTCAAAGCACATCTTTATATCAGGTACAACAGGTAGTGGAAAAACTGTGGCATTGTCAAATTTTATAAGATCTGCTTGTGTAAAAAATTACGGTGCATTGATTATTGACGGTAAAGGTGATGAAGGGCAGGGATCATTGCTTGAAATCACCAAGTTGTTTTGCAAAACATATAATCGTAAGCTATATATTGTTAGTATGAATGATCCTGAAATAAGCAACAAGTATAATCCATTTATTAGAGCAAATGAAACAGTAGCAAAAGATATGTTAATCAATATGACAACTTGGAGTGAGGAACATTATAAGACTAATACTGAAAGATACTTACAACGCTTAATTAAACTTTTAAAATTGGCGAATATAAATCTTTCTTTTAATTCTATAGTAGAAAATATAAAATCTGATAAATTTATTGCTTTATCCAAAAATCTTGCAGACAATAAAATAATTTCTAAAGATGAGCATTTAAGTAATCTTGACATAGCTAAGGCAAGTTCTAAAATAGCTGATAATGCAAGTGCAAGATTTTTAACTATTTCAGAAAGTAAAGTTGGAGAGCTTTTTAATGAACGTGGAGTTGATATATACAAGGCTTTAAAGGAAAAGGCTATTATTATTTTTGTATTGAATCCTCTGCTTTATCCAGAAACGGCACAAGCTATGGGAAGATTAATATTGATTGATACTAAGAAAGCTGTTAGTAAGTTATTTAATAGTGAAAATCGTAAATTCTTTATTTTTGATGAAATAAACGTATATGCTTCGTCTGTGCTTGTGGATTTAATAAATAAAAGCCGTAGTGCAAATATTACTTGTATTCCTGCTACACAGAGTTTATCAGATCTAGAAAATGAAACTGGTGATAAATTTAAAAATCAAATAATTGAAAATTGCAATAACTACATTGTACTTCGCCAAAATAGTTTTAAATCAGCAGAAGAATGGGCGAAAACAATTGGCACAAAACAAACTATGTTAATGACGTATCAAATGAATGAAGAGGGAAGCACAAAGAAGGGCAGTTCAAGAAGAGTAAGAGAATTTATAGTTCATCCTGATGAAATAAAATCTCAGGGAGTAGGAGAGGCGATATATATTTCCAGAGATAGGAAACAATGTGACAGAATAAAAGTATTTAAACCATTTTAAGGGAGAAGTAAGTATATGAATATTACTGCATTGAAAGAAGTTTTAAAAAGAGTGCGTGACTTTTTTAAAACTGATAAATCTAGTATATCGGCAGTATTTTTTGATAAACCAAGAATTCTTATATGGTTTTTGGTTAGTTATTTTGTAATGGTTTCAAGATATGTACGTTCATCTACGGTATATCCTTTATTTAGTTTTATGATGATGAGTATTGTACTATTCTCATACATTATTTTTATATATTTTGTGTCATCAAATATTGCTGAAAAGATTCTAAGGTATGCAAATAGTGTAAGGCGTATTTCTACCAGAACTGAAAAAGAGCGACTTATTCCAATTTTTAAGGAAGTATATTCTAGGGCATTTAGAAATAATAGAATAATTGGAAGAAAAATAAAACCTTACATAGTGGATAGTGTCGAAATTAATGCTTTTATAATTGGCAGAAATACGCTTGTAATAACAAGGGGTGCGATAGAGACTTTTAACGATGAAGAACTTAAGGGAATAATAGCACATGAATTTGGACATCTAAATAATTTTGATGGGCAAATAGCATTATTAATAAAATTTTGCACTACAATATTTTTATGGATTTTCATTGCTGTAAGTTTTATTTTCAAATTGTTTGAAAAGTCATTTGAAAATAGTTTTATAGGTGACCTGTTTGGAATGGTACGACAGTTACTCGAAGGAGTTGTAAAATTTGTGTTGTTTATATGGACTCTGATAATAACAGGAGGTAGTAGAAGAAAAGAATATAATGCAGATATGTACGCAAAAAGTATTGGATATGGTGAACAGCTAAAATGTGCTTTGTATATTATGTATGATATGGAAATATCAGATAAAAAGGGACTTATGCAAAACTTAAAACGTACACATCCGATTTTAGCCTATAGGATTGAAAGATTAGAAAACTAATGACTTTTTTTGCTATCTTCAACGATCTTTATTTCTATAGGTTTATTTACTGTAATTTTTGAAGATTCATCATGTGGAATTTTAGCCATAAAGTATCTATTATATAGTTCAATTAATGCAGCAATGCTTAAGAAGACATATGGTATTTGAAGCAGTTGAAATGGAGAATTATTAGTTATATTAACAATATAGTTATATATGTCAAATTTCGAGGCTAATTCTAAAAATAGTCCTATTGAAATCATATAAAAAAACAGTGTAGTCATAAAGTCTATTGAATGTGTTGAAGTGTAGTGCATATCGTATATAAATCGTAAAAGGTCATAATGCGTTCTAGATGAAATAGCATTTAAAACACTATATGATATTAGGGATAAAATACATATTATAAAAACAATTATAATTAAGATATTTAAGCAGTGTAAAATCCCAGTTAAAATAGGTATTATAGAAGATATGATTTTGTTATTAAAAATTTTAGAAAAATATGTATTAATATCGACAAAATGATCTGTTATCCGAATGACTAATAGAGATACGAAAACGTCAATTATGCTTATACGTTTTCTATTAGATAATTCCTGATAAATATCTTTAATAATAGCAATCATTTTAACCCTCCAAAAATAATTAACATCAATTTATCTTATTATATCATACAATATAAAAAGGCAATAACCTTACATAAAGTAAAATTATTACCTGAAATTTCGTGGAATATGCTAATCTGCGAAATAAAAACATTGTCAAATCTTGTATATATAATAACAAAAATGAATTTATATGTCAACTAAATTTTAAATTATTAGTGCTATCATGAAAAACTTTTGGTTAATATTTTTTGTAATTGCCTTAATTGAATTTTTTGTGGTCAAAATTCTGGTATGTTGTTTTAGAAAGGCAGTGATATTTTTGAGAACACAAAGAAATATTTACAAAAGAAAAGATGGCAGATGGGAAGGTCGATATTTTAAAGAATATGATAAAAACGGAAAAATTAAATATGCGTCAGTCTATGCCAAAACATACAACGATGTAAAGAACAAACTTGATATTATTCTTTTAAATCAGAAAAAATGCAAAATTGAAAATGTGCAAAATAGATATTTTAAAGATCTTTGCCTTGAATGGCTTAGTATAAAAAAACATTACATTAAGCAGTCGTCATATTCGAAGTATTATTTTCAATTAGATAAGTATATTATACCTTGTTTTGGAAAATTAAAGATTTTGGAAATTGATAGGGTGTCAACTGAACAATTGTATTTGATTAATAATCAGCTATCTTTAGCTACAATAAGACAGCTTGAAACTGTATTGAAATCTATTATTTCATATATTAATGATAAATATGGTTATCAAATTAGTTTTAAGGACTTTAAGTTTCATAACTCTGTTGATAAAAAAATAAATGTTCTTTCTGTTTCTGAACAATTGAGATTGGAAAGATTTTTACTCTCAAATTTAGATTTAACTAAGCTTGGTGTATATCTTTGTCTATATACTGGACTTCGTATTGGTGAACTATGTGCATTAAAATGGTCTGATATTGATTTAGATAGTAATGTATTATCTATTAATAAGTCAATGCAGAGAATACAAAACATAGATAAAAATTATCCTTTGAAAACTAAAATCGTAATAGAAGCACCTAAATCGAAAAATTCTATCAGAGAAATTCCTTTAACAGATTATGTAGTTGAGTGTATAAAAAAAGTAAGTGATGATCAGACAAAATATTCTGCAAACTTATATTTTTTAACTGGTAATGAAAAATATATGGAACCAAGAACCTTACAATATAGATTTAAAAATTATTTAGAAGAAGCAGGCGTTGATTATGTGAATTTTCATACATTAAGACACCCTTATGTCAAGTCCACGACAAAAAAATATGGAGGTTTTTTTCAACTTCTAAAAGCCAGTTAAGAACCGCAATTCCTAACTGGCTTTATCAATATACCCTGAGCTGTTATGTCAGGTCATTTTTTATTTTTAGCACGATTTCAACCCTCTTGTCAGGGTAAATAAAGATTTTTTCAATCAGCATATCAACAAGTTCATAAGTCAGTCCTTTGTTTTTAATTAAAGACTGTAATACATCTTTTTGCTGGTGCTGACGTTCTTTTTCCTGTTGTTCAGCCTCCAGCCGTGTCATTACAACAGCCTTTGTATTCTGTACTTCAAGCAATCGCTGTTCAATAAGTGCTTTCTGTTTTTTATAGAGGTTAACATCAATCTGCTTTATTACAAGTGCCTCATACAGTTTACGTTTTTCTTCCTGCAACTCAAAGATCTGATTATCAAATTCAGCTCGTCTCACCGCAGCCTTATCGACAGGTTTTAATTCATTCGGCCCATCAATACCCAAAGATACTTCAAACTGTTTACAAAGAAATTCATATACTATGGATTCCAATTCGCTTTCCCGGATAGTCATACCATAGCAAGGCTGTGAAGAATCCATATAGGAAAACCTGCAGCGGTAAATAGTCTCATTGGAACGGTGCATAGCATGTTTGCAGGAGCCGCAAAATACCTTTCCTCGAAGGGGATAACTATGCTGTTTTCGTTTTGGAATTTTAAACCGCTTAATGGAAGCATTAGCTTTCTCAAAAAGTTCTTTGTTAACCAATGGGGTGTGATGATTTGGAATCTTGATCCATTCGCTTTCATCTTTTGTCCGCATACGGTTTCCGCCGACTTCTGTTACAGTCTTTTTCCCTATCACATAAGTGCCGATATAGCGTTCGTCTGCTAACAGTCTCAAAATGGTTGAATTAGACCATACACCATTTGTCCTTGATACATCGTGATACTTTTGGCCTTTGAGAGCCTTGTATTCGCCCGGTGTAGGAATTGCCTGACTATGAAGCTCTCTGGCAATCTGCGCACTGTTCATACCGGACGCAGCATATTCAAAAATCATCTGAATAACACAGGAGGTCTCTGGATCAGGGACCATTCGGTTATTGTCACCTTTACAATATCCATACGGGCAGATCTTACTTTGATATTCACCGCGGCGCATCTTCATATACTTTGCGGTTTTGGTCTTAACAGACATATCCCGGCTGTAATATTCACTGATAAGGTATTTGAAGGCAACTTCCATACCGCCGGTATCGCCTTTGAGCTTTTTCGTATCAAAATCATCACCCACAGAAATAAAGCGGGTATGAAAGATCGGAAATACTCGTTCTATAAAGTAACCTGTCTCCAGACTGTTGCGCCCAAATCTTGAAAAATCCTTTACCATGATACAGTCAATTCGGTTTGCACGTACCAGATCAAGAAGTTCCTGAACAGCAGGGCGTTCAAAACTTGCCCCACTATACCCGTTATCTACAAACTCCATCAGTTCTGCATTTCCGTATTCTTCTAAGCCGACAGCGTGTTCTTGAAGGATCATGCGCTGGCTGGAAATACTTAAACTGTCTGTTTTGAAATCTTCCAAAGACAGACGGATATATAAAGCAATCACATATTTTTTCATTGTGCCACCGCCTTGCTGTATTCCTGAAACTCTGTATGGAAGCGGAATCTTATAGAGACATGTTTATCGTGATCCACTTCAATACGCTCAATTAAACGTGATACAAGCTCTGCAGTTAATGTACATCCAGCTTTCAGTTCTTTTTCGTCTTTTTCAAGCGTCTTATACTGTTCAAACTGTTTTTTTATCTTTATGGCCTCTTTTTCACATTCTGCAAGTTCTGCTTTGGCAGAGCTCATTTTATCTTCATAGTTCTTTTTCCAAAGAAAGAAATCGTCTTTATCTACCAGGCCGCTTACCATATCTTCGTACAATACCTGAATACGATCCTGGTTCTGCTGGATCATACGATTGGCGGTATTGCGGCGATCCTGCAATTCTTTTTCCTTTTTACGCCATTGGGTTCCATCCTCAACTAAAAGGGCATAATCTCCTAAAGCAGCGGAGAGTTCCTTTTTCAGAATGTCGATCACGGTATCAATTAGTTCATTTTCTTTTATGGAAATACCGACACATTTTTCCTTATGAACCCTGGTAGTAGTAAGACAGCGAAACCGGTAAACATCCTGCTTCTTTCTTTTCTCTCTTTGACGGTGCAGACTTCTGCCGCAATGAGAACAGAAAATCAAGCCTTTAAAAATATTCGGAGAGTATGGAACTTTCTCCTGTCCTTTGCATTTCTCGGCAACTTCCATTCTGTACTTCTGGACCGCATCAAAAACTTCCCTGGAAACTATGGCTTCGTGGGTACTGGCGACAGAAATAAGGTTTTCTTTTCCTGCAGGTCTTTGTTTATGTGCAACAGTTTTTGTATGGCCTTGAACCATATCGCCGGTATATTTTTCTTCTTTAAGGATCTTCATTACGGTACGTGTCTGCCAGAAACCTTCTCCTATTAAATTTTCATGCGTGATTTCCCCGGTAGAATACTTATAATTGCTTGGTGCAGGATAGCCGCCTTCATTCAGCATCAGTACAATACGGTTCAGACCAATTTTTTCATATGCCCATTGAAAGATCTGCTGGACGACCGGAGCTGCCACCGGATCCACAATCAGCTTATGGCAGTCATCAGGATCCTTTTTATATCCAAAAGGTGCACGAGCGCCAACAAATTTTCCCTCTTTCATATCCTGTCTTGCCTGTGCCTTAATCTTACGGCCAATATCAATCGAATAGGCTTCATTTATCATATTTTTCAGCGGGAGGACAATACCGCCATGCAGGTTATCAGGATTTTCAGAATCAAACTGATCTGTTACAGCGATAAACCTGACATTATGAGAAGGAAAATACTGTTCTATGTAGTATCCGCTGTCAATGGAGTTACGCCCAAGACGAGACAGGTCCTTTACGATCACACAGCCGATTTTTCCGGCTTCAATGTCAGAGAGCATACGTTGAAATCCCTCGCGGTTAAAGTTGGTTCCGGTTGTACCATTATCTATGTAAGTATCATAAATACGAAATTCCGGTTTATTGGAAAGGTAATCCTCCAAAACCATTTTCTGTGTTTCGATAGAATTACCGCGCTTTTTGTTATCTTCCACAGATAAGCGGATATATAAAGCGGTATTGATAAACGGCGATACCGATGTGAAAACAGGCTCTGCAATATGTTTTCTGCTCTTTCTTGCCATCTTAGACCACCATCCTTTCCTGTGCCGGAGCAATCAGAGAAATTGCTTTCTCATATTCATTCTGATAATTAAATTCAATTTGAAATTCATTTTTCCCAACCACCTTGATACTGTGAACAAGCTGGATCATTACCTTTCGGTCAAGTTCTTCGATTTCAGAAAATTTCTTGAAGTTCTCTATCCAGCGGTTCCGCTCACTGCGGTTTTCCATAACATCTGTCCGTTTTTCTTCCAAAGCGGCGATTGCCTGTTCAAGCTGAGCGATACGAACATTATAAGTGTTCTTCAAGTTTAAAAACTCATGCTTCTCAATCAATCCGCTTACCATATTTTCATAAAGACTGGTTTTGAATGTCCGTATCTGCTCCAACTGCTGATTGTTCTGCGCGATTTGTCGGCTGTATTCCCGGATCAGTTCTTTATTGATACGGCTCTGATTGATACCAGATAAAATTTCTTCCAAAGAAACAACATTATTAACAAATCCTTTTACACTATCCCTGACACATTCCATCAGGTCGCTTTCCTTTACCATAACAGGGTTTGTACAGCCATTCTTTTTCCCGGTAGGGCAATAGTAGTAGTGGTACTCTTTGTCTTTATAGCGGTTTGTCTTTCGTATCATACGGGCGCCGCAGCAGCCACAGATCAATATGCCGGAAAATAAATAGACTTTATTTTTACCGGGAGAAGTACGGGTGTCCAGTTGCTGGATCCTCTGTGCCAGGTCAAAATCGTGGGGCTCAATAATCGCTTCGTGAGCGTGTTCCACACGAATCCATTCGGACTGAGGACGGTTTTCGATTTCTTTCAGCTTAAAGTGCTGTGAACCTTGTTTTCCCTGAACCAGAGTGCCGGTATAAGTTTCGTCCTGCAAAATACGGACAATCGTTGTAGAGGACCACCGACAATCTTTTCGATCGGTATATCCGTTTCTTGCACAAGGCAGACCATTCATTTTCTTATAGGCAAGAGGAGAAAGTGTTCCTAAACGGTTCAGCTCATTTGCAATCGCATAAGGGCTGAAACCTTCCAGGCGCATCCTGAAAATGCTTCTCACCACCTGAGCAGCATATTCATCTACCACAAGGAGATTATGATTTTCTTCGGATTTGCGATAGCCGTACACGGTAAAAGCTCCGACAAAATCTCCATTTTTACGCTTTGTTTCAAGAGAACTGCGAGTTTTCAAAGAAATATCGCGTGCGTAAGCCTCGTTCATAATGTTTTTTACAGAGACCGTAAGGTCATCCCCGGCGGACTCATTGATCGTGTCGATATTGTCGTTGATAGCAATAAACCGTACACCATAAGCCGGAAAAACACGCCTCATATAACGACCAGTCTCGATATACTCACGTCCAAGTCTGGAAAGATCCTTTACAATCACACAGTTGATCTTTCCCTCCATAATATCATCCATCATTTCTTTGAAAGCCGGGCGATCAAAAATCACACCACTATAACCGTCGTCCACTCGTTCCGAAACAAGTTCGATCTCTGGGTGGTGGCTGGCAAATTCCTCAATCAGCTTTCTTTGGTTTCCAACACTGTCACTTTCGTTTGACTTATCATCCGTATAAGATAATCGGATATACTTCGCAGCTTTATAAATCTGCATACAAAAACACTCCTTTCATTACGGAAAAATGCCCGCAATTCAAGGAGTGCAGTATGCCTTATTGTTATTCAATTCCTTTTCCGATTCTTATTATAACGCTCCATGCGGGAAAAAACAGCCCCCAAAATGTAAATTTTTATCGTAAGATACCATGCAGGCATTCTTCTAATGTAGCCCCGTCCGTACAGTAAGTAGCACGCACAATAAACTTTCCACACCTGAAATGACAGGGGTTCTTGATCTGTCTGACGAACTCGGCGATCCGTTCCTCACGTGGAAGTTCCTTGTTGACGGATACACTGCGAATATCCACCAGATTATCAGAATAAGAAGTTTTTTGTTCCATCTTTTCAGCTCCTTTCCGTAAATTGATTCTCAATCAAAATCACATGGATAAAGCCGGACCTGGACTTGTAATCTAAGCCCGGCTTCATAGTATCTGATTTCGATTTTATATGCCGTATTTGCCACGCATCCCCGGCAGGTTCTGTTGACACAGAACAGGGGTTGCTATGGGCTGCGGACAGCTTGACCGCATCATAGCCCCGCAGTCGCCGCCGCTTTGCCAGAGCAAGCGCACGCCGCAGGAACTCCCCCCAAGTCTTTAGGAGGCCGTGAAGAAGTACCATTGTCATTTGCGCCGTCGTCGCGCCCGAACCTGCCACAGCCGGGTTAATAGGTTGCGTGGATCGCTCGGACAACCAGGTTCATCACCTCCTTTGGCTGTCTGTCATGGCGCCGCCCTATATGCCGCTCGGTACGCAGAATGATGTACCCATAGCAACGTATATTCACTTGTCAAAGAACCATGAGGGAGAGAAGGCAATCAAAGCAATCCGTATTGGAAATATGTCGGAACGGTTCTGTCCGATCCAACCACAATGGCTTGTCCTGCCAAAAGGTCCCTTCATAATACAGTACATTTTCAGGGAAAAAGTTAGTGGGCTTATAAATTATTTTTTAAAAAATATTCTTGAAGCTGTTTTAAACCTCTGTTAATACTCTGATGAACTGAAATTTTACTGCAGTTTTCCACTCTGGCAATTTCCGTTTGGCTCATGCCGAGAAAATAATGTGCATAGATCCTCTGACGCTGTTTTTCTGATAGAGTAGCAAGTCCCTTATAGATCATTTCAGTCACCCTATGCTGTTCATAAATATCTGCTGGTGATTTTTGATCTACAAGGGCTTCATATTCAATTCCATCTCCAAAATCCAAAGAAAAATATGCTTTGTGTCGATATGTATAAATCCGATATGCTTCGTCGCGTAATTTATAAGCTCTTAAAATATCGGCAACTTCATCCGGTACTTCTACGATTGTGTCTGTTGTGTAAAATGGGTAATATTCCTTTAAATTGATGTGTTTCATATATAATCCTCCAATTTCGATTTGTTTGCGTGTGAAAAGCTAAAACCGAAATCAGAGGGTGGGGATCGACACCCCACAGAGAACAGAAAGACAAGAAATTTGCCTGTAAGCGCAAAAGTGCGCGTCTGTCCGATGACAGGCGCGCAATCATACAGCCCTAATAATTGATTGAAAGGGAAATGTTGAAAAACATAATATTTTGTCGAATGGAAAAACCCCGCAATCCATAACCAGATTACGGGGCATAGTGATAGATTTGGCCGGCAGCATCGAGGCCGGCATGTTGACCTCGGTAGCATAACCATGCCCTCCCTCCAAATCAAGGAGGGATAGACAGGCTTGCCAATTATCCGCCTCCTTCTATCTACTACAATATATTTATGGTTAATATCCCTTACAGCCAGTAAGGAATTATCC